>Ga0075425_100008100_pt1 | contig 11128 bp, 6 predicted proteins | sample SoiMethybrSBSTD4_FD_75300 | JGI IMG/M metagenome (GOLD analysis project Ga0075425, IMG submission 75300) | Bulk soil microbial communities from a Populus tree surrounding site in Tennessee, USA - Soil MetaG P. TD hybrid SBSTD4 | ecosystem: Environmental > Terrestrial > Soil > Tree plantation...
TGGCATCGGTGTTGAAGCTGAAGAATCCAACGGCAGCGTTGGTTTGGATGTAGTTAATCTGATGAATCCGGCCGTCAAATCCGAACTTGATATCGTGCTGGCCGTGCACCTTGTCGAAGGTGGCCGATAACTGTCCTGTGTCCTGGCCCAGGCGGTAATTACCATAGGGATCCGTACCGGTATTGGCATATCCGGCAGGGGTGTACTGGTCGATAAAGATCGCGGGCACTCCCTTGAACCCGTTGGCTTCCAGATAGGACGGGAATCCCAAAGTTCCGAGCGGATCATTCTCCCCATGCGGGTTGTAGGCATCAATGCGCCAGACTCCACGAGTGAACCCCAAGGTCGTAGTCAGCAATAACGTCGGGCTGAAAGTATGGGTTTCGTTGATGGCAAACGCGTGGGCATTAGTCCAACCCGGACCGCCCTGGCAGGGATCGGTGAAATTCTTGAAACAATCAAGGCCCGTGCCTGATGGGGTGTATTGATAGGCGAATTTCCCGGTAATTAGGTCGTTTTGCGTAAAGCGATGGTCGATCTTAATGTCAAACTGCTTATTGGAACTCTTGCTTGACCCCGACCCGAACCAGTTTTGGTAAATGCTTCCGCCGGTGACGTTGGGCTCCGGAAAGTAGGTCATCATCTTTTGCGCCACAGGGTCAATCAGATTGCCGGCGACACCGGGATTGGGACCGCCCGGACTCGCAAAAGTGGCGATGTTGTTAAATGGAATAATTCGATTGCGCAGCACCACGCTCTGAACCGAATCGAAAACTCCTGAGTAAGGGTCCCAAATCTGACCAGCGGCCGCACTGCATTGTCCCGCGCCATCGAACGTTCCTCCATTTGCGGCGCAAAGTTCGCCAAAATCGCCGGCCCGCATCGCGTCGCTGGGAACAGCTCCAGTAGCCGTTCTCAATCCCGTTTGGCGCAAGCCGTCGTAGTCGAAGAAGAAGAAAGTCTTGTTCTTGAAGATAGGGCCGCCAATGGTGCCACCATAATTGTGGCGGCGCAGCGGAGGAATGGAATCTCCATTGCGGTTTGCGAACCAGTCGTTTGCATCGAGACTATCGTCGCGCAAGAACTCGTACACGCTGCCGTGAAACTTGTTGGTGCCGGAGCGCGAGACCACATTGACCACCGAGGCCCCGGAAAATCCGTATTCCGCGCTAAAATTCGTCTGCTGAACTTTGAATTCTTCCACTGCCTCCGGTGAGGGCAGATAAGTCACTGACGTGATTCCCCCATTGGGCTCGGAGTTTGTCGCCGAAGCGCCATCCAGCAGAATGTCAGAGTTAGCCCCACGGCTGCCGTTGGAAACAAAGTTTGTGCCAATACAGGGCTCCGGGCATGAATCGTTCATCTCGGTGACGCCCGGCGCCAAGGAGGTCAGGGATTCGATATTTCGGTCAAGCAAAGGCAAATCATTTATGAACCGCCGATTCACCACCTGGCCGGTCTCGGCGTCTTCGGTCTGGATTGCCTGCGCCGCTGCCTCCACTTGGACGCTTTGAGAGGCAGCAGCCACTTTCAGGGTCAGGCTGGCGGTCGCGTTCTGGTTCACGTCGACTTTGAAACTGGCACTTTCTGTCTTCCCGAAACCCTGAGCTTCGACGGCCACAACGTAGACACCGGGAGGGATCGAGCGGAACAGATAGCGCCCGGTGTTGTCCGAGATCGTCTGGAATCGGAATCCTTTTTGCTGGTCGATCAGTGTGACTTTGACCGCTGTGACCACTGCGCCAGTGGCATCGGTCAGCTCGCCACTCACCGTCCCAAAGTAGGCCTGACACAGAGCAGCAATAGGCAATAAGAGCACGAGCCCGACCAGAACCAGCAAGCAGGAAGACAATGCTGACCGTTTACCCATGCCGACCTCCTTAAGATCACCACAAATTCTTCGGGAAGAGCAGAGACGAAGACATGCGAAATGAAACACACAATCGTGCTGCTATCGCGTATTGAATCGATTTATTATGCGAGGTCGGAGAGCGTTGTCAAGAAAAATCGGGGATGTGGAACCTCGGCCTCAACCTACCTGGAGCCATCGGAGGAAGGGGGACGTGTTTCGACTACGTGGTAATAACGATTTTTCTCAAGCTTGGGCAGCTTTTGAATGTTTCCATTGGGCCAGCGAATCTCTGCACTCAAGTTTGAACCGGCGGAAATGTCCCCAAGCCCAACCAGGACTCGCTGGTCATGTGAAGAAAGATAGCTCGAACCACCGGTGATCCATCTGACGAGGCGGCGATTTCCGGCAAAGACGATTACCCGCGCGCCGATCGCGTCGCGATTGCTGGCGGTGCCATGGAGTTGGAATCCCACCCAATCATTATTCCGTTCCGCATTGTTCCGTTCCGCATTGTTGTGCAGCAATACTGGCGGGCCATTCAGAGTGGTAAACAACACGTCCAAGGCGCCGTCGTTGTCAAAGTCGCCGACCGCCAGCCCGCGCCCGCTGTAGCTTGAATTAAAAACTGCTCCGGCGTCTGCGGCAACGTTCTGAAAAATTCCTTTGCCGTCGTTGTGCAACAGGAGGGGAGCTTCCTGGTATTTGACGTCGTTGCGGGTTGCCTCAATGGTCTGGTTGATGTGTCCATTGGCGATCACAAGATCCAGATTTCCATCATTGTCGTAGTCTATGAACTTCGCGCCCCAGCCCACGTCGGATTTTGAATACTGCGCCAGGTGGGAAGCAATCGTCCGATCTTGAAACGGCAGCGATAGTAAGCCCCAAAAAAGCGAATGATATTGATCGCTGAAATTGGTCACGACGAAATCCGGGATGCCATCTCCGTTTACATCTCCTGCATCCACACCCATGCCAGCTTTGGCGGTTCCATTCGAGTCATAGGCCACCTCGGCGTCAAGCGCAATGTCGTCGAATGTACCGTCTTTCTTATTGATTAACAGCAGATTCGGCGAGGCGTCGCGCGCCACGAAAAGATCAGGCCAGCCGTCGTCGTTCACATCAATTGCGACAACCCCTAGCGCCCGGCCAACAAGTTTCTGCAACCCGGAGCGCGAGCTGACGTCCGTGAACGTTCCATTCCCATTGTTGTGATAGAGGGTCAGGGGCAAGCCTGGGTAAGCTACCTGGGCGCAATAGGAACGCACCCCGTTTAGTTCGCATTTCTTGGGACTGTCGAAGGACAGCTGCGCGTAATTCGTGACAATCAGGTCCAGCAGTCCGTCGCGATCGTAATCAAGCCATGCGGAGCCTGCCGCCCACTTGCCCGAATTTCTCACTCCCGCTTTGTCGGTTACATCTGTAAATGTGCCGTTGCCATTGTTGTGAAAAAGTGCGCTGGCAGGAAAACCGGTGACGTACACATCGGGAAAGGAATCGTTGTCGAAATCGGCGACGGCGACTCCCATTCCGTAAAACCCCAGGTGGTCAATGCCTGCTTTTGCCGCCACGTCTTCAAACTTGCCGTTACCGAGATTTCGATAAAGCGCGTTGCGAACTGGAACTGGGCTCTTGCCGTGCGGCGTCTCTCCGCCGTTCACGAAAAAGATGTCCTGCAATCCGTCACCGTCGAAATCCAGAAACGCAACTCCGCCTCCCATGGTTTCAATGAGGAAGCGGTCTGACGACTCCCCACTGAATTGTTGCCAATGAATTCCCGCCTGCTGGGTGACGTCGGTGAAAAATTCCCGTGAAGGCGAGGTTGCAGCGGCCTGGTAGAGCGGGATACCCGATCCGAATAGCGCAAGGGCAATTAACCAGCATGGCCACGCTCTTGCGAATCGCAGACACATGGACTTAATTTTGCGGCCTTTCTGTGGGTGGAAGCGTAGCCGTCGATTTCGATTGCTCGAGTTGCTGAAATAGCTTCGCTTCATGCGATGCTTCTTCCACCTTGCCGAGCCGGCGGTAAACCTTGGAGAGACCGAAATGGACTTTGGCGTTGTTGGGATCAATCTTCTCCGCCGCCTCATAATCGCGCTGGGCGTCGGCGATGCGGCCATTCTTCAGGGCAAGCTCTCCGAGTTCGGTATAGGCTTCGACCGATGAACTATCCAATTTCAGAGCAGACTTCAAGAGGCTTTCCGCGCGGGCTTCCAGCTGCGGATCTCCACTTTCGGCTTCCTTCACCAGCACAAAAGCATAATGAACTTTGAATCGAGCGTCGTCAGGAAATCGCTGGATGCCTGCTTCGTAAGCGCCATGTGCCTCCTTGGCCATCCCTGCGGCAAACTCTGCATCCGCAAGACCCAAAGCGCTGTCCGGGGAGCCAGAGTCCAATCCCTGTGCAACCCGATACGAAGCAATAGCATTGGTGAATTGACTGGTCTTCATTTCAATCGAGCCCCTCATCACAAATGCGCGCGAAGACTTTGGGAGCGCATCAGTGGTGCGCTTGGCGACTTCGAGCGCCGCAGGCAGCCGGTTGCTCGCGAGCAGGACTTTCTGCAAGTCGAGGTAGTTGGATTCGTCGTCCGGCTGCACGCTTATCGCATCCTCGAAGGCGCGCATAGCTTTCTCGGATTGGTTCTGTTTGTGATAACACCAGCCAAGCAGATTCAAGATCCGTCCGGTTCTGTTCCCCGATTGCGTAAGCTGCAGTAGAGTGTGCTCGCTGTTCTGAAATTCTTGTGCGTGGAATTGAACTGACGCCAGCCGGTATCCCAAATCGGCTTGGTCCGGATAGTCCGGCTGTATCGAGAGGAGGAACTGTTCGGCGGTCGGGTAGTCACCACCCTCGTCAGCAACATGTGCTGCCAAAAGTGCCGCCCGAGGACCTGCGGGATGGTTTCGCAACAAATCCAAAGTGAGCCTGGCCTGCTGCGTCTGCCGAAGATGGTAGTACGAGACCGCTAATGCCGCGATTGACTCCGGCTGCTTACGAACTTCCGCTGGAACCGAGGCAAGCATTCGGACCGCAGTAGCGTAATCCCCCATGTTCTCGGAAACCATACCGAGGAGCAGCCGGCTAGGAGCATCGTTGCTCTGTTGTTTGAGAATGATCTCGAGATTTCGCTTGGCCTCGCTGTATCGGTGCAACTGCCAGAGATTGGCCGCGAGATATCGCCGCGCAGTCAGGTTCGCAGGCGCCAGCTTCAACGAGCGCTCGAATATCGCGCTGGAGTCGTCCAGCTTTTTTTCCATCGCCAAAACCGTGGCGAGATTTGTCAAAAACTCGGGATTCTGCGGAGCCAACGCGACCGCGGCCCGCATTTCAGTCTCGGCCCCGGCGAGGTCTCCAGTTTGCGCAAGCTGCAGTCCCTTGTCGGAATGCGCTGCGGCAGTTTCATTCGAGGCGTACAGAGCGACCGTGAACGGAAGGAGTAACAAAAACGCCAAAGGAGCGAATACGCCGAACCTACAAACAACTCGCGTGTCACGAGGTCTCGCCCTGGCACCAATGCTTCCGCGCATGACCAGTTACTCTATTGCAAATCCGCTGTATTGCAAATTCCAAATTCGCAAATTCAAAATTCGCTAATGCCAAATTCAATGATCAGAAAAGACTTCCCCTCAGGTTGATCCCCGCACACAGACCCAATACGGTTGCTCAATATCGCGCTCGCCCTTAGACTCAATCGCATTCACCGAGGCTAAGATGGAAATCAAATCAGGCACTAGCGCGTTGGTCGCACTGTTATTTATTTTCTGCTCCGGATTGTTTGCCCAAACCATTCAGGTCGATGCCACGCACCCGGTGAATTCATTCAGCCCGCCCCGCGCTTTAGGTACCACCGTGGATCGGGTGCCGAGCAACGCCACCGACGTGTTCTTTCGCCCCGAGCAGCTCAAGCGAGTGCTGGATGCCGGCTGGGGCGCGGTCAGCTATCGCCAGAATACCGACTTATTCGTGCAGGCGTGGCACTGGAATCCGAAAGGCACGTGGAGCGATGCTTCGGGCAAGGGATATTTCACTGGCGATTCCAATCCCACAAGTGAAATGATTCGACATTCTTACGGTTACTCGCTGCAGCATCGCGGATTCACTCGAAACGGCGGGACGGAATTCGACGGCTACTCTCGCGTGGATGATGGAGACCTCGCGACTTATTGGAAAAGCAATCCCTACCTGTCAAAGAAATTCACCGGTGAAGATGATTCGCTCCATCCGCAGTGGGTAGTGATTGATCTTGGGAAAAGGCAGGACGTCAACGCCATCCGTATCGCCTGGGCGGAACCCTACGCTCGCGACTATGAAGTCCAATATTGGGATGGACCGGGCGACGCAATGGATGAGCAGGATAAAGGCGTCTGGAAAACCTTCAGCACCGGTAGTGTGACCGAGGGCAAAGGCGGAACGGTCACGCTGCAACTCGCAGCGAATCTGGTCAGCGCGAAATTCGTACGCGTCTTGATGACCTCGTCTTCAAACACGTGCGATTCGCACGGCAGCGTCGATCCGCGCAATTGTGTCGGCTATGCGATCAAAGAGGTGTTCTTAGGCACCGCCAACGATCGTGGAGAATTCAAAGACCTGCTTCACCATTCGGCCGATCAGCAACAGTCGCTGACCTACTGCTCGTCGGTCGATCCGTGGCACGAACCTTCGGATTTATATGTTCATCCCGATCGCATGGAGTCCGGAGACCAGCCGGGATTCGATCTCTTCTTCACCAGCGGGATCACTCGTGGCCTTCCGGCAGTGGTTCCGGTGGCCATGCTTTATAGCACTCCCGAAGATGCGGCTGCTCAGATGACATATTTGAAAAAGCGCGGCTATCCCATCTGGTATGTCGAAATGGGAGAGGAACCTGATGGTCAATACATGCAGCCGGAAGATTACGGAGCTCTGTACGTCCAGTTTGCGCAGGCGCTGCATCATGTCGACCCGGCCTTGAAACTTGGCGGCCCGGTTTTCGAAGGCGTCACCGAAGACATCAAAGTCTGGTCCGACGCTCACGCAAAAAATTCGTGGCTGACGCGGTTTGTCGATTACCTGAAATCGCACGGGGCGCTCGAAGACTTGGCGTTTATGTCTTTCGAGCACTATCCCTACGACGGGTGTGATACGCCGTGGAAAAATTTGTACCAGGAGCCGCAACTGCTCACGCACATAATGCAGGTGTGGCGAGATGACGGCCTGCCACCTGGGATTCCGTTGCTGGATACGGAAACCAACGCTCATGGTGGCGAAGCTTCGGTGGACATCTTCGGCGCGCTGTGGCTAGCGGACACGTTCGCTGCATTCCTCACGGCCGGCGGTCAGGCAACTTTTTATTATCACGCGCTGTCGTACTCGCCGCCTCATCCAGCATGCAGCAATAGCTGGGGCACGTATCACCTGTTCATGACCGACGAAAAGTATGAGATCAAACAGCCCACCTCTCAGTTTTATGCGGCAAAACTGTTGACCCAGGAATGGTCGCAGCCGATCGATGCGCCACACCAGGTATTCAACGCAGCGAGCGATGTGAAGGACCCTGATGGCAACGTGCTGATAACGGCTTATGCGGTGAAGCGTCCGGATGGCAAGTGGGCGGTGATGCTCATCAACAAGGACCATCATCATGCGCACGAGGTGCGTGTCAGATTTCAAGATACGACGCAGAAATTCTTTTCTGGCTCGACCGAGATGATCACGTTCGGAAAAGCCCAGTACCAGTGGCACCCTGCGAGACGAAACGGCTATGCGGATCCGGATGGGCCGCCGGTGACATCAACAGTTCACGGCGGCGGCGACGCGCTGTACTCGTTGCCAGCCGCATCGATCACCGTGCTGCGTGGGAGGATAGAAGGGTCGCAAACGGCAGCGTCTAAGTAGATTTGCGATTACGAGCTTTTGCTGGCCAATATCCCGGCGCGGTTCCCGGCAGAACCCGACTCACGGATTTCAGCATTCAACGTCCGCTGTGGATTCACGAAAAGCCATGCGACTGAACCCACCACGCACAATCCCGCTGCGACCAGAAATGATGCTGTCCATCCAAAATGTTTGGCGATCAAAGGCGTGACCTGCGCCGTCACTGCTCCGCCAATTTGCGCGCCCATGTTCATGAAGCCCGAAACCGAACCCGAGGAGCGGCCCGCCAAATCGGCGGTGACCGACCAGAATGAACTCTGTGCGAGATATAACGTCCCCGCTCCGCCGGCAAGAATGATGCTGGCGATGCGTGCATTCTCTGCCAGCGCGCCGAAAGCGACGAAGACGCCCGCAAGCAGCACCGCCGCTGAAGCCAGCACACAACGTCCCATCCGGAGTCCCCGACGTTGCGTTATGGAATCACTGAGCTTACCGCCTACTACACAGAAAACCGCCATCGCCAGGAACGGCAGCATCGCATAAAACGCACTGCTTTTGAGGTTCAAGCCGCGCACTTCCGCCAAGTAGATGTAAAACCAGCTAAAAAAGATCCAGGCGACATAACCGAAACAGAAATAGCTCAGGGTTATTGCAAGGATGTCTTTGCTGGTCAGCACTCGCTTCCATGGAACCAGTCCCGGGCTGCCCTGTGGCGAAGGCCCGCCAGCGTGGGTTTCCAGTGTTAATTCTGAAGTAATCAGCGCCAGTTCAGAAGCCGAAACGGCAGGATGCTCTCGGGGGGAATCACGGCTGGTGAAGTACCACACAATTCCTGAAATCAAACCTATAACTGAACACACCCAAAAAGATGACCGCCATCCGTACTGATTTACGAGATAGGAAATGACTGGCGGCGAGAGGCCAGCGCCCACACCCACTCCTGCGAAAATTAGTCCATTGGCAATTCCACGTTCGTGCTTTGGAATCCAGCGCGACACAAACTGGTTCGAGGCGGGAAACATCACTGCTTCGCCGGCACCAAGCAAGAAACGCACCATGACAAACCAAAGCAGCGCCAGCCGCGTGCTGCCCGGAACAACAGCCGTGAGCGCGGTGAATACTCCCCACCACACCACTCCTGCCGTCAGCACGCGCCGGGGGCCGAAGCGGTCAGCAAGCCTTCCGCCGACAGTCTGGAAAAATGCGTAGCCGCACAGAAATGCGCTGAAAACGGTCCCAAGCTGAACATTGCTCAGCCCGTAAGATTTCGCAATCGAGGGACCCGCAATGGAGATGTTTACGCGATCGAGAAACGCGATGACGGCAAGAACAAAAATCCAGAAGACCAGAAACCAGCGTACATGAGTTTGCTTTTCGAGTTCGCGAGCCGTGGTCATGAGGTCAGTTACGCGCCCAGAGCCGCACTCCGAGAAGAAAGACCGAGCGTTGTCGTCCCGCACTCACGCCGAGTGTCCCTGGAGCACTCGTACCAACTGCTCGGCAATAATTTGCTCCTCGCCCGGCTGCAGCATGAAGGAACACATCGCCAGCCCCGGGTGGCCCTCACCGCCTCCGATTGCAATTGACGGGCTTCCCTTTCGGAGCGTCTCTGATACCTGTTGCGGCGTCACCCTTATCTTCGTGTCCCACGTGATTCTCATGTGAGGCACATGGTTCGCAACATCCGGAGTGAAAAATTCCGTGCTCACACCAGGAATCTTCGTGATTTGCTTGGATACGCTTTCCAATCGCTGCTGCCACTCTCTTGTGAGTGCATCATGATCTTCGGCCAGGTACAACTCCAGCGCTTTGACCATTCCGACGATTTCCTCTTTCCCGACCTTTTGTCCGCGGCCGAGGGTGTCTTCGTAAGGACTGTTGTTGAGCATCGCATAGTGAACTAAGTCCTCGCGGCCAATCAGCATTCCAGCGCATTGCGGCCCGCGCATGGCTTTACCGCCGCTGAAGGTGATCAGGTCATAACCCATGTTGGCGTAGTCCCAAAGGTGCGAAACCGGAGGCGTGTCGGCTGCAGCGTCGTTCATACACAGCACTTTGAATTCCTGCGCCAGCTTCACCCACTCGTCCACCTTGATCTGTCCGGTCGCGTTGGCGAAATTTGAAAAGTGCATCATTGCCGTGCGATCGCTGATCGCGCGCCGAAGTTGATCGCGAGTTTCAATCTCGATCAGCTTTACTCCCGTTCCCCGCAGCTGATGGTCGAAGGGATTGCGATGCGACTTCTGAATGATCACCTCGGATTTCATCCCGGTCAGGTCAGGCAGTTGCTTGATGAAGCTTTCATTGTCGCCAGTGAGGATTCCTGCCAGGCCGCTTTGTATTGCTCCGGCAGCTCCCGAGGTGACCAGAGCGCCGTATCCTTGCGGCAATTTCAGCATTTGCGCAATACGTTTTCCCGCGGCGACCTCAAGCGCGGGAATGCTCACAAAGTGGCGCGTTGCCTGCGCCATCACCGCTTCGACCTCGGGACGGCCCAGCGATCCGCCAAGCACAGTCATAGTGCCTTCAGCATTGATTACTGTGGGCACGCCGAGTTCGTCGTACGGATTCCCCGATTGCCCAAAGCCCGCCAGCTTCGGCGATGACTCGGCCGCTTTTGCGCCAAACATCCTTCGCGGCAAAGCCAGTGATGCGGCCAGCGATGCCACAATTCCGAAAAATCCCCGTCGGCTAGAACTCAGCTTCATTCTGCGCTCCTCTTATTTTTTGGGTAGTGCCGCGACACAATTGATTTCCACCAACGAGTTCCCCGGAAGGGCTGCAACTGCAACCGTGGTGCGGGCCGGGCCGCCATGCGGGAAATACGTTTTGAAAACTTTGTTCATTCCGTCATAGTCGTCGATCTTGGCGAGGAAAACGCCGAGTTGAACAATGTTGTCCATAGTCGAGCCGCCAACCTCGACCAGCTTTTTCACGTTATCGAGGACCTTGGTGGTATGAGCGCCGATGTTCCACGAGTCCGGTGCGCCGCTGTCGTGGGCCCCTTGCCCAGCGATGTATATCAGCCCGCTGTGTTCGACGATCGGTGTGATCATCTGAGTTCCGTCGGCCGGCTTGCCTTCGTCATTCAGTTTGCGGACTTCGGGTTGTTGAGCCGCGGATTTCTTAGCCATTGCAGGTTTTCCCAATGCTGCTGAAAGGCCTAGACCCGACAATACCGGAGCCAATGCGCCGGCGAACTTTCTGCGCGTAAATGAAGCGGAAAACATGATTGACTACCTCCTTGAGTGAAATGGTCTTTACGGCAATGCAAAAACAAAAATATCGCTTCCCGCTGCGATAGCGACGTACTGCTTGCCATCGACAGCGTAGGTCATGGGAGAAGCACTGATGTCCTGCCCCGTATTGAAGTGCCAAAGCGGCTTGCCAGCATGCGCATCAACCGCCTCGAAAGACTG
>Ga0075425_100008102_pt1 | contig 11127 bp, 13 predicted proteins | sample SoiMethybrSBSTD4_FD_75300 | JGI IMG/M metagenome (GOLD analysis project Ga0075425, IMG submission 75300) | Bulk soil microbial communities from a Populus tree surrounding site in Tennessee, USA - Soil MetaG P. TD hybrid SBSTD4 | ecosystem: Environmental > Terrestrial > Soil > Tree plantation...
AATCGGCGGCGCTCCTTCCCGACCGGGGCGAGCCGCGTGTCCGCCTCCTCGAGCTCCAGGCAATCGTGAGCGATTGGCGCGGCCCCGGCACGCTCGTGCTCGTGACGCACGGCTTCACCATCTCGCCCCTGCTCCGCACCCACCTGGAGCAGGCCGAGACGCTGGTGCTCAAGCCGGGAGTGGGGAGCGGCGCCGTCGCCGACATCGTGGGGAGAATCCCGACGCCTCAATGACCGTACGGCGATGGCTCTTCGCCGCAACCGCGTCGCCGACCCTCCGCCGCTCGTACCGGCGGCGTGTCAGCTCGCGAACCAGAGGCGGGCATCGCTCGCGCGCACGCGCGCCTCGGGCAGGCCGAGCTCGCGGCGAACGATGTTGGTGCCCTCGACGAGGGCGACACACTTGTAGTAGGCGATCCGCCGGCTCAGTCCCTCGCGTCCGAAGCCGCAGTCGGTGGTGATGACCAGCCGCTCCGGGGGAATGTATTCGAGCGCCTTCCGGATGAGGGTGGCGACGTGCTCTGGCGGCTCCACCACCGTGTTGCAGTGGCTGATCACGCCGATCCCGATTTTCTTGTCGGTCCGGTACTTCGCGAAGAGCGGCAAGTCCATGCCGCCGCTGCTCGCGCACTCGAAGGTGATGACGTCGGCGTCGAGCTGGAGGAGGTGCGGGAGGGCGCGCTCATAGCTCGGCGTCTTCCAGTACACGCGCTGCTGGTTCGGATTCCCCCAGCAGGTGTGCGCCCAGATCTCGGAGTCGACGCCCGCGAGTTGCCGGTTGAACGCCTGGGTGAAGAACTCGAGGTCGGCGTCGGTGCAGTCGGGCCGCGTGGTGCGCCCGTGGTGAGGCGGCTCCTCGACTTGGATGAGCGGACAGCCGGCGGCGGCCAGGTCGCGGAACTCGGCGTTCATGATGTCCGAGAGGTCGTTGATGAGGGCCCGATCGTCGCGGTAGTGCTCGTCCCACAGCATGCTGGCGAGAGCGGGGGCGCAGATGGCGCCGAACTTCACGGGCTTGTCGGTGAGGCGCTGGGCCACCTTCCAGAGCGCGGCATACTCGAGTGGCCCGCGCGTGAGCCGGTCCTTGACGACCGCGGGCTGATACGCCTCCTGCACCTCCCACAGGATCTTGCCGGGGCGAAGGTCGTGCCGCTGCATCCAGCCCCGCGACGTGTCCTGATGACCGCCCAGTCCGCCGAGCCGCTCGATGGGGTAGAAGAACCAGGACTTGCCGCCGACGGCCAGGTCGAACCGGCTGTCCCCGTCGGTCACGATGTCGAGCCCGGCGGCCTCCTGGGCATTGATGATCGCGGCCACCGCGTCCTGGTACTGCTCCCGGAACATCGAGTCGCCGAGCGCGGCCTTGAACGAGCGGCCCAACAGGTTCTGGTCGTACCAGAGCGGGCGCGGATAGGAGCCGGTGATGGCGGTAGGCAGCATCATGTCGCGCGTGACTCGCAGCATTCACTCCTCCGAGGATGGGGGCGACGAGGGTCCGCCGGGCGCCGGCGGTAGCCTGGCTCAGTAAGAGCAGACGAACCTCACGCCCCCGACGCCTTGAGCGCGGCCAGGATCTCCTGGGGCTCGAGCAGATCGAGGGAGTTGGTCATGACCTTGGCGAATCTCACCACTCCGTTTCGATCGATGATGAAGTAGGCGCGGCGCGGATAGCGGAACATGGGGTTCTTGTCGTCGGTGATCATCGCGTCGTACGCCGGGAGCATCTGTCGACGAATGTCGGAGAACTGGAGATGCTTGATGTGGTTCTGGGTCCGCCAGGCTGCGAGGGCCTGCCAGGCATCCCCGCTCACGCCCACGACCTGGGCGCCGGCGGCCTCGAACTGCGGCAGAGCCGCGTCGAGGCCCGCCACCTCCTTCGTTCAGGTCGGAGTGAAGGCGGCTACGAAGGTGTAGATGACGACGGGACCCCGGGTGGTGAGGTCTGTCAGCTTGACGGGCTTACCATCCGGGTTGTTCAGGGTGAAGTCCGGAGCCGGCTGACCCACCTCCAGGGCAGGGAGGATTCGTGGCGTAAAAAGGACGAGGGAGCCAAGCAAGATTCCCGCAATCAGTGACCGACGCATCGTCGCCTCCTCGCTATGGGTGGCCAACGCGCACGCGGCGCGGACCTGGTGGAGCGTACACCCCGGATAGGGTTGGTCGCGAGCGTTTGCGCTTACGGCTCACGTGTCGCCGGCCTTACCAGGGGGCGGGCCGATCGTCAGTGGCGCTACGGCGTCACCACGGAAATGACACCATTCTTGCGCCAGCGAGACTCCACGTTCCATCGGCGGAGGGACGGAAGCGGTCCGGCCGCGCCGGGTGCGTAGAGCACACCATAGCTGGAAGGTGGAAAGGGCGCCGGGGGACGGTAGAAGAGGAAGCTCAAGCGAATAGCCAGCGATCGGGGATTGATCGCGTCCCGAAAGAGGAGGCGATAGAGGGCCAGCCCGGCGGCGAGCAGGGCAAAGCTCGCGAGCGCTCCGCGGTCCCTCGGAAAGAACGAGGCGTCGGTCGTCATCGGTCAGAGACCGACTATGCCTCGGAGGGCGCGCGAGGCCAACCCCGGGGGAGCTCCGTCTCGTCGCCGATGTTGCCGAGCAATCCCAGACAGGCTAAGTTGGCGGGCACGCATGAGCCGCTCCCTCGTGTCGCTGGTCCGTGTGTCGAAGACCTATGGCCGCACCGTCGCCGTCAATCACGTGTCGCTCGAGGTCGGCGAGGGAGAGTTCGTCACGCTGCTCGGGCCGAGCGGCTCGGGCAAGACCACGACCCTGATGCTCGTGGCGGGCTTCGAGCAGCCCACGGGCGGCGAGATCCTCATGCGCGGCGAATCGGTGGTCGGCCGGCCGCCGGAGAAGCGCGACATCGGCATGGTCTTCCAGAGCTATGCCCTGTTTCCTCACATGACGGTCTTCGACAATCTCGCCTTCCCACTGAAGACACGCCGGGTGGCCGGCCCCGCGATCGCGAAGCAGGTCGAGGAAGCGCTGGCCGCGGTGCGCATGTCCGGCCTGGGCGGTCGCTACCCGCGCCAGCTCTCGGGGGGACAGCAGCAGCGCATCGCGCTGGCCCGTGCTCTGGTGTACCGCCCCTCGCTGCTGCTGATGGACGAGCCGCTGGGCGCGCTGGACAAGAAGCTCCGCGAGGAAATGCAGGGCGAGATCAAGACCCTCCAGCGCGAGCTGGGCATCACCACCCTCTACGTCACGCACGATCAGCAAGAGGCGCTGGCCCTCTCCGACCGCATCGCCATCATGAACGGCGGCGACGTCATCCAGGTCGACTCGCCTCTCGCCCTCTACGAGCGTCCAGCCACGGAATTCGTGGCCGGCTTCCTCGGCGACGTCAATCTCGTGGAAGGTGTCGCCGCCGAGACGGACGGGAATCTCGCCCGGATCCACATCGTGGATGGGCCCGAGGTGGTGACGCTCGACGAGCCATCCCTGTCGCCGGGGAAGCGGGTGCGTCTGACCATCCGTCCCGAACGTCTCGAGATCTGGACCACGGCCCCGGCGGTTCTCAATGCCTGGCCCGGGCGCATTCGTGAGGCGGTGTTCCACGGAGAGCTCGTGCGGTACGGGGTGGAGGTGCCGTCGAGGGTCGTCCTCCGGGTGACGCGCCCCTTCCGAGGGCCGGATGCGCTACTCGCCGCCGGCGAGGAAATCTGGCTCGCCTCGCGGCCCGAGGACTGGCGGCTCTTCGCATGAGAGCGTGGTCCCGCGCGGGCCAGGCGCTGCTGCTGGTCGGCCCCGCCCTCATCCTGCTCCTCGCCGTCTATCTCTATCCGCTCGCTCGATTGCTCCTCCTGAGCTTCACGGGAGGCCCCGACGGCGCTCTTGGATTCGGCGCCTATGGCCGTTTCCTCGAGAGCACCGTGTACACGAGCGTCCTGCTGCGTACGTTCCGCATCAGCCTGACCGTCACGCTGGTGTGCCTGGTGCTGGCCTACCCCGTGAGCTACGTGCTGAGCCGCGCGGGGTCGTTGACCCTTCGAGTGGCCATGGTCTTCGTCCTCCTGCCCCTGTGGACCAGCATTCTCGTGCGGAGCTACGCCTGGATGGTCCTCCTCCAGAACAACGGCCTGATCAACCAGCTTCTGCGCCGGCTCCACGTGATCGATGCACCGCTCCGACTCATGTACAGCGAGACGGGCGTGGTAATCGGCATGGCCCAGGTGCTGCTGCCGTTCGCCATCTTGCCCATCTTCGCGTCGCTCCGGAACATCGATCCCCGCTTGCCCGCAGCCGCGCGCGTCATGGGCGCCGGACCGTGGCGACGCTTCCGATCCGTGACCCTGCCCCTCAGCCTGCCCGGGGTGGCGGCGGCGGGCCTGCTCGTCTTCGTCCAGGCCCTGGGTTTCTTCATCATTCCCGCCCTGCTGGGCGGGTCGCGGGTCATCACCCTCGCCATGGTCATCGAGTCCCAGGTCGTGGACCTGCTCGACTGGAGCCTGGCCTCGTCCATGGCCATGGTCCTGCTCGTGGTGACGGTGCTGCTCGTGGTCGGCTTCGACCGGCTGCTCGGGCTCGACAAGGTCTGGGTGTGACGGGTGCGCGGCCGCATCCCCTGCTGTGGATCGTCACCGGCCTTGTCCTCGTCTACCTGGCCGTGCCCAGTCTCCTCGTCGTCATCATGTCGTTCAGCGGCGGGCTCTTCCTGGAGTTCCCCCCGCGCACCTGGTCCGTGCGCTGGTACCAGGCGTACTGGTCGAGTGGATCGTGGAAGGATGCCACTCTGCGGAGCTTCGAGGTGGCGTGCGCGGTGACCATGCTCGCCACCTCGCTGGGGACGCTGGCCTCCATCGCTCTCGTGCGGCTCGTCGTGCCGGGCCGGAGCGCGCTCCGGGCCCTCATGGTCTCCCCGGTGGTGGTGCCGACCATCGTGCTCTCGATCGGCCTCTACAGCGTCTACGCCCGCTGGCGGCTCATCGGCACCGCGGCAGGCTTGATCCTCGCCCACACCGTGCTCGCCCTGCCCTTCGTCGTGCTCAACGTCACCGCCGTCCTGTACAAGCTGGACCGATCCCTGGAGCGCGCGGCGCGCATCCTGGGGGCAGGCCCCCTTCGCACTTTCACGCAGGTGATGCTGCCCCTCCTGTGGCCGGGCATCGCCAGTGGGGCCATCTTTGCGTTCCTGATTTCGTTCGACGAGATCGTGGTCGCCATGTTCATATCGGGCTCGCACCCCACCCTCCCCAAGCTGATGTTCGACGGGATCCGATACGAGCTGAATCCGGTGGTGGCGGCGGTCTCGAGTCAGTTGATTCTCGTGACGTCGCTGGCCCTGCTGGGGTCGGCGTGGGCGCGACGACGGACGGAGCGGGCGGGCGAGTGAGCAGACGTGCACACGTGGCGGGGCAGGCCGATGGCGCGCGGCGGCCCGAGGAGGAGATGCACATGAGACGGAGCGTGTCGCGACGGGAGTTCCTGAAGACGACGGCAGGATCGGTGGCGGCCGCCGGCGTCATGACGCGCAGCCGGCCGGCATCCGCCGCGAGCGAGCTCGTCATCGTGGGCTGGGGGGGCGCCCACGAGGAGTCGCTCAAGAAGGCGGTGTACGAGCCGTTCACGGCGGCCACGGGCATCAAGATCAAGCAGGTGAGCGCCACGACCCAGCTCGCCCTCCTCAAGGCGCAAGTCCAGAACAACAACCCGGAGTGGGACATCGTCCAGCCCGGGAGCGCGTGGCTCTGGCGCGGCGCCCAGGACGGGCTGTACGAGAAGCTCGATGCCGGCGTGGTCAACCGCGCCGAGATGTATGCGCCGGCCCTCCACCCCTACGGAATCGCCTTCGAGGTCTATGCCGTCGACATCGCCTACAACTCGAAGCGCTTCCCGACCGGCTCACACCCGAAAAATTGGGCCGAGCTGTGGGACCTGAAACGGTTTCCCGGTCGGCGTACCGGCCCGGGATGGACGCCGCGCGACAACTTCGAAGCGGCGGTGATGGCGGCGGGAGTGCCGACCGCCAAGGTCTACCCCATCGACACCAAGCTCGCCTTCGCCAAGCTGGCGGAGATCAAGCCCGAGATGGCGTGGTGGCAATCCGGCGCGCAGTTCGCGCAGCTGTTCTCGGACGAGGAGGTGCTCCTCGGCTATGGATGGGGCGCGCGCGTGGTCGTCCTCGCCCGCGAGGGCAAACCGCTGGCCGTCGAGGTGAACCAGGCCATCCTGGACCAGACCTTCTACGCCGTCTCGAAGATCTCGAAGAACAAGGACGCCGCCATGAAGTTCATCACCTTCGCCTCCCAGACCAAGCCGCAGGCGGAGCGGCCGCTGCTCTACCCGCACGGCCCCACCAACCGCGCGGCCTGGGCGCAGCTCGACGCCAAGGCTAAGCGCGAGGTGGTGAACTACGACATGCCGGGCGTGCTGCTGCGCAACCCCGAGTGGTGGATGGAGGCCGAGACGCCCATGCTCGAGCAGTGGAAGAAGTTCCTCGCCACCTAGTCGGGAGCACGCGCATGCGATTCGGGCTCTTCCTGCTGTTCGAGTGGTCGGGTCCCGGCCGCTCGTTCGACGCCATGTACGGCGATCTCCTCGAGGAGATCGTCTATGCCGAGGAGCAAGGCTTGGAGACGGTGTGGCTCGCGGAACATCACTTCGTGAGCTACAGCGCGTGCCCCCAGCCCCTCATGTTCGCCATCAAGGCCGCCACCCAGACGCGTCGTGTGCGGTTCGGCACCGGCGTGCTCGTGCTGCCCTTCTACCATCCGCTGCGGCTGGCCGGGGAGATCGCGGTGGCCGACGTTCTCACAGAGGGGAGGCTAGAGATCGGGGTAGGTCGCGGCGCCTATCCCTATGAGTTCGCGCGCTACAACATCCCCTTCGCGGAGGGCCGCGACCGCACCCAGGAATGCCTCGAGATCATGGTGCGGGCCTGGCGCGAGGATGACGTGGCGCACGCCGGGCGCTTTTTCAACTTCCCCGCGGCGACCGTGCTGCCGCGGCCATCCCAGCGCCCTCACCCCCCGATCTGGATCGCCGCCCTGAACCCGGAGTCGTTCACCTACGCCATCGACCATGGACATCGGTTACTCAGCACGGTGTTCCGCGATCCCGTGGACAAGATAGTGGAGAAGGTCGAGCTCTACCGGCGCACCCTGAAGGAAGCCGGCAAGTCAGAGGCCGACAGCGATCTCGGTCTCCTGCGCATCGGCTACGTGGCGGAGACGGACACCGCGGCTCGTGAGGCCCTCGCCCACGTGACGAAGACGCATCGCACGTGGCACCACCTGCACTTCGGCAGCGAGAGCGTGCGGGGCGGAGTGGTCAGCTCGGATCCCGTCGAGCACGAGCCCTCCCCGGAGGAGGCGTGGGACCGCCTGATCATCGGCAGCCCCGAGCGCTGCATCCGGCAGATCCAGGCCCTGGAGGCGGTGGGGGTCGACCTGCTGCTCTTGAACATGAATTTCGGCAACATGAGTCACCGCGAGGCGATGCGCTCCCTCCGTCTCTTCGGCCAGGAAGTGCTCCCGGCGTTCCGGCGCTAGTTCCCGTCGCCCTCGTGAAGCGATCGCCTCAAAGGAGGGCGTCCACGTTCATGAGTGAAGCAATCGAACAGCGCCCGGGAGCAACGTCCGCGTCGGCCTTCACGTTGAATGAGATCGATCAGGCAGTGGCGAGCGGAGGGGCGAGCATGAGCCAGAAGGGCACATGGCGTCGGTCAGGGTACGTGACGCTGGTTCTGGCGACGCTGCTCTGCGGGAGCTGGGTGGCCGAGCAACCGCTCTCCTCGGTGGGGGCTTCCGCGCCGTCCCCCCGGCGTCCCAACATCGTGTTTGTCCTCACCGACGACCTCGCGACGAACCTGGTCCAGTACATGCCGCAGGTGCTGAGGATGCAGCGAGAGGGCGTGACCTTCTCTAACTACTTCGTGACGGATTCCCTGTGCTGCCCCTCGCGGGCCTCCATCTTCACGGGCCGCTTCCCGCACGAGACCGGCATCTTCAGGAACCAGGGGCCGGACGGCGGCTTCGTCGCGTTCCGGGACCGCGGCTACGAGCAGGCGACGTTCGCCACGGCGCTCAGCGCGGCCGGGTACCGCACGGCGATGCTGGGCAAGTACCTGAACGGCTACCTGCCGGTTCGGCATGCCCCGCGATGGGATGGACGGCGTGGGCCGTGGCAGGGAACGGCTATCCCGGATTCAACTACAACCTCAACCAGGACGTCGACAAGCTGATCGCGGAGGTGCGGGCGGCGGTGGCGGCGATCGGGGAGACCGACAACACGTACATCGTTGTTCAGCTCTGACAACGGCTACCACATGGGCGAGCATCGCCTGATGCCCGGCAAGATGACCGCCTACGACACGGATATCCACGTGCCACTCGTCATCACCGGACCGGGCATTCCCGTCGGTCTCATCGTCGACCAGATCGTGGAAAACATCGACCTGCATTCGACCTTCGCGGAGCTCGGTGGGGCCGCGCCTTCACGGGCCGCGACGGGCCGTAGCCTGGCGCCATTGTGGCGAGGCCAGCGCATGGACGACTGGCGACTCGTCGCGCTGATCGAGCATCGTGGGCCGCATCGGGAAGCGATGGACCCGGACCTGCCCAGACCTCGGAGCGGCAACCCGCCGAGCTACGAAGCGCTTCGCACGACCACGAGCCTCTACGTCGAGTACGTGGGCGGGGACAGGGAGTACCACGACCTCACGACGGACCCGCACGAGCTGCACAACACCTTCTCCTCATTGACCGCCGAGAAGGCGGCGTCGGTGCACGCAGCCCTGGAGGCTCTCAAGACCTGCCGGGATCCAGGCGCCTGTCGGGCGGCCGAGCGGGGGAATGGGGACGTGGGCGCTCGCTGATCGTCGTCCGCTTGGCTCGTGAGCGATGCACCTGCGGGGAGCTCGGCCGCGCCCGCACCGCGCCGTGATCCACGAAGACGATACCGTGGTGGCTCGGGTGACCGGAAGTCGACGGTGGTTCTGACTCGGCGGCCTACGGCCTTGACCCAGTTGCCGCCGGGTGTCTAGACTTCCGCCGCGATGCTTCGGAGTGTCGCTTCAACTGCCGTCGGAGGGAGGTGCGCGTGAAGACTTTCAAGGACCGGGTCGCGGTGGTGACGGGAGCGGCGAGTGGAATCGGGTTCGCCCTGGCCGAGCGCTTCGCCGCCGAGGGCATGAAGATCGTAGTCGCCGACATCGAGGCGCCGGCGCTCGCAACCGCCGAGACGGCGTTGCGCCGGAAAGCGCCCGCCGTGCTTGCGGTGGAGGTCGACGTCGCCCGTCCCGGACACGTGGAGCGGCTCGCCCGCGAGACCTACGCCGCGTTCGGTGCCGCCCACGTACTGTGCAACAACGCGGGGGTGGCCGTGATCGGAGCGGCACACGAGCATTCGCTCGCGGACTGGGAGTGGGTCATCAACGTCAATCTCTGGGGGGTCATCCACGGCGTGCGCGCCTTCCTGCCGCGCATGCTCGTGGGCGGCGACGAGGGCCACATCGTCAATACCGCGTCCATGGCCGGCCTCACCACCGCCCCGTTCATGTCGGTGTACGACGTGACGAAGCATGGGGTGGTGGCACTCTCCGAGTCCATGTACAAGGAGCTGCGCGTGACGAGCGCGCCCATCGGCGTTTCCGTGGTCTGCCCCGGCCTCATCGACACCAACATCATGCGCTCATCGCGCAATCGACCCGCCGAGCTCTCCGAGGAGGGCAAGGCGGGACCGATGGCGCAGGCCTTCGGCCAGGCTCTCGCCGACCGGCTCGCCGGCGGCTACCCGCCCTCCGAGGTGGCCGAGCAGGTCATCGCCGGGATCCGGGACGATCGCTTCTACATCGTGCCCGCCCAGCCCGAGGTGAAGAGCGGTATCGGAGTCCGCGCACAGGATCTCCTCGAGCTCAGGAATCCGACGTTGCGCCTCGCGTAGGACGGGACGCGCGCGTAGCGGCTCGAGATGACTGATCGGGTATAGTGGGGCCGCGAGGAGGTCCGCATGGATGCGCATCGTACCGGGCGCCGCAGCTTTCTGAAGCAGATGGCCGCGCTGGCTACGGCCGCGGGCTTGCCGCCGATGCTCGCCGGTAAGAGCGAGGCCCAGGGGAGGTCAGGCATGAACATGTCCTACGATCCCGCGGCGAAGTTCGAGCTCAAGGTGAGCGAGGTCGACTTCCAGAAGACGCCGGGTGGGCGACAGTTGATGGCCCGCATCTACCAGCCGCAAGGTGCGGGGCCGTTTCCCACCGTGCTCGATCTGCACGGCGGAGCGTGGCGCCGCAAGGACCGCTTCGCCGAGGAGCCAATGGACCGCGCGATCGCGGCCAGCGGAGTCGTGGTGGTGGCCATCGACCTGCGACTCTCCGATGAAGCGCCGTACCCGGCCTCCGTCCAGGATGCCAACTACGGGGTGCGCTGGCTCAAATCCCGAGCCGCCGAATGGAATGGAGATCCCTGGAAAATCGGCATCTACGGCAGCTCCAGCGGCGGCCACGTCGCCCAGCTCCTGACCATGCGCCCCGGCGATCCACGCTACAACGCGATTCCCTTGCCCGCCGCCCCGAACACCGATGCCACGGTGGCCTACGTCGCGACGCGTTCGCCGATCAGCGACACGTACGCGCGCTTCCAGCAGGCGGAACGGACGAAGCGCGACGCGATGATCGAGAACAACCGGATCTACTTCAACCCGTGGGCGACGATCCACGAGGGCAATCCGCAGGAGATCCTCGAACGCCGCGAGGCGGTGAGCCTGGTGCCCATGCTCATCATGCAGGGCGCTCTCGATGACAACGTGCTGCCGGCCGTGCAGGAGAAGTTCGCCGCGACGTACCGAGCGGCGGGGGGCGTGTGCGAGCTGACCATCTTCGAAGGCTGCGAGCACGAGTGGGTCGCCAAGCCGGGCCCCCAGACGGACCGCGCCCGTGAGATGGTCAAGGCCTTCATCGCGCGTCGATTGAAGGCCGGGTAAGGGGACGGGTCAACGGGAGCATCATGTGGGAATTGCGCCCTTTTCCCAACAATCGTAAAGCTTTGCGGGCACGCGGTAGCCTTCGCCGTGCGGCCGATCAGACGCTCACGCGGATGTGTCGAACACGCCGGATTTGACAGTCAATCCCGAATGCGGTACCGAATAGGTCACCCATGAAGCGCATGGTCTGGGTAGCCGGGCTC
>Ga0075425_100008106_pt1 | contig 11123 bp, 15 predicted proteins | sample SoiMethybrSBSTD4_FD_75300 | JGI IMG/M metagenome (GOLD analysis project Ga0075425, IMG submission 75300) | Bulk soil microbial communities from a Populus tree surrounding site in Tennessee, USA - Soil MetaG P. TD hybrid SBSTD4 | ecosystem: Environmental > Terrestrial > Soil > Tree plantation...
TGGCTCGCCTCGAAGTTCATGACCGCCGAGGAGAAGGAAGCCGTCGGCGTCATCGCCCGCGATACGAACTCCAACGGCCCGATTCCCGTCACTCAGCAGTCCGTCGCCGCCCGCGCGGCCGCGGGAGAGAACGTCTCGAAGCTCCTCTTCGAGACCTCCACCGACGCACCCGCCTGCCACGAGTGCGGCTCGATCATGGTCAGGAGCGCGGCCTGCTACAAGTGCATGAACTGCGGCGCTACGAGCGGGTGTAGCTGATCAAGACGCGGCGCCTCGCGCCGCGTCTTGTCATCCCGAGCGCAGCGAGGGATCCGGTCGGCGGATCGGCTCCCGGCCGGTCCGCGTCTGCGGACCGAGCATCACGAACACCGTCCGGCTCCTCCCCAGGTTCGCCAGATCAGTTGATACGCTGGCGAGTCAGTTCTGAGAGGCCGCAGCCGGCGGTTTTCCAGCGGCTGAGGGTGCCGGAAGCCCGGTTGCGAGGCGGAATGTTTGCGCCAGCCTCCATGCAGACCTGCAGCCAGGGGTTGGCCTCGTCGTAGCGGCCGGCCTGCGCCGACGTGACGCCGAGGATCCACGCGACGCTGCTGACGTAGCTCGGATCCTTGGTGTCGCTGTCCTTCACTCGCGAGGCTCGGCTCCAAGCACATCTGGCCGAGATGGTAAGTTCTCCTGCATGAGACCAAAGCTTGCGATTGCCCTCTGGGCTCTGATCTTGATGTCCGTCGCAGCGGTCGCTGAGGAAGGCATTGCCGGAACGTACGTCGGCGACTACGTCAATAAGGCAGGCAAGAGCGGCGGCTATCAACTCACTTTTGCCCCGGGCCCAGGCGGTAACTGGACTGGAGAAGTCATCGCTGTGCTGGACGGGCAGCCAACGAAATCCCCGATGACCTCGCTTGTCGTGAAGGGTGACTCCATCGAGGCCGCCTACGACTTCGAGGTCAAGGGCCACAAGGCCTCCTCCCGGATCTCGGGCACGAAGACCGGCCAGACGTTCTCCGGCACTTTTCAGACGTTGTACAAGGGCAAGGTCGTCGACACCGGCACCTGGAAGACTAGCCTGAAGAAGTAAGCAGGAAGCCCCTCACCCGCGGGGAGATGGCGACGGCCGGCGGATCGACATGGGCGAGAATCGCGTGCTGTGCCGGTAACTCGCCCTCTCTTGCGCCGCGTGCTGTTCGTCGTCGTCGCCCTGGGCCTGATCGGGCTCACCTGGTCCGGAGTGAATGGCGGCGTGGACCAGTGGGACCAGTCTCGGACCCCGGGACAAGTCGCGCAGACGCTCACGCAGTTCGCTTTTGCTCTTTTCGCGCTGCTCAGCCTGGTCACGATGATTTGGGGTCGGCGGTGGAATCGCGTGATGTTCGCGAGTCTGACCGTCAGCCTGGGCCTCGCGGGCGGGCTGGCGTCCGTGGTCTGGGGAGGCATATCGGTCCCGATCGGAATCATCGCGGCGCTCGCCTCGGCGGTGATCGGCCTCGGGATCATGTGGCTGGCCCGCGTGGCGGCGTGGCGGAGCGCGGGGGAGAAGTCAGCAAGTCAAGGCTGACCCCGGAAGCAGTCGAGGTCGTTGGCGAACTTCATCGGCCCGGTGTATCGCTTCCTGATCTCGCGCTGAGTCTGATCCTCCTTGCCCAAGGTCCGCAACATGCGGTGAGAGAGGACGAGGTGCTTGACGTGGGCGCCGGCGGCGATCTGGCCGATCACCGACGGCGGCATGTGGAGGTTTCTCTCGACACCGGTCGCGCCTTCGGGGACGGCGTTGTGCGCGATGAAGAGGTCCGCGTCGTTGGCGAGCTGCGCGAGACCTCCCTCGCCGCTTGTGTCACCGCTGAAGACGATCACCTCCTTGTCGATCTCGATCCGCCAGGCCAGGGCGGGCACGCCTCCGTGGACGACGTGGGCCGCATACGCCCCCAGGTCGCCGTTCCGGAACGCCGCCGTCTGAGACGCGTTCCCGGCGACGTCGTGGGGTTGCAGCTTGTAGCTGCCCTGCTCCCGGGGCTCGTACAAGTCGCTTAAGTAACGGTAGGCGCCGCGTTTGGATCCGAAGAGATCGGCGACGAACTCGGTGGTGGACGGCATGAATTCGTTTCCGGGCGGTCCGAAGACAGGTAGCGGGCGCGTTCGGTCTTCGAACCAGGACGACTTGACGAGTGCCGCGAAGTCGGCGCTGTGGTCCACGTGAAAGTGGCTGAACAGGATCGCGTCGAGCTGCGCCATCTGCGCGCCGCTTTCTCCGAAACGAAGGGCGCTTCCACCCCCCGCGTCCACCAGCACCCGGGCTCGGCCATCCTGCCAGACCAGGTAGCTCGCGGACGCACGCTTGTCCTGCATCTCGGGACCGCCGGAGCCGAGCACCTGGACAGCGATTCCCTTCGACCCGCAGGGCTGCGGCGCGGCGGCCTGCGGCAGCGCCAGCGCCAGAAGACCGGTCACAAGCACCGAAATCATGCGGGCATCCTATTAGGATCAGCTTCCCGAACAGGAGGGAACGTAATGGCGCTCATTCTTGCCAGCTCCCGGTCGCTCTCGCGGATGGCTCGAGTCGGAGCCCTCGGCGCCGCACTCCTGGCCGCCAACGGCCGAGTGCAGGCCGACGACTCGGCTCTCGTCGCCCAGCTCAGGGCGCAGGCGGATCGCTGGGACAAGGCGATCGTCCGGAAGGATCGTGCCGCCGTCGAGGCCAACATGGCGGAGGACTTCCGCAACATCGACGGCAGCGGCGAGGTCGCGGGCAAGGCAGCTTTCGTGGACGACCTCATGTCGGCCGACCTGCAGATCGATCCCTACACGGTGGAAGACTTCGACGTGCGCGTTTACGGGGATGTGGCGCTGCTCTCCGGCCGCACGCGCATGACGGGCCGTTACAACGGCAAGCCTTTCACGAGCCAATATCGATACATCGACATCTACGTGAAACGCGGCGGCCAGTGGAAGATCGTCAGCGTGCAGATCTCGCGAATCCCGCCCGAAGCACCGAAGAGCTGATCCTCACCCTGACAACGCGCGGGGTAACGCGCGTATCCTGCTCTTAATGGAAGGCCCCGATCCCGGCGGACTGCTTGCGGGGTTTTCGCTGTACACGATCCTGCTGGCCGTATGGTTCGGTCTCATCGGTTTCGCGGCTTTCCGTTACGGCCGAAAGAACTCCGAACCTCGGCCTGTGGTCATCGGTATCGCATTGATGGTCTATGGGTATTTCGTCACGAATCCGTGGATTTCGCTCGCGATCGGGTCTGCGCTGACGTTGGCTCTGTTTTTTCCGCGGGAGTGGTAGGCACGAGCGACCGCCACGGGGGATGAGGAGGAGATCCGGCGGGGAGAGGCAGTAGAAAGAGGTGGTTCAGGCCGCGGGATCGCGCTGGAGGACGAATCGGCTGATCCACTTCTTGGTGATGAAAACGACGTCCAGGGCGTGCTCCCACGTGCGGACGAGAATCAGCGTGGCAACTCCGTACGCATCAGAGCGTCGAATTCCTCGACGGCCCCCAGGTACGACTCAGGCGATTCGTCCTCGGCGTCCCGCGTGTACTGCCAGTAGAAGCTGAGGGGTTGCGGAGTCTTCCAGCCGAACCACTTGAAATTCTGCCGCTGGGTCTTCAGGACCCGGGCGTCGTTCCAGTTCTGGCCGAAGAGGACCATCCCTGCCTCGAGATTCTTCAGCTGGGGTATCGGTGATTCTCCGAGTGTCGTGAACCTGTTCTCGATCCAGCTCAGGCGTTCGAAGAGCCGTTGATACACGCTGTTGGTCTGTCCCCACCGAACGGAGACGAAGAAGACGACGACCCGCGATCGAAAGAGCTGTCGGCTCACCTGGTAGAGCTCGTCGTCGGGGTTGTTGATCGATGCCCAGCACCGGTGATGGCCGGTCGGGTTCTTGGAACGGTCGGGCAGCTTGGCCTCCAGGACGCCGCACTTGTTGCCCTTCTTCGCGCTGACATTGCCTTCGCATGTGTAGATCCGCAGCTTCGCGACATCGAGCAGAGCGACCCTCTTCTTCTCGAGCCGAAGGTGGTCGACGATGCGAAGCGCGAGCTGCGTCGACTTGGGGACGTCCCACGTTTCCTTCTGGTAACGGGTGCTGGTGGTCAGCAGGAGGATGTCGTTTCGCTTCTCGAGATACCGGATGAGTCGCGAGCAGGAGTCGACCAGACTCTTCCGCACGCCGCGTGCGGTGCCACCGGAGGATCGCTGCGAACCGTGGCCGCCGAGAGGCATCGAAATCAGGACTGACCCCTGCCCGAGCGCGCCGCGTTGAGCGTGGCGAGGACCGCGGGGTCGCGCTGGAGGACGAATCGTCCGGCCCCCTTCTTGGTGACGAAGACGACGTCCAGCTGGTCGATGGAGACGCCCTTCGGCAAGACCTCTCGCCGGTAATGCCAGATTTCGCGAAAACTGTTGGAAACGTCGGCGGCGGTCGTGGGATCGGGGTGAACCGAAGTCCTGCCCGCCATCCACCATTTCGCCTCGTTCGACATGCCATCCGAATCGATGGGGTCTTCACCCGTCTTCATCGGCTTGCGGCCGGTGCGGGTCGGCGGGCCGAGGAGCACGAAGACCATCCCCGGGTCCGTCAGGCTCCCGCGCTTCTTCTCGTCCACCTGGAAATAGGCGTCCGCGAACGCGATCCGCCGCTCGAGCGCCGTGCGCGCTGGGTTGTCTTCGGAGCCAGGCTTCGGGTTGCGCGCCTCCCAGAACTTCTCGACGAACTCGGCGCGCTCGGCTCCGTTCGTCAGCGCACTCCAGGCCGCAGTCTCCTCGGGCGTCATGATCCACTTCACCGGTCCATCCGCCCACCGCTCGTCCGGTTTCTCGCCCATGTTCGGCGGAGCCTTGAACTCCTCGAACCTCTGGGAAAGTGACAGTGTGCCGTTCGACTCGGTTCCGTTGCCCGCCGCCTCGAAGGCCGCCACCGCCTTCTTTGAATACACGGTCTTGTCGATCATCGAGCCCGGGTTCGCCTGCAGGAAGGTCGCGAAGTCGGCCTCGGCCTTCTCGGCCTGGTCGAGGTTGGCCTCGCACACTCCGCGGTAGAAGGCGAGCGGCGCGACGAGTTGCTGGCGGGCAGTCTCGTTACCGGGCCTGGCGGATTCGACGTCGAGCTGATCGAGAGTCGTCAGAGCCTCATGCCACGACTGGTCCTTCACCTGCGCCTTGGCTTTCTGGAAGAGCTCAGCGAGGGTCTCGGCGGACAGCGGAACGGAGAGTAGGAAGAAGCCGACCATGACGAAACGGACGCCGAGGCGACTCATGGCGTGTGCCTCCTGTAGGGTCCTATTATCTGACTGAGTCGAAGGGAAGTGCTTACCCGGACCGTCTGCTCGTTCTCGCCGGCGCTGGCGAGGTCGAGGAAGACGCCTCATCGGCGAGAACGGCGCCGAGGCGGCGGACGCCCTTCTCGAGCTCTTTGGGAGAAAACCCGCCGTATCCCAGCACGAGGCCTTGCTGCCGCGGTCGGCCGACGTAACACGATGAAAGCGGAAACGTCCGGACGCCGTGGCGGGCGGCGCGGAGCGCGACGTCGCGGTCGCGGTGGCCGGGCGGAAGAATGGTCATCAGGAACATGCCGGCTTCATCGCCCGTCACCTGGAGCGTCGATCCAAACTCGCGGTCGAGGGCGGCGACGAGAGCCTCGCGCCGCTCGCGGCACACCAGGCGCGTTCGCCTCAGGTGGCGATCGAAGTGTCCGTCGCGGATGAAGTCGGCGACCACGCGCTGGAAGAAGAGCGGCGAGAACATGTCCATCGCGCGGCGCGTGGACGTGAAGGCAGGTACGAGGTCCCGGGGCAGCACGACGTAGCCGAGGCGGAGAGAGGGGAAAAGGCACTTCGTGAAGGTGCCGATGTAGATGACCCGAGAGCCGCGGTCCAGTCCCTGAAGCGAGGCGATCGGGAGGTTGCCGTATCGATATTCCCCGTCGTAGTCGTCCTCGATGATCCAGACGCCGCGGGCGTCGGCCCATTCGAGCAGCCGGAGCCGGCGGGACGCGCTCATCGTGACGCCGAGGGGGAGCTGGTGCGAGGGCGTGACGAAGACGGCGCGCGGCCGCGGGCACAGCGCGATTCCGGCCTCGACGTCGAGCCCCTCGTCGTCGACCGGAACCGGCACGAGTCGTACGCCGCCGAGCCTCAAGGCGTGATGGGTGCCGAAGTATCCGGGTTCTTCGACCCAGACGGGACTGCCGTCGTCGAGCAGGACGCGCGTCGTCAGATCCAGGGCCTGCTGGGAGCCGCTGACGATCATGATCTGGTCGGCGTCGCACCGAACGGCACGCGACGTCCGGAGGTATTCGGCGATCGTCTCGCGGAGCTCCGGCAGCCCCATCGGCAGGTGGTACTGAAGGTCGTGCGCCTCGGGCCAGGAATGGCGGGCGACGAGTCGCGACCAGACTTTGAGGGGAAACTGGTCGAGCGGAGGGCTCGGGCAGTGAAACGGCTCGAGCCCCTCGAGCCACGGCCAGCTGGCGGTCTGAGGAACTTCTTCGGACCGCTTCGCGAGAATCCGCTGCGACGGAGGCGTCCGGACGTGTTTTCGCGCGGGCGCGGCCTGGCGCGCGGGCCGGGAGATCGCGTCCGGAAGCGAGCTCGCGACGAAAGTTCCCGAGCCGACGCGGCTCTCGAAATAACCCTCGGCCAGGAGCTGCTCGAACGCGTTGAGCACCGGGATGCGCGAGATCTGGAGCTCGACGGCGAGGCTGCGCGTGGACGGGAGGCGCTGTCCGCTGCGCAGACGGTGCTCGACGATGGCGTTGCGATAGCCCTCGTAGAGCTGCTTATAGAGAGGCTTGTCGCTCTTCCGGTCGAGCGGGATGACGGGAAGAATCCCGGGAGGGGACGTCGCGCTCATCGCGCCACCGCCGCACCGCGGGCGTGGGTCGAAAAAGTGGTCATACGACTCCGTTCGAAAGTGGTAACAGATGCCGACCGCCTCATGGGACGGACTTTATCAATCCCGCGGAGCGGCGCGTGTGCAGCATGCGCCCCCTTCCGCCCTCGGATAGCATTTGCTCATGGGGAAGCCTCCGAAGTCCTCCTACGAGCTCGTCATGGAGCGGCTTCGTGCCGCGGATCCGGCGGAAACGAAGAAGACGCCTCTCAGCGCGAAGCAGAAGGAAGCGATCGCGGAGGCCCGTCGCGTCGCGGCGGCGCGCCTTGCCGAACGCGAGATCCTCTTCCAGGATGCTCTGAAGGGCATGCACGATCCCGCCGAACGCGACAAAGCGGAGAGCGAGTATCGGACCGACCGGAGACGCATCAACGAGGATTGCGAGCGAGAGGTGGAGGCGATCCGGCGGGGGTCCGCGAAGCCCGTTTCGCGCTGACCCCCTCACCCCTGCCCTCGCCCTCCGCAGGCGGGGGCGAGGGAGGAAAGAGTTCTAGCTGGTCTTCCGGATCACGAAGATCGCCACCAGGGCGAGAGCCAGTCCGAGCAGTGCCAGGAGCTGAGGCGAGAGAGTCGGCACTGTCGCGATCGGCCCCGGTCCCGGCGTGGGCGTCGGAGTCACGTTCGGCGGCGGCGTGGGCGTCAGCGTCGGTGTCGTGGTCGGTGTCGCCGTCGGTCCACCCTGGGTGATGTCCGTGATGACGACGTCGTTGCCGTCGCCCCCCACGTAGGTGATCTGGTAGGTCCGCCCACTGGAGACGAACGTGGCGCCTTCGGGCAGGCCGGCGAAGGTACCGATGACCGCGCCGCCGCTCGTTTTGTTGATGATCGTGAAGGCGTTGCCGGTCGACGACGTGAATAGGAAGCTGATGATGAGGTTCGAGCCTCCGAGGTTGACGTTGCCGGACGCGTTGAGCTGGCCGTAGTTGGTCACGCTGTACATCGCCATCTGGAGGCTCGCGGCGGCGGCCAGCGTGAGGTCCGTGAGGTTGCCGATCTGGCTCGTACCGCCGCCTTCGCAGGCCACCAATCCGCCGGTGGCGGTGACGGGTCCGGTCGATGCGCCGTTGGCGTACTGCAGGAGTCCGCCGGTCACGGTCACGACGCTCGGTGTGCTGAGGCTGGAACCGGCGAGCACGAAGTCGCCGGCGCTGATGTTGGTCGGTCCTATGTAGGTGCAGTTGGCGACGATGAAGACGACGCCCGAGCCGGACGAGGTCACGCCTCCCGTGCTCGAGATCACGCCGTCCATTTCGATGATGCTGCCGCTCACCGAGTTGAGTGTCAGCGTGAAGCCGCCGGCGAGGTCGACCTGCCCGGAAATGGCGAGACGATCCGACGGACCGGGAATCGTGCAGGAAAACGTCTGCGAGGCCGCGAGCGAGATCGGGAGCTGAACGGTGTTGTTTCCCGCGGTGTTGGCGGCGCTGATGCCCCCCACGAGCAGAATGGCGAAGCCCGAGAGCGTGTAACCGCCGCTTCCACCGTTGAACGTGATCGAGTTGAACGACGTGTTCGGCGGGAAGTCGTTGTTGGGGGTCAGGCGGGGCGTTCCGCCCGGGAAAACCAGGTCGTCGCCCGCGACGGGGGCCGTCCCTCCCCAGTTGGCCGCCGTCGTCCAGTTGTCGTCGGCGCCGGCGCCGGTCCAGGTCCTGGTGACGGCCTGGGCTGAATGTGAGAGGAGGATCGCGAAGGCTACCAATCCCAGGGATAGGCGAGAGCGAGCGGGCACGCGCATAGCTTCACTCCAATCCGGAAAGGTCGGTTCGAGAATACCACCGTCCCGGCCAACCCTGTAATCCTCGGCACAGACGACCGCGATGGGTCCGCTTAGTCTGACAGCTTGGGCTCGATGACAACAGCGACGAGCGCTCGGAAACCGAATCCGTCTCCACAGCCGGCTCGGCGCGACCGGCCGCTGCCGAACAAGATTCTCGTGACGGCCGTCGCCGTGCTCGTCGGCTGGCTGGCCGGAAACAGCGCGATGAGCTGGATCCGCCGCGAGCCTGGCGTCGCGAAGGATCTTCTCAGTCGTCCCTGGGTCACGGGCGAGATCGGGCAGAGCAGCGTCATGCTGGATACGCCCTGGCGCCTCGAGGGCGTCTCGATGCCGTTCCCGAAAGAGTTCTCGGGAAAGGTGCAGCAGTGGACGTGGCTGGGGCGCGAGAAAGACGGCCTGAACGTCATGACGGGCCGAGTCCTCTTCGCGAGGACCGAGCGGCCGAACCTCGAGGGGGCGGCGGACGGCATGGTCCGGAACGTCGAGGCGGTGGCCGGGACACGGTCCGTCTCGACCCGGCGGTGGGAGAGGAGGCTCCTCGGGAGTCCGGCGATCGAGCTCGAGATGCGGATCCAGCGGCAGAAGGGAGACCCCCTCCTGATGCACGGGGTGGTCGTCCTCGTCCGCCAGCTCGAGCTCGTCCAGCTCCTCTCGATCGCGCGGGCGGATCAGCCGCTCGCAACCGAAGCGTGGGCGCGCATGCGAAACAGCATGCGGATTGAATAGGGGACCGGCTACTCCGACCGCAGCGCCTGCAAGACGTCCACGCGCGACGCGCGTGCGGCGGGCATCAACGAGGCCAGGACTCCTGCGGCCGCGAGGACTGATGCGGCACCGAGGAGGGGCAGCGCGCCCGGCACCTGCACCTCCTTGATGATGCTGCCGGCGATGCTGGCGAACGCGTAGCCGCCCGCGGCGCCCGCGGCGATCCCGATCCCGACGATCCGCGCGCCCTCCTTGAGCACGCACATCAGAATTCTGTGGACGGACATCAGCGGGCACGCCTGGGTCTACAGCTCCTCCGGGTCGCCCCTTCCCTCGTGGAGGCCGACGATCGACGCGGCGACGACGACGATCACGCGCGGATCGACGTACTTGATCAGCGGACACAACTTGAACGGTCTCTCCCAGGGCGCCGCTTTACGGCGACGACGCGCAGGCGGCCACCAACTATCCGCTGGTGCGGATCACGAATCGCGCGACGGGGGATGTCTTCTACGCCCGGACACATGACCACAGCACCATGGCGGTCGCCTACAGCGGGACGGCTTCGACCTTCTATGACGTGCCGGCCTCGATGGAAACCGGCGCCGCCGATCTGGTCGTCGTCACCAACGGGATCCCGTCCGCTCCGATCGCGGTGACCGTGCAGTGAGGTAGCTCAGGACTGTTCCCAGAGCTTTTGATAGCCTCGCTCGCCTGGAGGTTAGAGAATCATGACGGCTAAGAAGTCAGCGAAAACGGCTCGCGCGAAGAAGACAATTCCCCCGAAGGCGAAGGCGGCTCCCGCGAAATCCCTCACGGGAAATGAGCCTCTGGCGTTGAGATCGGCATCACCAAGCTTCACGGTCAACGATCTGGAGAAGAGCCTCGGCTGGTACCGCGACGTCCTCGGATTCGGGATCGAGGAGACCTGGAAGGACGACGACGGCAAGGTCATGGGCGTGTCGCTGAAGGCGGGCGACGTATCGTTCATGATCGGACAGGACGACTGGAAGAAGGGGCGCGACCGGAAAAAGGGCGAGGGGTTCCGGATCTACTGCGAGACGAAAAAGAGCGTCGATGATCTCGCGAAGGCGATCGAGAAGAAGGGTGGGCGGCTGGACAGCGGACCGACCGATCAGCCGTGGGGCGTGCGCGACATCTCCGTGACGGATCCGGACGGATTCAAGATCACGATCGCGCGGGCCCGCTGACGAGAGACTCCTGGTTTAGCGCGCTCAGCTCGGGGAGCGAGCTCCCGACCGCGGCCCGGCGCGCGCTCGAAGAGGACGGCTTCGTCGTGTTGCCGGGGGCGGTGCCCGGCGATCGAGTGAAGCGGCTCGCGGCGGTCTACGACGCCGCCGTGGCGTCGGCCGATCCGGCGGACATGAGGGTCGGCCGGACGACGACGCGCGTCGACGGCTTGATGAGCCGTAGCGCCGCGTTCGACGGGCTGTACGTCTACCCGCCATTGCTGGAGGCCTGCTGCCGCGTCATTGGCCGGCCGTTCAAGCTCAGCTCGTTGCACGCCCGGACGCTTAGGCCGGGTGCCCCAGCCCAGGAACTCCACGTGGACGTGCAACTCGAGTCCGATGACTGGCCGCTCGTCTGCTTCATTCTGATGGTCGATCCATTCCGCGCCGACAACGGCGCGACCCGGTTCGTGCGGGGCTCTCACCGGTGGCTCGAGAGACCGGGCGACGCGCCGCTCTCCGATCGGGTGGTCTCCGAGATACCGGCATGCGAACCGGCC
>Ga0075425_100008109_pt1 | contig 11121 bp, 10 predicted proteins | sample SoiMethybrSBSTD4_FD_75300 | JGI IMG/M metagenome (GOLD analysis project Ga0075425, IMG submission 75300) | Bulk soil microbial communities from a Populus tree surrounding site in Tennessee, USA - Soil MetaG P. TD hybrid SBSTD4 | ecosystem: Environmental > Terrestrial > Soil > Tree plantation...
CGTAGGGGTGACCGCACGAGGTATTTTGGGCTGCGCAGTTACTCCCGGATGGTCGGCAAACCGGAAGTTAACCACGGCACGCTGGGCTTCAGGGGTTGGCTTGCGGGTCTTGAGGAGGTTTTGTTACACGCTCTTAGTCATATTTCTACCTTTACCTACTTCCAACTGTGGGGATTTCTCATGTCAGAAAACTACTGGAGCAAGAACGCGAATCGGACTTGACTCCCACTTTGCATCGGCATAGCTTTGCCGCACTTTTCGTAAGGGGTGCCCATGCTCCCTATGTTCGATATCTTCTCTGGCCACTTCATGGACAAAGATGCGATGTGGATTGAGGCCACCGAAGGCTTAGCGTCCGCATACGACAAGATGCTTCGGATAGCCGCAGACAAGCCTGGTCCGTACTTCGCATTCAGCAGTTACACTCGGGAACGTGTGGCGTCCGTTGATACGTCCCAATGGTCGGAAGCAAGTCAGATCGCCGAATGTCACCATTTCCAGCCCGGAATTTGGCACGCCGGAATAGGAGGTTCCCATGTCCCGCCGTGTCCTGACCCACGCAACTTCCCTTCTGTTGAGCTTTTTTGCCTTAGTTCTTAGCGTCATCGCGCCCGGCGTGATGGCAATATCCGACATCTTTCATGCTGCCCGCAATTATCAGGCAGGGGCAACTCCGCACGCCGTGCGGGTTGGCGACTTCAACAATGACGGCAAGTTGGATCTCGCGGTGGCTACCGAGTTCGGGCTGGCAATCCTCTTGAACAAGGGAGACGGCACCTATGAGGCACCAGTATTCCCCGGCTGTGGGGCGGACTTTGTGGTTGTCGGAGATTTCAATAATGACGGAAATTTGGACCTGTTTCTGCCGAGAACACTCGAGGGCGGTGGCCCCTGCCTGCTTCTGGGGAATGGCGATAGCACTTTTGGCAAATCACAACCCGCTGTTAATACCGCAACAACCGCCGTGGCCGGGGATTTCAACAAGGATGGGAATTTAGACCTCGCCTTTCCGGGCACGGATTCGCTAGGTAACCTAACTGTTGTCGTCAATCTAGGGAACGGAAATGGCACGTTTCAGCCGTCAAAGATCTCCGACTCAGGGCTCACAGGTACGCCCGGTCCCCGAACACCATTAGCGGCGGGAGATTTCAACGGCGATGGCAAATTGGACTTGGCTGTGTTGACTGCTAGCTCGAGTTTGTTCGTGTTCTTTGGTAACGGAGATGGGACGTTCAAGCTTAGCGCGCGCTACATCAGTGTCCCCGGCAACGACGTCGTTGTGGCTGACTTTAATAGCGACGGACAGCCGGATCTGGCAGTGGGGATGAACACCGATGCGTCAGGGGCAGGTCCAGACGGGGTGGGTATCCTCCTTAACAACGGTAACGGGACATTCGGACCCGCAACCATCATTCCTACGAACGGAGAAGTCGAGTCAATAGCAATGGGAGACTTCAATCGCGACGGCCACCTGGACTTCGCCGTGCGCGTCTTCATTAGGCTTTCCGCTGGCGGCCACACTGACAGGCTGGGAGTGTTGTTGAGAAAACCGGATGGGACCTTCCGGCTGGAGGTGGACTATCCGGCCACGGCTGAAAATCTGGCGCTTGAAAATCTGGCGCTTGCGGACGTTGACGGTGATGGCAACGTAGACATCGTCACAGCAAATGGTATAACCAACGACGTTAGCGTCTTCCGAGGTTTTGGAGACGGCACATTTCAATCGGCGAAGTCTTACCGAACCGGTGGAATCGACCCGAAAGCAGTAGCGGTAGCCGACTTCAACGGCGACGGCAACCTGGATTTGGTCACTGTGAATAAAAAAATAACGACCTTTCCTGACCGGACCGCCGTTATGAGTTTGCTGCTGGGCAACGGGGACGGCACTTTCCAACTGCCGAAGGTCACCTCCCTGGGGGGCTTCTCCACATTAGAAACTACCTCTGGGCACTTATTCATAACTTCAGGCGATTTCAACCGCGATGGAAAACCGGATTTGGCGATCTGTGGCAGCAGCCCGGCAGGCGACCTTGTGGAGGCGCTCTTGGGTAATGGCGATGGCACGTTCATTTCCGCTTGGAGCTTCACGTTCCCCTCTAGCCCAGATGCTCCCAAGGACATCGCCGTGCGCGATGTTAATGGCGACGGATTTCCTGACCTCGCAGTGGCCCGCACAACGTTCACAGTGGGTGGGACTGGGACAGGGACTGGTAGTGTAAATGTTTTCCTTAACAATGGAGATGGAACCTTTCGGGGGCCGGCGATCTACGGCTCGGGCCCTGCATTCCGGTCAGTAAGGCTACGCGACATCAACGACGACGGCAAGGTGGACGTGATCGCCACAGGTGATGATGGAACGTTCGCCATGCTGGGCAATGGGAACGGAACATTCCAATCCGCGACCAGCGTTGGTCCTCCGGGCCTGTCAGTTGCTGTCGGCGACTTGAACCATGACGGCAAAGCAGATCTGGCATTGGCGGACTTCACTAACCCAGCGGACTTCACGAACAGTGTCAGCGTACTGCTGGGGAACGGCAACGGGACATTTCAGACGGCAGTCGGCTATCTGCTGTACGCGCCTGCGACCGTGGTAAAAGCGGCGGATGTCAACGGGGACAGCAATCAAGACATAATCGTTGGTACAGACAGCGGACTGAGCGTGCTCTTGGGCAAGGGAGACGGCACATTCCTACCGGCCATCGACTACGGCACGGGCTCGGAAGGGGGACAGGGCGATTTCGCGGGACATAACTTCGGGTTGGGTGACTTTAACAGCGACGGTGCTGTCGATCTGGTAACATCCGGAGTGCAGACGAGATTTGTCAGCGTGCTACTAAATCAGCGGGGGACGTTCCTGCATTCGTCGAGGTCGGTAAACCCATCCAAGTTCGGTCAGGCCGTGACATTCACGACCACTGTGAACGTCAGCCTCAGAGGTTTTGCCACACCCACGGGTAGTGTTACCTTCAAAGACGGCACCACGGTCTTGGGAACTTCGGCCTTGAACGCAGGCAGGGCAAGCCTGACAACATCCACTTTGAGCGTGGGGACCCATACGATCCGGGCGTTTTACTCCGGCGACAGCAATTTCAATGCACATGAAGTGTTCGCCTTCACGCAAACGGTGCAGTAAGCCGAGCCTCGCGGGCCGCAGCGTGGCAGTTCGGCGGAACCTAGGCATCGGCGTCGAGTGAATCGCTACCAGTATTTGTCTCTCCGATTAGCAGACTAGCCCTTAGTGGCTGAGCATCGGTTGGAAGCGCACCGTCTTTGCACAGCGTTTTTGAACAATAGCTTAATCGTTCCAACAAAGAGGGTTCCTGTCGACACTTGGCGGTAATTGGCGCTATTGTTCCGCCAAGCCTTGGACGGAGTTTCGGACTGATGTGTAGCCCGGTGTGTCAACTTTTGCGTGGTGCGAGCTGTCTTCTTGCGCTGACCTTGCCCATCTGCAATCCGCTCCGCGCTCAGAAAAGACCCTTGGTGCAGCCGTCGATTTGGGCGGATAAACCGACTCTCGGAGATTTCATAAAGTTGGAAGATTCGAAGCTCGCAGCAGCAGACTCTGCAATCGCCACTCTCTCAGAGGTCCGCGGACCGCGAACAATTGAAAATACGCTTGAGCTTTATGACAAAGCTGTAATGGCGATTGACGAAACGTGGGGTTTGGCGTTCCTAGTACAAGATGCACATCCCGATCCTATCTTTCGTCACAAGGGCAATGAATACAAATCGCGGGCAGAATCTGCTGAGAAGGCATTGGCTCTCAACCGCGGAGTGTACGCCGCGCTGGCGGGAATCGATCTATCAAATACAGATTCCGCAACAAAGTACTACGTGGAACGGCGACTCCAACTGTTCCGCTTAGCGGGTGTGGATCGCAACGATTCAGTACGCGCCAGGCTCAGGCTACTCCAAGATCGACTCAGCCAACTTGAATCTAAATTCCTTGAAATCATCAACGAAGACCAGCGAACTATCGCCGTGGAACCTTGGGAACTCGACGGTTTGCCGCAGGACTATATCGAGAGCCATCAACCCGGATCGGACGGGTTGGTAAGAATTACTACAACTGATCCCGATTACGTTCCTATCATGAAGTTCGCGGTCAGCGATGGACTTCGTCTGCGCCTATATAAAGCAAAGTACAGCAGCGGGTATCCACAGAATCGAGACGTTGCTCAGCAGATGTTGCACGTGCGTTTCGAGATCGCACGCTTGTTGGGTTATGCGTCTTGGGCAGATTACAACGCCGTCTCTACGATGACCAGGAATGCCAAAACCATTGAGGAGTTCATTGCCACTATTGGCAAAGCTGACCGTTCAGTGGCAGAGCGAGAATTCCCCCGGCTACTCGAAGAAAAAAGGAAACTCGATCCGACGGCCACGGATATCAGCAGCCATGAATTGTTGTTCCTGACCGAGCGAGTACGCCGACAGAGTTTCGCAGTCGATTCCGCAGCGGTGCGTGCTTATCTGCCCGTTGCTGCAGTGAAACAGGGGCTTTGGGAAGTCGCTTCCAAGTTCTTTCACGTTGAATTCGTCAGGGAAGCGGAGTCCGTTGCATGGCATCCGAGTGTTGAAACCTGGGACGTTTTAGACAACAGATCGATGATTGGGAGGATATACCTCGACCTCTACGCGCGGGATGGTAAGGCCCCCGGCTGGGAGTCGTTTCTCTTGCGCGATGGCAAGGTTGGTGAACAACTTCCAGAAACCGTGGTGATCATCAATTTGGCTGCGCCTAATCCACAAAATCCCGGCTTGATGGAGCAAGAAGATCTGGACGGATTGTTCCACGAGTTTGGCCACGCGATGGCTAGAATTCTCAGCGGTTCGCGTGCTCGTTGGGCAGGAACAAGCAGAGGCAACATCGAACCAGATTTTCCCGAAGTACCCTCGCAATTTCTTGAGAAACTGCCTGAGCTCCCGTCCGTCCTACCTACGTTCGCGCGTCACTACAAGACCAATAGCCCCATTCCAGCAGATCTGGTCAATCGACTCCGACTCGCGGCTACTGTCGGTCGAGGCATGACCGCGGCCAGCTTTAATGCCCTGTCGGCCGTCGCGTTTTTTGCTCATGAACGATCGCCTGATCGTGTAGATTTGGATGTTCTTTATGCGGAACAAAATAAGCGCTACAACTTGCTAAGACCTGTTCCGGACACCCACTACTGGGCTTCATGGCCACACATATCTGACTATTCTTCGGGATTCTACATGTACGATTGGGACGCGGTGATTGTGGAGGACTTTTGGAGCCAATTCGACCGCGAAAAACCTTTGGCATCTGAACCATCGTTACGATATCGAAGAACCGTCTTGGAGCCTGGTGGCAGCGAGTCTGCAAACACTCTAGTTAAGACTTTCCTGGGCCGCCCGCAAAACTTAGACGCTTATCGACACTGGCTTGAAGAAGGATTACGCTGAACTGCTCGTCGCCTTCGCAGTACCCGACGATTTTCATCCATCCGATATCGACGCCCACGGAAATATTTTGGGAAATATTTATTCGCGCCCATGGCTGCAGCCTGGTATCTACGACGCGGTCAGGTAAAGATATTTAGACTTGCCGCTGGCATACAATCATCAAACTTCCGTCAAAGCTGTGAACCGAAATGGTGTGATCATCGGTCAGGCAGGCACCGGCTCTACCAAGCACCAACGTCCGCTGATATGGCGGCTTGCCCACGGATGGAGTGGTCGATGATCGTGCGTAACTGTGCGTCAATTACTCGTTGCTCTGGCTCGTGGGAAACAATTGCGTCGGGTGTATCACTTTTCCCCGCCCTATAAGCTACCCCGGTTTCCCACTGACGGGCGAACGACGGGCGGCAATACTGGAAGTGCCATCGAGGGCCGATCTGGCTTGCCCAGAAACTCTTCTCTTTGGGCAAACCCACCCGCAAAATTAGGGCAAACAAAACGCTCGGGTTACAGGCGCTCGTTCCAGCGGGTTTTTGGGCAGTCATGACGGCATAGAGTTGACGGCACTGCTCTCGTTGCGCGGTCGTCTTTACACCTTGAACTGGGAGATGGGTTCTTTTGGGAAACTATTATGGGACCAACCGATTACAGGGGTGTTGCGTCGACCGTCTGAACTGGCAGCGTTTACCAGGCACTGACACCCGGTCGGGCTGGAATAAATACTCTGCGATAATCAGACTTGGATATCGATGAAATCGGACTCGAAGAGTGCGGTCGCAACACTCATCGCTGGCCTGGGATTGCTTGTGCCCGCGTCATTGGGGCTTCTCCTGTCCAACGTTCCAACGACTCTCTCCCCTTTCCCTGCATTGACAGTCCTGCCCGCTCTCATATTCTCGGACTTCCATCTTTGGAGGGTCGCGGTCGTTATACCGGCGCTGTTTTTCTTCGCGTGGCACCCTGGTCTGCTACGGGGCGAACCGAAGATTCCAAAGAGGTCGTACGTGCTGTTGCTAGTTGCAATATTGCTGAGCGTCGCCGACTTTGTCATAAGTTGGAATTGGGGGTTGCACTATCAAGGTCCCCGATATACCTACGTAGTCTGTGCTGTAAACGTAGTTTGGGCGGCTTTACTGGCACTTTCTTTCATTCGAGCTTGGACGAATGCATCCACTTTCAAATCTAGCTTGTTCCTCCACTGGATGCTGTTTGCGTGGCTCGCATGGTATGCCTTTCCGTATAGGGGCGAGTTGCCATAGGACAATTCACTCCTTCGGTTGTCAACTCCTGTGTAGTCGCAAAACCGGTAGCTTGGCCGGAACCTGAGTCTCGGGTTTGAACGCGCTTCCCGCGATGTTCGGCTCGGCGTTTTCGTTTCATAGCGGCGTTCGCGGCCTGAGCGATTAGGACTTGGCAAAATTGCTTATTGGATCGAAGCTGGCTACGGCCAGGTTCTCATCCTCAAAACTGGGGATCAGTTGTAGCAGGTGCAGCACTCTGAAGACTTCCAGTGCATGACCGCTCGGACGCAGCAGCCTTAGCTCGCAACCCTTACCAAGGAGAGAACGATAGGTCTTGACAATACTGCTGACACCGGAACTGTCGATCTGTGTCAGGTCGGCTAGATTCAACAGAAACTTCCGGACGCCGTTGGCGACCAATTCATGTAGATGTGTTTTCAGCAACTCGTTCTCACGGTCGCCGATGATCCATCTTCCCCGAAGGTCCAAAATGGCGACATCGCCAGTTTCCCGAATAGAGATTTGAAGACTCACAACACACCCCCGTGGGTCGAGTTCATGGTCGGTGGCTGGGAGTGCCTACTGGATTATATCCCTGCGGCCTCGATTCGTACGGATTGCGCGTTCTATTTTGGGATCGATCAGTACTCCATTTGGATGGTTAGTCAGATTTTCGCCCTTTTGACTTGTCCGTTAGCGCGATTATCAGGACCTTGCGTTATTATTCGTGGCGTACCGACGCACTCGCTCAATGGAGCCGACCTTTGTTTCAAAATCAAGAGATCGCCAAAAGTGTTCTCCAACTGTTCTTGAGTATCAACGACCAGATGAATGATTCCATCCGCGCAGTTGAGAACAAGACCACCCCAGAGGAACTGAAAGCCTTCAAGCGCGGCGTCGGTCACGTGATGTACGAAGTCTTCGAACAAATCGTTGAGCCGATCTGCAAGCAGCATCCTTCCTTGCGCCCACCAAAAATGGAAGGCTAGTACCCACTTCTCCGATAAGCGCGTTTCACAGGATGTGGCCTCTAGCGCACGCCCCGAAATATCGAGCGATTCGTTGCTAGAATATGCCCAACATGCCCCCTGAACGACTGGTAATTCGAGCTGGCGGATTCGGCCTTTGCATCATGGTCGTGCTCGCCTTATTTGGTGCGGTGCTTGCGTATATTTCTATGAAGAACATTGTTGGGCAAGGATTTCAGTTCACTACATTTTTGGCGTTTCTGACTGGGATCTGGCTGGCAGGGTATGCGATTCTCCTCGCCAACGGGAACATGATTGCGCTCACCGACTCGGAAATCACGACGTCAAGTACAGCGACCGGATCGAGCCTGTTCCCCAAGTCTAATAGGGGAACCGCGAAATTGGGAGACATAGAATCGGTCGTGCTCGGCACGATGGGTTACTTCGACAAGAAGGCGAATGAATTTAATGATGCCAAGTTGCGGGAGACAATTGATTTTTGGCACGGGTTATTTGTAATGAAAGCGTCTCCCCTTCCTATGCCTTTGCCGATGTGGCTCGCGGCCCAAAAGACGCCGCTACTGTTGATTCGGACGAAAAAACAAGGCTGGCTCTTTGGTGGTCTCGACCAAGCTATTTTCAAAGCAGTCGTTTCGGCAACTAATTGAAAGATTTCGCGTAAAAAAAGTCACGATTAACGTGGAAGAAAACCTGCTGTAATTTGGCTAACCCATATCTCAATCTCATACCCATAATTCTTAGGAGTGACGGTCATTTAGAGAGAACAGTTACAGGACTGCACCAGGCACAACGACATCCGGTCAGTGATCTGAGTGTCAGATGACTCTGTGCGCGGAGCTAGGGCAGATCACTGCGGTGGCAGCGGTTCAGGAAACTTGGAAAGATCGGCTTCGCGGCCGACGAAGAAATCTGCAGCTTGTACTGGCTGCCAGACGTAAAGAATGTGTGAAATGCAGACTCCAGAATTACATCCATGAATCTCAACGGGTATTTCTGTTTTTCCTCCGCTTTCAGATACGAAGTAGTATTTGTCGTTTGCATATCCTGCGACTAGCGGAGCGCTCGTTGACAGCCTTCCCGATTTGGGGACTTCGATCACAAAATTGCCGCCTTCCCGATGGAGGCTCGGCTGTCCAGCGATTCCAAACCGAATTTCGACCCACCCTTTGTAGCCTTCCGGAATGAGGACTGTATATGCTGTACGAATTCTGCATGATCCGCAGAGAAAAATGCTTAGCCATCCAGCAGCGGTCAGCAATTTCCAACCCAGGTGCATGTCTAATGTCAATTTCATCTTTATCACAGTTTTGGAGCACAGTTTATCAGCAGGCCCGGGCAGTTCGTGGCAGCCTCCTAAGCGGTTGCCTCACGGGAAACCTTTCGCGCTTCTTCCTCAGACATCCCCGCAGGCGCGTAAAGAATGCGCATCAGCACTTTGTCCTCGCCGGTCCACGGCGTTGCGTAGGGTTTCGTTCTGTCGGGTAGAACACCATTTAGATTTGGAAGCAGCACGTTTGTTATGACTTCGATTCTCTTTCGCGAGTCCGGCTGATTGTTCAGGACCATGCGAGCAGCGGCTCTCGACAGAGCTGAACCCAAGGGAAAATCACCTGGCTTAAGACGGCTCATTTGTTGCGAGCAACGCGGGCATACCGAATACTCTGACCCCAAACGGACCGAGTGGATTACCAAGATTCAGCCAGCGCTAAAGAAAGTAAGGTTGGTCGTTCTCGCCAAAGCGTGCGGAAAACAACTGTCGCGACGGGAGATCATCGAACTACGAGCTGGGCGTAGCAAGCCGCGTCGGAAGACCCAGGAATTATTGATAGCGATTCTGACGAAACTCGTCGCGATATAGCTGCCGTTCTTCGTGGCCAGATTAAGAATCTACGCCCGTTTTTTTCACATGTCCGGCACAACTTACCAGGCAAGTGGAATCACTTCCGAGTCGCACGCCATTCAGGCCTTGCGCTCCGGTGAATTGCTTTCCATTCAGAGACCGGTCATCTTCTCGAAGAGTTCCGGGTATCGAGCCCCTTCTACCTTGATCTTCGAGGCCGCACTATCGATGTCGCGGAGGTCGTCGGGCGACAGTTCGACTGCCGTTGCTCCGATGTTCTCTTCGAGGCGGTCTAGCTTCGTCGTACCTGGGATCGGAACGATCCACGGCTTTTGAGCGAGCAGCCAAGCGAGTGCGATCTGAGCAGGAGTCGCTTTTTTCCGCCGTGCGATGCTTTCGAGCAGATCAATCAGCGTCTGGTTTACCTTGAGGGCCTCCGGCGCAAAGCGAGGGAGAGTACTGCGGAAGTCGGAGCTGTCAAATGTCGTGTTCTCGTTTATTTTCCCCGTCAGGAAACCCCTGCCGAGAGGGCTGTAGGGCACGAAACCAATCCCGAGTTCCTCCAATGTCGGCATCACTTCCTTTTCGGGGGTTCTTGTCCACAGCGAGTATTCGCTCTGGAGAGCAGTGATCGGCTGGACTGCGTGTGCACGACGAATGGTCTTTGCGCCCGCCTCGGAAAGTCCGAAGTGCTTTACCTTGCCTGCTTGAATCAACTCCTTCACAGCACCCGCGACGTCTTCGATCGGCACGTTCGGGTCAACGCGGTGCTGATAGAGAAGGTCGATTGTCTCTAACTTGAGCCGCTTGAGTGAGCCTTCGACAGCCGCCTTGATGTGCTCCGGCCGGCTATTCAGGTCCGGTGCACCCTTCATTCCGCGAGGATCATGATTAGGAGTCAGGTCGAAGCCAAACTTGGTGGCGATCACCACTTGCTGTCGGATTGGAGCGAGGGCTTCACCCACAAGCTCTTCGTTCGAGTACGGGCCGTAGACTTCGGCGGTGTCAAAGAAGGTGACGCCGCGTTCCACGGCGGTCCGCAGAAGGGAGGTCATTTCCTGCTTGTCTTTGGGAGAGCCGTAGGAAATGCTCATTCCCATGCAGCCGAGTCCGATTGCCGAGACTTCCAGATTGCTTTTTCCAAGTTTGCGCTTGCGCATTGTTTCTCCATCTTCTCCATTACTCACGTAACTACAGGCCTTTGGATTGAGTCTCATTGCGCTGGGCTTGCTTCAATGAGATTCATGTGGGAGACAGGCAATCCTGCGTCCAAACACAATTTCTTGAAAGGAAGAGGGTTAGTCAGCGGTGCGGTGCTCGGCTTTTCGACCAATGGCGAGATTCCAGGCAGCGCGATAAAAAAGAAGAGCATGCCCGGCGTAAAGTTTTGCGAGCGACGTACTTGTGTGCTGCACGGATTGTTCCTGCGCTGTCTGACCGAATGTCAGCCGAGAGATTCGATGTTCTCGGCTAAGCCCTGAAGCGATTCTTGTTAATCTTGAGCGACCGAACCTTCGATTCCAGCGTGGACCGCGCGATCCCTAGCTTCGCAGCGGCCCCCGACGGCCCGGATACGCGCCCTTGGCATTCTCGCAGGGCCGCTTCGATTATTTCCTTTTCTTGA
>Ga0075425_100008110_pt1 | contig 11118 bp, 8 predicted proteins | sample SoiMethybrSBSTD4_FD_75300 | JGI IMG/M metagenome (GOLD analysis project Ga0075425, IMG submission 75300) | Bulk soil microbial communities from a Populus tree surrounding site in Tennessee, USA - Soil MetaG P. TD hybrid SBSTD4 | ecosystem: Environmental > Terrestrial > Soil > Tree plantation...
ATAGGAATGGAGCATGCCCCAGATCGTATAGAGCACGGTCAGTCCAATGGTGCCCCAGATCACGAGTTTTAGCCAAATCGGAAAGTCTTCCATGTCGATCTCCTCAAACACGCTCGGTGCTGCCTCGGCGAGCGGCGTGCGCGAGCGCATCGAACAAAAATTGTATTCAGCTTAACGGAGCCTGGACTTCAGAGGAGAGACTCAAATGAGAAGAACGACGCTCATCGTTTGCAGGGTGCTGTAATTGAAGCGAAGGTCTGAAGAAAGATGTCCGCGATTCTGAGCCAATACAACCGATGGGCCAATCGCAAAGGGGGGAGCCGGGAATATCGGCAACGAAGCATGGGCGCCGCGATGCTCATCATCGATATCGAACAGTGATGGGATGAGCTTGGCGGCAGGAATTGCGGTGAAGAGACAATCAGCGCTATCCGACGGCACAATAATCGACCAGCTCTGATAAGAAACCGCAAAGGTGAGGAATACTACCAGGCTGATTCGGCCCAGGGCATGCGGCGCCATTCGTGCTTCATTTCTTGGCAAAATCTTATCCTCGCATCAAAGCGGCGTCACACTGGCCGGCGGTTTCCGATGTCGGGTCGCTTGCTCGTAGGCATAGGCGAACTTGATCATATTACCGTCGTCGTAGGGGCGGCCGAGAAAAGTTATGCCCGCCGGCAGATGATCGCGGGTAAATCCGGCAGGCACGACAATCGACGGCACATAGACCAGAAACGTGTTGATATGCGGCGCGCCTTTCTGGTCGACGTAAGGCGGGTTGATGCCATCGGCGATTAGGGTCGGCTGATGCTCGACTGCCTTATGAACAATCGCATCCAGCTTATGATCGGCCATGACCTTCAGGAGCTGGGTCATGAGTTCCTCACGGGCCTTGAGATACTCGTAATTGGCGTCCTCGCTCGCCGCTCTGAGCCAGCGCTCGCGCGAGTGTTTGATCACTTTGTCGAACTCCGGCGTGCGCATGGCATCCTGTTTCGATCGATACGGCGGGTTTTTGCTCCGGTTCATGAAATTCTTAAATGATTGTTCTTCGTCGGCAAAACTCCCCGCGCGCTTGGCCGATAATTTTTTAAGATTAGGAATGACGACCGGGTCGATGATTTGCGCTCCGGCAGTTTTTAATTCGGTGATCGCTTTGTCGAACACTGCGGAAATTTTGTTGAAGTCCTCCGAGTCAGGCTCCGCATCATAGCCCATGGATTCACGCAAGATACCGAGGCGCGCACCTTTTAGGCCAGCGCTGTCGAGAAATTCCACGAAATTCTTGTTTACGCGCCGAAGGCCTCGGGCCGTTACCGGATCCTCGGGATCATAGCCCACCATCACATCCAAGAGTTTGGCCAAATCCGTGACCGTTCGAGCCATGGGACCGAGCGAGCCATTAACGGACGGCCAGCCGGCATAGACACCGGAGCGGCTGACCAATCCTGCGGTCGGCCGCATGCCGATCACACAGTTCCAAGTCGAAGGCCGACGGATCGAAGCGAAACCTTCTTGTCCTACAGCGACGGTGCAGAAGTTAGCGGAAACACTCGCTCCCGACCCGCCCGAAGATCCGCCAGCGGTGCGCTCGAGGTCGTAGGGATTTTTTGTCGAGCCGAAAAGCGAACCATGCGTGTCGCCGCCGCCAAGCTCGCCGAGCGTCGCTTTCGCAAGAATAATGGCGCCGACTTTTTTCAGCTTCTCGACGACGAACGCATCACGGTCGGGGTAGTAATTTTTGAACAGTACGGAACCGAGAGTGGTTGGCATCCCGACAGCATCGCCTTGATCTTTCATGATGACCGGAATGCCGTGGAGGGCGCCGACCGGTCCCGAGGCTTTGAACGCCTCATCGAGTCGGTCGGCTTCTTTTAGGGCATCGGGATTGACGGTAATGATCGCATTGATGGCAGGACCGCGTTTGTCGTAGGTTTCGATACGGTCCAGATAGGTCTGCACGAGTTGACGGCAAGTCAGTTGGCGCGACACGTACGCAGCATGAATATCTGCGATGGTCGTTTCGAGGATATCGAAGCTCATTGGCAAATCTCCCGAATTCTATCGCCTAAGTACTTCAGGCTCTCGCAAATGTCCAGCGGATGAGCGACAGCCTGCGATTGGTGAGCTTCCAATGTCTGCAAGCGCGCTGGGGATGCGCGTCGCGCAGTTCACTCGGAGTTGCCCGTCTCAACAGCCAAGTAGGCGTGCTCGATCTTTTGCCAGTCGTCTAGCCCGACGACTTTGTCTCTCTCCTTGAAGGTGGTGAGCGACGCATCAATGGACTCCGTCGTCCCTGCGCGCTTGAGAGTGGCGAGGGCGGTGCGCATGGCGTGAATCGCCGCACGTTGCGTCTCGGACGGGTAAATAGCGATCCGATAGCCCATCTGCTGGAGCCGCTCCGTCCGAAGCATCGGTGTTTTTCCGCCTTTGAAGACATTGACGAGTAAAGGAACACCGGGGACTCGCCGCGGTATTTCGGCCAGCTCGCTCTCGGATTGGGGTGCTTCGACAAAGATCGCATCGACGCCGAGTTTGGCGAATGCTTGGGCGCGCGCGATGGCGTCCTCGAGCCCGTGCACACCGCGCGCGTCCGTGCGCGCGATAATGCAGAAATCAGGATCCGTCCGGGTATCGAGAGCCGCTTTCAATTTCATCTCCATTTCAGCGCGCGATATGACTTCCTTGCCATCGAGATGGCCGCAGCGCTTGGGCGTGATTTGGTCTTCGATATGGATCGCAGCCACGCCAATGCGCTCGAATTCTCGCACGCTGCGCACGAGGTTGACGGCATTGCCGTAGCCGGTATCCGCGTCCGCGATCACGGGAATTTGGATCGCCGAGACTACCTGTGCGGCCCGCTCGATGGACTCGCTCATGGTCACCAGGCCAATATCAGGAATGCCCATGCTGCGCGCGACAGCACCGCCGCTCAAATAGGCAGCTTCGAAACCAGCTTCTTGGACGAGTCGAGCGGAGAGACCGTCAAAGCAGCCAGGCGCGACCAGGAGCTGGTTCCGTTTCAAGAGCTTTTTCAGGGTTTGACGCACATTCATGTATTACCTCAGGTTTATTAAAGCCAATTCGAGTTTAGAACTGGACGTCTAAATTCATTTCGCTCGTAAGTACACCTATTATGGTTTTCGAAAATCCTCCGGGGTTGCACGGTACAGAATCCGGAGAATTCAATACACCTGATACTCGGCTTCCGCTGGTATGGAGCTGAACGCATTTTAGTTCGGAGCACCAGATGCTGGACGCTAAACGTTAGACGTCGTTCGCGAACATGTCCGTAAATTCGTTTACTGGCATGGCATCGAGCTGGGTGCTATCGCCGCACAACCGGAGGATTTTTGCGCATTGCTCAGGTGGAAACCGCGAAGCCAAGTTGGCTTCAAATTTCTTCAGGAGTAGCGGTATTCCTTCGGCGCGCCGTCGGCGATGGCCGATCGGATACTCGACGGCGACTTTCGCCGTACTCGATCCATCGGTGAAAAAAATCTGCACAGCGTTCGCAATAGAGCGTTTCTCCGGGTCGAGGTAATCTTTGGAATACTGCGGGTCCTCAACGCAGGTCATCTTGTCACGGAGTTCATCGATGCGCGGATCGCGGGCCACGGCGTCTTCGTAATGATCGGCGGTGAGCTCGCCGAAAATCAGGCCCACCGCTGTCATGTACTGGATGCAGTGATCTCGATCGGCCGGATTATAAAGCGGGCCGGACTTATCGATGATCCGGAGCGCCGATTCCTGCGTGGTAATCACAACTGCTGTGATTTCTTGCAAGCGATTTTTGACCTGATCGTGAAGCTGAAACGCGCACTCGACGGCGGTTTGGGCATGAAATTCGGCGGGAAAAGAAATTTTAAACAGCACGTTCTCCATGACATAGGATGCTAGCGTCCGGCCGAGCGTAACCGGCTTTCCTTCGAACAGCACATCGTGAAAGCCCCAGGTTTTGGCCGAGAGCGCCGATGGGTATGCCATTTCACCTCGGACGGCCATCAGCGCAAGGCGCACACCGCGGCTGGTAGCATCGCCGGCTGCCCACGATTTGCGCGGGCCGGTGTTGGGCGCATGCCGATAGAGACGCAGTGCACCGCCGTCTGTCCAGGCATTCGAAACCGCGCTAATGATCTGTTCGATAGATCCGCCGAGCATGGCCGTGGCAAGCGCTGCGGTGGCGAGCCGAACGAGCAACACGTGATCGAGTCCGACGCGGTTGAAGCTGTTTTCTAACGCAAGAATACCCTGAATTTCGTGTGCCTTGATCAGGGCCTTCAGCACGTCAGATATCTTCAGCCGCTGTTGTTTCGTTCGGGAGAGATAGTCGGCGAGAGCAAGAATACCGCCCAGGTTGTCGGAAGGATGACCCCACTCGGCCGCGAGCCAGGTATCGTTGAAATCGAGCCAACGAATCATTGCGCCGATATTGAAAGCAGCGTGAACTGGATCGAGCTGCCATGCGGTGCCCGGAACGCGCGCGCCGTCGTTCAAAACTGCACCCGGAACAATCGGGCCGAGCCGCTTCGTGCAGTCGGGATAACGGAGCGCCAGTAATCCGCATCCCAGCGTATCGAGAAGATCGAAGCGTGCGGTTTCGATCGCTTCGCGACTGTTAGGTTCGTATTCCGCCGCATATTCGGCCACGTCGACAAGTAGCTTGTCCGGCTTTGGCCGAATGTTGGAACTATCTGCGCTCATGGGTTCTTGGCGTGCAGGGTTCGAGGTTCAAACTTGCAAAGCGGGATCCGAAGCGATGCCGAACGTCGAACCCGGAACTCTTGACCGTGTTATCTTTTATCGATCGGCACATAGGGCCTGGGCTCGGGGCCGATGTAGTCAGCGTTGGGGCGGATGAGACGATTGTCAGCGCGTTGTTCGATGATGTGCGCCGCCCAACCTGTGATCCGGGAAATCACAAAGAGCGGCGTAAACATGGCGGTTGGAATGCCGCAAAAGTGATAAGCGGTTGCGCTGTAGAAATCCAGGTTGGGAAACATCTTTTTTTCACGGCGCATCACCTGTTCGAGGCGTTCTGAAACGGGAAAAAGGTGAGTGTCGTCGATCGACGCGCCGAGTTTTTTTGACCAAGCTTTGATGACGTCCGAGCGCGGGTCGGAAATCTTATAGACCCGATGACCAAAACCCATGATAAGTTTTTTAGCCGCGAGCATTTCCATCAGCCCTTTTTCCGCTTCATCGGGCGACGCAAATTTTTCGATCAACTCCATCGCCGCTTCGTTGGCGCCGCCATGCAATGGTCCTCGGAGCGCGCCGATGGCGCCCGTCACGGCAGAATAAAAATCGGGCAGGGTAGAGATAATCGTCCGCGCCGTGAATGTCGAAGCGTTGAACTCGTGTTCGGCATAGAGAATGAGCGAGACGTCGACGGCGCGGCGGTGCAACTCGTCAGGCTTTTTACCGTGGAGCAAATGCAGCAGGTGACCGGCAGTGCTGTCATCGTCCGTTTCGGTGTCGATGCGGCGCCCGTTTGCATGATAATGGTGCCAGTAGAAAAGTATCGCGCTGAAGCACGCAGTGAGACGATTCGCGACGGCGGTCTGATCGTGACCGGGGCCTTCGGGCTCCAATGTGCCGAGCATCGAACATCCGGTACGCATCACGTCCATCGGATGTGTACTGCGCGGAATCAGCTCCAAAACAGTTTTCAAGCTGGCTGGCAAGCCGCGCATCGCCCGCAATTTGGATTTATATTCATTCAGCTCTGCTGGCTTCGGCAGCCGGCCGTAAATCAAAAGATAGGCAACTTCTTCAAAGGTCGAATGTTCCGCCAGATCATGAATCGAGTAGCCGCGATAGGTGAGGCCTTTCCCTTCTTTGCCGACGGTGGCGATTGCCGTGTGACCGGCGATCACGCCGGCGAGTCCCGCACCAGGTTCGGTTGCCATAGCTCTTTCCTCCAGACTCTATTTGCCCTTAAGATCGACCGTATTTCAAGGCATTGATTTATCTGATGCTGACTGAGTTTCACGTACTCGGGAAGCCCTCGAAATGACACGTTAAATTTTTTTGTCATCTCGAATGAGGTGAGGATCTTGACCGACTGCAGCACTATTATGTATCTGACGGGCTTGACAGTTTGCCTCTACATTCGGTACCGCTGGAAAGAAGAAATTTTCAGCTAGGAGTTTAGGCATGCCCTTACCGCAGAAGTTCAAAGCCATGGTCGTTTCCGAGACGGCGGAAAAAACCTTTCCGCGTGAGATTGGCGAGCGCGCTCTGAGTGATTTGCCCGCCGGAGAACTGATCATCGAGGTCAAATATTCATCATTGAATTACAAAGACGCGTTGTCTGCCACCGGCAACAAAGGCGTCACGAGAAAATATCCCCATACCCCGGGCATCGACGCGGCGGGCATTGTCGCGGATTCAACGACGAAGCTTTTTGGCGTTGGCGATCAAGTGACCGTAACGGGATTCGATCTCGGCATGAATACCCCCGGAGGATTTGGTCAGTACATCAGCGTCCCGGCGCTTTGGGCGACCAAGCTGCCCCAAGGCCTCTCGTTGAAACAGAGCATGAGCTACGGTACTGCCGGTCTCACGGCGGCGTTATGCATTATTCGCTTGATGGCGAGCGGCTTGACGAAGGATTCCGGCGAAGTCCTGGTTACCGGCGCGACCGGAGGCGTCGGCAGCATTGCCGTGGCGATTCTCGGGAAACTCGGCTTTAACGTCGTCGCTGCGACGGGAAAAACCAACGAGCACGATTTTTTGCGAGGTCTTGGCGCCAAAGCGATTATTTCCCGTGAAGAGGCGAACGATACTTCAGGTCGGCCATTGCAAAAAGCGCGTTGGGCCGGCGTCGTGGACACCGTTGGCGGAAATATTCTTGCCACGGCACTGAAGGCCACGAAATACGCCGGTTTGGTCGCCGCCTGCGGCAACGCCATGTCCCCGGAGCTCAACGTCAATGTATTTCCATTCATTCTGCGCGGCGTGAGCCTGCTTGGCGTTGACTCGGTGGAAATCCCGATGCGCGCGCGCCAGATGGCCTGGCAGAAACTCGCCGGTGAGTGGAGCGTGGATCTCCCCAAAATCATCACGGAAGTTTCCCTCGAAGAATTGAATCCAAAGATCGAGGCGATCCTAAAGGGTGGGGTGCGCGGCAGAGTGCTGGTCGATCTAAGCAAATAAGAATCCGCCGTGCTCACCACGAAGTGTCTTCATGAGCGTAACGCTCGCCTACAGGAGATGAAAATCGGCTTCTCCTGGCTAGCGCAGGGTTCGTCATTCCCGCATGTTTTTAGCGGGAATCCAGGCGGAATCCGGACTGGACCCCCGATTAAAGCATTCGGGGGTGACGGTTTTGAGGCCTTTCTATTCGACCGGGCATTATTTTCGAAGGAGAGCACGGAGCACACGAAGATATAAGGTTTAGTTCCTCTCGTGCTCCTCGTGTTCGTTTCGACTAGGCGCAAAGTAATTGTATGACAGAAAAGGCTCAAAGCGATTCCGCTCTCGGTCACCTCCGTGTTGTCGAGCTTGGCGATATTCCGGCGTCCTATGCGACGCGTTGGCTTGCCGACCTGGGCGCCGATGTCATTAAAGTCGAACCGCCCGGCGGTGATCCTAACCGAATGCTGCCGCCCTTTGCCGGCAACATCACCGATCCCGAGCGCAGTCTCGCCTTCATCCATGCCAACACCAACAAGCGCAGCATCGTGCTCGATCTCGCTCGCGAAACGGATCGTGACACATTCACGAAGCTTCTTGGCTCCGCCAATCTCTTGGTCGAAGCGACGCCGCTCGGCTATTTGGAGAATCTCGGCTTCGACGACGAAACCCTAAGAAACAAATTTCCAAGTACTGTCATCGTTTCGATAACCGCTTTTGGGCGCACCGGACCGTACCGCCAATACAAGGGCAGCGATGCCATCGCCAACGCCACCGGCGGATTTCTTTACGGGCAAGGAGATGACACGAAGGGACAGTGCACGGCGCCGAGTCATCTGGCGTATCAAATGGCGGGTGCGATGGCGGCGATGCTGGCATTGGCCGGTTTGCGCCATGTTCGGGTTACCGGGGCCGGGCAGCGGATCGATATGTCATTGCAGGAAGCACTGACGTTTGCGAATAGCAGCTCGATCGCGCGCTACAGCCGAGAGAATCGCCTGGAGCGCCGTCCTGGCGCAAAGGCTTATGGCGGCGCTGGCACGAATATCTATCGCTGCAAGGACGGTCGCTACGTCCATTTCACGACGAACATGCCGCACATGTGGAAAGAGTTTGCACAAAGTTGGATGACCGACAAATCGCTCGCAGGCCCCGAATGGGAAAATCCGCGTTATCGCGACGAGCATTCTGAGGAAGTGGCCAAGGCGTTCGCCAGATTTATCGGTGAGTTCGAGGCCGATGATTTTGCCAACCAGGCGCAAGCGCGCCATCTCGCCGCCGCGCCTCTCAACACCATCGGCCAATTTGTCGAGTGCGAGCAGAATCGCGCGCGCGGGTGGTTGCAGGAAATCGAGCACCCGGCGATCGGCAAGTACAAGGCGCCCGGCGCGCCGATGCGGCTGTCGCTTACGCCGATGCGGGTGCGGCGTCCTGCGCCGCTGCTCGATCAACATCGAAAAGAGATCCTCGCGGAGCTCGAGAAGTGGCCGGCCCCGCGAATTCCACAGCCAAAATCCGAATCGGCGCGCCAGCCGATGCTCGCCGGACTGCGCATGGCCGATCTGACACAGCAATACGCCGGCCCGCTTGGAACAGAACTGCTCGCCTACTACGGGTTGGAAGTTGTGAAAATCGAGACCGGCACGATTCCCAGCAAAGAGCGGGAAGCCGCAGTGCATGCGTGCATGAATCGAGCAAAGCTCGGCTGCACACTCAATTTGCGCAATCCAGAAGGAAAAGAACTGTTCAAGCAACTCGTCGCAAGATCAGATGTCGTCGTAGACAACTTCAGCTCGGGAGTTTTGGAGCGACTCGGTTTTGGCTTCGAGGTTCTGCAGAAAATCAATCCAGGCGTCGTGCAGGTCGTGATGCCCGGCTGGGGTTTGACCGGGCCGCTCAAATCGTGGGTCGCGTGGGGTTGGCAGCTGCTCGCTTACACGGGGATCATGCGCTTGTGGGGCTACCCGGACTCGCCGATGGAAACCCGCTGCAAAATTGCCTGGCCGGATCGAGTCGGCTCGGTGACGATGGCGCTTGGCGTCCTCGCTGCCCTCGAGTATCAAGCACGCACCGGGAACGGTCAGTTCATCGAAGCCGGGATGCTCGAAGCGCAAGGATCGATGATGGGACCGGCGATTCTCGATTATACCGTCAACGGCAATGAATGGGACGCGCTGGGCTATCGAGAGATTCTCGGCGAGCCCTACGCGCCTTACGGTTGTTATCCGTGCCGCGGCGAAGACAACTGGATCATCGTTGCCTGTGCGGGAGATGAGCAGTGGCAGAGCATGGTCAAGCTGATCGGCGCAAATTCATGGTCCGCCGATGAAAAATATGGCCGCGCCGCCGGACGCAAGCAATTCCGTAACGAGCTTGATCAGAAGCTTTTACAATGGACTTCCAAGTATACCGTACGGCAACTGTTTCGGATGCTGCAAGAGTTCGGTGTTGCGGCCGGAATTCCGTCGTCCGGAGAGGATCTTTTTCACGATATTCACCTCCGTGCGCGCGGCCACATCGTGGAAACCGATGCGCAGCCATGGGGCAGGATTACTCATCACGGGCTGCCGGGAATTCCCTCGCTGTCGAGCGCCGACGCCGCGCGCGGAGCGCCATGGATCGGCGCGCACAATGCTAAAGTATTCGGTGAGATTTTAGGGTTGGGCCAGGAGCGAATTGAAGAACTGAAAAAAGCCGAAGCGATCAAGTAGCGTTCTAGACGGAAAAAGATTTCTCACATCCGTTCGGAATGACAGGAGGTCGCACGCCACCTTGCACGTAAACCTGATTCGACCGAAGGGAGAAATCTTTCCGAATCCTATAGCGGGCGGAACCTGGGCAGGGTGTACTCCTCATTGTCTTCATAAACCACTTCTACCGGCATGCCGATCTTGACGTGGTCTACCGGGCAGTCGATCACGTTGCTGATCAGGCGCGGGCCTTCGTCGAGATCGACCAGGGACACGTTGTACGGCGTTTTGCCTTCATACGAAGGGTGCCAGGCGCGATGGTAGTTCACGAACGAATAGACTTTGCCCTTGCCGCTGAGCTGCGTCCAGGTGTAGTCGGTGGACAAACAGTGCGGGCAGGAGCCCTGCGGTGGATAGCTAAAAAACATCCCGCAGCCGTTGCAGCGCTGTGCCGTCAACTTGTGCTCACGCAAATTTGCCCAGAAGGGCTTTGCTTCCAATTCCTCGAGAAACGGTCTGACTTTTCTAATGTTGCGTCCGCGGCTGTCGCTGGTCTCGCTCATAACGCCCCCAAAATTAAACTTGCATGCATGCACAAACTTCCGCCGTGGCCGCTGACAATTCCGACCTTGGCGTCCTTCACCTGGCGCTCCGGCTCCACTTCGTTGCCGCGCAACTGCCGCACGGCTTCGGTGACATGCAACATGCCTTCGATGTGCGCCTGCGATAGCAATCCGCCGTGGGTATTGACCGGTAATTCGCCGCCCACTTCAATCCGGCCGTTCTTGACGAAGTCTTTGCCCTCGCCCTTTTTGCAGAAGCCATAATCTTCCAACGTGATCATCGTCGTGATCGTGAAGCAATCGTAAATCTCGGCAAAGTCCATGTCCTTAGGGGTCAGCCCCGCCATTTTATACGCGAGCTCGGAGGATTTCCTGCCGCCGAGTGTGGTGAGCGTGGGTGCGTCCATCAGGCTGAAGTGCGGGTGATGCTGACCCATGCCGAGAATCGCCACGGGCTTTTTCGGGAAGTCCCGTGCGCGTTCAGCGCTCGTGACGATCACCGCACCGCCGCCGTCCGACTCCAAGGCACAGTCGAACAGACGGAGCGGCTCGCAGATAAAGCGCGATGCTTGGTGATCGGCGATGGTCATCGGCTTTCGCATGGTCGCATTGTTGTTCATACAGGCGTGTTTGCGTGTCGCCACTGCGACATGCGCGAGATCTTCGCTTGTGGTGCCGAACTCATACATATGCCGCTGCGCTGCGAAAGCGTGGTTGGCGACCGC
>Ga0075425_100008111_pt1 | contig 11118 bp, 13 predicted proteins | sample SoiMethybrSBSTD4_FD_75300 | JGI IMG/M metagenome (GOLD analysis project Ga0075425, IMG submission 75300) | Bulk soil microbial communities from a Populus tree surrounding site in Tennessee, USA - Soil MetaG P. TD hybrid SBSTD4 | ecosystem: Environmental > Terrestrial > Soil > Tree plantation...
GTTCTCGTTCTGAATCGGGTTCAGGCCAGGCCGGCCGCGGACTTGGCGCGCAGCGCCGCCTCGAGCCGGCCGATCACGTGCTCCACGGTCTCCGCTTGCGCGTCCTCGAGCGGGCCCTGCAGCGCCGCGTTGGCGGCCTCGCCGACCTCGCCGCGCGCGGCGCGCAGCTCGTCGAGCCGCGCTGCGAGGTCGGTCACCCCCGCGTACTCGGAGAGCTCGGCCAGCGCCGCCTCCAGCGCGACGCGCAGCTGCAGCGCGGCCTCGCGCGTGGCGCCGCGGTCGAGGTCGGCGCGCGCCCGCAGCAGCAGCTCCTCGCAGGCGAGGGGCTCGGCGTGGCCGCCGAGCAGCGCCGCGAGCCGCTCCTGGGGCCGTAGCGCCGCGGTGCGGCGCGTCCGCCTGGTCGCAGCGGGCACCTCGACCGCTTCGGTCCAGTGGCCGTCGGCGACCTCATCGCCGCTTCCGAAGCCGAGTCGCGCGACCAGCGCCTGGTCGCGGGCGACGTCGCGCAGGGCGTGGTCGGCGGCGGCGACACGGTGCGCGGCGAGCGTGCGGTTCAGCACCGCAACGGCTTCGGCCAGGCGGCGCTCGGCCGCGTCGCCGCGCGCCTCGCGCAGCCAGGCCTGCGCAGTCTGCGCGTCGGCCAGCGGCTCGGCCGCGATCACCGTCGCGCGCGACGTCGGTACCGCGGTCGGCTCGGGGTCGGGCTCGGCCGGGCGAGGACGCCGCCGGCGAAGCCGCCGGCGCGGCGGCGCGCCCAGGGTGCGCACCACGAGGACGTGCTCGGCCTCGTCGGCGCCGGGTGTGCGCACCACGTAGCGCCCGTCGGCGGGGCCGAGCACCCACGGGAACTCGAATTGCGCGAAGCGGAAGTAGCGGTCAGTCGCCGGCGTTGTCGCCACGTTTTACCGGGAGCGCGTCCTTGGACGGCTTCACCGGGACAGTGGGGTTGTCGATGTTGTTGAGCCGGTTGATCAACTTGATCCACTGCCCCGCCTTCAACGCGCCCGCGCCGTCAGAGGTGTTGTACATGGGCCGGAAGCCCACGTGGATGTGGTTGTAGTGGTCGGGCTGCGACAGGACGTTGTCGGCGTCGCCGAAGTCGGCCGGGGGTCATGAGGCTGATGATCTGATGGGGCTTCATCGTCCCCTGAAGGGTCAGCAGCCGCTCGATGATGATGTCAATGAGCCTTTCCCCTGATGGCCGACGATCGGGATCCCGTTGATGGCGCGGTCGATCTGGCCGCCCTGGATGTCCTTGCGTCGGCACGCGTAGATGTCGATGCGGGGATCGTCGAGCACCCGAGCCTGCAGCTGCTCCTTGCTCATCAGCAGGATCTGGCCGATCGTCGCCGCTTGGCCGTCCGAGCCGAACAACGGGTTCTTCCCTGCCGCGCGGTACATCGCGGTCGACTCGAGCGGCTTCCAACCGTCCGAAATCGGCTTGGGATCGATCTTCGGCGCGCCGCGGCCGGCGGGGCGGATTCCGAAGGCCACGTGCGGCGAGGCCTCGCCGGCCTCGCCGATCCGCTAACACCACGCGCCAGCACCCGCGCGTGGTGTTGGATCCTCCGGTTGCGGCGCCGGATGACTCTCGCCCTTGAGCGGAGGGTGAGGCTCCGAGAGTCGAGAATATGGTGCGCTTGGGCGCGCTACAGTCCCGCCGCCCGAACGCGACCCGAGGGGACGACCGGATGGCCGAAGACGACGAGGGACTCCGCCAGCGCCTGACCCGCCAGGGCGAGGAGGCTGTCGGGAAGCTCGCCCAGGACCTGCTCGAGAACCCGCTCTTTGCCAACACGCTGTCGCGTGCGTTCGAGGCGCGCGAGAAGGCGGTGCAGGCCCAGACCGTCGCGATGGGCGCCCTGAACCTCCCGTCCGCCGCCGACATCGAGCGCCTGACCCGGCGGCTGCGCTCGGTCTCGCAGCGCCTCGAGGGCCTCGAGGACGGGGTTGAGCGCCTCGACGAGCGCTTGGCCGACGTCAGCGCTGCGTCCGACACCGCCGAGCGCCTGCGCCGGATCGAGGAGCAGCTGGCGGGCCTCATGGCCGAGGTCCAGGGCCTCGCCAAGCGCCTGCCCGAGGAATCCGAGACGGTGTCCCGGGACCAGGAGCGGCTCGAGGTCCCCAGCGAGGGCTGATGGCGCGCGGCCGGCCACGCAATCCGGCCGAGGCGGCCGACGCCCTGCGGGCCGCCGTCGACCAGACCTTCCAGGCGACGCTCGGGCGCATCGCAACCGGGGACGACATCAAGGAGCTGCGCGAGGAGCTTCGCGAGCTCGAGAAGCGCGTCGCGGCGCTGGAGGACGCCAAGCCCAAGAGCCGGAAACGGGGCTGAGAGGGCTCCCCAGCCCCGTCCCCGCGCGGGCGAAGCGGCCCGCACTCGTTCCGCCGCGCCGCGCTGCGCGCAGACGTCGGTCGGTGCCGTCTGACGGTACTCCTCGCCCTGAGAACAAGCAAACCCGGAGCCGGCGCTACCGTCCGTGGTCGCGGATGGAAACGTTGAACCTTTCGCAAGCCGCCGAGAGGGCCGGCGTCACCGCGGGCACGCTGCGACGCTGGGCCGAGCAAGGGGTGATCCCAAACGTCAACGGCGAATGGACGCCCGCCGCGGTGGCCACGGCGCGCATCGTGGCGCGCCTGCGCGGGCGGGGGCACTCCCTGTCCTCGATCCGCCACGCGGCCGAGAACGGCAGGCTCGCGTTCGGCTACATCGAGGACCTGTTCCCGTCCGAGGAGGGTGAGTACACGCTCGAGGACGCGGCCCGGGCGACCGGCCTCGAGCCCGCCCTGATCGAGCGCATCTGGCAGGCGATCGGGTTCCCGTCCGGGGACGGAGCGACGATCACCGACGACGACCTCCAGCTCCTGCGGCACGTGGCCGCGGTCCTCGCCGCGGGCTTCCCGCTCGTCGCCTTCCTCCAGCTCGTGCGCGTCTACGGCCAGGCCCTGGCCCAGATGGCCGACGCCGAGGTGCGGCTGTTCCACCTGTACGTGCACGAGCCGCTCATGCGCGACGGCGTGGGCGGGCTCGAGATGGCCGAGGAGATGGAGGGGCTCGCGCGCGAGCTGCTCCCGCTCAGCTCGCCCATAATGGATCACCTGCATCGTCGCTTCCTGCAGCACTTCGTCGAGCAGGACGTCGTCGGCCACATGGAGGCCGACCTCGAGGACCAGGCGCTCGAGCTCGGGCGCCTGCGCGTGGCGATCGCCTTCGCCGACCTCGCCGGGTACACGCGGATGACCGAGGAGGCCGGCGAGGAGGAGGCGCTGACCGCGGTCGAGCGGTTCGTGGAGGCGGTGGAGGAGACACTGCCCGACGACGCGCGGATCATCAAGACGCTCGGTGACGAGGTCATGGTCGTGGGCTCGGATCCCGCGGCACTGACCGACTGGGCCGTCGGCTTCCAGGCCATGCACAGCGAGCGGCCGCTGCCGCGCATCGGCATCCACTACGGCGAGACCCTGTACCGCGACGGGGACTACTACGGGCGCGAGGTCAACCAGGCCGCGCGCGTCGCGGCGCGGGCCGCGGGCGGTGAGGTCCTCGTCACTCGCCCGGTCGTCGACGCGGCGGGCTCGCACGTCGAGTTCGACCCCATCGGCCAGGTCCGGCTCAAGGGGTTCTCGTACGCGACCGAGCTGTTCCTCGCGCGTCCGGCGGAGGAATGAAGGCCGCCGGCGAGGTGCGCGCAACGGTGGAGGCCACCGGCCTCCTGCGCCGCGCGCCGGTGGTGGTGCTGTTCTCGGGCGGCCGCGACTCGACCTGTCTCCTGGACCTCGCGGTGCGGTTGGGCGCGGACGTCTCCGCGCTCCACGTGGACTACGGGCTGCGGTCCGACAGCGCGGGCGACGCCGAGCATTGCGCGCGCGTGTGCGCATCGCTCGGGATCGAGCTGGCGGTGCAGCGGCCGCGCCGGCCCGAGGACGCGGGCAACCTCCAGGCGTGGGCGCGCGACGTCCGCTACGGAGCGGCGGCGCGCTTGGCAGGCGCGCGCGACGCGGACGTCGCCGCCGGCCACACCGCCTCCGACCAGGCCGAGACCGTGCTCTACCGGCTCGCCGCGTCGCCGGGGCGGCGGGCGCTGCTGGGGATGGCGGCGCGCGACGGGCGCCTGGTGCGCCCGTTGCTTGGGATCACCCGGGCCGAGACGGCCGCGTACTGCCGCGCACGCGGGCTGGCCTGGCGCGAGGACGCATCCAACGCGTCCGATGCCTTCGCGCGCAACCGCGTCCGCCACGAGCTTCTGCCCGCGCTGCAGTCGGTCCACCCCGCGGCGGAAGAGAACGTGCGCCGCACCGCCGAGCTGCTGCGCGAGGAGGCCGCCGTGCTCGACGAGGTCGTGGCCGGCGTGCTGGACGGGCGGGAGGAGATCGAGCTCGATCGGCTGGCCGCGCTCCCGCCGGCGCTGGCGCGCCTGGTGGTGCGCCGGCTGGCCGAGGGCGCGACCGGGACCGTGGTGCCCCGGGCGGCCCGCCGCACCGGGGACGTGCTCGCGCTCGGGTCAGACGGCGCCCTCGACCTCGGGAACGGTGCACGCGCGCGCGTGCGCGCGGGGATCTTGAGCTTCGAGCCCACGCCGGCACGCTGAGCGGCCGACGACAGCCAGCGGGCAGACCAGCGAAGCGGGACGAATGAGCGTGCCCGCTGGCTGCATACACTTGGCCGCCGTGCACGACCCGGCGATCGGCGAGATCCTCGTGCAGCCCGACGAGCTCCAGCACCGGGTCCGCGAGCTGGCCGCCGAGATCTCGCGCGACTACGCCGGCAAGGAGCCGCTGCTGGTCTGCGTGCTGAAGGGGGCGGTGTTCTTCCTCTCGGACCTCATGCGCCGCATCGAGACGCCGTGCGAAGTCGACTTCATGGCCGTCGCGTCGTACGGCTCCGCCACGGACTCGAGCGGCGTCGTGCGCATCCTCAAGGACCTCGATGCCGCCATCGAGGGCCGGCACGTCCTGATCGTCGAGGACATCGTCGACTCGGGGCTCACCTTGCAATACCTGTTGCGCAATCTCGGGGCGCGCGATCCTGCGTCGCTCGAGGTATGTGCGCTGCTGACCAAGCCCGAACGCTTGAAGGTCGATCTGGCCCCGCGCTACGTGGGATTCGAGATCCCCAACCGATTCGCCATCGGATACGGGCTGGACATCGGCGAGCGGTACCGAAACCTGCCGTACGTCGCAGCGTTGCAGGGACGGTGATCCAGCAAACGCGCTCGGCGGCTGAGGCCGGCTCGCGCTCTTCAAAGCCCTCCGTTACCTGGGCTGAACCGGTTTAGACCACAATAGGCCCGATGCTAGGCTTGATCGCGAGGCGCGTCTCCGCCGCTACCGGACGCGCACGGAGACGGATATGAGCAGGTTTTTCAAGAGCGCCGCTTTCCCCATCCTCATCGTGGTCGTCCTGGCGTTCTTTGCCCAAAAGCTCTTCTCGCCCGGGCCCAGCACACCGAAGCCGAACTTCCCGCAGTTCCTCCAGCAGGTGGAGGGCGGGCAGATCAAGTCCGCCGACGTCAAGACCAAGGACAACGAGGTCCAGGTCACGCTCAAGAACGGCCAGAAGTACGAGGTCGGCTATCCGGACGACTACGGCAACGAGCTGATCAACAAGCTCACGGCTTCCAACGTCAACTTCGACGTCGAGGGCACGAAGTCGAACGCCTGGCTCTCGCTGCTCACCTACGTCCTGCCGTTCCTCATCTTCATCGGGTTCTGGATATTCCTGATGAACCAGGTCCAAGGCGGTGGATCCAAGGTCATGTCGTTCGGGAAGTCGCGCGCCAAGCGGCTCTCGGTCGACTCGCCCAAGATCACCTTCCGCGACGTCGCGGGCGTGGACGAGGCGGTGGAGGAGCTCCACGAGATCAAGGAGTTCCTCGAGAACCCGAAGAAGTTCCAGGCGCTCGGCGCGCGCATACCGAAGGGTGTGCTCCTGTACGGGCCGCCGGGCACCGGCAAGACCCTGCTCGCGCGCGCCGTCGCGGGCGAGGCGGGCGTGCCGTTCTTCTCGATCTCCGGCTCGGACTTCGTCGAGATGTTCGTCGGCGTCGGCGCGTCGCGCGTGCGTGACCTGTTCGAGCAGGCCAAGCAGAACTCCCCGTGCATCATCTTCATGGACGAGATCGACGCCGTCGGCCGCCACCGCGGCGCCGGCCTGGGCGGGGGCCACGACGAGCGCGAGCAGACGCTCAACCAGCTGCTCGTCGAGATGGACGGCTTCGAGATGAAGGACAACATCATCCTCATCGCCGCCACCAACCGCCCCGACATCCTCGACCCGGCGCTCCTGCGCCCGGGCCGCTTCGATCGCCAGATCGTCGTCGACCGCCCCGACCGCAAGGGCCGGGCCAAGATCCTCGAAGTGCACACGCGCGGCAAGCCGCTGGCCAAGGAGATCGATGTCGATGCGCTCGCCGGCCAGACCCCCGGCTTCACCGGCGCCGACCTGTCGAACCTGGTCAACGAGGCGGCCCTGCTCTCCGCGCGCAACGGCAAGCGCGAGATCACCCAGATCGAGCTGGAAGAGGGGATCATGCGCGTGATCGCGGGTCCCGAGAAGAAGACCCGCGTGATGAGCGAGAAGGAGCGGCTCATCACCGCGTACCACGAGATGGGGCACGCCATCGTCGGGCACTTCCTCGAGCACGCCGATCCGGTGCACAAGATCTCGGTCGTGTCGCGCGGGCAGGCGCTCGGCTACACCATCTCGCTCCCGCAGGAAGACAAGTTCCTCACCACGCGCGCCGAGCTCGCCGATCAGATGTCGATGACCCTCGGCGGCCGCGCGGCCGAGGAGATCGTGTTCGGCGAGATCACCACCGGCGCGTCCAACGACCTCGAAAAGGTCACCCAGACCGCCAAGCAGATGGTCATGCGCTTCGGGATGTCGGACAAGCTCGGCCCTCGCGTGTTCGGCCACGACCACGGCCAGCCCTTCCTGGGCCGCGAGTTCTCCTCCGAGCCGGACTACTCGGACGAGATCGCCCGCGAGATCGACGACGAGATCCGCCGCATCGTCGAGGGCGCGCACCAGGAGGCGAAGAACATTCTCACCGAGCACCGCGAGTCGCTCGAGAAGATCTCCCAGATCCTCGTCAAGCGCGAGACGATCGAGAAGAGCGAGTTCGAGGCCCTGCTCGAGGGGCGCACCGAGGAAGAGGTCTTCGGGCCCGACGAAGAGGCCGGCCCCGAGCTCCCGCTGCCGCCGACGCAGCCCGATCGTCAGCGCGACAAGCCCCGCCCGCTGCCCCGTCCCGGCCTGGCCGGAGGCGCGGCAGAACTGCGAGGGCTCGAGAACCCCGAGAAGCCCGAACTCGCGTAGGCGCTGCGAGCGGAGCGCCGCCGGGATTCTCTCGCGTCCGGGGAGGGGTTTGTGCAATGAGGACCGGTATGCGGGCCCAATTGCACAGACCCCCCGCTTCGCTCCGGACCTCGGCTGCGCCGAACTGAGCGCTACCCCGCCCGAGCCCACCCTCCTTCGTCGCCGCCGTTCACACGGCCCGCCGAGAAGCGGCCCTCCGAACTGAGCGCCACCGACCCCGCCCAGACCCCCGAGTGGCCGCGTGCCATGATCGCCACCCGTGCGCTCGGACTTCAGCCTCATGGGCGTCGTCAACGTGACGCCCGACTCGTTCTCGGACGGCGGTGCGTTCCTCGATGCCGACTCGGCGATTGCGCAAGGGCGCAGGCTCGCCGCCGAGGGCGCCGACCTGCTCGACATCGGGGGAGAGTCCACCCGGCCGCGCGCGCAGCCGGTAACCGCCGACGAGGAGATCGCCCGCGTCCTCCCGGTGATCGCCGCGCTTGCCAACGACGAGACGGCCGTGATGATCTCGATCGACACCTCGAAGCTCGCCGTCGCCGAAGCCGCGCTCGGCGCCGGCGCCCGCTACGTCAACGACGTCACCGCCTTCCGCACCGAGCCCGACCTCGCCGGCCTCGTCGCCGACCGCGGGGTCGACTGCTGCCTCATGCACATGCTCGGCGAGCCCCGCACGATGCAGGACGATCCCCGCTACGACGACGTCGTCTCCGACGTCAAGGCGTTCCTCGAGGAGCGGCTGGCCTTCGCCGTAGCGGAGGGCATCGACGAGGCCCGCGTCGCGCTCGACCCCGGGATCGGGTTTGGCAAGACCGTCGAGCACAACCTCCAGCTCGTGCAGCGCCTGGACGAGATCGTGGCCATCGGCCGGCCCGTCGTCATCGGCACCTCGCGCAAGTCGTTCCTGGGCCGCATCACCGGCCGCGACGTGACCGAGCGCGGCCCCGCCACACTCGCTACCTGCGTCCTCGCCTACCTCAACGGCGCGCGTGTGTTCCGGGTCCACGAGGTCGCTTCGACGCGCGATGCGCTGCTCGTGACGGCTGCTACGGTCACCGGCCAATGGAGCTCGACGACGACGGCGAGGTAGACGACGACCTCGACGGCGACGAGGAGGACGTCGGCGCCGAGACGTTCGTGACCGTCGAGGTCTCCGGCCTCTCCCTCTACACCCACCACGGCGTCACCGAGGCCGAGCGCGAGGTGGGGCAGCGGCTCGTCGTCGACCTGCGCATGGACGTCGGCGAGAGCGACGCCACCCTCACCGACCGGCTCGAGGACACGGTCGACTACGGAGAGGTCTGCCAGACCGTCGCGCTCGTGGCCCAGCAGCGGTCGTACCGCACGCTCGAGCGCCTCTGCGCGGCCATTGCCGACCGCCTGCTCGACCAATTCGGCCTCGAGAGCGTCTGGGTCAAGGCGGCCAAGCCCGAGCCGCCGATCCCGCTGCCGGTCGAGGAGGTCTCGGTCGAGGTGTGGCGGGAACCCGAGGAGTGAGCCCCCGCAGGGGCTACCTCGGGCTGGGCAGCAACGTCGGCGATCGGCGCGCCCACCTGCAGGACGCCGTCGATGCCCTCCCCGCCAAGAACGTCGCCGTCCTCGCGAGCTCCTCGGTGTACGAGACCGAACCTGTGGGGGAGGTGCTCGACCAGCCGCCGTTCCTGAACGCGGCGCTGAGCATCGAGACCGGGCTCGACCCCGAGGCCCTCCTCGACGCCTGCAAGGCGGTCGAGCGCGAGCTCGGACGAACGGCGGGCCCGCGCCACGGCCCGCGGCCCATCGACGTCGACGTGCTCCTGCTCGGGGACGAGCGCTACTCGTCCGAGCGCCTGCGCCTTCCGCATCGCGAGGTGACCAGCCGGCGCTTCGTGCTCGTCCCTTTGCTCGAGCTCGACCCCGGCCTCCGCACTCCTGACGGCACCGCCCTCACCGAGGCGCTCGCGGCCCTGCCCAAAGACGGCTGGGTGCGACGCCACTCCGGGCCGCTCGAGGCCCACCTAAGCTAGCCCGCCTTGTCGTTGTGGGCCAGCGCGCCCTCGCGCCGCCGCAGGTCGCCGCCTTGCGGCGGCCCCGTCTGGTGCTGCATGTCGCCGACGATGCGCCGCGCCTCATCCAGCGCGTGCCCGAGCTCGATCTCGGCCCGGTCGATGTCGTGCACATCGAACGCGTACTTGGCCAGCACGAGCGACTGGATCACGTTGTCGTGGATCTCGAGTGCGTGCGCGCGGCGCAGGCGCTGGCGCTCGACCTCGGCCGTCGCGCCGGCGAGCTCGCGCTCGGCTCGCTTGCGCTCGGTGATGTCGCGCGTGACCTTTCCGAAGCCGCGGAGCTCGCCCTGGTCGTCGTAGAGCGCGGTGATCACGACGCTGGCGAAGAAGCGCGTGCCGTCCTTGCGCAGGCGCCAGCCCTCCTCCTCGTAGCGCCCCTCGGCGCGGGCTATCTCGAGCTCGCGGTCCGGATGCCGCTGCTCGACCGCGTCCTGGGTGTAGAAGCGCGAGAAGTGCTGGCCGACGATCTCATAGGCCTCGTAGCCGTTGATGCGCTTGGCGCCCTCGTTCCACGTGACCACGTTGCCGTCGACGTCGAGCATGAAGATCGCGTAGTCGCGGACGTTCTCCACCAGCAGGTGGAAGCGCTCCTCGCTGCGCACGGTGGCCCGGGTCTGCTGCCCGAACCGCCGCGCGGTGTCGATCGCGGTGCCGGCCCGGCGCGCGAGGTTCTCGGCGAGGCGCACGTCCTCGGAGCCGTAGTGGTGGCCCGATTCCGCCGCGACGAACGTGATGGCGCCGAAGACGCGCTCGTGGGCGATCAGCGGGACGGTCATGGCGGACACCAGGGCCAGCTCGCGCAGGATGTCGCGGAGCTCGTCCTGCCCTGGGCGCAGCGCGGCGTCGATCAGCTCGTCGGTGATGTTCTCGATGACCTCCGAGCGCCCGGTGCGGATCACGTTGGCCGTCCCGGTCGGCGCGTTCGGGTCGGGCGGGTACCGCTCGCGCAGCCGGACCGCGAGCTTGCGCTTCTCCGGGTCGACGTGGGCCACGGCGACCTGCTGGATCTCGCCGTCGGCGTCGACGAGCTCGACCGAGCACCAATCGGCCATGCGGGGGACCGCGAGGTCGGCGACCTGGCCCAGCGTTTCCTCGTAGTCGAGCGACTCGGTCAGCACCTCGCTCGCACGCAGGAGGAACGCCAGCCGATCCCGCGCGGCGATGCCGTACTCGTCTTCGTGATCTCCCACCGGATGCATTGTCCTAAAGTCGGGGCCGCACCGCGATGCTTCTCGTCGTCGACGTCGGCAACACCCAGACCCACTTCGGCACCTTTCGCGGTGACGAACTCGTCGAGCACTGGCGCTTCGCCACCGTGCGGGCATCGACGGCCGACGAGCTCGGGGCCGCCTTCGCGAGCCTCCTCGAGCTCCGCGGGCTCGTGTTCGACGACCTCGATGCCTCGATCGTGTCGACCGTCGTGCCCGAGCTGGAGCCGGCCTACGAGAGCATGGGGAGCCGCTACCTCGGCCACGACACCATCCTCGTGGGCCCCGGGCTGAAGACCGGCATGCCCATCCGCATCGACAACCCGCGCGAGCTCGGCGCCGACCGGCTCGTCAACGCCATCGCCGCCTATGACCGCTTCCACGCCGCATGCGTGGTGGTCGACTTCGGCACCTCGATCAACTACGACGTCGTCTCCGGTGCCGGGGAGTTCCTGGGCGGGATCATCGCCCCCGGGGTCGAGATCTCGATGGAGGCGCTGCACCAGCGCGCCGCCAAGCTCGTGCGCGTCGACCTCGAGGAGCC
>Ga0075425_100008112_pt1 | contig 11117 bp, 11 predicted proteins | sample SoiMethybrSBSTD4_FD_75300 | JGI IMG/M metagenome (GOLD analysis project Ga0075425, IMG submission 75300) | Bulk soil microbial communities from a Populus tree surrounding site in Tennessee, USA - Soil MetaG P. TD hybrid SBSTD4 | ecosystem: Environmental > Terrestrial > Soil > Tree plantation...
TTTGAAGCCTGGCAAGGCCTCAGGCAAAGCTCCCGAAGGACGGGCCACTATTTCCGCCTCATTGAGTGCAGATTCAGTCGCAAAAGGTTGGGGCAAATCTGCCAATGTGAGCTTGCGAAAAATACCGGGCTTCTGCTGCGCGTAATCGGCGTAAGCCGCCTGCCCTGTCAATATTTTGTGGGGCGGCTTGGCAGGGCCAGGGCGCGATTGCCCATTCAAAGAAAAAGCCAGAACCAGGATTAACATGAAGCGGAGAGCAAAGCGTACCTTCACGAAGCCAACTCCTATTCAAACAAAATTGATTGAGTTATCAGATGCAAATGACTTAATTGCAATCTTCATTGAAACGCAGGTTAATAGCTGCTTGAATTGTTGAAAAAACACGGGCCTGTCGCGGACTACTACCGCGAATGATTTCCATTTTTTGAGATGGTGTGGCTGGCGCCATTGGCAGAAGCTCCATTGGCAGAAACTTTGCTCTTTGGAGTTGTCGCCGGCCGGCCGTTGTGGTTTCCATTGTGACCATTGGTGCTTATGCCGTTGCCGTTGTAGCCGTTATGCCTGTGGTCTTTTGATTTTTGACCAGTGCCATTGGGCGCGTGAACAGCAACCTCGCTGACCGGTTGCTGTGCAGGTTTGGTTATGGCCGGAGGACGTCCGAAGCTGTAATACGTCAGGCCATGAGAAGTCATCTCGTCGGGATTATAAAGATTGCGTCCATCCAGAATGATGGGGTAACGGAGCGCCGATTGAATATGCGCCAAATCCAACTTTGCAAACTCTTCCCAGTCAGTAAGAATCAGCAGGGCGTCTGCCTGAGAAGCGGCTTCATAAGGGTCATCAGCAAAGCTGAGATTTTCATATTTAAGCTCAGCTTTGGCCCGTTCCATGGCCGCCGGATCAAAGGCAACTACGGAGCACTCCTGCGAAAGCAATGCCTTGACGATGGCAACTGCCGGCGACTCGCGTATATCGTCAGTATCACCCTTGAAAGCCAAACCCAAGACAGCCAGCCGCTTGCCTTTCAAAGTCCATAGAGCAGTACGGACTTTGCGCAAAAACGCCTGGCGTTGTTCGTCGTTAATGCGGATGACCTCGTCGAGCAGGCGAAATTCATAGCCGCACTCTTTGGCCACTGATTTGAAAGCAGAAACATCTTTGGGGAAGCATGATCCGCCATATCCAAGACCAGCGCGCAGGAAACGCGAGCCAATGCGGGTATCAGCCCCGATGCCACGGGAAACTTCTTCAATATCCGCGCCCACCCGTTCGCAGACGTTGGCTACCGCATTGATAAAAGAAATCTTCATGGCCAGAAAGGCGTTGGAAGCATGTTTGATCAGTTCTGCGCTTCGCGCACTGGTGTGAATGAACGCAGGTTCGCTTACCGAATCTTCAGGACGAGGAATTGCTCCCGGCTGGTCATCGTAGGTCCCGCTGAAAAGAGGCGCATAGATTTCGCGCATCATGGCCGTGGCCCGCTCAGAATTACAGCCGACGACCACCCGGTCAGGATAAAGAAAATCTGTAACTGCGGTCCCTTCCCGCAAAAACTCAGGGTTAGAAACGACTTCAAACTGGCCTTCGGGAGCGCCATTCAACAGCATGGCGCGATGCACCCACTCATTGGTGTAGACCGGCACAGTGCTCTTTTCCACCACCAGCTTGAATCCATTGATAGACCTGGCAATGTCAGCGGCGACACACTCAACGAAGGAAAGGTCGGCAGCGCCCGCTTCTGTAGGCGGTGTTCCCACCGCGATAAAGATCACTTCGCTCGCCCGAACGGCATCCCGCGTAGAGGCGGTGAAGGCCAGCCGCCGGCCGCAGTGCCGCCTGATAAGCTCTGGCAGGAATTTCTCATGGATAGGAACAGATCCGGTTTCTAAAGCAGCAATTTTCTCAACGTCATTATCAGCACAGATCACTTCGTGGCCAATCTCCGCAAAGCACGCAGCGGCGACCAAGCCTACGTATCCAGAGCCGACAACTGCTATTTTCATGTGGGTTCCTCTGCCTACAGAAACTTATAGCATAGCCAAGCTGCTCAAAGTACACAATATGCAGGTAGTTACCAAAGAATCCACCTTCGGTTTCACATCTGATCAATCGCGAGACGACACACGATTCAGGAAGGCCCTTGAAGCCGATATTAACGTTAACACACTCTCCATGTCAGAGTTTCCCGGCAATGCATCCATCGGTAACAAATGACACGCGAGTACATGTACTCTCATTTATGAGCAGAAACAGCAATGCCTGTCGCTCCTGGTATCGAGCGGTTTACAGGGTTTTACATCAATTGGTTACGATGAACGATTTGGGCAGGAACAGGAATCGTTCGGTTTTTATTTTGCAGCCGGGAAACATTTTCTTCAATTTCCGTTTTGAAATCCAGGTGACATCATACTCGTAAGCCTTGCGCCACAACCAGCCGTTGAGCGTGAAATAGCGCAGAAACCCAGGCTTCAGCCATGAGGTGGGCAGCCAGTGGAGAAAAGGCGTGGTCAGGTGAGGATCAATGGGAAACAAGCGGCTGGGCGTCTGGCAATAAACTTTTTTCCCGACGCGCAGCATTTCACGGGCAAATTTGAACTGATTTTCCTGGCTCCCAACGTGCTCAATGGCGGAATTGGAGAAGGCCAGATCGAATGACTTGTCCGGGAACGGCATATCGCAGGCTGAGCCGAGCACATATTTGAAACCGCCGGTATCTTCAGGCATGAAGATGTTGAGGATGGTGATGCCCTCGGTGCGCCCAATGATGGGCCAGGTGTAGTGCTCGCCGCCCACGTCCAGGATGGTCCGGCATGACTGGTAATCGGAAAGGAAGTTTTTGAAGCGCCGCTTGCGAAAGTAGCGGCGCAAGGGCATCTGGAAATCAATGGGGTGCATGAATCGAAAATGATTTTACACGAATCTGCCGATCACCCGATCATCTATACTGGTTGCACGAAGATGAAATATTTCCAGACCTTGCAACTGCTTGTATATCCTTCACACGCATGAAAATTGCCATTGACGTACACAGTATTGGGACCCAGGCTGGTGGCAATGAGACCTATTTTCGGCAGCTACTGCGAGGACTGGCGCTGGACAAAAGCGATCATCAATACACTCTGTTCTATATTCATCCGGCAGCTTTAGAGGAAATTCATGGAGACCCGCGCTTCAATCCTGTACTGATCCCAAAAAATCCTATTACCCGCATCTGTTTTTCACTGCCGCGACAACTGAGAAAAATGCGTCCTGACATTTTTCATTGTCAATATGTACAGCCACCCTTCATCAGGACGAAAACCGTGGTTACCATACACGATCTGGCGCACGAACATTTTCCGGAGTTTTTTCATCCACTGGAGGCGCTACGGATGAAGAAGATGGTGCGCGCAACCGCCCGGCGCGCAGATCATATTGTGACCGTGTCAGAATTTTGTGCCACTGACATTCAGCGCAGGTGTGGTGTGCCGCGAGAAAAAATTTCCGTCAGCTACCCGGCGGCTTCAGAGAAATTTCATCCACGGGAGAAGCAATCGTGCCAGGAACATCTGGCTCGGACTTATGGGATTGGTTGCCCTTTTATCCTCTACGTCGGCAGGATTCAGGCACGAAAGAATCTGCCACGATTAGTGGAGGCCTATTCCCACCTGCGAAAACAAGGCATCAGCGTCAAGCTGGTGCTGGTGGGCAAGCAAGACTGGCAGTCGGAGCGGGTGCTGGAGAAAATTCAGGAGCTGGGATTGAAGGATTCTGTGATCTTCCCCGGCTATGTTGCCTGGGACGATCTGCCGGTTTTTTACAATGCTGCCGAGGTCTTTGTCTTTCCCTCAATTTTCGAGGGCTTTGGACTGCCTGTAGTCGAGAGCATGGCCAGTGGAGTGCCTACTGTTACGTCATTCGGATCGTCCCTGGAAGAAGTCGCTGGCGACGGGGCTTTGCTGGCCGCTCCTTTGGATGTGCGCTCCATTGCAGATGCCATGGCACGCGCCCTGACCGATAACGAACTGCGAAATCAACTAGTCAGCCGGGGATTACGTCGAAGCGCAGAATTCACGGTCGGAAAGTTTGCCGGGAAGATACTTGAGGTGTACCGAAACATCACCACGGAGAGACACACCTAAAAACCTCACCAGTGATCCACGGCCAGCCGGGACAGGTGACACTGATAAACACTGATTGACCTCCAGGATGGAAGCTAGAGAGCCGCGAATTTACTCGAATGGGAATGAATGAACGTGAATATGCGGAAAGATGTTTTAGAGTGGCCCCGCTGCACAGCCTTACTTCTTGGGAACGGCCACAAACATCATGCTTACCGCGAACAGTTTGTGGAAGATTCTTCTGAACCGGCGGGTCATGATTCCTCCGCCCACACATGGATGATAGGAGACGATCTTGTATCCGGCTCGTTCAATTAATGCGCGCGCGGTTTTGTAGGTAAAGAAGCGGAGATGGGTGACATCAAGAATTCCGGTTGACTCATAGTCAAACTTGCCGGACAACAATTTCAGCCGGACACGAAGGTGTGCGATGTTAGGCACGCAGATAATGATTCGTCCCTGGGGCGCGAGCACCTGGTGAATCTGGTGTAAGGCAAGTTCCGGGTTCACCAAATGCTCCAGCACATCACCGCAGAGCACCGTATCAAAGTCACGGCCCACCTGTTCAATCCAATCCGGCCGGTTGAGATTGTAGACCACTACTTGCTCGCACCATTGGCGAGCCCGCTCGGCGGCTTCAGAATCCACTTCCACGCCGGTCACATGGCAGCCACGCTCCTGCAGATGGCGGCTGATAAAGCCATCAGCGCACCCTAGTTCAAGTACCTTTCTTCCCTGGGAAGCCAGATCAATGAAGATGCGGTTGCGGCCATGAGGATTGTCGAGTACCGCTTCGTAGTTATAGCTGTATCGCAGGGCGCTGGGTGTAGAAGTCATGGAGTGATGGTAAAAACCATTGTACCCCTTGCTGCGGTGTTATGCCCTCAGGACATGATGAGAGCCCCGTAGCGGCGACACAAAATGACTGATCTACTCTGGATCAGTTTCCGTCGCCCAGCCCTATCTCAAAGTCAACCTTAAACCGCGATGGCGGTTTGCGGAAAGAGCGGATTTTCCAGCAGCCATTGATCTTTGAGAACGTGATGCGGAGCGGAACCCTGGAGCCGTCCTCCAGCTTAATCGAGCCTTGAAGGAATCCCTCATCACCGCTGACTTGCCGCTGGATCCAGCGCGATTTTTTCCATTTTGAGAATGGCGTCTTAGATAAATACTCCATCATCAGAGCTTCAGCAGGGGCCGCCTCAGGGGAAGTCACCTGGTCTGTGAGATAACTGCGCGCCTCCGGCAGGTTACCCGATTTCATGGCAGTGAAAAACTGGCTTGCGGTCGCCACCATGCCAGCAGTCATCCGGAAGACCCTCACGAAGATGAAAATGAAAAACGCAACCAACAGAACAACAAGGCTTGCCGTTTGCCAGCCGGAAAGATCCAAGACGACCATGGACTCGCCTCCCGCTACGCCAGATTTTATCTCAGGAACTCAGGCCAGGCTGGCCGTTTTAGCCTGTTCCCGCGCGGCAAGGTATCCTTCCAAGCCTTCCCGCCAGTGGCTGAAGACATTCAGTGACTTGCTCTTAAGGGCTGCGTTTTCCAGGACCGAATATTTTGGACGAGCTACTTTGGCCGCAAATTCTCCTGGACGGGCGCGCTCCAGCCGGATCTTTGTTCCAGTCAATTCGAATATGGCTGCTGCAAACTCATACCAGGAACAACTGCCTTCACTGGTGGCATGGTAGAGACCGTAATCGGGTGTCCTGCTGAGGACTAACAATTGCTGCGCGATCTGGACTGTGGGCGTGGGAGAGACAAATTCATCATCCACCACGCGGAGTTCTTCCCGCTCACTGGATAGCTTAAGCATCAGCTCCACGAAGTTCAGGCCGCCTTTGGCCCGGCATGGATTTGCGCCATAAATGGCAGAAACACGCACTATAAAATGACGGGGATTGATAGCGCGTACGAAGCATTCACCAGAAAGTTTGGTATTCCCGTAGACGTTTAATGGCAAGGGTAAATCGTGTTCGCTGTACGGTGTCCGCTTCAGGCCATCAAAAATATAGTCTGTGCTGATGTGAAACAGTTTGGCTCCGAGCGAGTCAGTAACCTGGGCAACATTGCGCGCGCCCATACCATTTACTGCAAATGCAAGCGCCGGATCAGATTCGCATTTTTCTACATGATGAAATGCAGCCGTATTGATGACTACTTCCGGCGTGATGCCTTGGAGCGCAGCTTTTACTGAATCCAGCGAGGCTATTTCCACATCCTGATGGCTGAGAGCGGCAACCTCATGTCCTTCAGCGCGAAATGCCGAGGCCACATCCTGGCCCAACTGTCCATTGGCCCCGAGGACTGCGATCCTCATTTTCTGCCACCGGTGGCAGCAGTGACTTTCGACCGGTCCTTTTCGTCCAGGGCCTTGAATACCTGGATGTTGTAGTAGTTGGGATTGTCCCAGTCGCTGCACCTGGGCATGTTCTCGATCAGGTTGCGAACAATGGATTGGACGCTATGATGCGGATGGAAGCTGAGAATGTTCTTGGCGCGCTCCATGGACACTTTGTAATTGCGAATATCCTTGATCTGCTTGAGGTCGAGGCTGATCCTGGTCCCCAGTTCCTGCTCGATGGTAAGCGTAACCAGGTCGGCAACCTCACCTACAGTGTGATTGCCTGACGCTATATTAAAGATGCCGGAAAGCGACTCACTGGCTTCAATGGCGCGAATATAGGCCAACGCCGCATCTTCGATACTCAGAACCGGACGCCAGATGGCCGGATTATTGACTCGGATTACTCCATCCTGCATGGCGCACTTGAACATGGTATTGATGATCAAATCAAAGCGCATGCGCGGACTGTAACCGGATACGGTACCCTTGCGCAGCGCGATGACAGAGAAATCCTTGTCAATGAGCTGCATGACCGCATGTTCGCCCTGCAGCTTTGAGATTCCGTATGGATACGAGGAGCTTACCGGGCGGTCTTCGTCGAACAACTCATTTTCGGTGTAGCCATACACCGAGCAGGAGCTGGCATAAATGTAGCGCCGCACTTTCGCTTGTTTTGCTATATAGCAGAGATAGGCAGGCGCAGCCGCGTTGAAAATAAAGTTGCGGCTGGGAGAAAACTCGGCCATCGGATCATTGGACAAGCCGGCCAGGAAGATTACCTGCTGGTAATCCTTCAGATCATTGACCTGGAGATCAAAGAGGTCGCGGTTAACAATTCCGACTTCGCTGGGAAGGGCGTTCCCGAACCAGAACAGATCAACCACGTCTACGTCGTAGCCGCGCTCCAGCAACTTAGGTATAAGGGCAGAGCCAATATATCCGGCGCCGCCAGCTACCAGGATACGCATCAAGCCTCCTTAGCCGAGATTTCCGGCTGGTAAATCATGTTTTCTGACAATGGAGAGGCCAGCCACTGGGCCAGACTCTGCGCCTTACGGTCTTTCTCTGATGTGTTTGCCGCAGCTATATCAATAGGCCATTGGATGCCGATCTGCGGGTCGGCGAAATAAATTCCGCTTTCACCCTGTGAGTTATAAATCCCAGTGCACTTGTATTGGACTTCACAATCGTCAGTCAGCGCACAAAAGCCACGGGCAAAATTGTAGGGCGCCCAAATCTGTTTCTTGTTCTCATCGGAGACCTCCATCCCGAACCACCGGCCCAGCGTCGGCGAGCCTTTGCGGATGTCCACCGCAACCAGAAAGGCGGCGCCGTGGGTCACACGCATGAGCTTGCCCATGGGAGGGTCCCATTGAAAATGGAGTCCGCGCAGCACTCCTTTGCTCGATTTGGAATGGTTGTCCTGGACGAATTCGGTAGGCAGGCCAAGTTTTTTGAACTGGTCGGCGCGAAACGTCTCCATGAAGAAACCCCGGGCATCTCCCTTGACCTCAGGAGCGATCACAACAACCTCACCGATATGAACGGATTCGATCTGAAATCCCATCTAGGGCGGCTTCCTCCTTCAGACAGCTTTTCAAAATCCACGCTGCCAACTCAACCACACGCAAACGATTTGTATCAGGGCACAACTTCAATTGTGCCGAAAAAGCCCTGTTGAGTTGGGCTTTCAGCCCTGCGGCCGCTAAGCTAAGCAAACACTCTTAATATCATAAAGCGAGCAGCATGGTGCCTGAGAGAAAAACATCAGGGAGGAACCAAATTTATCCCGTGCTAACATGGCTCCGTGTTCATCTGCGTTCACTGTCATTCAGCTTTAAAGCTGGAGAATTCTGATCAATACAGGTGCACAGGCTGCCCGGCGGCATTCCATCGGGACCGCTATGGCTACTTCGAAATGATGAAGGAGCGCTTTGAACTTTTTGGTCCCGCCGAGGATTACGTTGCAGCTCAACACGAGTGCGGTCCGGCGGTCATTGATATTTATCTGCGGCAATTGGTGGAGCAGGAGCCGTGCAGAACTATTCTTGATGTAGGCTGCGGAGTAGGTAAGGCGGTTACGGCCCTGGTTCGTGCCGAGTACGATGCTTACGGACTGGATCTGCCTGACCTGGGCAAATTCTGGGCGGCAGAGAAGAATGACTCCCAGCGGTTCATTGCAGGCAGCGCCACGCACCTTCCTTTTGCCGATAATACTTTTGATTTTGTCTATTCCTTTGGCGTGATTGAGCATATTGGAACTGTTTTTGGCGATTGCGCGCTTAAAGACGATTACTGGAAAGAACGCCAGGAGTATGCCAAGGAAATTGTCCGCGTCACGAAACCGGGTGGACGTATTCTAATTGCCTGTCCTAACAAAGCCTTTCCCGTTGACATCCAGCATGGCCCCAGTGACATGGTGGAAAAAGCGGGCCGCATCCGCTCTTTTATCTTTGATAAGACAGGAATGAACGTCCATAAGACCTGGGGCAAATATCACCTTCTCTCTTATCCGGAAGTCGAAGACCTCTTTGTGCGCAAAGGCGGCGGTAAAAAGCTTACAGCCCTGCCGCTGCGCAATTATTTCCAGTTTGGAAGGTTCAAAAAGGGATTTCTCAAACCCTTCGGCGGCCTGGCCGAGTTCTGGGTCAATCACATGCCTGAGAACATCCGCAGTTCATTCCTGAACCCATATTTGATGGCGCAGATACGGAAGTAAATTTGTCATTCCCGGGCCAGGTTTGCGGGGCGGCGTACAATTTAGACCTTTGAGGCACATCCACGAAACGGGAGCTACCCGGAACTGATTTGTGCGTGTCTCAGGGAGGGGTAGATATGGCGGGATTTTGTGTAAGTTGTGGCACGCCACTGACTGGCGCGTTTTGCGGCAAGTGCGGGAAACCGGCCGAAGGGCCCAGCGATGCGGCGAAGAACCAAAGTTCAAACACGGCTGCCCACGAGAGTGCAAGCACGCCCGCACCGACTCAACCATCCAGCACTCCGGCTCTACCGCAGCCTGCTCCTGTATCGTCGCAAGCCGCGGTGGCTGCTGCGAAAAAAACGGGTGGAGGACAGGCGCTCGCCATCGGAGGCATCGTGTTGTTGTTCCTGGTGGTGGCTGTTGCCGGAATGTTTTACGCCGTGCGCTGGGTCAAGAACAAAGCTTCAGCGATTACCGGCGGCGCGATTGGCGGACCATCACAAGTCAGGGTGGCTCAAGGCAACGCCTGCGCCCTGCTGGCCCGCGAAGACGCGCAGCAGATCCTGGGAGTCAACATCATTAAAACCTCTGAAATCATGGAAGGCTCCGATCCCGGCTGCGCCTACTACACCGATCTGGCGGGGTTCAGCAAGCTGCAAAACCTGGCGGTGGAACAGGCGCGCAGAGATTCAGAAAAGGTGTCAAAGGAGGAAGAGGCATCGAAGACTAAATCGGACAATCCTCTGGAACTGCTGAAACATACCAAGGAGATGGAAGGCATGGTAAAAGGCCTGGGACTCACGCAGCCGGACAAAGAGGGCCGGGTGTTTTCCTTCAGCGTGCAGCGTAATTTCGGACGCGGCGACTGGAACGCTGTCCGCGCATCCGTGGCGCTGGTACCTGGCTTTGAAGAGGTTCCGGACGTGGGCGATCATGCCATGATTGGCTCCTTCGGCCATGCATTTTACATGGCCAAAGGAAACAACTTTGTCCACATGGACACGACGTATATACCCGAAGCGCGCAATCGCGGCTCGGAGATTGGGCGCAAGATGGCGGCGAGAATGTGAGGGAAGCCATTAGCGCTAGCCATTGGCTTTAACAAAAACTAACCAAAGATATTTGAAATTTACCGCAGAGAACGCAGAGCGCGCAGAGATAAAAGACATTAACCATAGCGCAGCAAAGCCGCAACCAAAAACACACCACGGAGATACGGAGGCAGGAGCAACGCGGAGAAAAAGCTGGCCACGAATAAGAGCGAACAAAGGTTGAATTCACGCGAATTTATTTTGAAGAAATCAAAAGCTGACCACAGAGGTCACTGAGGAAAGCAGAGGGCACAGAAAGGAAGAAATGTTGAACTGTTTTTGTTCAACATTTCGGGAGTGAGAATCTATAGCGACATCGAAACAAGTAAACAAACCTCTGCTTACTCCTTTCCTCTGCGTTGGAGGTTTTGCTTTTAGCTGGGCAGGACCTACGCTTTTTAGCGCACGAATTTCTTTTCCAGAGGCGGGATGGGTTTTTCGCTGCGGACGGGGCGGCGACCGCCGTCGCGGAACTGCCGGACGTCGAGTTTGAGCTCGTTAATAGTGCGGCTGAGAGTATTGCGGTGCATGCCCAGCTCGCGGGCGGCCTTGCACTGGTTGCCTTTGTTCTGCTGAAGCACGTTCATGATGAAACGTTTTTTGAATTCGCGGACAGCTTCTGAATAGAGAATTCCGCTGGTGTGCATTTGCGCAACAAGTGCTTCGAGCTGGTCCTTCACAGGGTCCTCACTTTCCCTTGCGGTAGTCATTCAATTTGTTTGTGCGGCCTGGAGGACACGCTACCTGGTTACCGTGGCCTGGCGCAGCCGGGCCACGCCTTCACGGAACTTCTGCCTCACTGCTGATGGAGCCACCCAGCTTGCTCCCTGTCCCGCTACCAGAAAATATCCGGCCAATTGCGATCTGGCCAT
>Ga0075425_100008113_pt1 | contig 11117 bp, 9 predicted proteins | sample SoiMethybrSBSTD4_FD_75300 | JGI IMG/M metagenome (GOLD analysis project Ga0075425, IMG submission 75300) | Bulk soil microbial communities from a Populus tree surrounding site in Tennessee, USA - Soil MetaG P. TD hybrid SBSTD4 | ecosystem: Environmental > Terrestrial > Soil > Tree plantation...
CCGATGCTGTTGATGCCGTACGTCTGATTGCCGCGCGCGGCGACGGTCTTCGCGTACGGCAGGACGTCTTGCGTGCACATCGTGCCGCCGCCGATGAACGCATGTTCGCCGACGCGGCAGAACTGATGCACCGCGGAGAACGCGCCGACCTGCGCGTAGTCGCCGACTTCGACGTGGCCGGCGAGCGTGGCGTTGTTCGCGAAGATCGTGAAGTTGCCGACGTGGCAGTCGTGGGCGACGTGCGCATACGCCATGAAGAAGTTGTTCGAGCCGATCGTCGTCATGCCGCCGCCGCCGGCGGTCCCGCGGTTGACGGTGACGAACTCGCGGAAGTGATTGTCGTTGCCGATCGTGAGCGCGGTGTGCTCGCCTTTGAACTTCAGGTCCTGCGGCGGTCCGCCGATCGATGCGTGTCCGTAGAAGTTGTTGCGCTCTCCGATCGTGGCCGGTCCTTCGATGTGCGTGAGCGGTCCGATGATCGTCCCCGCTGCGATTTTCACGTCCGGTCCGATGACGCTGTGCGCGCCGACGGCGACGTCGGACGCGAGCTCGGCTTCACTGCTGATGATCGCGGTCGGATGAATCACTTCGGGCGCTCCGTCATCACGCTGAGGAGCTCCGCTTCGGCGACGAGGGTACCGTTCACCTTTGCCTCGCCGCGCACTTTGATGGTCGTTGCTCGTTTCGCCAGGATGGTGATCTCCATGATGAGTTGATCGCCCGGCGTGACCGGGCGGCGGAAGCGGGCCTTGTCGACGCCTCCGAAAAGAAACAGCTTGTCGTCGCGTTCGGGGATGTCGACGAGGCAGAGCACCGCGGCGCATTGCGCCATCGCCTCGACGATCAGCACGCCCGGCATCACCGGCGCGCCGGGGAAGTGTCCCTGAAAAAACTGTTCGTTCGCAGTGACGTTCTTCAGTCCGACGATCCGCTTGCCCGGCTCGAGCTCGAGGATGCGATCGATGAGCAGCATCGGATAGCGATGCGGAACGATCTTCAGGATTTCCTGAATGGTCATCATGATCTTGTCTTCCTCACCATGCGCTTGAGCATCGCCTCGCGTTTCGCGAAGTCGCGAAACGGCATCGCCGGATTGCCCATCACCTTCTCGCCGTCGGCGACGTCGTTGAGCACGGCGCTCTTCGCCGCGATCTGTACGCGATTGCCGATCTTCACGTGACCCGACACGCCGGACTGGCCGGCGATGACGACGTAGTCGCCGAGCGTCGACGATCCGGCGATGCCCGCTTGCGCGACGAGCAAACAGTGCTTGCCGATGCGCACGTTGTGTCCGATCTGGCAGAGGTTGTCGATCTTCGTCCCCTCGCCGATCACGGTCTCGCCGAGCGCGCCGCGATCGATCGTGGTGCCGGCCCCGATCTCGACGTCGTCTTCGATCCGCACCGTTCCGATCTGCGGGATCTTGTGATGCCATCCTTCGTGAAACGCGAAGCCGTAGCCGTCGCCGCCGATGACGGCGCCGCTGTGGATGATGCAGCGCTTGCCGATCTTCGTGCCGTGATAGATCGAGACGTTCGGATAGAGGATCGTCCCTTCGCCGATCTCGCAATCGGGCTCGATCGTGACGTTGCCGTAGATGAGCGCGTTCGCGCCGACGGTGACGTTGTCGCCGATCGAGACGAACGGTCCGACGCCGACATTGGCGCCGAGGTTCGCCCACTTCGAGACGACGGCATGCGGCGAGATGCCGTACGGCGCAGGACGCTCCGCGAACCAGCGCGCGACGACCTGAGACATCGCAAAGTACGGATTCTCGACGCGAATGAAGCGACCGTCGCCGTCGAGGTCACGCGCCACGAGCACCGCCGCCGCCCGCGTCGTCGCCACTTGCGGCGCGTACTTCGGGTTGGAGAGAAAGCTGATGTGACGGTCGGTCGCGTCGGCGAGCGGAGCGACGCCGATGACGCGCAGATCACGCGGACCGGTGAACGCACCGCCGACGAAATCTGCGATTTCTCCGAGAGACACTTCGGGCATCAGGGCGCGCATTCTATCCAAGGACTGAGGACTGAGGACTGAGGACTGAGGAAAAGCAAAAGGGCCGAGTTTCTCACTCGGCCCTCAGTCCTCAGTCCTCAGTCCTACTTCTTATTTCGACGACGCCGGCTGCGGCGCTGCGCCGGTCGCGTCGTTGAAGCGCTTGATCACGTTGTCGGTGATGTCGATCGCGTCGGACGCGTACACGAGGCCGGACTCGAACTTGTTGAAGATCGCGGCGAGTCCCATCTCTTTGCCGATCTGGTCGATCACCGGCTTGATCTTCGCTTCGAGCGCCTGCAGCTCGCGGTCGCGTGCTTCACCGACTTCGCGGTCGGCATCCTGCGCGTAGCGCTGCTCGGCGATCTTCTTGTCGGAGATCTGCTTGTTCAGATCGTTGAGCTTCTCTTCGGAGAGCGACATCTTCTTGGCGTTGACGTCGTTTTCCAGGCTCTTGATCTCCTCGTCCATTTTCTGGGCGCGAGTGATGCGGTCATCCTGCATCTTCTTGAGCCGGTCGTACGCAGCCTTGCCCGCGGTCGACTGCGTGAGGACTTTCTGGACGTCGATCACGGCCAGACGGCCGGCATTGCTCTGGGCGAACATCGGGGCCGCGAGCGCAAACGCGGCGACTGAAATCAAGAACTTCTTCATGGGATCTCCTTCGCGATTCTTTGGGACATCGGATAAATCGGGACCGTTCTAATACGTATTCCCGATCGTGAACTGGAACGACTCGAACTGGTCACCTTTTTGTGGCCGGACGTTAAAGGCGTAGATGAAGCGCAGCGGGAACTGGAACACCGGCAGGAAGATTCGCATCTCGGCGCCGGCGGAGTAGCGCGTCTTCCCGAGGTTCCACTGGTCGTGATAGGCGTAGGCGTTGCCCGCGTCTGCGAAGAGCACGAACCGCAGCGGATCGTTGATCTTGAAGATGTACTCGAGGTTGACGACGTCGTACTTGTAGCCGCCGGCCGGCTGGAAGATGCCGTTGCCGGGATCCTCCTGCGGTCCGATCGTGCCGAACTTGAATCCGCGGATCGAATACTCGCCGCCGACGAGGAAGCGTTCCGTCTCCGGCACGCAAAGGGTGTTGTTCTTGGCGATCAGCTCTTCGCGGCTGTTCGAGCACTTCTTGTCCAGCGGGAAGATCTCGCCCGCTTCGGCATTGAAGCTGAACGACGAGCGGCGCGACAGACGGAAGAACTTCGTCGTCGTCAGCACCGGCTTCAGCGCGTGAACGGTTCCACCGAGCGGACCGCCGCTGAATCCGGCGGTGAAGTTGAAGCGGAAGCCGCGCGTGGTGTCGTATGGATTGTCGCGTGAGTCGTAGCCGTACGCCGGAGCGATGGTCGACGTCGTGAAGCGATAGTCGGCGATCTGCGAGATGGGAACGTTGCCGTTCTCGTCGGGCGTCGGCGTGAATTCGTAGTGGATCTTCGACCGCTCGTGCGCGTAGACGAGCGAAACGCTGTCGAAGCGATGCAGGCGATATCCGTATGCGATCGATCCGCCTTTGCCGCGCGCTTCATAGCCGACGGACTGCGGATAGATCGTGTCGCGATTGAAGACCGAGATCCCGAGGCTGTTCGGCGTGTCGAGGAACCAGGGATCGGCGTACGAGATCGCGAAGATGTTCGTACGCGTTCCCTTCTGGAAGCTGAGTCCGAGGTTTTCGCCTTCGCCGAGGAAGTTGCGCGTCGAGAACTGCGACTGCACGAAGAATCCGCCGCCCTCCGAATATCCGCCGCCGAACTGGACGTCGTTCTTTCCTTGTTCGGTCCCCTTCACGAGGATGTCGACGGTCTTCGAGTCGGGATTCACCTTGAAGTCGGGGTTCTCTTCGACTTTGAAGTAGCCGAGCTGTCCGAGCTTGTAGAGGCTTTGCTTGAACGTCTCCATGTCCATCAACTGACCTTCCTCGAGGAAGATCTCGCGACGGAGCACTTTGTCTTTGGTCGTGGTGTTGCCCTGGAACTCGAGACGTCCGAGGTGGAACTGATCGCCTTCGTAGACGTTCACGTGGACGTCGATGATGTTGCCCGGCTTCCGCTCGTACTCGGGATTGACGTACGCGTAGATGTAGCCGCGGCCGCGATAGGCGTCGCCGAACGCGTCGGCGCGCAGCTGCACCGGCTTGCGGCGCATGATGTCGCCCTTCTTCGTCGGCCAGTCACCGATGAGCTGCTCTTTGGTGAAGACGGTGTTGCCGGTCACGCTCACGTCGCCGAACTTGTAGACCGATCCCTCGGTGATCGGGATGGTCACCTTCACGCGCGGCTTCTTCGTGTTCTTGCCGATGGTGGTGACCTTCGGCTCGCCGAACGAGACGTCGAAGTAGCCATAGTCCTGATAGAAGTTCTTGAGGTTCTCGAGGTCCTCGTCGAGCTTCGACGGAACGTAGAGATCCTTCTTGCGGATCCAGGTGACGATGTTGTGCGGCTTCACTTCCTTCATCACCGAGCGGAGCTTGCGCGCGCTGAAGTGGCTGTTGCCGGTGAAGTCGACGTTCGCGACTTTCGCCTTGATGCCTTCGGTGATGTGGAAGACGACGCGCTTCTCGCCGGACGACGGGAGGTCTTCCATCGTCGACTCGACTTGCGGATCTTCGAATCCGTTCTCGACGTAGGCCTTCTTGACCGCTTCGACGGCGCGGTGGATGAGCGACTGCTCGATGGTGCTGCCGACGTGGAGATCGATCTTCTCTTTCTCGAGCGCCTCGTTGATCTTTGCGGTCTGCAGGTCCTTGTTGCCGCGGAACTCGACCGATCCGATGCGGGGACGCTCCTTCACGACGGCGCGGAGGACGACGTTGCCGTTCTCCGCTTTGTCGGCTTCGAGCCGGATGTCGTCGAAGAGACCGGTTTGCCAGAGGTTGAGGAAGTTCTTCTGGATCGCGGCGGGATCGTACGGCTCGCCCGGCACGATTCCGAGGTAGACGCGAATGGTGTCGCTGGCGACGGTGGTATTGCCGCTCGCTTCGAAGCGCTCGATCTTGCGTCCGGCGAGCGCGCTGCCGCCGGCATTCGCCGACGGCGTCACCGTCGCAGACGGCTTCGGCGCCTCGATGATGTGACCAGCGTTCGGGTTCTCGATGATGGTGCCGGCGCGCGGTTTGCGCGGAGCCTGAGGCTGCGGCTCGGGAGCCGGCGGCGGTGTCTGGGCCTGCATCACACCGGCGAGAAGTGCGGTGGCAAGCGAAAGGTAGACTGATCGCGTCATAGATTTTTGTCGAGTGTGTGACGTGCGACGAGGTGATCAGGTCACACGCCGACGAAGAACACCGTTGATGCGGCGCGCATTCTAGGCCAAGTCGAGGTCAACCGTAAGTGCAGATCCCGTTGGCAAATGACCAGTTTTCCTTGGAAACCTCGACGAGGTTGATCATCACATCGTCAGGTCTGACGTCGGCGGCCTGGCCGAGACGGCCGGCGATGTCCGCGTAGAGACTCTTCTTGATCTCCAGCGTGCGGCCAAGATTCAGCGTGATCTCGATGATGATGAGATCGCGCGAGCGGTTCGCCCCGGCGTAGCTGGGATGGGCGATGATCGCGTCGTCGTCGTACTCGCAAAGAATTTGAAAACGATCGTCGGCCGGAACGTTCGCCTGTGAAACGAGCGCCTCGTGAATGGCGTCGGCGACCGATCGCAGATACTCAGGCGACTTTCCGCGGCGGAGGTGAATCTTGACGAGAGGCATGCTGGCGCGCGGCATTGTAATCGCGCTCGTCCAGCTCGCGCTTGGATCGCACGATGGAAAGCTGCGCGTCGTCGTCGCCGGCGATGTCGGCTACGGCACCGAGCGCGTTGCGGCCGGTATCGCGAAGATCGGTTCGATCGACGCGATCATCATTCCCGGCGACAACGTCTATCCCTGCGGCGTGCAATCGAAAGATGATCCGCGCTGGCGCGTTCTCGCTCCGCTCACCCGCTTCAACGTCCCGCTCTTCCCGGTCCTCGGCAACCACGACTACTGCGGCAACGCCGAAGCCGAGATCAACGCCGCGGTTCCGAATTGGGACTTCCCCGCGAAGTCGTACTCGATCCGCAGCGACGTCGCCGAATTCGTGATGATCGATACACAGCCGTACATCGGCGGCGGCGAGCTGCCGGCGATCACGTTCACGAGCGACGACCGTTGGCGCATCGTCGTCGGCCACCATCCGGTCATCTCATCGGGCTATCACGGCTACTTTCCGCGACGCGACGTGCAGCGCATGCGACGACTGCTTCCGCTGCTGCAACGCACACACGTCGATCTCTACATCTCGGGCCACGATCACCATCAGGAGCTCGTCGACGGCAAGCCGAGGTTTCTGATCAGCGGAGCGGGATCGGAGCCGGTGCCGCCGATCCTCCTTCGCAACGCGACGCTCTTTCCGGCGAACGCGCCATTCCGCGAGCCGTACGGTTTCACGCTGCTCGAGATCACGCGCGACGAGCTCGCCATCACGTTCTACGACGAGCACGCGCACAAGCGCGGCGGGCCTATATTGATGAAGCGATGATCATGGAGCACTACGCGCCGCCGTCGCCGCTCGCCGACCACATCCATCTCTTCTGGTACTTCGACGGCATCCTCGGCACCACTCCGCGCGAGCGCCTCCTCCCCGACGGTTCGTCCAACGTCATCATCGACCTCGGCACCGACCAATCGATCATCAGCGGCGCGCACTCGAAGTACTTCGAGATCGACTCGTCCGTTTCGATGCACGTCATGGGCATTTGGTTCAAACCCGGCGGCGCGTTTCGATTCATGTCTCTGCCGGCGAGCGAGATTCGCGATCAGCACGTCGCACTCGACGACATCTGGGGCGCATTCGCGAACGAGCTGCGCGATCAACTCGTCGCCGCGCCGACACCTGCGGCGAAGTTTGCGATCACGGAACGCGCGCTCATGGATCGATTCACTCGCGGACGTGACCATCACGCCGCCGTCCGTTTCGCGCTGAGTCAGTTCGGACGCATCGCGCGCGTGACGCCGGTGATCGATGCGATCGGAATCAGCGCAAGGCGATTCGAGCAGGTCTTTCATGAACAAGTCGGACTGACGCCCAAGCTCTTCTGCCGCATCCGCCGGTTTCAGCGCGTGCTGCATCTGATCAATGAGCAACGCGACATCGATTGGACGGACGTCGCACTGTCCTGCGGCTATTTCGATCAACCGCATTTCATCAACGACTTCCAGGCGTTCTCAGGCATCAATCCGACCGAGTACGTGGCGCGCGGATCGCGATACGTCAATCACGTCCCGATGGAGTGAGTTCGCTTTTTTCCAATACGCGGCGCGCGGCGCGGCCCACATTACGCACGAAGGAGAATGCATCATGATCAAACCGATTCCGGAGGGCTACCACACGATCACACCGTACCTGCTCGTGCGTGACGCGGCGGCGGCGATGGACTACTACAAACGCGCGTTCGGCGCGATCGAGATCGGGCGCTTTCAACAGCCCGACGGACGCATCGGACACGCCGACATGAAGATCGGGGACTCGCATTTCATGCTCGCCGACGAATATCCGGAGATGGGTTATCTCGGTCCGCAATCGCTCGGCAACACGACGTTCGGAATGGCACTGTACGTCGACAACGTCGACGAGCTGTTCCAGCGCGCGATCGACGCCGGCGGCACGGTGCAGCGCGCCGTCGCCGATCAGTTCTACGGCGACCGCACCGGCACACTCATCGATCCATTCGGACACAAGTGGCACGTCAGCAAGCACGTCGAAGACGTGTCCGAAGAAGAGATGGAGCGGCGCGCTAAGGCGCAGGGGCACGGGTAGCGCGCGGCTTCCCGAGCTCCGTCAACCAATCGGGGGACGACGCGATCCGCTCGAGATGCGGATAGCGCAAGCCGCCGTGATAGTCGACGCTCACGACGTTCACGAAGTCTTCGGCGGTGAAGACGAGCTGCATCGGAGCGGTCGCCGTTTTCGAGTCGCGGATGAAGTTGCGAAGAATCCGCGCCGAATAACGGCGGCCGTTCACGCCGACGAGCGTCGATCCTGGAACGACGCCGGCTTTCGCCGCTGGAGTGTTCGGGATGACGTCGGTGATGCGGCCATGCTCATCGACCCAGAAGCCGAGGGAGTTGCTGGCGTCGATGGTGTCGTCGCGCTCTTCGATCGCGTTCTGCTGCATGTTCGGCGTGTCGTTGTAGACGAGGCGCCATCCGCTCGCCTCGAATCCGCCGAGCGGCGCGTTCGTCGTCGAGCGCAATCGCTGATTGAGAAATCCCGCCCAATCGTTCGGCACGACGTCGTTGAGCGCTTTGACGACGTCGTCGAACGTGTATGGCTTCAACACGGGATCGCCGTCGCTGCCGCCGTAGAAGTGGCGCAGGAAATCGTCCAGCGATTTCTTGTTCGAGGTCATCTTGCGAATGGTCATGTCGGCGTCGAGCCAGAGGAGAAACCCTTCGTCATAGAAATCCGTGCTGCGACGCGCGGAACGCCACGCCTCCGGTGAGCCATAGAGGATTTGCGCTGCGACGGCGGTGTCGACGAGCGGACGCCAGGCGCGTCCCGCGCCGCGATTCACGAGACCTGCGGCGACGAGCGCTGCCGACTCGCGGTAGTACTCGGGCGTCCAGAGTCCCGAGCGATACGGCAGCAGCTTGCCGAGGTATTGGGTGAGACCTTCGTAAACCCAAAGCAGTTCGCCCTGCATCGGGACGTCGTAGTTCGCGGTCGCGAGTCCCGCGGGACGCCGGTACTTGCCGTTCCACGAATGCGAGTACTCGTGCGCCAGGAGTCCTGCGAGATCGCGGCGGCGCTGCTCTTCGGCGAGCTCGTTCTCCGCAGTGCGATCGTCGCTCGACTCGTGATGCTCGAGTCCGAAGTGCTCGACGCTGTTGCTCAGCGTCACCAGCCAGTCGTAGTGGCGGAAATGCTCCGCGCCGAAGATCGCGCGCGCTTCATCGACGAGGCGTCCGTACGAGGCGGCGAAATCGTCCGGCGTGTTCATGGCGGCGTCGCTGTCGGCGGCGATGTCGATGGTGTGCGGGAACGGACTCGCGCTCGAAAGCGAGACGCGCTTCAGATTCACGCCGGCGAGCACCGGCGAGTCGACGAGATGCGTCAGCGAGATCGGCTCGAAGTGAATCTCGTCGCCGCTCGTGCTCGTCGCCGTCAGCGCCGTCGCGTACTTCCACCCGCTCGGCAGCTTCAGCGATGCATCGAACATCAACTCGTCCGACGACTTCGCGCCGGCTGGATAGAGCAGCACGGCGTTCCAACTGATCAGGCCGAGGCGCGGCGTGAGACTCCCGCCCGCGGAAAACTGTCCGGTGCCGACGGGATCGAGGTAGTCGAGATCGACGTCGAGCGACGTCGCGCCGCTCGGGATCTCGAGGTGATACGCATACATATTCACCGGATCGCGCATCCACCGCAGCGCGTTTCCGTTCGCAGTGAAGACGAGCCCCGTGAGATTCATCACCGGCCCGGTCGGTCCATGCTCGCCCGGAATCCACTCCGGGTAATACAACGTGAGCGCTCCGGCCTTCACCGGGATGACGAGATGCGCGTGCAGTCGCTTCTGAGGCGCGTCGGTGGCATCGACGCGAATGCGAATGGTTTGTGCGGAGAGCGAAGCCGCGACAACGACGAGGAGAAACGTTCGAAGTGTGCGCATGGACGCGGAGTCTACCGCGTCGGGCTACGCGAAGAGCTCGCGAAGAGGAAGGGACCAGCCGGGAAGGATTTCGGGGGCGGTAAGGGCGTCGTTGATGGTGACCGTTCGGTGGTCGTCTTGCGTGTAGATCCACGCAACCTGTTTTTCGGGATGGATCACGATGACCACCGATGTCCCGGCGCCGAGGTACTCCGCAACTTTCGCAGTGATCTCGCTGACCCGGTCGTCCGGAGACATGACTTCGACGGCGAGATCGGGCGCAATGCGGTAGTACTTACGTGATTGGATGACGTGTTCCGCTTTCACAAATGACACGTCAGGACCGCGCACCGTGTCGGGATCCGTTGCGAGCACGTACCCAGTCTCGGCGTATACCTTGCCCAGCTTGCGTGGCTTCACGTAGTTGTTCAAATGCGTCGCAAGCTCCACCGCGATGTCTCCGTGCTCGATTCCCGGCGGTGGCACCATCGTCAACTCCCCACGCACGAGCTCGTGCTTCATGCCATCGTCCGGCATCGCCATCAGCTCATCGGCCGTCATCAACTTCGCTTCGACGCTCATCACTCAGTTCGCAATCAAGTCCACATCCTCTTTCGACACCGGGACCAACAACACTTCTTCCCCATTCATCGTGAAATCGATGCGCTCGGGCATCGAGTCCTTGTGCCGGATCATGAACTCCGACAGCTCGTCCTCCACGTACCTTTGAATGGCGCGGCGGAGCGGGCGGGCGCCGCTGTTCGCTTCCTCGGCGGCGCGCTTGAGGAGCCACACCACCACCGAGTCGTCGATTCCGATCTGCACGTTCTTGTGGATGAGGGCCTGATTCACGTCGTCGACGAGGAGCCGGCAGATCTGGCGCAGCTCGGTCTCGCTGAGCGGGTTGAAGATGATGATGTCGTCGATGCGGTTGATGAACTCGGGGCTGAACTCCTTCTTCAGCTCCTGGTTGATCATCTGCTCGGCGGACTTCTGATTGCCTTCCGTCGTCTTCTCGCGGAAGCCCATGTGTCCCTTGGTGGCGAGGAAGCGCGTGCCGAGGTTCGACGTCATGATGATGAGCGTGTTGCGGAAGTCGACCTGATTGCCGAGCGAATCCGTCAGGATTCCGTCCTCCAGAATCTGCAGGAGGATGTTGGCGATGTCGGGATGCGCTTTCTCGATCTCGTCGAGCAGCACGACGCTGTAGGGATTGCGGCGTACGCGCTCGGTGAGCTGTCCCCCTTCTTCGTGGCCGACGTAGCCCGGAGGCGAGCCGATGAGCTTCGACACCGCGTGCTTCTCCATGTACTCCGACATGTCGAACCGGATGAGGTGCTTCTGCGATCCGAACAGGAACTCGGCGAGACGACGCGCCACTTCGGTCTTACCAACGCCGCTCGATCCGAGGAAGATGAACGAGCCCATCGGACGATTCGGTGACGCCACTCCCAACCGAGAGCGGCGAATCGCGCGCGAGATGGCCTTGATCGCTTTGTCCT
>Ga0075425_100008115_pt1 | contig 11115 bp, 9 predicted proteins | sample SoiMethybrSBSTD4_FD_75300 | JGI IMG/M metagenome (GOLD analysis project Ga0075425, IMG submission 75300) | Bulk soil microbial communities from a Populus tree surrounding site in Tennessee, USA - Soil MetaG P. TD hybrid SBSTD4 | ecosystem: Environmental > Terrestrial > Soil > Tree plantation...
GTGAAGCTGCGCGCGGTCGACGGGCCCTTGCCCGTCGCGGACGCGGGCGAGTACGGGCTGGGCTACTTCCTGCTGGAGGTCGACGAAGTGCTCGAGGACGCCGCGGCGGATTGGGAAGGCGGCATGCGGATCACGAGCGGTCTGCGCTACGCGCCGGCGCCGACGCTCGACGAGCCCTGGGCGCGCGCCACCCTGGCCGCGCTCGCAGAGCCGCGCGCGCGCGCCTGACTACTTCGGATCTTCTTTCGGCGGGGTGTCCTTGGGGGGTTCGGTCGGGCGCGGCCCTCGCCGCGGCGCGTCGACCGGGACGGCCTCGCGCTCCTGGTACAGGCCGATCGTGACCTCGAGCTCGGTCTCCTGACCTTCGCGCAACAGGACGACTCGGACCTTCTTGCCGACCGGCGTGGACGAGACCACCCGCTGCAGATCGCGCGGGCTCTCCAGGCGCGTTCCGTCGATTCCGACTATCACGTCGTCGGCGCGCACGCCGCCCTTGTCCGCGGGCTCGCCCGGCATCACGCTGCGGACCAGCACGCCGCGGGGCTCACGAAGCTTGAGGCGGCCGATGTCGTCGTCCGTCACCTCGGCGATGGCGACACCCAGCCAGCCCCAGTCGACGCGGCCCTTCGAGGCGAGCTGCGGCAGCAACAGCTTGACGAGATTCGAGGGAATCGCGAACCCGATCGGCCGGATCCCGCCTTGCGACGACACCATGCTGGTCACGCCGATGACCTGGCCCGACACGTTCACGAGCGGCCCGCCCGAGTTGCCGGGATTGATCGCCGCGTCGGTCTGGATGAAGTCGAACCCCGGTGCGGCCACCGTCAGCGGAGCGCCCTTACGGCTCACGATCCCCATCGAGACGCTCTGCTCCAGCCCGAGCGGGTTGCCGAGCGCCAGCACGAGCTCGCCGACGCGCAGCCGATTCGAGTCGCCGAGCGGCAGCACCGTCAGCTTGGTGGCGCCGTCGATCTTGAGCAGGGCCAGGTCGACGCGGTTGTCGCGACCCACGACGGTCGCCGTGAATCGCCGCTGGTCGTGCAGACGCACCTGAATCTGGCCCGCTCTCTCGACCACGTGGGCGTTGGTGACGATCAGCCCGCTCGGATCGATGATGAACCCGGACCCGGTGGCCCGGCGCGGCTCGCCCGGCTCTTCACGGACGGGCTCGTCCTTCGCCGCCGTGGTCGCGCGCTGGACGCGGACGTAGACCAGCCCGGGCTGCAGGCGCTCCGCGAGGTCCGCGAGCAGGTCGTTGACCCGGACGAGCTCCGGCGCGGCGGCGGTGTCCGGGCTCTCTCGCCAGGACTTGGGCCCGGCCGCGGTCGACGGACCGGCGCATCCACTTGCCAGGACGACGAGAGCCAGCAAGACGACCAGGGCGCGGACGGGCGACGCGGACATCGAAATCCTCCCCGCAGCAGTATACGCCGCCGCAAGGGCGGCGGACCGGGCGGGCAACCGCCTAGCGGCTGACCTCGCGGATCAGATGGGAAAGCTCTGGAATGACGAGCTTCTCGAGGGCGAGTCGGCACGCGTTCGGCGAGCCGGGCATCGAGACGACGATGCGGCCGGCGTGCACGCCGAGCTGGGCGCGCGACATCATCGCGGCGGCCCCGATCTCCTGATAGGAGAGCATTCGGAACAGCTCGCCGAATCCGGGGAGCCGCTTGTCGAGCAGGGCCTCGATCGCTTCGTATGTCGAATCGCGCGACGTGACCCCCGTGCCGCCGGTCACGAGCACGGCGCGCACCTCGTCGTTCGCGCATGCCTCACGGATCACCCGCTGAACGTCCTTGGGCTCGTCGCGAACGATGGATGAGCCGACCACGCGATGGCCGGCGTCCGCCAGGAGCGTTCGGATGAGCTGACCGCTCGTATCCGTCTCCGGTGTTTTCGTGTCGGAGACGGTCAGCACCCAGCAGCCGATCGAGCGGGGTGCGGTGGCTTTGTGCTCGAGCGGCGTACTGTCGGGCCGGCTCATCGCTCGCCTCCGGGCCCCCCGTAGGCGCGATCGAGAATCTCGACGAGGTGCATGACCCGAACGCGAGCGTCGTGCGCGCCGAGCCCCGCCTGGATCTGCAGAATGCAGCCCGGATTCGCCGTCACGACCGCCTCGGCGCCCGTCGCGAGCACGTGGCTGACCTTTCGGTGCAGCAGACGCGTGGCCATCTCGGGCTCGGTGAGGTTGTAGATGCCCGCGGAGCCGCAACACCAGTCCGACTCGGTGAGCTCCACGACGCGCAGCCCCGGAATTTGCGCCAGGAGCTTGCGGGGCTCGCTCTTGATCTTCTGGCCGTGCACCACGTGACACGGATCGTGATACGTGCACGTCAGCGGAACCGGCGCGAGCGGGCCCCGCAGCGGCTCCTGCGCGAGAAACTCGGCGAGATCGCGGACGGAGGCGGCGAATCGCCTGGCGCGCTCGGCGTACGCGCGATCGTCGGCGAGCAGGTGGCCGTACGCCTTCATGTGGGCGCCGCAGCCCGACGTGTTCACGACGATCGCGTCGGCGCGCGCGGCCTCGAACGCATCGATCGTCTGGCGCGCCATCGTCAGGGCCCGCTCGTGATCTCCGCCGTGCGCATTCAGCGCCCCGCAGCATCCCTGTCCGGTGGGCACGACTACCTCGCATCCGTTCTTCGCGAGCACGCGCGCGGTCGCGCGGTTGTGTGCCGCGAAGATGACGGACTGGACGCATCCGGTCAGCAGCGCGACGCGCGCGCGGCGGGGTCCCTCGGCGGGCGTCACGGCCGGCGGCGCCGTCCGTTCACTCCTGGCCGGCACCGGCGGCAAGAGCGCCTCCCACGCCGGCAGGGTCCCGGGCAGGAGCCGCACGAGGCCCGACTTCCTGACCAAACGCTGCAGCCCGCTCGCCTGATAGAAGCGCGCGCCGGAGGCGGCGAGGCCGAGCAGGCGCGGATGTCCGAGCAAGAGCCCGAAGTTGAGCCAGCGAAAGAGCCGGCGCCCGAGCGCACCCGGCCGGTCGCGCTCGATCTCGGCTTTGGCCGCTTCGATCAGGCGCCCGTACGGCACGCCGGCGGGACAGACGGTCTCGCAGGCGCGGCAGTCGAGGCACAGCGACAGATGGCGCACCGTCGAGTCGCTCAGGCTCATCCGGCCTTCGGCGAGGGACTTGATGATGAAGATCCGGCCGCGCGGCGAATCCATCTCGGTCCCGAGCTCCGAGAACGTCGGACAGTACGCGAGACAGAGCCCGCAATGCACGCACTGGTTGACGCCGTCCACCGACAGTCCATGCAAGGCGAGCGGCCCGGTGGGGGCGGGTGGTGATGCGTGAGTCGTCGTGTCCATGCGCTAGCCGTCGACCTCCGAAGCGATCATGCGCTCAGATCCCGGCGACGAAGCGGCCGGGGTTCAGGATGTTCCGCGGATCGAGCTGCGCTTTGATGCGCTCCATGATCCGGCCGGCGGCGCCCGGATCGTCCCACACCGGGATCTGCGATTTGATCGCGAGCGGCGCCCATTCGAGATTCGCGTAGCCGCCGCCGGCGCGAGCCATCTCGCGCCACTCGGCAAGGACGACGGCGAGCGCCGCGGGGTCCTTGGGCGCCGGCTCCGACGCGAGCGCGCCGCGCACGACGCCGACTCCTGCGTGGGCCGCCCAGGCGCTCTGGAGCCCGCGCCCGCGCGCGATGCCCGCGCCCTGCTCCATGATCTCCGCGACCTGGCTCGGCAACACCACGAGGGTCATCACGGCCGCCGTCGTCGAGAATGCCTCACGCGCGGCCGTCGGCAGCCGGGTCCATGCGGCCGCGTCGAGGAGCCTCGGGTCGCGTCCTCCGAGCGGTCCCGTCAGGCGCGCGAGCTCGGCGCGCTGCCAGTCGACCTGCTCTCGGACCCCGTCGAATCCGACCACCAATACAGCACCCGGCGTCGGAGAGCCCGCCGCGAGCCCGGCGCCGCTCGCGCCGGCGCCGTCGAGGAGCTCGACCGCGTTCGGGATCAGGTCGCTGGCCGCGACGGCTTTCACCGCCGAGCCCGCGTCCTTGAGACGATCGAAGCGAACCGACACGAGCTCTTCCTGCTCGGGCAGCGGTCGGAGCTTGACGGTCGCCTCGACGATCACCCCCAGGGTGCCGTACGAGCCGATGAAGAGCTTCGGCAGATCGTAGCCGGCGACGTTCTTCACGACCTTGCCGCCGCCCTTCACGATGGCGCCATCGGCCGTCACGACGGTCACGCCGATCAGGACGTCCCGCGCCGTGCCGTAGAGGTGGCGCCGCGGCCCGCAGGCGTTCGTCGCGAGCACGCCGCCGACCGTCGCGCGTTCGGCGTCGGCGGGATCGAGCGACAGCCACTGGCCGCGGCTCCCCAGCGCCGTCTGAAACGCCTGGACCGTCATGCCCGCCTCGACCGTCGCGGTCAGGTCGCCGGGCTCATGATCGAGAAGCCGGGCGAGCCGGCGCAGCCCGATGACGAGCCCGGTGCGACCGGCCGGCATGCCGACGCTCGCGGCGGTCCCGCCACCCCACGGCGTGACGGGCGTGCCGACCTCCGAGGCCAGCGCCATCACGGCGGCGACCTCCTCGATCGAGCCGGGAAAGACCGCCGCCTCGGGCGTGCGGCCTTCGACGACGTAGGGCGAGAGCTCGACGCCGGTCAGGACGTTGGCGGCGCCGACGGTCGTGCGGAGCTTTTGGAGTAGCGCGTCGGGCACGGATGCTGCGACGGCCCGCGCTAGAAGCGCTGGGCGAGGCCCTTTTCTTCGATCGCGTGCGGCCGATACGCGACGGGCCCGACTTCGCCGCAGGACTTCTTCGTCGGAAAGATCTTGCCCGGATTGCACAGTCCGGACGGATTGAACGCGCTCTTCAGCCGATGCATGAGGGCCAGATCAGCGGCGGAAAAAATGAAGGGCATGAAGTCGGCTTTTTCGAGGCCGATGCCGTGCTCGCCGGAGATCGACCCACCAACTTGAGCGCACACCTTCATGATCTCGGCGCCGGCCGCCACGACGCGCGCCTCCTCGCCCGGCTTGCGCGGATCGTAGAGGATGTTGGGATGCAGGTTGCCGTCGCCGGCGTGGAACACGTTGCCGACGCGGAGCCCCGAGGCGGCGACGATCTCGTTCACCCGGCGGAGCACGTACGGAAGCTTCGTGCGCGGGATGACGCCGTCCATCACCATGTAGGCCGGCGACACCCGGCCGTACGCGCCGAACGCGGACTTGCGGCCCTTCCAGAGGAGCTGCCGCTCGGCCTCGCTCTGCGCCGTGCGCACCTCGCGCGCGCCCGACTCGCGGCACGCCTCGACGATGTGCTCTGCCTGAACGTCCATTCCGACCGCAAGGCCGTCGAGCTCGATCAAGAGCGCCGCGTCGGCGTCACGCGGGTAGCCGCAGTTGAACGCGTCCTCGACCGCCTGGATCGTCAGGTGGTCGATCATCTCCATCGCCGCCGGCACGAGCCCGCGCCCGATGATGGCCGACACGGCGGCCGACGCCTGATCGATCGCGTCGAACACCGCGAGCACGGTCTTGACGGCCTGCGGCTTCTTGAGGATGCGGACGACGATCCGCGTGGCGATCCCGAACGTGCCCTCGGAGCCGACGAAGACGCCGGCCAGGTCGTAGCCGCACGCCTCCCGCGTCTTGCCGCCGAGCCACACGATCTCGCCGTCGGGCATGACCACTTCGAGGCCGAGCACGTGATTCGTGGTGACGCCGTACTTCAGGGTGTGCGGGCCGCCGGAGTTGTTGGCGATGTTGCCGCCGATCGTGCACGCCTGCTGGCTCGAGGGGTCGGGCGCGTAGTAGTAGCCGCGCGGGCCGACCTTCCACGAGAGGTGCAGGTTGACGAGACCGGGCTCCACGACGGCAAGCTGGTTCTCGTAGTCGATCTCGAGCACCCGGTTCATCCGCATCATCGAGATCACGATGCCGCCCTCGGTGGGCAGGCATCCGCCCGAGAGCCCGGTGCCGGCGCCGCGGGCGACGAACGGAAGGTTCTCGCGGTTCGCGAGCTTCACGACTGCCGAGACATGCTGGGCCGATGTCGGGAAGACGACGAAGTCGGCCAGCGCCCGGAACAAGGTCAGGCCGTCGGATTCGTAGACCATCAGCTCGTCGGGGTCCGACAGCACCGCGCCGGAGCCGAGGATCGACTCCAGCTCGCGCCGGAGATCGCGTTTCCTGGAATCCGTCAAGGTCGACATGGGGTTGAGCGAATTATACCCCGCCCAGCAGGACCTGCGCCGCCCGCGCGATGGCGGCCGCGTCGATCCCATAGTGCCGATACAGATCGCCGCGCGCCCCGGACTGGCCGAAATCGTCCACGCCGAGCGCCTGCTGCGGCACCCCGAGCGCGGCCCCGATGAAGGCGAGCGCGTGCGAGTGGCCGTCGAGCACCGAGACGACGGGCACGCCTTCCTCGTCGGCGCTCACGAGATCTTCGAGGTATGGACGCGCATCTCGCAGACCGCGATAGAGGCGGTCGGGGCTCGTCACCGCGAAGACGCTCGCCAGGATGCCGCGCTCGCGGAGCGCGCGCTGCGCCGTGATCGCCTCGGGCACGGTGACACCGGCGGCAAAGAGACTGACCGCGTTCACCTCGGGATCCCAGCCCGGCTCGCTCCGCGCGTCCACCAGCCGGTAGGCCCCGCGCAGCACGTCGGTCTGGTACGCCGGACTCGGCGGAAGCGCCTGCGACTGGTCGATCGGCCGAGTCGAGAGTCGCAGGTACGCCGCCTCGCCGCGGCCCTCGGCGAGACCGCGAAGCGCATCGAGCAGGATCCACTCGACGTCGCGGGCGAACGTCGGGTCCCAGAACACGATCCCCGGCAGCGCGACGCCGATCCCGGGCGTGATCACCGACTGGTGCGCGCCGCCCTCCGGCGAGAGCGTCACGCCCGACGGTGTCGCCGCCACGACGAAGCGCGAGCCCGAGTAGAGCGCGTGATAGAGCGCGTCCAGCCCGCGGGTGACGAAGGGGTCGTAGAGCGTGCCGATCGGCAGCAACGTCTCGCCGAGGAGCTCGCGCGAGAGACCCAGGGCGCCGAGGAGCAGGAACAAGTTGTGCTCGGCGATACCGAGCTCGATGTGCTGACCGCTCGGCGACTCCTTCCACTGCATGGCCTGAGGCACGTCCGCGAACGGGTTCCGCCGCGCCTCGGGATAGTAGACGCCCTTGCGGTTGATCCACCCCGCCAGGTGCGTGGTGATCGCGACGTCGGCCGACACCGTCACGATGCGATCCGCCGCCGGCAACCGGCTCAGCGCGCCGAGCACGCGACCGAACGCCTCCTGGCTCGAGCACTCCGCCGGGTAGCTCTCGTCGAGCTCGGCGGGAATCTCGAGCCTGGTCGCGCTCGGTGCCGGCGCGATGAAGAGTGGCGGCAGCCGCTGCACGAGCTTGGCTTCCTCGCTGCCCGGCGCGAATCCGTCCCACTCGCGGCCTTCGCGGATACCGAGCGTCGCCCGCAGCTCGTCGATCTGGCTCTGCGTGAGGAGCATCGTGTGATTGAGGGGATCGCCGGCCAGCGGAAGCCCCCAGCCCTTGATGGTGTTGGCGAAGATGACCGAGGGCCGGTCGCTCACCTTCCCGGCCTCGGCGAGTGACTCGGCGAGCAGCTGGAGATCGTGACCGCCGACGTCGGCGACGAGCTCGGCGAGCGCGGCGTCGCTCGTGCCGGAGAGCAGCCGGTCGAGCGTCCGGTCGATTCCACCCGCGTCCTTCGCCACGAGCGTCTTGCGCGCGGCGCCGGGCGGCAGGCGGAGAAGACGCTGGTACTCCGTGTTCGTCATCCCCTGGAGGCGCTCGCGGAGCTTCTCGCCACCACGCGTGTCGAAGACGGCCTGAAGCTTTCGCCCCCACTTGAGCTCGCTGACGTGCCATCCGGCGGCTTCGAACATCGCCCGCATCTGGCGCAGACGCCCGTCGGGCACGATCCGGTCGAGCGACTGACGGTTCACGTCCACGATCCAGAGGACGTTGGACAGCCGCGCGACGACCTCCTCGGCCAGCGCCTCGGCCACGTTACCCTCGTCGAGCTCGGCGTCCCCGACGATGACGATGACGCGCCCGCGCCGCGCACCGCCGAAATGATCGGCCACGTAGCGCGACGCCAGCGCTCCGAACGTGGCCTGTACGGCGCCGAGGCCCATCGAGCCGGTCGAGAGGTCGACGACGTCGGCATTCTTGCGCCGGCTCGGGTACGCCTGGAGCCCGCCGAAGGTCCGCAGCTCGCGCAGCGCCTCGGCCGGCAGCCGCCCGCGCAGGTACTGGATCGCGTAGAACGCCGGCGAGGCGTGAGCCTTCACGGCGACCAGATCGTCGGGACGGAGCGCGTCGAAATAGAGCGCGGTCAGCAGGCTGACGATCGAGGACGACGACGCCTGGTGGCCGCCGACCTTCAGGCCGTCCGTGTTCGGACGGAGCGCGTTGGCGTGGTGGACCATGTAGGTGCCGAGCCACAGCACCTTCTTCTGGATCCGGTCGAGGAGCTCCAGACGGGTCACCGCGGGTCGAAGGGTAACATGGCGTGGCCGTTGAAGAGTCGGCCCTTCACGTGTACATTGCGCTGCATGTCTGAACGCACCCGGGATCTTCGGATCGAGAGCTTCCGGCCGCTCCTGCCGCCGGCGATTCTCCTCGAAGAGCAGCCGCTCAACGAGCGCGGCTCGGAGACCGTCACCCGCGCGCGCCGCGACATCAGTCGCATCCTGCGCGGGGAGGACGATCGGCTCGTCGTGATCGTCGGGCCGTGCTCGATCCACGACCCGGCCGCCGCGCTCGAGTACGGGCGGCGCCTGCGCACGGTGGCCGACGAGCACGGGCGCGATCTCTGCATCGTGATGCGCGTCTATTTCGAGAAACCCCGCACCACGGTCGGCTGGAAGGGGCTCATCAACGATCCGCATCTCGACGGCAGCTTCGTGATCAACGAGGGCCTCCGGCGTGCGCGCCGGGTCCTGCTCGATCTGGCCGAGCTCGGGTTGCCCGCGGGCTGCGAGTTTCTCGATCCGATCTCGCCGCAGTTCACCTCGGATCTGGTCTCCTGGGGCGCCATCGGGGCGCGGACGACCGAGAGCCAGGTGCACCGCGAGCTCGCGTCGGGCCTCTCGATGCCGGTCGGCTTCAAGAACGGCACCGATGGCGGTGTCCAGATCGCGATCGACGCCGTCCGCGCCGCCACGCACCCGCACCAGTTCCTCGGCGTGACCGAGCAGGGGCTCTGCGCGATCGTCGCCACGCGCGGCAACCCCGACTGTCACATCATCCTGCGCGGCGGCGCCAGCGGACCCAACTACGACGGGGTCAGCGTGCAGAAGACCGCGGCCGCGCTCATCGACGCCGGGCTCGCGCCGCGGCTCATGGTCGACACGAGCCACGGCAACAGCGACAAGGACTATCGGCGGCAGCCGGTCGCGGCGCACGATCTCGCCGAGCAGGTCGCCCACGGCGAGAACGCGATCTTCGGCGTGATGATGGAGAGCTTCCTCGTCGACGGACGACAGGATCTGAAGAATCCGGCGGCGCTTCGCTACGGACAGAGCGTCACCGACGCGTGCATGGGCTGGGAGATGACGTTGCCGGTTCTCGCGGACCTCGCGCGGGCCGTCCGCGCGCGCCGGAAGACGAGCTAGCGCAGCCGCGCTCGGGGGCCACCCGGTGGCGATCATCATCCCCGCCGACCTCACGATCGTCACCCTGCGCCGCGGCGACCTCGAGCTGCCCCAGCGCTGGACGGCGGAGCACGCGGTCGCGGTGCTACGACACGGCAGCGACCTCCTGAAAGCGCAGGCCAACATCGAATTCCCGCTCGGCACGTGCGAGCAGGTCGTCGAGACGATGCCGTCGGGCGGCGCGACCGACGCGGTCGACGAGGCGGGCTACGACTTCCTCGCGGCGACCTACAAGGCCGGCGACGGGATCCGGGTGCTGCTGGTCGATCGAGTCGTGGAGGCCGAGCTCGGAGCCCAGTTCCGGCAGCAGACGCGGGTCTGCGTGATCGCCCACGGCTCGGACCTCGGCGCGACCTCGCGGATACTGGCCCACGAGCTCGGTCACCTGCTCGCGCTGCCTCACGTCGACAGCGGCCGCAGGCCGGAGCACGCCCCGCACGATCAGACCTGGACGCGGAATCTGATGTACTCGGGCACGCTCAGCCGGTCGGCCGCGCTGACGCCGACCCAGGTACAGGCGGCGCGGTCGTCGCCGCTGGCCCGCCGCTTTGGCGGCCGCTGACCCAGCGGCGCGCTACTGACCGCGAAAGGTCGGACGGCGATGCTCGAGCATCGCCCGGACGCCTTCGCGCGCATCCGCGCTGGCGCGCGCACGCCGCGCGACCTCGTCGAGATCCTTGTGCTCGAGGCGCTCGCGCAGCGAGACCGCACGGCGGATGATCGACTTCATGCCCGCGAGCGAGAGCGGCGCGTTACCGGCGATCGTGCGCGCCATCTCGTAGGTGGCCTGCTCGAGCTCGGCGGCGGGCACGACCGTGTGCACCATCCCCATCTCGTACGCGCGCCTGGCGTCCACCGGCTGGCCCGTGAGGAGAATCTGGCGCGTGAACGCCGGGCCGATGATCTCGACGAGCTTCTGGCCGAGCGCGAACGGCACGACGAGCCCGATCTTGGCCAGCGGCATCGCGAAGCGCGCCAGGTCGGCGGCGACCCGAAAATCGCAGTGCAGGGCGAGCTCGCACCCGCCCGCGTAGGCCGCGCCGTGGACCATCGCGATCGTCGGATGGCGCGAGGCTTCGATCTGCTGGAACAACGCGATCACGTCGGCCTCGGGCTCGAGCCCGTCGTCCTGTCGCCGGCTCATCTCGTTGAGATCTCGGCCGGAGCAGAACGCCTGGCCGGCGCCCCGGATCACCACCGCCCGGACGCTCGTGTCGCTCTCGAGCGCGTCGAAGCGACGGCTCAGCGCGTCCATGAGCGCGGTGTTGAGCGCGTTGCGGCGCTCGGGACGGTTCAAGGTGATGGTCGCGATACCGTCGGCCACCGCGTACAGGATTTCGTCGGCCATGGACCTACCCCCGGGTCTAGCGGAAGAGCGAGCGCGCGATCACCATGCGGTGGACCTCGGACGGCCCCTCGCCGATGCGGCGCACGCGCGCTTCGCGGTACCAGCGCTCGAGCGGGAATTC
>Ga0075425_100008116_pt1 | contig 11115 bp, 10 predicted proteins | sample SoiMethybrSBSTD4_FD_75300 | JGI IMG/M metagenome (GOLD analysis project Ga0075425, IMG submission 75300) | Bulk soil microbial communities from a Populus tree surrounding site in Tennessee, USA - Soil MetaG P. TD hybrid SBSTD4 | ecosystem: Environmental > Terrestrial > Soil > Tree plantation...
GGCAACCCGGCTATGATGGGCGCTCGTCGTCCAGACACCCATGACCGAGCCCGCTTCTGCCGGACTCCCGCTCTGGACGGTGCTCCCCTTCGCCGCCTACCTGGCGGCCCTGGCGCTGGTGCCCCTGGCCCTGCCGCGGTTCTGGGAGAGCAACCTCAACAAGCTGGCCATGGCCGCCGTCTTCTCTGTCCCGGTGGCCGCGGGCCTCTGGCGGGCCGGCCTCACCCCCTGGCTGGCCCACAGCGCGGGCGAGTATGCCGCCTTCATCGCCTTGCTGGGCACCCTGTTCGTCATCGCGGGCGGCGTCCACCTCAATGGGTCCCTGGCGGGGACGCCGCTCCAGAACACGCAGCTGCTGGCCGTGGGCGCGGTGCTGGCCAGCCTGGTGGGCACCACCGGCGCCTCCATGCTCCTCCTGCCGCCGCTCCTGCGCGCCAACGAGAGCCGGCGCAGCAAGGGCCACATGGTGATCTTCTTCATCTTCATCGTGTCGAACGGCGGCGGGATGCTCACGCCGCTGGGGGATCCGCCGCTCTACCTCGGCTTCCTGCGCGGCGTGCCGTTCCTGTGGACGCTGCGGCTCCTTGGACCGTGGGCGCTGGTCAACGGGGCGCTGCTCCTCATCTTCAATGTCCTGGACCAGCGCGTCCTCGAGCGCGAGGAGCGCGAGCGCCCGGGCTCGCAGCTCGAGGAGGCCCAGCGCGTGAAGGAGCCGTTGCGGGTGGAGGGCGGGCGCAACCTCGCGTACCTGGCCGGGGTGCTGGGCGTCGTCTACGGCATGGGACAGTACGGCGCGCGGCTCCATCCCGATCCCCGCGTGCAGCTGGCCATCCAGGTGGGAGGGATGGCGGCCCTGGCCGCGCTCTCGCTCCTCACGACGCCGTCCTCCATCCGCCGCGCCAACCACTTCTCCTGGGCCCCGATCCTGGAGGTGGCCGCGGTCTTCGCCGGGGTCTTCGTCACCATGGTGCCCGCCCTGAAGGTCCTGGAGACCCGTGGGGCCCTGCTCGGCCTGTCGCGCCCCTGGCACTTCTTCTGGGCCTCGGGGCTGCTCTCGAGCGTCCTCGACAACGCCCCCACCTACCTGGCCTTCGTGTCCCTGGCGGTGGGCGTCCTGAACCAGGGTGGCGCGCACCTCACCGCGGACGACCTGGGACAAGTGGTCGCGCACCCCCTGGGCGCGGTCTACCTGGCCGCGGTCTCCTGCGGCGCCGTCTTCATGGGCGCCAACACCTACATCGGCAACGGCCCGAACTTCATGGTGAAGGCCATGGCCGAGCGTCGCGGGGTGGTCATGCCGAGCTTCTTCGGATACGTGGCCTGGTCGGCGGCGGTGCTCCTGCCGCTCTTCGTGCTCGTCGCCCTGGTTTTCTTCGCCTGACGACGCACCCGCCCGGCGGGGCGGTGCTAGATTGGGAAGACGGCGCACGCGATGGACGAATCCGCGGCGGAGAGGTCCGGGTCGGCCCGGCTGGTCCTGTATGTGAGCCCCGACTCCCACGCCTCCCTGAAGGCCCGCACGAACCTGGCAGCCATCGTGGAGCGCTATGGCCCCGACCGGGTCCGCTTCGAGGTCTGCGACGTCTCGCGCGAGCCGCTACGGGCGGAGCAGGACCGCATCCTGTACACGCCTACCCTGGTGCTGAAGAGCGGGCCCCCGGCGTGGATCGTCGGGGACCTGAGCGACCGGGGGGCGGTGGCTCAACTGCTGCGCCTGGTGGGGATCGAGGAAACATCATGAAGCTGACCGAGGTGACCAAGCTGACCACCGGCGTGCCCGGGCTCGACCGCCTGACGCACGGGGGCATACCCGAGGGCCGCGCCACGCTGGTGACGGGCCGCGCCGGCACCGGGAAGAGCATCCTGGCGCTGCAGATCGCGGCCCACCTCGCGGGCCAGGGAATGCAGCCGCTGGTGCTCGCGGTGGAGGAGCCTCCGGAAGACCTGGCGGTGACCGGCAACACGCTGGGCTTCGACCTCTCCGGCCTCATCGACGCCGGCAAGATGCGCATCAGCGACGCCACCCGGCCCATGTCCGGCCCCGTGGTGGTGGCCGGCGAGTACGACCTGGGCGGTCTCTTGCACCGCATCGCGGCCACGGTGAAGGAGACGAAGGCGCGCGTCGTGATCCTCGACTCGGTGACCGCGCTCTTCAGCCCGCGCCCGCCCCAGGAGCTGCTGCGCAGCCTGTTCTTCCAGCTCGTGCACGCGCTGCGCGAGATGGACGTCACCGCCCTCATGCTGGCCGAGGCGGAGGAGGCGCACGGGGCCCTCACCACGCTGGGGGTGGAGGACTACGTCTGCGACATGGTCCTCGTCCTGCGCAACACCGTGGACGGGGAGCGTCGGCGCCGGTCGATCGAGATCAACAAGTACCGGCGCAGCGCCCACTACAAGGGCGAGTACCCCTGCACCATCACGTCGAAGGGGCTGGCCATCTTCCCCATGGCGGTGGGGCGGGCCCTGCCCTCGACGCAGGACCGGTACTCGAGCGGCGCGCCGGGCCTGGACACCATGCTCGCGGGCGGCCTCTTCCGCGACTCCATAGTGATCGTCCGCGGGCCCACCGGGAGCGGCAAGACCATCCTGGCCGGCCTCTACGCCCACGCGGGGGCCAGTCGCGGGGAGCGGGTCGTCTACCACGGCTTCGAGGAGCCGCAGCCCATGCTGATGCGGAACTTCGACCGCATCGGCCTGCCCATGGACAAGCTGTACGAGAAGGGCCTCCTGCGCGTGATCTGCCGCTACCCGGAGTCGACCGGGCTGGAGGACCTGCTGGTCATGCTGCGCGACGGCATCGAGGAGTTCCAGCCCGCGCTGGTGGTGCTGGACAGCATCTCCTCCATCGAGCACGCCACGTCGCAGAAGGGGTTCCGGCAGTTCATGATCGGCGTGGCCTCCATGCTGCGCGAGACCGGGCGGGGCGCGCTGCTCACCCAGAACGTCCGCGTGGGCACGGACCGCGAGGCCGAGCCCCCGTTCCTCTCCACCATCTCCGACGCCATCGTCAACCTCGACTACGAGATGGAGCGCAACACGCTCCGGCGCACGCTGCGCGTGGTGAAGATGCGCGGCTCCGAGCACGACGTGCGGCCGGCCCGGCTGGTGATCACCCGGGGCGGGGTGCGCGTGGAGCCGGACGTGGCCCTGGCCTCGCCGGCCGAGGAGCAGCTCGCGTCGTCCCTTTCCGGGCTCCGCGTGCTGGTGGTCGAGGACTTCGCCGACGCGCGCGAGTCCCTCATGGCCCTGCTGACGCGCGCCGGGGCCCGGACGATGGCCGCCGGCTCCGCGACCGAGGCCCGGCAGGTGCTGGCCGCGGACGGCGCGCCCGACATCATCGTGTGCGACGTGGGGCTGGCGGACGAGGACGGCTACTCGCTCCTGGCCAGCCTGCGGCGGTCCGGCGGGCCGCTGGCGCGCGTGCCCGCGGTGGCCCTCACCGCCTGGGGCCGGCCGGAGGACCGGGAGCGCTCCACCGCGGCGGGCTTCGAGGCTCACCTCGTGAAACCGGTGGAACCGGCGATCCTGGTGAGCACGCTGCTGGGGGTTGCGCGAACGGCGCGTCCGCCCGACCTGTCCGGCCGCATCGTCGGCCCCTGACCGAGCCCGGTCAAGGGGTTGGCGACCCGCTGTCCCTGGCTCAACCTTTGCATCGGCATACCGGCAAGAGCGGGTCGCAAGTGGCCCGTATCGCCAAGGGCGCACCCGCCACAAGGGAGGATGAACCACTGAGCATGGCTACCTGTCCTGGCGTCACCGGTGCCCTACCCTGGCCCTTCCCGACGTTCCGCTTTCCGTTCTGGCTGGGCCTCAGCCCGGCCGACGTGCCGCCCCCAAAGGCGCCGCCCGGCCCGCCCGGAGACGGCGCGGCCGCCGACGCCCCGCCGAAGGTGTGGATCGAGCTCTTCGTGAGCCCCGAGTCCCCCACCTCCAAGGCCGCGCTGCGCAACATCGAGCGCGCGCTCGCGGGCGTGCAGCGCGACGTCGTCAAGCTCGACATCTGCGACGTGTCCGCGGACCCCGCACGCGCCGCCGAGGCCCGCGTGTGCTTCACCCCCACCCTCGTCATCCGGGCCACGGACCAGCCCCCCATCTGGATCTACGGGGCGCTGACCGACGCCGAGGTCCTGAGCGAGCACCTCGAGGTGGCCGGGCTCCAGGGACCCGCGCGCGGGGATTGAAGACGGCGGAGGCCGACACGCGCAGCCCGGACGGGGACGGCCGCTCCGAGCCCGATGGTCGGGAGCTCCGCCGGCGGCTGCGCGAGGCGGAGGCGGCCAACCGGGCCAAGGATGAGTTCCTGGCCGTCCTCGGACACGAGCTGCGCAACCCCCTTTCGCCCATCATGACGGCCCTGGAGCTCATGCGCCTGCGCGGAGGCGACGCCTTCGTCCGCGAGCGCGCCATCATCGAGCGGCAGGTGCGCCACCTGGTGAGCCTGGTCTCCGACCTTCTCGACCTGTCGCGCGTGAGCCAGGGGAAGGTCCTGCTCAGCAAGCGGCCGCTGGAGACGATCGACGTGGTGTTCCGCGCCATCGAGATGGCCAGCCCGCTGGTGGAGCAGCGCGGGCACCGGCTGATCGTCAAGGTCCCCGAGACCGGTCTGCGCATCGAGGCGGACGAGACCCGCCTGGCGCAGGTGGTGGGGAACATCCTGAACAACGCCGCGCGCTACACGCCGGAGGGCGGGCGGATCCGGGTCACCGCCTGGCGCGACGACGGGCACGTCGTCCTGTCCGTGGCGGACTCGGGCATCGGCATGAGGCACGAGGTCCTGGCGCGGATCTTCGAGCTGTTCGTGCAGGACGAGCGCGGGCGGGACAGCTCGCGCGAAGGCCTGGGGATCGGCCTCTCCATCGCCAAGGGCCTGGTGGAGCTGCACGGCGGAACCATCGCCGCCCGCAGCGACGGAGAGGGACAGGGCAGCGAGTTCGTGATCCGGCTGCCGCTGGCGGGCGCGGAGGATCCGGCGGTGGAGCGACCGGGCCCGGCGCCCGCGGAAGGCCGGTCCGGCAAGCGCGTCCTGGTCGTGGACGACAACCGCGACGGGGCCGAGCTTCTGGAAGAGGTCTTCCGCGCGCTCGGCCACACCACCCGGCTGGCCTACGACGGCGAGGGCGCGCTCGAGCTGGCGCGCGGGTTCCGGCCGGAGATCGCGTTCCTGGACATCGGCCTCCCCGTCATGGACGGCTACCAGCTCGCGCGCCAGATGCGCGCCGTTCCGGGGCTCCAGGAGGTCCGGCTCGTCGCGGTGACGGGCTTCGGCCAGGAGGCCGACCGCGGGCGGGCCCGCGAGGCGGGCTTCGACGAGCACCTGGTCAAGCCGGTCGAGATCGACGCGCTGCGGATCCTGATGGGCCGGCTGCTCTCGGGCGCATCCCGCTGACCGGACGGCGGACCGGGCGGCTTCAGTCCGGCCGCGTGGCCGTCGCGCCGCAAAGCGACAGGATCCCCAGGAGCGCCGACGGATCCTTGAGGTTCCCCACCAGCCAGATGGGCGGCGAGCAGCGAACGACGAGCGTGGGCACGAAGAGGATCCGGTCGCGCTCGGCTTCTTCGGGATGCTGGGCGACGTCCCGCACCTCGAGCGCGGCCGCGCCGTCTCCGTGCCGCTCCAGGATCCGGCGCGCGTTGCGCTCGGCCACCTTCGAGGGCGGGCTGCCGCGCGCGACGTAGAGGACGAGCTCGATCCCCGCTGCCGCCGGCCGAGGCGGGGCGGCGGGCGCTTTCGACGTGTCCAGGATGCCCTTCACCTGCCGCCGCAGGGCATCGATGTCGAAGGGCTTGCGGATGACCGGAGCCGATCCGACGTCCGCCGGATCGGGGTGGCCGGTCACCACCAGCACGGCGCACGATTGGAGCAGCCCCTCGCCGGCCGCTGCGCCGAGCAGTTGGGCGCCCGTCTGATCCGGCAGCTCGTAATCGCTGATCACCAGGCGGAAGCCCCCCTCGCGGAGCAACCGCAGGCCGCCATCGGCGTCGCCGGCCTGGCTCACCTGCCACCCGTCCCGGGACAGCGCCGTCGCCATCAGCTCGCGCGTGTCGGCGTCGTCGTCGACGAGGAGGATGCGCGCGGGAGACGCGGCGGCGGACGGTGCCGCGCGTTCCTTCGAGACGGTACTGGGCCGGTCTAGAGATGCCGACAAGACGCCCTCCCCGGAGTCGCGATCCACTCCCGGGAAATGCAACCGGCATGCCAGAACAGCGCGGCAGGTACGTCATGCAGGGCGTTGTGCAGCCGCAGCCCTCTGCCTGCGCAGGGACGGACGGGGTGGGGTCGCTTAGAAGATACGGAACGTGACCGGCGCCTCGGCCAGGGTGGCCACGGGGCGGCCGTTCTTCATGGCGGGGCTGAAGACCCATTGGTACACGGTCTGCACCGCCGCCGCATCAAGCAGTGGGATGGACTGGATCACGCGCGCGTTCACCACCCGGCCGTTGGCGTCGATGAGGATCTGGACCTTCACCATGCCCTCGATCTTCTTGACGAACGCCTCCTGCGGATACTGGGGACGGGTGATCTTGATCGGCCGCGGCGGCTGGTCGTAGTCCATCACGGGGCCGTCGCCGGTACCGCCCACCACGCCGCCCAGGACGCCACCCGGGACTCCGCCCACCTGGCCCCCGTCCACGCCGCCCTCCATCCCGTCGGCCAGGCCCGCGTCGCTGCCCGTGGGGCTGCCCGCCTGCTCGCTCTCGGGCACCTTGGCCTCCGGCTCCAGGGGCTTCTCCTGGGGGATCTGGACCTCGAGCTCCGGCTTGCGCGGGTGGGTCTCCGGCGTCGTCGGCCTGGCCGGCTCCGACTTCTGGATCAGGGCCGACCCCTTGGGCAGCGGCGCCGGCGGGGGCGGCGGGGGGTTGTAGAGCAGCGCCCGGACGTAGTCCGGGTGCTCGGGCGGAGGGGCCATCCAGAAGATCGGGATGAGCACCAGCGCGGCGATGATCAACGTGTGGCCCACGACGGAGGACTTGAAGGCGAAGCTCCGCTTCAAGGGCTCGGGCGCGGAAACCGGCAGGTGGTCGAACAGCCCGCCGGGAGGGTCGGGCCGGGCGGAAGGCGGCACGATGCGACGAGGGCCCACCGGGACCGGGGTGAGGGCCGCGCCGCTCATGGGCGTCATCTTACCACCCGGGTTGTCCGCTTCCGGCGGCCCCGGGGGGCCGGGTTGTCCTCTGGAGGGCTCGAACAACGGGCCGAGAGAAGCCACGGGGGGTGGTTTAAGCAAGCCCCACGCCAGAGACGCCTAGAGGGCGGCCCGGGCCGCCGGCACGCGCCGCTCCTTGAGGCCCTGCCACCAGATCACGAAGGGGCTGGCGATGTACACGGTGGAGTAGGTGCCCACCAGCACGCCCACGACCATCGCGAAGCCGAAGGCCCGCAACACCTCGCCTCCGAACAGGAACAGGCCGAGGACGGCCAGGAACGTGGTGCCGTTCGAGATGAGGGTGCGGGTCAGGGTCTGGTTGAGCGAGTCGTTCAGGATGGTGCGCAGCGGCTCCTTGCGCCGGTGCCGCAGGTTCTCGCGCACGCGGTCGAACACCACGATGGTGTCGTTCACGCTGTAGCCCACGAGGGTGAGCAGGGCCGCGATCACGTTGAGCGTGATCTCGTAGTGGAAGAAGGCCAGGAAGGTCAGCGTGACCATGACGTCGTGGAACACGGCCACCGCGGCCGCCGCCCCCCATACGGCGCCCTTGAAGCGGAACCAGATGTAGGCGAACTGGAAGACCAGGCCGAGGACGGTGAGCTGGATGGCCTTCCTGCGCAGCTCGGCCCCCACGATGGGGCCCACCACCTCGGAGGAGGACTCGATCACCGGGTTCTCGGCGTAGGAGGTCTTGAGGGCGTCCAGCACGGGCTTCCCCGCGTTCTCGACCTCGCCCTTCAGCTCCCCGGAGAGGCGGATGAGCACCTGGTTCTTGGATGCGTCTCCATAAGTCTGGATCACGGCTCCCGGGGCCAGCTTCTCGACGGCGCTGCGGATGCGGTCGACGTGGGGCGCGGAGGCGAACTTCAGGATGAGCTGGATCCCGCCCGAGAACTCGACGCCGTAGCGCAGGCCGTCCTTGGCGATGTAGGCCAGGCCGGAAAGGATGACGATGAGGCTGGCGGCCACGAAGTAGCGGGCCTTGCCCAGCAGGTCGAAGTGGGGGTTCTTCAGGATTTCCATGGAGACACCTAGATGCTGAGGGTCTGGACTTGACGCTTGCCCAGGACCCACTCGAACAGGAACCTGCTGACGAAGTAGGACGCGAAGATGTTGGCGATGAGACCGATGACCAGGGTGACCGCGAAGCCCTTGATGGGCCCGGTGCCGAACTGGAACAGGAAGGCCGCGGCGATGAGCGCGGTGGCGTGGGTGTCGAGGATCGTGATCCACACCCGCTCGAAGCCGTTGGTGATGGCCGCGCGCACCGCCCGGCCGTTGCGCAGCTCCTCGCGGATGCGCTCGAAGACCAGCACGTTGGTGTCCACCCCCACGCCGATGGTGAGGATGATCCCCGCGATGCCGGGCAGGGTGAGGGTGGCCCCGGTATAGGCCATGGCCCCGAGGAGGATGAGGACGTTGGCGGCCAGCGCCACCACCGCGTTCAGGCCCGACATGCGGTAGTACACGAGCATGAACACCGTGAGGAACAGGACGCCCGCGGCCGACGCGATGATGCCGGAGCGGATGGAGTCCTTGCCCAGCGACGCGCCCACGGTCAGCTCCTGCTGGTACTTCAACGAGGCGGGCAGGGCCCCCGCGCGCAGGACCTTGGAGAGCTCGTCGGCCTCCTGGGTGGTGAAGCGGCCCGTGATCACGCCCTCGCTGCCGATCTGGGACTGGATGGTGGGGGCGGAGGCCACGCTGCCGTCCAGGATGATGGCCAGGCGCTTGCCCACGTTGCGGCCGGTCTCGCGCTTGAACTTGTCCGCGCCTTGCGGGTTCAGCGTGAACTGCACGTCGGGCGCGTTGTTCTGGTCCACGCCCGCGCGCGCGTTCTTCAGGTCACGCCCGGTGATCACGGCCTCCTTCTTCACCAGGTAGTACACGGGCTGGCCGGGCGTTTCGCCCTGCCCCTGCACGACCTCCTTGTCGTCGGGCACCTTGCCGCCCGTGGCCTGCAGCAGCGACTCCTGGCTGGGCGAGGTGTCCTCGACCAGCTTCAAGGCCAGCTGGGCCGTGGTCTTGATCACGCGCTTGGCCTGCTCGACGTCGGTCACCCCGGGGAGCTGGACCAGGATCTGGTCGCCGTGGTTGCCGTACTCGGCGATGACGGGCTCGGCCACCCCGAGCTGGTTGACGCGCCGCTCCAGGGTCTTGATGGCCTCCTTGACCGTCCGCTCCTTGATCTGGCGGACGAGCACGTCCGTCATCTTGACCAGGAAACGTCCCTCGCCCGGCTCGCGGATGTCCCAACCGTCGCGGAAGAAGTCGTGCAGGATGGCCTGCGCGTCCTTGACCCGCGCCGGCTCCACGCCCTCGAGCGAGAACGACGTGGTGTCCACGCGCTGGGCCGCGGCGAACGCGATGCCCTTGCGCGTGGCCTGGTCGCGCACGGTCTGCACCGCGTCGTCGATGGTGGCGTTCAAGGCGTCGTCGGTGACGACCTGCAGCACCAGGTGGATCCCGCCGCGCAGGTCGAGGCCGAGGTGGATCTTGCCGGGCTGGCCGTCCTTCCCGTAGGGCGGCCAGATGGCCACCAGGCATGCGATCAGGAAGGAGCCGTACAGCACCGCCCGCAGGCGCAGCTCCTGGCGCAGGCCGAAGTAGCAGGCCGCGGCCAGGGCGGCGGTGAGGACGAACCACAGGGTGACGGGGTTCTGAAGGGCGGGTGGCATCTACTTCTCCGTTGGCTGGGGGGCGCCCTGGAGGCCGGACACGGCGCTCTTGAGCACCTTGATCTTCGTCTTGTCGTCGATGCGGACCTGGAAGGCATCGTCCTCCACGCCCACGATGGTCCCGAATATGCCGGGGGTGATGAGGACCTTGTCCCCCGCCTTCAGCGCCTTGAGGAGGTCCTCGACCTTCCGCTGCTTGTTCTTCATGGGCAGGATCAGGATGAAATAGAAGATGGAGAAGATGAGCCCCATGAGGATGAGGCTCGAGAAGGGGTGGGCCTCGCCGGACGGCGAGGAGCCCGCGAGGGCCAGCAGGACGCGTGGGTCGGCCATGTCTGCGGAGGCTCTCTCTCCTGGTTCGGGTCTTCTCGCCGGGAAGGGCGCGCAGCGACAGGGTCGAGACTTGAGGGTCAGGGGCCCGACGCGCCCCCTTCTTCCTCCGCTTCCGACGCCGCGAGGACCCCGAGCACCTCGGCCCGGAACTCCTCGAAACGACCCAAAAGGGTATTCTGTCGGACGGCGCGGAGGGTGTCAAGGTAGTAGGCCAGGTTGTGCAGCGTCATCAGCGTGGCCGCCGTCATCTCGTTCGCCAGGTGCAGGTGTCGCAGGTAGGCGCGGGTGGCCGTCCGGCAGGTGAAGCAGGAGCACGCGGGGTCGGGAGGGCGCGGGTCGGCGCGGTAGCGAGCGTTGCGGATGGAGAGGCGCCCCGCGCTGGTGAACAGCTGGCCGTTGCGGGCGTTGCGCGTCGGCAGCACGCAGTCGAACAGGTCCACGCCGCGGGCCACGCCGTCCAGCAGGTCCTCGGGCGTGCCCACGCCCATCAGGTAGCGGGGCTTCTCCTCGGGCAGCATGGGGGCCACGTGGTCGACCACGCGCCAGGTGTCGTCCTTCGTCTCCCCCACCGCCAGTCCCCCGATGGCGTGGCCCGGGAAGTCCAGGGCGGTGACGTCGGCGACGCTCCTCTCGCGCAGGTCGAGGTGCGTCCCGCCCTGCACGATCCCGAAGAGCCACTGGTCCTTCCGGCGGTGGGCCTCGCGGCTGCGCCGCGCCCAGCGCGCCGTCCGCTCCGTGGCCGCGGCCACCTCCTCCCGCGTGGCGGCCGCCGGCGGGCACTCGTCGAAGGCCATGGCCACGTCCGCGCCCAGGTTCTGCTGTATCTCGATCGAGCGCTCCGGGGTGAGGCGATGGGCGGTTCCGTCGAGGTGGCTCCGGAACGACACGCCGTCGTCGTCGACGCGGCGCAGCGCGGACAGGCTGAAGACCTGGTAGCCGCCGCTGTCGGTGAGGAA
>Ga0075425_100008117_pt1 | contig 11114 bp, 7 predicted proteins | sample SoiMethybrSBSTD4_FD_75300 | JGI IMG/M metagenome (GOLD analysis project Ga0075425, IMG submission 75300) | Bulk soil microbial communities from a Populus tree surrounding site in Tennessee, USA - Soil MetaG P. TD hybrid SBSTD4 | ecosystem: Environmental > Terrestrial > Soil > Tree plantation...
GCCGCTGCGAGCCGCTGCGGAACACCCGAAGGGGTGGAACACCCGAAGGGGTGGAACACCCGGAGGCGTGGGACTTCGCAGCGGCGTCAGCCGACCTTGATGACGTTCTGCTGGAGCAGCTCGAGGAGCAACCGCAGAGCTTCGATCGGGGGCATGCCGCTCACGTCCAGCACTTCCTCGAAGCTCGAGCGGCCGTCGACGAGGGAGAGCAAGAAGCCGGCGCGGTGATCGAGCGACAGCCAGGGCAACTGCTCGTGGCTCACGGCGACTCGAGGCACGCGCCCAACGCCGCCGAGACGAGAGATGTACATCTGTTTGAGCACGTCGCGGCAGTGCTCGGCGTAGAGCAGCGCGTCGACGCTTTCCGGGTCGTGCTCGAGGATGCCCTCCGCCAAGACGAGAGCTCCGGAAAAATCGCCCACGTCGAACCTGTCGCGCACGGCCCGCATGCTGATGCTCGGCGACGCGGACGGCTTGATCGATTGGGCCCGCACGCCAACCAGCTCGAGCGCGTCGCCCGAAGTCGGTCCGAAAGAGAGAGGCGTTCCGTTCGGCGCTCGAGGCTCGACGACGTCGGGTTCGTCGAAAGCGGCGACGGGCTCGCTCGGGAGTGGGACGTGCGCTCGTATCCCGGTGGTTGCTTCTCCGGGCATCCCGGGTGGAAGAGGTATCGAGGGGGGGGCCGAGTCCGTTGCACCCCCGGGCGGAGGCGGTGAGTCGACGAGATCGAGCGTGAGCGGGCCGGGTTCGGGGGGTGCCGGCCACGACGAGATCGAAGCGAGCGACGGTTCTATCGACCGCGGGCGCGCGACGACGGGAGGCGAGACACTCCACGGGGCATCCCCCGTCTGAGCCGCTTCCCCAGGGGCTCCAGGGTCGTCGGAGGGGGCGCGGGGATTCACGGGCGACGGCGTGGGCGCGCGAGACCGAGGCACCGGATCGCTGAGGGGCGCCCCGCGCATCATGCGGGCCACGTACTCGCGTTCGGAGACATCAGGCGCCACCGTGATGCGCTCGAACGGGCTCGGGCACGGATCGTCGCCCTCGTCGAGGTCGAGATCGGCGAGGGAGATGTCGGCTTCCCCCGTCGTGATCTCGACGTCGTTCCCTGCCGCCGGGCTCTCGGTCTCGGGTTCGCCGGGCGTGACCTCGACGTCCCCCATCATGTCCCCGAGATCGATGTCTTCGCTCGGAGGCGATGACCTTCTTTTCTGCGCCACTTCGAGCGACTCGGTCTTCTTGGTCGGGGGTGGATCAGTGCGCGTCATAACTGCTACTGGGCTTTCGCGACCACTCCTTTGAACATGCGCTGCGTCCGCGCGAGTCCTTCGATCTGCTCGCGGACGGCGCCGACGTCGCGCTTGCCGATGGCCACGCGCGCTTTTTCGACGACCGCCCTGGCTTTGCCGATGGCGTCCTTGCCGAAATCGCTCGAGGCGACGGCCTGCTCGACGTTGGGCAAAAGCTGTTCGATCTGGGTGATGAGCTTCTCCGCCTCCTGCTTCACGCCTTCGAACTCTTCGCTCGAACGGCGCTCGACGGTGAAGTGCTGGGCGTCCTCCATCATTTTCTTGATCTCGTCCTGCGTGAGGCCGCTCGACGCGGTGACCTGGATCGACTGCTCCTGTCCCGTCTCGAGATCTTTGGCGCCTACGCTCACGATGCCGTCGGCGTTGATCGAGAAGGCCACCTCGATCTCGACCTGACCCTTCGGCGCTCGCCGCAGCCCGGTGAGAATGAACTCGCCGAGCAGGTCGTTTTGCTCCGCCTTTTCGCTTTCGCCTTGCATGACGATGATCTTCACGGCCGTCTGGTTGTCGCGGCTCGTCGTGAAGGTCTTGGTCCGGCTCGTGGGCACCGTCGTGTTCTGCGGCACCAGCTCCTCGAAGTAGCTGCCGAAGGTCATGATGCCGAGCGCGTGGGGGGTGACGTCGAGGAGGATCATTTCCTTCTTCTCGTCGACGAGAGCCGATCCCTGAATGGATGCGCCGAGGGCGACGACTTCGTCCGGGTGCACGCCCTTGCAAGGGTCCCTGCCGAAGAAGGTCGCCACGACGGCCTGGATCTTGGGCATGCGCGTCATGCCGCCGACGAGCACCACTTCTTCGATCTCCTTGGTCGAGAGCTTCGCGTCCGCCAGCGTTTGGCGGCAGATGTCGACCGTGCGGTCGACGAGGTCGGCACAGAGCTTGTCGAGCGTCTCGCGGGACAGCCTGCGCTGAAGGTGCAGGGCCTCGTTCTGCCCGCTCGAAATGATGAAGGGCAAGTTGATCTCGGTCTCTTTCAACGTCGAGAGCTCGCACTTGGCCTTTTCGGCGCCGTCGCGGAGCCGCTGAAGCGCCATGCGGTCTTGGCGCAGATCGATGTCGTGCTCGGCCTGAAACCCGGCCACCAGCCAGTCGATGATGCGGCCATCGAAGTCCTCGCCGCCGAGGAAGGTGTCGCCGGCGGTGGCGACGACCTTGAAGATGCCACCCTCTCCAATCTCGAGAATCGAAATGTCGAAAGTGCCGCCCCCGAGATCGTAGACGGCGGTGGTTTGGTCGAGCCGCTTGCCGAAACCATAGGCGAGCGCGGCCGCCGTTGGCTCGTTGATGATGCGGATGACCTCGAGCCCGGCGATCTGTCCGGCGTCTTTCGTCGCCTGGCGCTGGTTGTCGTTGAAGTAGGCGGGCACGGTGATGACCGCCTTCGAGACCGGCTGACCGAGGTAATCCTCGGCGATGACCTTCATCTCTTGCAGCACCATCGCGCTGATTTCCGGCACCGAATACTGCTTGTCGCGCAGCTGGATGCGAAGGTCGCCGTGCGGCCCTTCGACGATTCGGTAGCTCGAGGTCGAAACCGAGTTTTTGACTTGCGGCGCCGACCACTTCCTGCCGATGAGCCGCTTGGCGGCTGAAACGGTGTTCTCGGCGTTCGTGATCGCCTGACGCTTGGCGATGTGCCCTACGAGGCGCTTGCCCGCCTCGGTGAGAGCGACCATCGAGGGGGTCGTCTTGTAGCCGCCGCGGTTGGGGATGACGACGGGTTTGTCATTTTCCACGATCGCGACGCACGAGTTCGTCGTCCCGAGGTCAATGCCTATCACGCGTTCCATGAAGACGTTCCGTTGGTTGGGAGCCCCCTACTTCAGGCGCTTTGACAGCTCGGTTATCCTATCATCCTGCGGTGCGATCTGACGTGCCTGCTCGAGCTCCCTCTTGGCGGCGAGCGGAAGCCCTGCCGCAATATACACTTCGATAAGCACCAGGCGCGCCTCAATCCGCTTCGAAGCGAGGGCCACCGCCTTCTTGGCGTAGTCGGCGGCCAGGTGCATGTCACCGGAGCTCTTCAGCAACGCGTTGGCCGCTTTCTGCATCACCGTGGCGTCGTTCGGCATGCCTGCGGCCGCTCGCGTATAGGAGCGGACCGCCTCGAGCCACTGCCCGTTGCGGCTCTCGTAGTCTCCTTGCTTCAGATAGCCGTCCGCGAGGGCCACCGCCGCCAGACCCGCAGCTTCGCGATGCGCCGCAATGATTTCGGGATTATCGGGATCGATCGTGAGGGCCAGGCGCAGCGCGTTCGCGGCGGCGGCGGGATTGGTCGCCAACGACTCTTTTGCGGCTTCTACGTAACGACGCGCCTGCGAGCGCCTGCCGTCGCCGGCGATGACGTCGTGGCGTCGCTTGAGCTCTCGGGCTGCGGCTTCGATGCTCTCTTGAGAGGTGGGAGGAACCGACGTGCCCGCGTTGCCCGGCGGACTGCCGCCCGGCGGTCGGCTCAGCAAACCGCGCCCGGTCAGTACGTGCGGGCCGCTCCCATAGCCCTCGGGTGGAGCGCTGCTGCGGTTCACGCCGAGCTTGCGCGCGAACGCCTCGCGTCGAGCGCGGTCCGTCTCTTTGGGCCGCCCCGACGCCGGAGCCATCGGAGGCTCCTTGGCAGGCGGTGAGGCCGCGGGGGGCGTGGAAAAGAGATCGACCGTGAGCGCTTCCTCGATCGCAGGGGCCGTCGCGGTGCGAAGCAATGCCTCCATCGAGCGCGTCTGCTTCTGCGTGGAGAGGTAGCCGTCGTACTCGGCTCTCCGCTCCGCCGAAGAGAGCGTCTCGTAGGCGAAAGTGATTTGACCGAAGATGGCCTCCATCTTGGCCTTGAATGAGCCGAGATTTTTTCCGTAGAACTTGTCCGGGTGGTAGCTCGGCGCAAGCAGGTAATAAGCGCGCTTGATTTCCTTCTTTTCGGCCTGCTCCGAAACTCCGAGAAGCGTGTAGTAGTCGAGTTCGCCGAGCCTCGGATGGAGATCGAGCACGGCGCGTTTGCGCTCCGGGTCGAGGTCGACGGATTCATCCATCTCATGCGCGCTCACGGGAGAGCGAAACTGTGTCTGCGAGACGCGGGGCGAGTCGGTGCGCGGGACTTCCCGCTGGGTGAGCTGCGGCTGCGAGAGGCGGTGGTCGGTCGTGCCGGGCTCGCCGATTTCGATGGCACCGAGAGCGGCGAGCCGATCGATGCACGCGCTGACGGTGGCGTCGTCGAATCCGGTGAGCGAGCAGAGGTCGGCCTCGGTGACCGACCCGTCGATCCGCGAAAGCAAGAACGCTTCTCGGGGGTTGAGTGGGAGCGACCGAATGTCCCGTCCGGGGACGGGCCGCGGCGTGCGGACGGCGGATTCAGCCACGTGGAGAGCTTTGGTCAAAGAAAATGGCCCTCTCTCAGTGTACCAGACGAAAATGGCGGGCACTACGTTCCGGATCAACGGCGGAAGCCCGCACAAAAGAAGGGTGCATCCAGGGCCAATGAGCCTCTAGCGCCCGGATTCGTTCGGAGAGCGCATCGGCGATGCGCTGGCAGAGCGCCGCCTCGCCCGCTGGGCCAACCGGCAGGTCCGAACCTGGCAACCGCGCGATGCGAACGCATAGCCTGGCGTCCCCAGGTGTGGCTGGCGCGGGCGTTCCAACGACGATCGGGCTTCCCGTGCGAAGGGCGAGGCGAGCCGGCCCGCGGGCCATGTGCGAGGGGTAACCGAGCCATTCGACGGATTGAAAGGGGGCCTTTCGACCGTCATCGGCTCGCGCCGCGATCCTGCTGGGCAGATCCACGAGAAACCCCACGATGCGGCCTCGCTTGAGCGCCTTGACGATCGCGAAAGGAGCGCTCGGTTCGGCTCGATAGATTGCTTCCACATTCCTTGATGTTCGAAGCCTTTCATAAAGTAAACCATGAAATCTAGGATCGTAGCTTTCGCGCGCCACCGTGGTGATCGGGTAACCGAGCTTCGCGAGGAGCGCCGCCATGCGCTCCCAGGGGCCGAGATGACAGGTTGCATAGACGACGCCTCGACCTTCGCCAAGCGCGCCATCGAGAGCCTGCCGCGATTCCGTGGTGATCGCGAGTGTTCGATCGGGCGACTCTGTAGGGTCGAGCAGGGCGATCGTATCCGTCAGGTTCCGTCCGAGGGTTCGAAAGATGGCGCGGGTCAGAGCGCGCCGAGCGCCGTCGCCGAGCTCGGGGCGAACGAGGGCGAGGTTGTAGTGCGTCGTGCGCCTCGCTCCCGCGAGAAGAGCGTAGGCGGCCGTGCCGATCATGGAGCCGATCTTGGGCAGCCAAGAGCGGGGGAGCGCGAGGCCGAGCTCGACGGCTGCGGAGGCGACGAAAAAAATCGCATCGTTCTTCCATCGCTGTCCACGCGACCACGACGTGCGGCTCACGGGCTGGTCTCTTCGATCATCAGGATCGACCCGTCGCGACAACCGACGACCATCCGGTGCGCGCCGGCTGGCGCGAGGGCAGAGGGGGAGCTGCAAGAGGGACCGGCGACGAGGTTGATGGTGCCGTCGGAGGCGACGGTTCCCATTCTTCCTCCGACACGTGCGAAGGCGGTTCGGCCCTCGTCGTCGGTCACCGGCGCCGGGCTTTCGTCGAGCGCCGTGAAGTCGACTTTGCCGGCGTCGGTGATGAGCGTCGCGAACCGGGGCTCGAGCGGGGTGCGACGAACATCGGTGCCGCTCGCCGTGACGCTGATGAGAACGCCGGTCCACGTCGTGAAGACGAACGAGTCGCCGCGCCCGAACACGACCGGCCCGTGCAGCGATTGGTCGGTCACTGCGAAGCGGATCTCGGTCGCCCCGCTCGTCAGATCGAGAGCGACCACACGCTGGTGATCGACCACTGCCCAGAGCGTGCGCCCATCGGGCGTCGAAGCACCCGATTCCGACGGATCACCCCCCAGCGCGCCGAGCCGCTTCGCGTACCCCGGCCGAGCGAGGTAAACCGTTCCGCTCGATGCCGTGGCGATGGTGCCCGCGAGCGTCGCGACGAGCGCCCCGGTCGTACGCTCGCCGAGACGCGTCCTCTGCCGAAGCCTGCCATTTCCGTCGATTTCGACGACCTCGTGCCCCGCAGCGATCGCCGCGCCGCCGTCGTCGAGCGGCAAAAGGCCGACCCTGGCATTGCGCTCTTGAAGGTCGAGTGGGGTCACGAACCGCAGGCTCCCCTCCGGTGAGAATCCCCGTGCTTCGCCGGCGCTCGTCACGAAAAGACGCGTTCCGTCGCCGAGAATGACCACGCCCGTGACGGATGGGCCCGCGCCGGTCGAAGCCCGCCACCCCTCGTTCCCCTCCGCGGAAATCTGCGAGAGCAGCGGCAAAGTGGCGCTCGGTGCGAGGATGGCGCCCCGCGCGTCGACCGCGAGCGCGATGAAGTCGAGCCCACCCCGCCCGCTGCGCCGCCATGTGATCCTCGGGTGCTCGGGAAGGGGATGGTGCGAGCGACCGCTGCGCCCGCCATCGATGCGGGCCATCGGCGCAATGCCCGGCGAAGGTCCTACGACGATGGTCGTGGGCTTCGTTGGATCGATGTGGGTGGCGCGGGTGACGGGCGATGCCAGCATCAGCGTCACGAAGGACGCCCCGACCGCGGTGACGACTGCCCATCGGCCGGCCCAGGGCAGATCGTGAGCGGCGCTCCCGCCCGAATGGCTCGCCGGAGCGCGCATCAGTGTCGTCTCAAGAAAAAATCGCCTTCCACCTCTGGCACAGCGCTCGCGGCTTCGCCCTTCGCCCCGACGGCGCGCGTCACGTGGCCAAACACCTGGAGCTTGTCGCCTCGCGCGATCGCGTCGCCACTCGCGAGCACGACTCGCGCCACGCAGGGAGGGCGAAGACACCCTTTTTGCACGTCGAGCAGGGCGAGGTTGCGCGCGCCTTGCTGGCGCGCCTCCACGATGTCGCCGACGAGGACCACCGGCTCACCGACGTGCTTGCCGACGTCGGCCGCCAGATCAGAGAATGCAAGTGGCGCGCTCGCGGCGAAGTCGTGCGCTTCGTCCGCGAGCTTGACAACGCGTTTCACGCGCACGCTCGCGATCCGCGGAGCCAGCCCGGACACGGTCGCGCGAAGCCAGACCAGGTTGTCGCCGAGCAATGGAGAAGCCACCAGTTTGGAGAAAGTTCCATCGGCGCCCACGCCGACCGCCTCGCCGCCCGCAACCACCTTGGCGCCGCGCCCCGTGCGACCCGCGAGCAGAAAGCGCTCGGTGTCGACAACGGCATGCTCGGTCGGCACATCCGTGCGCAGAGGCGTGACGGCGACCCGAAGGCCGACCGCCCCCTGCTCGGGGGCGCCCGTTGTTCCGACGACGGAGTACGACACCGATCGTTCGAGCGTCTTCGATTCGTCCGCGAGCCCCGTGCAATCTGCGGTGACGTCGATTTCGTACTTCCCTTTGCCGTCGGGCCCGAGGTCGAGTGGCTTGCCGTCGATCACCATCTTCGCCAGCGGTGCTCCATCGACGAGGATGCGCAGCACGGGGCGGCCTTCCTCGAGGCCCGAGAGATCGGGCCGGATTCGGTAACCGATCTTCACGATAAGCGCGACCTTCTCGTCGCGACCGTTTGCCGGGCGGTCGACGTGGACGGTGAAGCGGTTTTCACCGACGGCGAGCGGAGTGGCGAGAGGGAGATCCGCCACCTGCCCCGTGACCTTCGCCTTGGTCTCACCAATTCGGAGCTCGGTGTCGTCCGGACAGGTTTGGCACGTCACGTGGAGCAGATCGGTGCCGTTGCCGTCGACCCGCGCCTCGGCCCGCAGCGGCGGGGGGCTTCGCCAAAAGAAGGCGAACGCAGCCGCACCGGTCGCCAAAACGAGACCGCTGACGAGCGCGACCGTGGCCGAATATTGGGGACGCGGCTTTCCCCCCGCCGGGGACTTCCCAGGGTCGTCCGGTGGGCGAGACGACCGGGAGCGGTGCCCGTCGGACGACTGCAGCTGCGACGCCGGTTGAACCCCGGGCTGGCCCGGAAGAACCTGCCCGGCGGGCGGCGGAACGAGGGCGTCCACACGCGTGCGAGGCCCGCCCGTCGGGATAAGCTCTCTGGGAGGTTCCTTCGGTACGCCTGGCGCGAGGGGCGCGATGCCCGGCATGGCGACGCCCAGCATCGTCTTCTTGTGGTCCATGGGCCGACGGCCCGGCGGCGGCGGCGCAGACGGCGCGGCGGCCACCGGGGACGCGACGCCGACGAGGGTCTGCTTGCCAGCCGGCCCCCCTCCCGCAGCGCGGGCAGCGGCGGCGCCGGCCGGAACTCCGACGGGAACCGGCGCCGCGGGCATTCCGAGCATCGTCCCCTTCAGCGGCGAACTCTTCTGCGGAGCAGGGGCGGGAGGGGATGCGTTCGGCGCCATCCCCATCATCGTCTTCTTCATCGATGCGGAGGGAGGCGCGCTGGGATGCTGCGCGCGGTCCTCCTTGGGCGCCCCCTCGAGCGTCGCCCCGCACACGCCGCAGTGCGCATCCGACGGTTTGACGGGCGACCCGCACCGCGGGCAGACGATCATGGCGGAATCGTACCACGACGAAGTCGCCGGCCGCCCGGAGTTTGAGTAACCTTGCGCGCTGTCATCGGGAACGGGTAAAGCCTTCTTCCGATCCGTTGCCGAGCCGACCCCGAACATGCTGGCCAAACGCATCATCCCATGTCTCGACGTCAAAGATGGTCGCGTGGTCAAGGGGGTCAACTTCGTGGGACTGCGCGACGCGGGCGATCCCGTCGAGTGCGCGAAGCGTTATGACGAAGAGGGGGCCGACGAGATCACCTTCCTCGACATCACCGCTTCGTACGAGAAGCGGGCCGTCATGCTCGATGTCGTTGCCCGGACCGCCGAGGTCGTGTTCGCGCCCCTCACGGTGGGCGGCGGGATCTCGTCCACCGATCACATCCAGCTGCTGCTCCGCGCCGGGGCGGACAAGGTGTCGATCAACACCGCCGCCGTGCGCGACCCCGAGCTCGTCCGACGGGCTGCCGACGCGTGGGGTAGCCAAGCCATCGTCGTCGCGATCGATGCGCGCCGACGCCCTGCCGAGCTCGCAGCGGCGCCGCGATGGGAGGTCTTCACCCACGGGGGCCGCACACCCACCGGGCTCGATGCCATCGAGTGGGCCGAGAACATGGCGCGCATCGGCGCGGGCGAGATCTTGCTGACGAGCATGGACCGCGATGGAACCCGGGAAGGATACGATCTCGAGCTCACGCGTAGCGTCGCCGACCGCGTCAGCATACCGGTCGTCGCATCGGGGGGCGTAGGCAACCTCGAACACCTTTTCGCTGGGCTCGTCGAGGGGCGCGCCGACGCGGCTCTCGCGGCATCGATCTTCCATGACGGCGTTCACACGATCGGGGAGGCCAAGGCGTTCCTCGCGGGTCGCGGTGTTCGCGTGCGACCACCGACCATCGATCGTCCCGCCGGAGCCGGCGCATGACCATGACGAGCGTGACGGTGTCGGATGTACTGGACGCCGCGCATCGCGGGCGTGCCCTCCTCGCCCCGGAGACGGCGGGTTACCTCGTTCTTGCCGCCGCCGATCAGCTTTCTCGGGGACCGGCGCTGCTCGACGAAAACAACTGCGGGCTCGTGCTGGAGAGTGGACAGGTGCTCGTAGCCCCATCGCCCCCTTCGACGGCGCGCGAAGCGGAACGATCGCTGCGCGATCTCCTGCGAAGGTTGCTCGAGGCGGCGAACGGTCGCGCGCCGGCGCTCACCGCCGTGGCCAACGCCGCTCCCCGAGGAAATGTGGCGGTGCTCGTCGCCGAGCTCGAGTCGGCCCTCATTCCGGTGAATCGATCGGCCGCGGGGCGAGCGCTCTCGAGGCTCGCGCGCGACGCGGTTCGCGCCCGAATTCCGGGGGCTTCTCATCCAGCCGCCCCCCAGGCAAGGCCCATCGAAGCGTCGCCGCCCGACGTCCTGCCCGACGACCCTTGGAAGTCCCCGACGGGGGACGACGCTGCGAAGTCGCTAACGGGGGAAGACACCGAGCGCATCGAGGTGGCTGGCGCATCCGCCGGGCACCTTGCCGATGCGACGCTCATGCTCGACGACGAGCCCGTGTTGCCGGCCGTGCCGCCACTTCCAGTGGAGCCATCCCCCTTGGGTGGACGAACCACCCATACCGATGACGTCGACGAGCTCCTCGCGGCCCGCTTGTCGTCGTCGCCCCCCCCACCCGTGTCCCCCCCACCCGATGAGACGAGCGCGACGGCGCCGAGACCGTCGTACCCGCCGACTTCGATGCGTGGCGTGGACGAGCTGATTCAAGATTTCATGCTCTCCACGTCCCGCAAGGAGCAACGGGTCGCGCAAGATCTTCGCGAGATGACCGGTGTCGATTCTGGTGCCAGCGCGGCGTCTCGGACTCCGGACCCTTCTCCCATCACGCTCGGCGCGCGTCCGTACGAATCGCCGTTCCAGAACGCCGCCGGAGCCGCCGATTTCTACACGACGACCCCTCCTCCCCGCGGCATGCCGGCGCAGTCGGTGGCGCCGTCGCCCGACGAGGATCCGCTCGGGTTCCGGTCGACGCGGCGCAAGGTGTACTTGATGCTCGCCATTCTGTCGGTGCTCACGCTCGGAACGGTGACCCTCTTTCGGCTCGAACCCGGCCTCTTGTCCGGGCGCACGCCCGATCGGATCGAGTCCGAGAAACAGGCAGCTGCCGCTGCCGCCGCGTCGATCGCGTTGCGCGCGGCGGCCGCCTCCTGCCGCGCCTCGCTCGTCGTCACCGACGTCCCCGCCGGAGCCGAGGTGTTGGTTCGTTCGGGAATCGCTCCCGTCGACGTCGATCGCGTCCCCTCGGGGGCCCGCCT
>Ga0075425_100008118_pt1 | contig 11113 bp, 8 predicted proteins | sample SoiMethybrSBSTD4_FD_75300 | JGI IMG/M metagenome (GOLD analysis project Ga0075425, IMG submission 75300) | Bulk soil microbial communities from a Populus tree surrounding site in Tennessee, USA - Soil MetaG P. TD hybrid SBSTD4 | ecosystem: Environmental > Terrestrial > Soil > Tree plantation...
GTACAGCCCCATGACCACCGCGAGTCCGAGCGCGCCCGCATGAACGCCCAGCTTTAGTTCTTCGCAATTGCCGCATTTGAGGATGTCCAGGTCCAGCGTCATACGGTCGAGCGGATGCAATGGACGTTCCGTCGATTGACCGTAGCGGCTGATACGGTTCGTCGCGTCGGCTTTGTCCACCGCGGCTGAGGCTGGGCTGCCCGCTACTTGTTCGACACAGCCCGGAACAGATCACGTTCGCCGTCGCGCCCGATTCGCTCGAGCGGCAGCGACTGCATGTAGGCCGCGAGCCGCGGCGAGAGTTCGGCGCGTCTGACGACGAAGTACGTGCACGGCGACGGCTCGGTCGACAGGCCCGCGTCTGGTGGCCGGCCTGCCGACAATTGGAGCAGGTCGCCGACGACCGCCATGCGGCCGTAGCGTCCTGTCGTGTCGCTCGGCATCCGGCTGACGACGCCGCCGACGAGCGGATGCCGGTGAATCGTCGCGTAGTACAGCACGCTGCGCTCCTGCGATCCCACGCCGACGCCAAGCCCGTCGCCGACGCCGAAGGGCACCTCGCACACGGCTCCGGGCGGCTGCGCCGCCAGGACGTCGTACACGGCAGGCCGATCGAGCATGGTGATCGGGATCGGCGAGCACCAGAGCTCGAAAATCAGCGCGGCGATGATGGTCCACTGCACGGGCGCCGACGCCCATCGTCCGCGCGTCCCGGCGAGCTTGACGGCGACGATCGCCGAAAGCGCGACGAAGACGATCGCCATCATGCGTCCCGGCATGCGCGCGTTCGACACGATGGGAACGAACCGCAGCAGGATCGCCGGCAGCCGAAGTCCGGTGTCGAAGCCGGCGATCGTAAAGTACGGCCCCAGCGCCAGCAGTCCGCAGACGCCGGCCATCGTCCACCAGACGCGCGCCCTCCGGCGTTCCTGCTGCGGCGCGCGCACGGCGAGGACAATCAGCAGCGGGAGGACGCCCATCCAGCCGACCGCCTCGACGACGTCGACCCGCATCGCCGAATACAGACGATGGAGCGGGTCGCGGACGAGCGGATGCGACGGCGGGCCGGCGACGACGGTCGCCGCGTCGACGCCGCGCGGCGCGCTGCGCCACGAGTAGGCCTGCGACACGTACTCGCCGCGCGCGACGACCCGGCCGGCTTCGACGAGCAGCGGCGACGTGCCGGCGGCGAAGACGACCGCCAGCACCGCGCACGCGCGAATCGCGCGCCGGGTTCGAGCGGGATCGATCGGCGGCGGCGTGAACGCGATGCGCCACCGGCACAGCGCCCACACGATCGCGAGCAGCCATGCCGCGGTCAGCGGATTCTGCGGCCTCGTCATCGAGATGCCGAGCGACGCCGTTTCGTCGGCGCCGCCGGTCGCCGCAATCCACGTGGCGAGCGCCGCGAGCGCTCCAATGGCGACGGCGAGAGCGACTCTCGATCGGCCGAGCGCCGCCGTGTCCGGTCGCCGCTGCGCGCGCACGTGAACGACGTCCAGATGATCGGCGAGCAGCACGAGCGCGATCCACGCGAGATACACGAGGTAGTAGTAGGTGGTGAACGCCGTCGCGACGGCGAGCACCGCCGCCGTCCACGCGCCTGCCCACGATCCGCCGAGGGCGCGACGGAACAGCAGCGTGAAGAGCGGCAGCGGCCAGGCCGCCATCAGCTCGAAATGGCCGATCACATGCGCGGCGAGATACGGCGACAGCCCGAAGACGATCGCGGCGGCGATCGAGGCGCGGACGTGCCTGGTCAGATCCCAGGCGAGCGCGTACGCGCACGCCATGTTCAGGAACACGAACGCGAGCAGCATCACGTTGTGCGCGGCGACGACCGAGAGCGGGCGGAGCAGCGTCGCGCCGACGAGTCCCGGCCCGAGGACGTGCGACTGACCGACCATGTCGACGCCGAACGGATAGAACAGGTACTGGGTGCGGAAGTACGGGAGGCCGGACGTGCCGAGCGCCGTGCGCGCCCACCACAGGTCCCAGAGGAAACTGTAGTTGTCGCCCGGCGCTCCGGGAATGGCGTCGCCCGGATGCGCGGCCAGCGGCCACGTCCAGGCGACGGTCAGTGCGGCGAACAGCGCAAGCGGCCGGGCGTGCCGCACGCGCTTACACCTTGTCGGTGGCGGCGGCCTGTTCCTGCAGCAGGGCCTTGCGGCTCAGACGAATCTTGCCCGTCGGGTCGATGTTGATCACCTTGACCATGAGCTGTTCGCCTTCCTTCAGCTCGTCCCGCACGTCCTTGACGCGGTGGTTGGCGATTTCCGAGACGTGCAGCAGTCCGTCGGTGCCCGGCATGATCTCCACGAAGGCGCCGAAGTCGGTGATGCGCTGCACTTTTCCCAGATAGGTTTTGTTCAGCTCCGGCGTCGCCGTCAGCTCCTGAATGATCGAGATGGCCTTCGCCGCCGACTCGCCGTCCGCCGACGCCACGTTCACGCGGCCATCGTCCTCGACGTCGATCTTCACGCCGGTGCGCTCGATGATGCTCCGGATCATCTTGCCGCCGGGGCCGATGACGTCGCGGATTTTGTCGACCGGAATCCGGATCGTCACGATGCGGGGCGCGAACTTCGAGATGCTCTGGCGCGGCGCCGAGATCGCCACCCGCATCTTCTCGAGGATGTGCATGCGGCCGGCGTGCGCCTGCGCGAGCGCCTTGGTCATCACCTCCGCGGTGATGCCGGAGACCTTGATGTCCATCTGCAGCGCGGTGATGCCGTTGACGGTGCCGGCGACTTTGAAGTCCATGTCGCCGTAGTGGTCCTCGGCGCCCGCGATGTCGGTGAGGACGGCGTACTTGCCCGTCTTCTCGTCCATCACGAGGCCCATCGCGACGCCCGCGACCGGCGCCTTGAGCGGCACGCCCGCGTCCATCATCGACAGCGATCCGCCGCACACCGACGCCATCGACGACGATCCGTTCGACTCGAGGATGTCCGAGACGATGCGGACGGTGTAGGGGAAGTCCTCTTCGCCCGGGAGCATCTGCGCGAGCGCGCGCTCGGCGAGCGCGCCGTGACCGACCTCGCGGCGTCCGGGGCTGCCCGTGCGGCCCACTTCGCCGACCGAGAACGGCGGGAAGTTGTAGTGGAGCATGAAGCTCTTCCACGACTCGCCCTCGAACGTTTCGATCTTCTGCGCGTCGTCGGCGGTGCCGAGCGTGCAGGTGACGAGCGCCTGCGTCTCGCCGCGCGTGAACACGGCCGAGCCGTGCGTCCGCGGGAGCACGCCCGTCTCGATCCAGATCGGACGGATCTCGTCGAACTTGCGTCCGTCGAGGCGGACGCCGCGCGTCAGCACCTCCTCGCGGAGCACTTTTTCCTTCAGTTCCTTGAAGATGTGCTTCGCGTCGGCGCGGCGCTCGGCTTCCGTCTCCGGGATCGCCGCCACGAGGTTCTTCAGCGTCGTCTCGACGGTCTCGTAGTTCGCGAGCTTGTCGTGGATCCGCATCGCGCTCGCGAGCGGCTCGAAGACCTTGCCTTCGATTTCCCTGTAGAAGTCGGCGGCGATCTCCTTGCGCGGCACCGCGAGCTTCTTCTTGCCCGCTTCCTTCGCGAGATCGTCGACGACCTTGACGATCTCCTTGATGGCGGCGTGCGCGCGGTCGAGCGCTTCGACGACCTGCGCTTCGGTGACTTCCTTCGCGCCGGCTTCGACCATCACGATGCCGTCTTTGCTGCCGGCGACGACGAGGTCGAGTTTGCTGACCTTGCGCTCCGCGAACGTCGGGTTGATGACGAAGTTGCCCTCGACGAGGCCGACGCGGACGCCCGCAATCGTCTTCTGGAACGGAATCTCGGAGAGCGACAACGCGGCCGACGCGCCGGTGATGGCCATGACATCGGTGTCGTTCTCGCCGTCAGCGGACAGGACGAGGGCGATGATCTGGGTCTCGTAGCGCCAGCCTTCGGGGAAGAGCGGCCGGATCGGCCGATCGATGACGCGGCTGGTCAGCACTTCCTTTTCCGGCGGTTTGCCTTCGCGCTTGAAGAAACCGCCCGGGATGCGGCCGGACGCGTACGTGTATTCGCGGTAGTCGACCGTCAGCGGAAGGAAATCGATCCCTTCGCGAGGATTGGCGGCGCGGCACGCAGTGACGAGGACGACCGAGTCGCCCATGCGGACGACGACCGATCCACCGGCCTGCTTTGCGAGTTTTCCTGTTTCGAGTTGAAGCGTCTTGTCGCCGATTCTTATTTCACGGGTAGTCATAATTGAGTTGTTTCGTGATGCTTCTCAGGGCGGACTCTGGTTCGCCCGTCACGCTTTCTCCGCCTCAGCGGCGCGGATGCGATCCGCTGCTGACGGGCCCCGGGCAAGCCGGCCCTACTTGCGAATGTTGAGGCGTTTAATCAGGTCCGCGTAGCGCTGCGCGTCTTTCGTCTTCAAGTAGTCGAGGAGCCGGCGCCTGCGGCCGACGAGCATCAGGAGACCCCGCCGCGAATGGTGATCTTTCGCGTGAGCCTTGAAGTGCTCGGTCAGATAGTTGATGCGTTCGCTGAGGAGTGCGACCTGGACTTCGGGGGAACCGGTGTCGCCGTCGTGCGTCTTGTAATTCCCAATCAGCTCGGTTTTGCGGTCTTTGCTCAGGGCCACCTGTCTGCTACCTCCACGAGCGCCCCAGAGAGCCTTCGAACATGCCTGGCCACCGGATGCGCCGTCTACGCCGAATTCCCTTACTCGTGCAAGATCAACATGTTACCTCAGAATCACCGAGGGATGCAAAAGCCCCGGGGAGGCCGCTGGCTCGGCCACGCCGACCAGATCCCCGGTTTCGTCCAGGAGCCTGACGGGAAGGGATTTGAGACTCGGGACTGGGGGTGTGGCGCGATTGGTGGCGAGGTGATTCGTCGAGAGGGGATTCGTCACATCGCGCCCCTGGATCGCCCGGCGGACAGCGTCCGACGCAAGCGTGACGGCGGGAAAATCCGGCAGCATCCGGCCCATGGGAATGACGGCGGCCGCCGCGCGCCCCGGGTCCCGCTCGGCGTCTGCCATCGTGATAGCTGCCTCGAGGCCGTAGCCCGCCGAGCGCGTTCGACGAAGCGCGACGAGATGCGCGCCGATGCCGAGCCGCTCGCCGAGATCGCGCGCCAGGGACCGGACGTAGAAGCCCGCAGAACATTCCACGCGGACGGTGACGCGCGCGCCATCGACGCCCAGCAGTTCGACGGCGGATGCACGGACCTCGACCGGCGCGGGCGCGCCCGGCTTCCGCGCGCGCGCAAGCTCGTAGCTGCGCACGCCGCCGATTTTCTTTGCCGAATACGCGGGCGCCGTCTGCATGAACGTTCCCCGGAACGCGGCGAGTGCGCGGTCGATCGTGGGCGCGTCGGGGAGCGGACCGCGATACGGCTCGCCGATCGGCGCGCCTTCGGCGTCGGCCGTCTCGGTGGCGATGCCGAGCGCGATGACCGCCTCGTAGGTCTTGTCGCCGGCGGTCAGGAACCGCGCGAGCCGCGTCGCTCTGCCGAGCACGAGCGGCAGCACGCCCGTCGCCAGCGGATCGAGCGTGCCGGTGTGGCCGACACGCTTCTCGCGCAGCACCCGTCGCATCCGCGCGACGACGTCGTGGCTCGTCGGTCCCGGCGGTTTGTCGATGACGAGCAGCCCGTCCACTTCAGACTTCAGACTTCAGACGTGAGGCGTCAATCGCGCGCTGGATCTTCTCGACGAACGTCGCCTGCAGCGCTTCGACCGGACCCGACGCGGTGCAGCCGGCGGCGTTCTTGTGGCCGCCGCCGTTGAATTCCTTCGCGACGGCGCCGATGTCGATCTCGCCCTTCGATCGCATGCTGACGCGGTAGTCCTGACCTTCGATGTGCTTGAAGAAGACGACCGCCTGAATCTCCTTCACGGTCAGCGGCAGATTGATCAGCCCTTCGGTGTCGTCGTACGTCCCGCCCGCGGCGCGCGCCATCTCGTGATCGAGATACACGATGGCGATCTCGCCGGTCGTGTCGATCTGCATCGCGCTCAGCACGGCGCCGAACAGCTTCAGCCGCCCCATGTTGTTGCTGTCGTACACGTTGCGCGCGACGAGCACGGGGTCGACGCCGGCGTTCAGGCACTCGCCGCAGATATCGAACGTCCGCGGCGAAATGCTCGAGTAATGAAACGAACCGGTGTCGGTCAGAATCGCCAGATAGATGTGCGTCGCGACCTCGCGCGTCAGCGGGGCGCCGAGCGCGAGAACGAGGTCGAAGATCATCTCGCCGAGCGCGGCGGCGGAGGAGTCGAACCACCGCAGATCGCCGTAGCCCGTGTTGCCCGGATGGTGATCGATATTGACGACGAAGAAGCGGTCCAGCCCGGCGACGCCTGTGCGGGCGAGATCGCCGCACTCCATGACGATGGCGGCGTCGTACGGGCCGTCCACGCGGGGCGCGATGCGGATCTCGGGGACGCCGGGGAACTGCATCAGCGGCGGCGGGGCCGGATCGGACATGACGACGTCGGCCTCTTTGCCGATCGCGCGCAGAGCGTATGCCATGGCCAGCGACGATCCAATCGAGTCGCCGTCGGGACGCGCGTGCGACGAGATGACGAAGCGCCTGCGCTCGCGGATGGCCGCGACGATGGCATCGCGATCAGGACTGGTCGTCGCCATCGTCTCGAGGCTGATCGTGTGCCGCGTGGATCTCGTTCAGGAGCTGCTCGATGCGTTCCTGTCCGGCGATCGACTCGTCGTAGTGGAATTCGAGCTCCGGCGCGCGGCGCAGGCGCAGCGTCTGCCCGATGCGGCGGCGCAGGAACGGCGCGGCGCGCTCGAGCGCCTTCGCCGTGCTCTTTCGCGCGTTCGCGTCGCTGGCGCCCGGAGCCGAGGTCGCGATGCTGGTGTAGTAGACGCGCGCGAGCTGCAGGTCCGGCGTCACCTGAACGCGCGTCAGCGTGACGAAGCCGATGCCCGGATCGTGAACTTCGCGAGCGATCAGGCTGGCGAGCTCGCTCCGGATCTGGTCCGCGACTCGATCGGGGCGGGAACCCTGGGACATAAACTCAAAACTGAAAACTCAAAGCGAGACACTCGAATTCACGTGAGGAACTCCACGTCCGTGCGGGTGATCAGTCCGGGCTCGACGCGCTCGATTTCGTCGGCGGCCGCCGCAAGCTCTCGGTCGGCGTGCGCTTCGTCGGTGCTGACCGTCACGACCGCCAGCCCCGCTCGCTGCCACAGATCATGGTGCTCGACCTCGGACACCGCGACGTTGAACTTCTTCAGGCGATCCTTGATCCGCCGCAGGACCATCCGCTTGTCTTTGAGCGACTGGCTGCCGGGCACGTGCAGTTCGACGCTTAACAGTCCGACGACCATGCGTTGATCGCCTCGAGGTCACGAAGACACGATGGGCATCTTGTACAAGAGAGCTTCGTGTCTTCGTGTCTTCGTGGCAAACCTGTATTCGTGATCTATGCGACGATCTGCACGCGCTCGTTCTTGAACACCTCGATCACGTCGCCGACCTTGATGTCGTTGAACTTCTCGAAGCCGATGCCGCACTCGAACCCGGACTTGACCTCGCTCACATCGTCCTTGAAGCGGCGCAGCGATCCGATCTTGCCTTCGTAGACGACGACGTTGTCGCGGACGAGCCGTGCCTGGGTGTCGCCGGCGCGCGTGATGCGCCCTTCGGTGACCATGCAGCCCGCAATCGTGCCGAACTTCGGAACCTTGAACGTGTTGCGCACTTCCGCGATGCCCAGCCGGACTTCCTTGAAGGTCGGCTCGAGGAGTCCCGTCATCGCTTTCTTCATCTCGTCGGTCACGTTATAGATGACCGAGTGCTGGCGCACTTCGACGCGCTCGCGCGTCGCGATCTCCTCCGCGTTGCGGTCGGGCCGGACGTTGAAGGCGATGATGATCGCGTTCGACGCGGAGGCGAGCAGCACGTCCGACTCGTTCACCGCGCCGACGCCGGCGTGGATGATGCGGACCTTCACTTTCTCGTCGGTCAGCTTCGTGAGCGTGTCGGCCAGCACCTCGGCGGAGCCCTGCACGTCCGCCTTGATGATGATCGGCAGCTCCTTCATGCCGCCTTCCGCGATCTGCGCCTGCAGCGACTCGAGCGTGAGCCGGCCGCCCTTGGCGCCGAGCGCGCGCGTCTTCGCCTGTTCCTCGCGGAACGTGGCGATCTGCCTGGCCTTCGCGGCCTCGGCGACCTGGAACAGATCGCCCGGCTGCGGCAGGCCGCCCAGGCCGAGGACTTCGACCGGCGTGGACGGTCCGGCGGCCTTCGTCGGCCGCCCGCGATCGTCGATCAGCGCGCGCACGCGGCCGACGATCGGCCCCGCGATGAACGTGTCGCCGACGCGCAGCGTGCCGTCCTGCACGAGGACAGTCGCGACCGGGCCGCGGCCCTTGTCGAGTTTGGCTTCGAGCACCGTGCCGGACGCATTGCGCTTCGGATTCGCCTTCAGCTCGCCGATGTCGCTGACGAGCAGCACCATTTCGAGGAGCAGCTCGATGTTCTGCTTCTTCTTCGCCGACACCTCGACGGTGACCGTCTGGCCGCCCCATTCCTCCGGCATCAGTCCGAGCTCGGTCAGCTCGCGCTTGACTTTCTCCGGATTCGCGTTCGGCTTGTCGACCTTGTTGATCGCCACGACGATCGGCACGTTCGCCGCTTTCGCGTGGTCGATCGCCTCCCTCGTCTGCGGCATCACGCCGTCGTCGGCCGCGACGACGAGGATGACGATGTCAGTGACCTTGGCGCCGCGGGCGCGCATGAGCGTGAACGCTTCGTGGCCCGGCGTGTCGAGGAACACGATGTCGCGCTTGTTGATGGTGACGTGGTACGCGCCGATGTGCTGCGTGATGCCGCCGGCTTCGCGCTCGGCGACGCGCGTTTCGCGAACCGCGTCGAGCAGGCTCGTCTTGCCGTGGTCGACGTGACCCATGACGGTGACGACCGGCGCGCGCGTCACGACGTCTTCGGCCTTCATCTCTTCCTGGCCCGTCTCGATCAGTTCCTCTTCGAAGCTCCGCATCTGGACGTCCGCCCCGAACTCGCGAGCGATCATCGACGCGGTCTCGGGATCGAGCGTCGAGTTGATCGTCAGCCGCAGTCCCTTCATCAGCAGCTTGCCGAGAAGGACGTTGACCTTGAGCTCCAGCTTGTCCGCCAGATCCTTCACCGTCATGCCCTCGGCGAAGGTGATCGTGCGCGACACAGGCGGCGGCGCGATCGGCGCGGCGGGCATCGAGGAACGCGAAGGCTGTTCGCGCCGCTGCGCCGCGGGACGGCCCGCGCCGCCGGGACGCTGCTGATACTGCGGCGGCCGCTGCGGCATGCCGGGCCGCTGCGGATACGACGGCTGACCCGGACGAACGCCCGGCTGCTGCGTGCGCACCGGCTGCGAGGGCAGAGGCCGCGGTCCGCCCATAGGCGCCTGCGGCCGCGAGCTCGGATATGCCGGCCGCGGCGCGCCGGGACGCGCTCCGATCGGCTGCGCGGGCGGACGCGGTGTCGCGGTGCCCGTCTGTCCCGCGACTCCGCCGGCGGCGGGGCGCGCCGTCGAAGGAATCGCCGGTCGCTCGACTTTCGGGGCGACGCGCGGCGCCAGGCGCGGCGCCGAGCGCGGAGCGGGAGATGTCGGCAGCGGCGGCGTGGGCGTCGAGGGACGTTGTTCTTCGATTCGCAGACGCAAGGTCGGCGGCACGACGCGGCCCGGCGTCGGAGGTCTCGGCGCGGGCGGAGCCGCGATGTCCGGCACGGGCGCCGCAGCGATGGGCGCGATTTCTCCCGGCGGCTGCTGCACCGGCGCTTCGACGGGCGGCGGCGGCTCGGCGGGCGCGGGCGCTTCCGCGACGGCCGCAGGCGTCGGTTCGACGACCGGCGCGGGTGCTTCGACCCGGTCTGCCTGCTCCGGGCTGACGGGCTCGGCCGCCGGCGCCGCAGAGGGCTCGACGTGAGCGACGGCGGGCTTCGCCGTTTTGACGAGCCGCGGCGGCGGCAGCATCGGCGCCGCAGGCTTGGGCGGCTCAGGCGCCTTCCTGGCGGGCGACGCCTTGCCTTTGGGCTTCGCGACCGGCGTCTCGGCGAAGATGTCGCCGCCCGGCAGCTGGATGTTGCGCTGCTTCGCCAGTCGATCGACGAACTGCCGCGCGACGACCTCTTCGATCGTGCTCGACGCGCTCTTGACCTCGATGCCGTGATCGCGCTTGAGCAGCGCCGTCACTTCCTGGCTCGTCGTGCCGAGCAGCTCCGCGACCTTGTAAATCCGGACAGTTGCCAAACGGATACCTCAATCAGTTGCAGCGCAGCCCGTCAGGGCTGCCCGAGCGGGCCCTGGGCCCGCACTACGCCTCGGGTGTCACGCCGCGCGCCGCGGCGAGGATCTTCTCGGCGGTCTTCTCGCCGATGCCGGGAATCTCCGCGAGTTGTTCGACGCTGGCGCCGGCAACGGCGTCCTGCGTCGCAAGGCCCGCGTCCACGAGCTTGCGGACGGTCTTTTCGCCGATGCCGGTCAGCGTGTACGGCACGGGGACGTCGCTCGCGTCTGCGTCGGCGATGGCGTCCTCGACCTCCTCGGCCTGCGCGGCCGCCCCGTCCTCCTCGCCCGCTTCCGCGGACGGCTCGGCGGGAATCTCGAGCGATCCGAACTGCGCCTCGACTTCGCGGCGCTTCTCCTCTTCGCTCTTGATGTCGATGCGCCAGCCCGTGAGCTTCGCCGCAAGCCGCACGTTCTGGCCCTTCTTGCCGATCGCGAGCGACAGCTGCTTGTCCTCGACGATGACCTCGACGACGCGCTCCTTGTCGTCGACGATCGACACGCGCTGCACCTTCGCGGGACTGAGCGCGTTGGTGACGAACGCGATCGCATCCTCGGACCATTCGACGATGTCGATCTTCTCGCCGCGCAGCTCGCGGATGATCGACTGCACGCGCGTGCCCTTCATGCCCACGCACGCGCCGACCGGATCGACGTCGCGCTCGCGCGAGAAGACCGCCACTTTCGCCCGATCGCCCGCCTCGCGGACCGCGCCGCGGATCATGACGGTGCCGTCGTAGATTTCGGGCACTTCCTGCTCGAACAGCTTGATGAGCAGGGCAGGGTCGGTCCGCGACAGGACGATCTGCGGTCCCTTCGCGCTTCG
>Ga0075425_100008120_pt1 | contig 11112 bp, 9 predicted proteins | sample SoiMethybrSBSTD4_FD_75300 | JGI IMG/M metagenome (GOLD analysis project Ga0075425, IMG submission 75300) | Bulk soil microbial communities from a Populus tree surrounding site in Tennessee, USA - Soil MetaG P. TD hybrid SBSTD4 | ecosystem: Environmental > Terrestrial > Soil > Tree plantation...
ACGATGTGGCCAGTGGCTTTTCTGACTATCGCAAAGCCGTTGCGGATGAAGTTTTGGCCCGCACACAACTGGAACGCGCCAAGGAACTTTTTGCCCATGGCGCCATCGCGCTGAATGACCTGCAAGTGGCCCAGGATGCCGAGGATAAGGCCAAAGTGGATGTAGAAACTACAGGAGAACACCTGCGATTGCTAGGCAATGATCCGGACAAGCCGAAAGGGCTGGTCGATATTTATGCTCCCGTCTCGGGTGTGATCACCGATCAGCAGATCACAAATGCAGCCGGTGTGCAGGCACTGGGCTCGAGCCCATTCACCATTTCTGACCTGTCTTACCTTTGGATCGTGTGCGACGTGTACGAAAACGACCTGGCGAATGTGCGTGTCGGGGAAACGGCGGAAATCAAGCTTAACGCCTATCCAGACCAAAAAGTCACCGGGCGTATCAGCAACATCGGCGCCATTCTCGATTCAAACATTCGCACTGCCAAGGTGCGAGTGGAAGTGCGGAACCCAGGCATGATGCGTCCCGGCATGTTTGCTACCGCAACGTTTACTGCTCTAAAGAAGCAAACTTATACCGTGCTCCCCTCGACTGCGGTCCTGCGGATTCACGATCGCGACTGGGTCTACGTCCCAGCAGCTAACCAAAAGTTCCGCCGCCTGGAAGTCGTAAGCGGCGACGCCCTGCCCAACAACATGCAAGAAATCAAGTCGGGAATTGAGCCAGGACAGAAGGTGGTCAGCAATGCGTTGGTGCTTGAACACACGATCGAGCAGTGAATGACTGACACGTCCTGCCGGGGTGACGCAATTCTTCCATGATTCGGGCACTTGTCGATTTTGCGCTTAACAATAAATTTGTAGTCCTCTCATTGGCGATTCTCGCAATCGGCTGGGGTGCCGTCTCGTTCCATAACCTGCCCGTCGAGGCCTATCCCGATATTGCGGATAACTACGTAACCATCATCACGCAGTGGCCCGGGCGGGCCGCGGAGGAAGTCGAACAACAGGTTACGATCCCGATTGAAATCCAGATGAACGGGATTCCGCACCTCACGCATCTGCGTTCGGAATCCATTTTTGGATTGTCGTTTGTGCTGATGATCTTCGATGACAGTTCAAACAATGACTGGAATCGTCAGAAGGTCCTGGAGCGGATCGCACAAGCCGATCTTCCGGAAGGGCTCCAGCCCTCGATGGGAACCGACTGGAGTACTACGGGCCAGATCTATTGGTATGTCCTTCGCAGCACAAATCCGAAGATCGACATCATGGACCTGCGCTCGATACAAGACTGGACGGTTATCAAAGAGCTCAAATCGGTTCCCGACATCGTGGAGGTCAGCAGTTTCGGCGGAATCACCCGCGAGTACCAGGTACGGGTGGATCCCAATAAGCTCGTGTCGTATGGCTTGAATATTGGTCAGGTCGAGCAGCAGATCGCCAGCAACAACGTTAATGCCGGCGGCAATTTTGTCGAGACTGGACTGCAGCAGATGAATGTCCGCACGATTGGTTTGTTTACGAATGTGAAGGACATCGAGCAGACGGTCATCACAAGCAAGTCGGGGACTCCGCTGCGAATCAAGGATATCGCAGAAGTGGCACAGGGACCGAAAATCCGCTTGGGGCATGAGGGTCGCGCGATCCGCCATGAAGACGGCGTAATCGTCGATTACGACGACGTGATCTTCGCGCAGGTCATGATGCGCAAAGGCGCTGATTCAGGACCAACGCTTGAGAAGCTACATGCCAAGGTGGAACAGCTCAACCATGGAATTCTTCCTCCGGGTGTGAAGCTTGAAACCATGATCGATCGCAGCAACCTGCTCGGCTTTACTTTGAATACGGTTCTGCACAATCTGGGAGAGGGAATGGTGCTGGTGAGCATTATTCTCTTCCTGTTTCTCCTGAATACCAGGGCCGCTCTGATCGTTTCGCTCACCATCCCATTCTCCCTGCTCTTTGCCTCGATCTTGCTCGACCTCACCAAGGTTCCTGTCAATCTTCTGTCATTGGGTGCGTTGGATTTTGGAATGGTGGTGGACGGCGCAGTAGTGATGGTGGAGAACATCGTGCGCCATCTCAGCCACCGCAAGAATGGATCGCTTTCTCCGCGGAAAACTGGGCAGACAATTCGCGAGGCAGCGCACGAAGTACAGCGTCCTGTGTTTTACGCCATCCTCATCATCATCACAGCCTACATGCCGATCTTCACATTGCAGAGGATCGAAGGCCGACTATTTCGGCCGATGGCCTGGACGGTTGCGTTTGCCCTGCTCGGTGCCATGGTGTTCTCAATTTTGGTGGCTCCAGTTCTGGCCGATCTCCTGTTCCGCAAAGGCATCACCGAATCCCGGAACCCGGTAATGGAGTACCTGACCGAGCGCTACCGCAGACGCCTACGCTGGTGTGTTGCACATCGCAGTTTTACCGTCGGTGTGGGGGTGGCCTGTCTACTCGTGACACTCTTCCTGGCATTCAGTGGTGTCATTGGTTCTGAGTTCCTGCCTCACCTGGACGAAGGCTCCATTTGGGCTCGAGGCACGCTCGCGCAAAGTACGAATCTTACCGAGGGCACGCGGTTCATGAATAAGGCCCGCCTGATTTTTGCATCGTTTCCAGAAGCGAAGCAGGTTATTTCCGAAATTGGACGCCCCGACGACGGCACCGATACCGGCGGATTTGGGAATACGGAGTATTTCATTGATCTCAAACCGAAATCGGAATGGCGGCCCGTCTTTCATGAAAACAAAGAAAGACTGATTGCCGCGATGGACCGGGAGATCGCCAAACTGCCGGGCGCCACCTGGAATTTTTCTCAGCCCATTGAGGACAACGTCGGTGAAACCCTCACCGGCACCAAGGGTCAGCTCGCTCTCAAAGTGTTCGGGAATGATCTGCGGACGCTTGAAGAAAAGGGCGATGAGGCAGCGGACATCATGCAGCACGTGCCCGGCATCGCAGATGTCAAGCTCTATCGAGATACAGGCCAGCCCAACCTCAACTTCACGGTCGATCGGCAACAGGCCGCGCGCTTTGGCATTAATGTTAGTGACATTCAGGATGCGATTGAGACCGCGGTCGGTGGGAAGGCAGTTAGCGAAGTATTACCAGCGGGAACTCCCGAGCGCTACGACGTAGTCGTCCGCTATCAGGAGCCCTACCGGAGAGATGCCAATGAGATCCGAAATATCCGCTTGCTTTCTTCTTTCGGAGAACGTGTTTCTCTTGGCCAAGTCACGAGCATGGAGGTTCGCGACGGCGCTTATGACATCTACCGCGAAGGCAACAGCCGCTACGTGAGCGTGACCTTCAACGTTCGCGGCCGCGATCTGGACGCCTCGGTGGAAGAAGCCATGTCGCGCATCAGTGAGAAGGTCAAGCTGCCTCCCGGCTATCGCTTCGACTGGTCAGGAGAATATGAAAGTGCCAAACGCGCGCAGGCACGCCTTGCGGTGATTGTCCCGCTGACGGTTCTCATCATCTTCATTCTGCTGTACACCATGTTTCGTTCCGCAAAGTGGGCTTTGCTCATTCTCGCGATCGTGACCATGGCTCCCATCGGTGGCTTGCTGGCTCTGCTGCTCACCGGTACGCATTTCAGCGTTTCCTCCGGAATCGGCTTCCTGGCGTTGTTCGGAGTCTCTGTACAGACGGGCGTCATCATGCTCGAGTACATCAATCAGCTGCGCGCGCGAGGTTACACGATCGTGGATGCGGCGATTGAAGGTGCAGTGCTGAGATTGCGTCCCATCATGATGACGATGCTGGTCGCCACGTTCGGCCTGGTACCTGCGGCACTGTCACACGCCATCGGCTCCGACTCGCAGCGTCCGTTTGCGATTGTGATTGTGGGTGGCTTAATCGCGGCACTGGCCATGAGCCTTGTCCTTCTGCCTACCTTATATGTGTGGATTGCCAGAGTTAAGGACCAGCTTCCGGAAGTGGGGGGGGCGCTTGAGATCTAGCACGTCGCCCAAAAGACGATCGTATCGATTCGGATCGCCGCTCTTCCTGGCAATCTATATGTGGATCGCACTCAGCTGCCTCGGCCAAACCCAGGGGCCGGTGCATATCACTCTGGAGGAAGCCGTCCAGATGGCACTCCAGCATAATCACACTTTGCTGGCGACGCGCACGACGATTCAGCAGAGCGAGGCCGCGGAAACTACGGCGAACCTGCGCCCCAATCCCTCACTCTTCGCAACCTGGGCTTACCTGCCTCTGTTCTCACCCTCCAATATGAACGCCGACTATCTCGAAAATTCGACAGAAGCCGATTTGGGAGTCAGTTATCTAATTGAGCGCGGCAAGAAGCGGCAACGACGGCTGCAGGCAGCGAAAGACGTTAGTGCACAGACGCGCTCACTGGTTGCCGACAACGAGAGGAGCCTGGTGTTCAGCGTGGCTACTCAATTTGTTGGGGTGCAACTAGCCGAATCAACGCTTGATGTGGCTGAGGAAAACCTCAAGAGCTTCCGGCAGACAGTCGAGCTTGGCGAGATGCGGTACAAGTCGGGCGCCATCAGTGAAGATGAGTTTTTGAAAATCAAACTGCAATTACTGCAATTTGAAACGGATGTACAGCAGGCGCAGCTTGGCAAGGTACAGGCTCTTTCTGATTTGCGGCAGTTGCTCGGCTACGAAGCCGTTCCACCCGATTACGACGTAACCGGTCCATTTGACTACGCACCGGTAAAAGGGAACCTCGAAGACTTTCAACTCAAGGCGATGCAAAACCGACCCGATCTTCGAGGCGCGCAACAGGGTGTTGCTGCGGCGAAGAGCCAGTACGAACTCCAGCGAGCTGTCGGCAAACAAGACGTTACCGTGCAGGCCAACTATTCGCACACTGGCGGGATCAGCACTGCGACGTTCGGAGCGAGTGTTCCCCTAGCAATATTTGATCATAATCAGGGTGAGATTGCCCGGTCACGCTACGCCATCACACAAGCGGAGCAACAGCAGAAGGCCGCAAGTGGACAGGTGATGACGGATGTACATGACGCGTATGAGATGCTGCGTCAAAGTGAAAAGATCGTTCAGCTCTACCGATCCGGATACCTGGAAGTGACGCAGAAGGATCGGGACATCAGTGAGTACGCTTACAAGCGTGGCGCGGTCAGCCTGCTTGATTTCCTCGACGCTGAGCGCAGCTACCGAGCGACGCAACTTGCGTATCGCCAGTCGCTGGCATCGTACTTGTTGGCACTCGAACAGCTTCGTGACGCAGTCGGCGTTCGGACACTTCCATGAAGGACTATCAGGTGGAAAAGGTTAAGGAGTTGGGCTTGTGAACAAGCAGGAGGTCCACCGAACGATCGAGAAAGTCGGCATTATTCCGTCCGTTCGAGTCTCGTCTGCGGAGGATGCGATGTTTGCCGCGGAATCAGTTTCGCGTGGCGGAATTCCGATTGTTGAGGTCACGCTAACGGTCCCGGATGTTCACCAGGTGATTGCCCATCTGGCAAAGAACGCTCCGGATGTGATTGTCGGAGCCGGTGGCGTGTCAGATGTCGAGTCTGCCCATCGGAGCCTGGAAGCTGGCGCGCAATTTCTAACAAGCGACGGGCTGGACTATGCCACGCTCACATTTGCCATAGGCAAAGGCGTAGTCGTGATCCCCGGGACGCTGACTCCAACTGACGTATTGGCTGCATGGAAGCTGGGGCCCGATTTTGTGAAGGTAGTCCCCTGCGGAAGTTTGGGTGGCGAGAGCTACATCCGGAGTTTGAAAGCAATGTTTCCGGGCGTTCCTCTCATCGCCGCAGGGGGCGTCAACCAATCAACTGCAACGAATTGGATTCTCGCCGGCGCCGTAGCGTTAGGTATCGGCTCGGAACTCATCCCACGCGAAGCCATCCGCCAGCGGCAGCCGGACCGTATTGCGGAACTTGCGCGCAGGTTCGTGGGTTTCGTGCAGGAAGCTCGCTCTCAGTAATTATGGCAGCTCAGGAGGCAGCTATGGAAACAACTCAACATCATTTTTCGTTGACGAACGACTCACGTTTACCGGACTCGAATCCTTCGCCCGAGACTCTTGTCCAACTCGAACAGGACCTGAAGCATGTGGTGGACGCGTTAGCTTTGCTTGGAATCCGACGCTGTTCACACTGCCGCAAATTCTTTCGCATCGCTGACCCGGGAGAGCTGTTCGACTACGGCGAATTGGTGTGTTACGCATGCTTGCCGGCATGGTGGACGGCTACATCAGAACAGGTCAGCGTTGTCGAGCGAGAAAAGCTGGAAACGAAACTCTCTTCGTGGTTGCGAAAGTACCACAACGCGGAAATCGTTCGGGAAGACAAAACAAGGGCCTCTACCGCAACGCCCTACGAATTTGAGGTGGTGGTCCACTGTATCGAGTGTCGCGGTTCAGGCAAAGTTCTCGAGGGTGAACGATGTCGATTCTGCAACGGCTTTGGAACCGTGCGTGTCGCCGTGCCCGCGTTGTGACCGGGGGCGGCGAGAAACGAACGTGCGCGACGTTACTTGATCCTGCGAGCCAAGTTTAGCGCAAACCGATCCCATCGCGACTTCGAACAGAGTGCGAGCCTCCGACGCCAGCCCAGTTGCAGGAAACAATCCGAACTCTAGGTGAGGAGCCGGCGGCAGACCGAGCTTGTCCACGCGGACCAACTTGGAATTATGCATAATTTCCCTGGGCAAGACGGCCATTCCCAGACCCGACCGAGCAGCGGCAACAATTGCGTCCAAGCTGGAGCTTTGGAAAGTGACGCGCCACTCCCAATGTGCTTTGAGCAGGCTTTCTAGCATCTCGTCCTGCCAGGCACAGGGATTTTCGAAGAGCACCAAAGGAAGTGGAAGGGACCTATCAATAGGCAGATTCCGATGGGAGGTCCAATGTAGTGGCACAGGCCATGTAATGCTCGGCGAGGTCGTCATCAATTTCGGACTGGCAATTACCAGGTCCAATTGCCTGTTTCTCAGCAGCGTGTCGAGTCGTGCAGGCGCAGTAACGACCACTCTCAATTCCAAGTCCAAGTGAATGGACTGAAGACGCCTTAGAGCAGGAACAAGCCCGGCTAAGGCAACATCGGCGCTCGTGCCTAACGATACCTGTTTGCGAACACTCGTTCCGCGCAACCGACCCAAAGCCTCTTCACTGAGCTGAATCGCAGAATGTGCATGCGACATCAGCATCTCACCGTGTGTGGTGAGGGAGAGACCATTCCGACCACGGTCAAAAAGCTTGTGTCCCACAATCCGTTCCAGCTTTATGAGCCGTTGGCTGACAGCTGGCTGGGTCATGTCGATTGCCTCTGCTGCCTTGCCAATACTGCCATGGTGAATCACCAAAACGAACGTCCTTAAGAGGCCTATCTCCAGATCCGGTATTGCAGCATGTAATGACATCAAGGTTACTCCTGAGAGTCGTCTAGAGCTCGCGCCAAGACCCCGTCTACGAGCAAACATAAAACAGAGTCCATGAAAAAACCGTGAAGATCCCATAAAAACTTCAACAAAGTTCGATAAGAGATTGTGATCGACAGACAAATTACTACAGTTCCAGAGGAGTAACTGATGATTGTCTTATGAGCGAAGGAATCGAGCTAGAGGTTGACCTGCCTCGTTTTTCTCATCCATGTAGAACTGAGGATCTCAACGTTTCGGCAAACTCGTTGGGCGTGCGATAGCCCAGACTGCTATGGGGTCGCTCGTCGTTGTACTCGTTGCGCCAGCTTGAGATCTTCGCTCTCGCATCAGACAGGTTGCGAAACCAGCTGGCGTTCAAACCTTCATCTCGTAGCCGCCCGTTGAAACTTTCGACATGACCGTTCTGCATCGGTCGTCCTGGCTGAATGTGGATTAACTGGATCTTTCGCTCTTCGCACCAGCCCAAGAAGTGCCGCGAGGTCAACTCCGGTCCGTTGTCGCAGCGAATCGATTCCGGCAGCCCACGTTGCTCGATGGCTTGCTCTAAAGCTCGGGTTACTCTCTGACTTGACAAACTCGTGTCTACTTCCAAGGTCAAGCACTCGCGGGTGAACGCATCCACAATCGCCAAGATGCGAATGCCGCGGCCCGTCGCCAAGCCATCGCAGGCAAAGTCCACCGCCCACTCTTGGTTCGAGCGCATGAGCAGTCGTCCTTCGTTTGCAGGACGCACCAACCGCTTTCTCCTCAGCCGCCGCACCATCAGCCGTTCCTCTCGGTACAACCGGTAAATCCGCTGCGCACTCGCCGGATGTCCGCGTTTGTTCAGCAGCACGTGCAAACGCCGATAACCATAGCGCGGCTTCTGCCGTGCCAGCTTCACCAACTCTTCCCGCAGTTCCGCGTTGTGATCCGCTCGTGGCTCATAGCGATAACTGCTGCGGTCTAACTCTACGAGCCTGCAGGCCCGGCGCTCACTCATGGCGAACTCCTTCCTGGCCAACGCCGCGTCCGCTCTTAAGCCGGCAAGCTCCAGCCGTTTTTTCGCACGATCGCCTTCAGTGCTTCTTTGTCCAGGCTGAGATCGGCCACCAACTGCTTCAGACGGCGATTCTCATCTTCCAGACTCTTCAGCCGTTGCGCCTCGCCGACCTCCATCCCGCCATATTTACTCTTCCACCCGTACAGCGTCGCTTCGCTCACACCGTGCTCCCTTGCTAGCTCCGCGATCTTCCGCCCTGCTTCGTGTTCCTTCAAAATGCCTACGATCTGCTCCTCGCTGAAGCGGCCTCTCTTCATGGCCATGGTCCTCCTTCGTCGCTATCACCGCGACGTGAGGTCCCCAATTCTAGCTGGTGGAGTTTTTCGAGGGCAGGTCAAGGTAATGCAATATTCAAGTAAACCTGGCGGAGATAGAAGGACGCGATTGCGATGAGTCCTAAACCCAGAACTCGATAGAATAAAGATTTAGCCCTATCGCCAGGGTCAACGTGTGGGAAAATCGCAAACGCATCGTTCAGAAAATTCCCCCCACGTCGGGGTGCAACCAGTAAAAGTGTTCCCAAAAACATCGGCACTATGCAGACAATCAGGTAAATCACATCATCTTAGCGCTAAGGTGGATGATGGAGCAGTAAAATAAGACGGGCCGAGCAAGTGCTGACACACTCGCCGGGGCCCTGAAGAGGGGGCCTTAGTGCGCTTGGCGGCGACGAAGGGGCCCACCATTTCAGCCCAGCCTCCGCAATTCCTTCCGAGCCCAATCGATTAACACCTTGCGTGCGCCCCGGTGAATCTCTCGCCGAAGCCGTTTCGCAGCTTCTGCGTCGCCTTTCTGATCAGTCCTTTGTTGGGGGGCGCTCTGCTCCAGGCCGCGCACTAGGAAAACTCCAAAGCTGGAGATAGGGAATCTGAGTTCGATGCCGTTATTCTAAAACCGGGCTCAGTTGAAATCCGCCGTTAATCCAAGATCCTATGCATCTTGTTGCGAGCTGGTGATCGTAAATTCCATGACGAAAAAGGGCCTTTCGTCCAAGGGGAACAAATATTGTGAAGATCGGTGCTAGCGAAGCAGAGCCCCATTCACCGATGGAGGGGCTTGGGAGAACCCATATTAGTGCCAACACCGCCCAGACGAGAAGGAACGTATACGCAAGGAGTCGACTAACGGGTTCTGACAAACGGTTTCCAATCGCTCCTGCCGTTAGAGTTAACGTTGCTTCGTCATCGACTCCGCGTAAAACCAAAATACTCGTGGAAGGGTGAACTTGTGTCAATCCGCCGATAGCCCAATCAGGATCAAGCGCGTGCTCTGCCCAACGTCGCGCGCCCTTGTAACCTTCGTATGCAATCGGCAACGGGAGTAACCAGATCACCCATTTGTTGTGTAGCCAAGAGTAGGGCAATCTGTAGAATGCATCTGTGTAAGGAAAACGAAGAGCCTGCGTCGGCATTCTGGGATTCAGAAAAGCTGCCGTTAGCGCGGCTATCACGCTAAGAAAAGCTGCCCCCCAGATATAGAAGAAGTTCGCCAACGATATTGTTCTGATCCAGTCCGCAAAGAAACGCCCTAACGATGTCCGAGACGGTCTGTCGCTCGTGTCAAGTTCAATGAAAGGCGTCGCCAGAGTCACGATTTGCGGGCGCGCTGCCTTCATGTGCTTACATGCCAACATGCACACACTGCCGCCGTGACTATGCCCGATCAAAACTTGCGTCTGACCTGAGTGTTTGGCAATCTCTTCATCTAGGCGTGCAGCAAGCTTTTCAGCAGCTTGGGCGCGCTCGATAAAGGAGTTGCTTCCCGACCATTCAAAGCTGCTGATGGCACATTTGAGTTCGCTCGGACTTGTAGTTAAGTGCCACTGTAGAGAAGTACGGAATCGGGATCCCGGCTCAAACCATCGGGGCTGTTTCCGCCCCGCGGACGATGGTCGGTCAGACGGGAAAAAACCTCTTCCCCAAGTTCCGTGAACAAGAACTATTGAAAGGGCTGCATCCTCGCTTTTGCTGACGATTTGCATGCTGTGGGTTCCTACGTGATTAGAGTTGGGATCCGAGACAGGAAACAATGCTTTTCGTTGCCGGCCTCAAGCAAGTGACTACTACCCGCTTCTAAGTTTATTCATATGTGGGGTGTCACACCATGTAGAACGATACCGCACATTCTAGAGTCCGGCCGTGGTCTGCCATTCGGCTTGCATCGCCCATAGTCATCGATCGTCTGCGAACCCTAGCAGCGCTGATCGTCGCTTCAAAACCCCATCCGGACAAATGGAACATTTCTATCGACTTGCCGTGTTGGAAACGATAAGTCGATCCTGCCGCAACGCATTCCGATGCTCAACATGTCATCCTCGGTCGCACAGAAGAGGCCCGTACCCGGACCCAAGTTTCGGAGCAACGGCAGATGCAGGCGGTGCTGCCATTCTGTGCTTCCACTACCGGGAGGACACAGAAAAGGTGAAGAACGTGTTAAAGAAGCGATTCGTGAAATACGACCCGACTGACCTTGACTCGCCATTTGCTAGTCGCTCTCGCACACTCGACGGCACCCTATACCAAAGGAGACTTATCAAAATGGACACAAGTCAAACTGCCCCAGGGAAGCTTAATGACCGTGGGCTGGATCTCAAGAAAGCATCTCGACTCCGGTCGATGCAGAACTTTCTTCTTGACATCCCTTTTGATAGAACTCATTGATCTCTAG
>Ga0075425_100008121_pt1 | contig 11112 bp, 11 predicted proteins | sample SoiMethybrSBSTD4_FD_75300 | JGI IMG/M metagenome (GOLD analysis project Ga0075425, IMG submission 75300) | Bulk soil microbial communities from a Populus tree surrounding site in Tennessee, USA - Soil MetaG P. TD hybrid SBSTD4 | ecosystem: Environmental > Terrestrial > Soil > Tree plantation...
ATAGATCGCGCCGCCGTAGTACGCCAAGTTCCTTGAGAGAATGCTGTCGTTTATGGCCAAGTAACCTCTAACATTGTCTATGGCCCCGCCGTATTTGGATATATTGCCGGTGACAACGCACGAATTCAGCGTGACACTGCCGTTGTAACTAGCGATCGACCCGCCGTAAGGTGACGCGCCGCCGCTCAACGTCACGTTGTTGAGCGTCAAATCTCCGCTTCCAGCGACCGCGAAGTGGCGGAAGAGAGGCGCCGTCCTGGAGCGGGTGATCTTCGTTTTGTTGCCCTGAATCGTGATCGTGCTGGTGATCAATGGCAGACCGGTGTCGGATCCTTGGTAGTAGCCATACGAAGAAGTCAGGATCTGGCTGCCCGCAACGTTGATCGTGTTCGGCCCGCCGTTGGCGCCGGGGCAATCCGCATGTACAACCGCGCCGGCGTTCGCATTGAGGATCGCTTCACTGAGCGAGCATTTCCCGTCGGAAGAGACGCTCCCCGGAGGCGTTTTGGGCGAGACGGTCATCGTGCCGGCATCGGCGTGGCCTCCCAGCGCGAGCAGCAGCGCTGCGCCGGCGACAGAATAGGCGAACTTGCGCTGCCATTCCGCCGGAATCGTTGCGATCTCGCGCGAGGCCGCGAGCCGCTTTTGCAATGCGCGGCGAGCGCTGCGCGGCAGCGCTCGCACGTAGGCGTAGCGTCTCGCGAATTCGGGGTAGATCTCGGCGCCGCGCTCGGCGATGAGGCGCGCGAGCGACGGAACTTCTTTCGCGCGGGCGATCTCGGTATCCCACGCGGCCACGACGCCGGCGTCCGCCGGCAGAGAATGCGATTGAAAATAATTCATAAGCCCCCCGATGATCCGCCCGCCGCGGGCGGGATGATAGTCGTATATCGGCGGGACTTTTATCGCGACGAAGGGGGCGGAGTAAAGTGAATTTTTATATTTTTCGGGTCACATTTGTGGGGGCGATTTGTGACCGTGCCGACGCCGTGATTAATGCGCGCCTTCGCGCACGACTTCGGCGGCGTCTTTTTCCTCGCGGAGCGCCGCCGGCCCCTCGGTTGGACATTTTTCCCCCGCTACGGTAATCAGGGAGGCGATGGCCGAGCCCGGCGGCAGTCTGCGCGCCTATTTCTACGACCTGCTCGAAGAGACCGAGCATACCTCCCCGCTGGAAGAAAGCATCAAGCTGTTTCTCTGCGTCGCCGCCGTCGGCACGGTCGCCGCCGCGGCGCTGGAGACGATGGAGTCGCTCCGCGCCGCATACGCCCTGCATTTTTCCGCGGTCGAGATCCTCGCCGTCGCGCTCTTCACGCTCGATTATTTTCTCCGCTGGTGGGTGGCGCCCGAGAGCGAGGCGACCGGCGCCGCCACGCCGTGGCGCGCGCGGCTCCGCTACGCGATCGGACCCTACGGCGTCATCGACCTGATCGCGATCCTGCCGTTTTACTTCGACCTTGTCGTGCCGATCCAGCCCGACTGGCTGCGCGTCCTGCGGCTCCTGCGGCTGCTGAAGCTCGCGCGCTACGCGCCGGGCCTGCCGCTCTTTGTGTCGGTGATCCGCGCCGAGATGCGGCCGCTGCTCGCCGCGTTCCTCGTGATGGCGGTGCTGCTGGTGGTCGAATCCGGCGTCATGTTCATGATCGAGCGCCGCGCGCAGCCGGAGAAGTTCGCCAGCATCCCGCACACGATGTGGTGGGCGATCGTGACGATGGCGACGGTCGGCTACGGCGACGTCGTGCCGGTGACGCCGCTGGGCAAGCTCTTCGGCGGCGTCGTGATGGTCGTCGGCATCGCGATGTTCGCCGTACCCGCGGGCATTCTCGCCAGCGGCTTCGCCGCCGAGATCCGCAAGCGCGACTTTGTAGTGACCTGGCACACGGTCGCGCGGATGCCGCTCTTCGCCGGCCTGGAGGCGAGCCGCATCGCCGAGATCACCGGCCTCTTGAAGCGGCGCGTCATTCCGGCGCGGACCGCCATCGTGCACCGCGGCGAGCCCGCGGACGCGATGTTCTTCATCATGGCGGGCGAGGTGGAGGTCGAGGTGCCGCCGCATCCCGTGCGCCTCGGCCCCGGCCAGTATTTCGGCGAGATCGCGCTGCTGCGCGACACCGTCCGCACGGCCACCGTCGTCGCGCGCAAAGAGACCCAGCTGCTGGCGCTCGACGCGACCGATTTTCGCAACCTCCTCGAGGCGCACCCGGAGCTCAAGGCGCAAATCGACGCGGTCGCCGAGCAGCGGGTGGCGCAGGCGCACCTCGACCCAGCGAAAAGATAGAGCGGCCATAAAGGCCCATCTACGGCGTTGCGCACGAAACGCCTCGCTCGACGTACGAAAAGAGTACGCCTGCGCTCGTCGATTTCGCGCGCGCCTTGTAGCTGGGACCTTTCTGACCGCTCTACGGATTCAATTTGTTCGGCTTGAAACCTGAAACTTGAAACCCGCGCGCTACAGCGCTCGCTCCGTTTCCTTCCACGGCGCGAATCTTTTTTCCAAATACTCGACCGCGCGCGTGAGGATCACGCCGAGGAGCGCGAGGAAGATCACGGGGACGAAGAACTTGTCGGTCGCGAGCGCGCTGGAGTAGCGGATGAGCAGCGCGCCGAGCCCGGTGACGGCGGCGAACATCTCCGCCGTGATGATGCCGATGAGCGCGCGCCCGACCGCGAGCCGGACGCCGGCCATGATGAAGGGAAGGGACGCCGGCATGATGATCTTGGTGAAGATTTTTCCCTCGCCGGCGCCGTAGGCGCGCCCGACCTCGACCAGCCCCGCGCTGACGGTGCGGACGCCGCTGAAGGTGTTCATCAAGACCGGAAAGACGCCGCTCAAAAAAACGACGGCGATCTTCGCCGGCGGGCCGAGGCCGAACCAGAGGAGCAGGATCGGGATCAGCGCGACGCGCGGGGTCGCGTCGAGCGCGTAGACGAACGGGTCGAGAATATATTCCGCCAGCCGGTAGCGGCCCATGAGCAGTCCGACGACGATGCCGACGGCAAGCGCGCCGGCGAGGCCGATGAAGTAAACCTGCAGGCTGTTGAGCGCCTGCTGCGTGAACTGGCCGGCGCCGAGGAGCTGGACCGCCGCGCGCGCGATCGCGCTGGGATAAGACAGAAACAGCGGGTTGACGTCGCGGCCGAAGAACTCCCAGAGAAGAATCGCGCCGAAGACGGAGGTGGCGCGCACGAGGCTCAGATGATCGGCGAGCCGGAACGGCCGCGCGCGCGCGAGGTCGAGCTCGGTCAGGGCCTGTTGTTCGAGTGTGCTTAATGCCATGTCGATTTTAGATTTTGGATTTTAGATTCTCGATTCGCAATCCGGTCTTTTTCAATCGAAAATCGGCAATCGAAAATAATCATCAGCTCGCGCGCTCGGTCTCCTTCCAGCGCGCCATGCGCCGCTCGAGCGCCTGCGTCGCGCGCACCAGCGCGACGCCCAGAATTCCCAGCACGATCACGACGACGAACATCTTCGCCGTCTCGAAGAGATTGCCGTAGAGCGTCAGCATCGCGCCGAGGCCGGTGATCGCGGTGAACAGCTCGGCCACGACCATGCCGACGATCGCGCGGCCGATCGCGACGCGGATGCCCGCCATGATGAACGGCACCGCGGCGGGGAAGACGACCTTGAAAAGAATCTGCGTGCGCGAGGCGAGATACGCGCGGCCGACCTCGATCGTCGACCCGCTCACGTTGCGCACGCCGCTCGCCGTGTTGATGAGAATGGGGAAGAACGCGAAGATAAAAATCACCACGGCCTTCACCGTGAAGCCCAGGCCGAACCACATCATGAGCAGCGGCGTGAGCGCGACCTGCGGCGTCGCGTAGAGCGCGTTGACGTGCGGCTCGAGCGCCGCGCTGGCGACGCGCGAGCGCCCCATGATGAGGCCGACGACGACGCCGAGGATAACGGACGCGCCGAAGCCCACCACCAGGGTCGCGAGGCTGACCGCCATCTGGCGCGGCAGCTCGCCGCTCGTGATCAGCGCGAAGGCCGCCTGCAAGACGGCCGTCGGATAGGTGAGCAGCAGGGGATCGACGCGCCGGCCGTAGATCTCCCAAGCGACGAGAAAGCAGAGCACGGAGAGCGCGCGGATGACGTTGGGATAATCGTAGATCGAGCGCGTGCGCTCGCGGCGCAGCCCCAGATCGGCGATGATTCTCTCGTCGCGCTCGGGCATGTCAGCACCTCAGCGATTCGCGGATGTGCGCGCGCAGCTCGGCGAAGCGGGGATCGGCCTTGACGTCGCCCTCCCAGCGCGGGCGCGGAAGGTCGATCTTCACGTCCTCTTTGATGCGGCCGGGGCGCGCCTGCATGATGATCACGCGGTCCGAGAGATAGATCGACTCGTCGATGCTGTGCGTTACGAAGATAACGGTGTTTTTCGTTTTGGTCCAGATCTTGAGCAACTCCTCCTGGAGCTGCTCGCGCGTCTGCGCGTCGACCGCGCCGAACGGCTCGTCCATGAGCAGGATGTCGGGCTTCTTCGACAGCGCGCGGGCGATGCCGACGCGCTGCTGCATGCCGCCGGAGATCTGATGCGGAAAATATTTCTCGAAGCCGTTGAGGCCGACGAGCTCGAGGTACTGGCGCGCGACGGCCCGGCGCTCCTCGCGCGGGACGCCCTCGATCTCGAGGCCGAATTCGACGTTGGCGAGCACCGTGCGCCAGGGAAGCAGCCCGAACTGCTGGAAGACCATGCAGCGGTCGCGCCCGGGCGCGGCCACGGTCTTGTTCTCGACGAGGATCTCGCCGCGGTCGGCGCGGATCAGCCCGGCGATGATGCGGATGAGCGTCGTCTTGCCGCAGCCCGAAGGGCCGAGCAGGCAGACGAACTCGCTGTTCCGCACCGAAAAGGAGACGTTGTGGAGCGCGACGAGGCCCGGCTTGCGCGGATCATTGTCCTCGAAAAAAACCTTGCTGAGCTGCCGAACCTCAAGCATGCGTTGATGAGTTTCCGGTTTGTGGCTTCAAGTTTCCAGTCCGGAGGTCGCGCTTGAAACCCGAAACCTGAAACTCGAAACTATTTTCTTCCCAGCTCCTTCAGCGCCTGGTCGACGAAGCGCCGGTCGAAGAACTGGTTGTAGGGCACCGGGTCTTTGAGGAAGCCGACCTTCTTCATGAACTCGACGGTGTAGTTGTAGGAAGCCTCGGTGAGATCGCCGTTGACGCCCCAGATGCGCGGGTCGACGAGGTCATAGGCCTTCGCGAGCGTCTCGGTCGTCTCGTCCGGGAGGATTTTCTTCGCGACTTCCACCGTGCCCGCCTTGTTCGCCGCGATCCAGCGGTTCGCCTCGATGATCGCCTTGGTCATCCGCTGCACGGTGTCGGCGTTTTTCTGGATCCAGTCCGTCTTCGCCGTGCCGAATTCGTACGGGATCTCCGGCACGACCTTGGGGACGTTCACGAGCGGAATGATATCCGGGAATTTATCCAGCTTGGCCACTTCGGTGGTCGTGACGACGGTCACGTCGACCTTGCCGGCGACCATCGCCTTGAAGCGGTCGGCCGGCGAGCCGACGGCGACGTACTTGAACTTCTCCGGATCGATGCCGCTGCGCTCGAAGACGATGCGCGGGATGTGATACGAGATCGCGCCGATGCCGGAGACCGCGACGTTCTTGCCGATGAGCGCCTGCAGCGTCGTGCCGGCTTCCTTGCGCGCGATCAGGTAATACGGCGTGATCGGATTGGCGACGACCCAAAGGCGGATCGGGGCCTTGGAGGCCGTGACGATCGCCTCGGTCGCGCCCATGTTGATCGACGCGTCGATGTCGCCCGACAGCAGCGCCTTCACGTGCGTCGCGTCGCCGCGAAACTCGACGACTTCGGCGTCGACACCGTTCTTCTTGAAGAATCCCTTCTCGATCGCGACGTAGGGCGAGATCGATTCGAGCGACGGCGGGCTCAGCGAGGAGCCGAGCTTGATCTTTTGCTGCGCGGCGGCGGGGGACGTGAGCCCCACGATAAGACCGACCAATAGAAGAGCGGCGCTTCGGGCGATCGGACGCATGGATTCCTCCTTGTTTTTAGCCTGATGCGGCGGGGACTGTCTGCCGGTCCCCCGCCTTGGCCTACTACTATGGGAGCGAAATTTCGGTGTCAAGCTGCGTGGAGGATGACATGCGCGACGAGCTCGAAGGCGACGATCGCGAGCGTCAGCGCGGCTGTAACGAGCACGACGGCGGTGCGGCGTTTTTCGAGGCGCGTCGGCTCGTCCAGCCGCTCGGCGGCGCGCAGGCGCCGGGCGTGATAGACCGTGTAGAGATTCGCGAGCGCGCCGAGCGTGGCGAGAATCAGCACGGGAACGCGCAACGCGCTCTGGTCGAGGAAAGAGAGCGCGCCGCCGAGACCGAACAGCGCGCCGACGCCGAGCGCGACGGCGAGCGGGCCGATAAGCGTCGCGACCGCGCACGGCGCGCCCAAAAGGCCGAAGACGACCGCGCCCCAGTGAAGACGTGCGCCGGCTTCAGCGGCGTCGTCGGGCGGATGGGGCAGGTCCGCTCGCGCTTGCAGACGATAGGCGGCGACGGGGTCTTTGAAGCCTTTGAGCGTCAGCCGTTCCTCGTCGGCGCCGGGAAATTCGCCGGCGGCGTCTTTATAGGCGGTCGCGTCGACGAGGATCTCTCCCGGGCGCGTCTTGCCTTCCAGCCGCGCCGCGAGGTTGACGACGTCGCCGATCGCCGTGATGTCGCGGCTGTCGCCGGAGCCGAGTCTTCCGACGCGCGCCCAGCCGCTGGCGACCCCTGCGGCGGCATGCAAGTCCATCTGAAAGCGCGCTCTCAGATCGACCATGGCCGATTGCAATTCGACCGCGGCGGCGACGGCGCGGCGCGCGTGGTCGATTTGCTTGATCGGCACGTTGAAGAGCGCCATTGCGGCGTCGCCGATGTATTTGTCGATGAAACCGCCGTGCCGCGTGATGATCCCGGTCGCGGTCCGGAGAAAGGCATCGACCACCTCGTGCGTGCGCTCGGCGCCGAGTTCCTGCGTGAGCTCGGTGAACGAGGAGAGGTCGGCGAAGAGGACCGTCATCTCGACAAGCGCGCCCTCTTCGACGTGCGTATCGCAGCGGTTGCAGATATTTGGGTTGCGCGCGCTGCGCTTGACGCCGGCGGCGCGATAGACTCGGCCGAGCGCGCCGGCAAGCGGGCTGCCGCAGATGCCGCATTGCGCGGCGAGCGCCGACCGGCCGGCGGCTTCCGCCATATTAGCAGACGTAAGTCTGGATCGGCGTCGACGGCGCGCGGCGCGGCATGCGGATGCCCGCCTTGCGCCGGCGGTGGTCGAGCAGGAGCCGCGTGACTTCCTGCAGCGCGGTGACGATCGGCACCGCGACGACCATGCCGATCAGCCCGAAGGCGTGGCCGCCGATCAGCAGCGACGCTACCAGCAGAATGGGATGGAGGTGCACGCTGCGCCCGACGGTCATCGTCTGGATGATCGTGAGGTCGCAGAATTTGATGCCCAGATAAAGCAGCATGACTTTGACGAGCGGCGCGAAGCTCTGGAACTGGATCATCGCGATCATCGCGACGACCGTGCCGCTGAGAAACGGCCCGACGTATGGGATCACGTTCGCCATGCCGGAGAAAGCGCCGAGGAACAGTGGATAATTGACGCCGAGCAGCCACAAACCGGTGGACGCAATCGTCGCGATCGCGATGGCTTCGAGCGCGAGGCCGCGCAGATAGCGCCCGGCGATGCGCTCAATCTCGCACCACACCGCGACCGAAGTCTCGATCTCGTCGGCCGGCAGGCGGTCCATCAGAAGCTGCAGGAGCCTGCGGCTGTCGCGCAGCAAAAAATAGGAAAACACCGGAATCAGGACGATGACGATGACGATCTCGACCGCGTGGCTCAAGAGGTTCGGGAGATTGGCGGTCTGCTGCTGGAAGACGGTGCTCAAACGCTCGTTGCGCGTCTCGGGATCGCCCAAAACCTGCTGCAGCGGCGGATACTCTTCTATAATTTCGCGGTGCAGCTTGTCGAGCGATTGATCGACCTGCTGCTTGAACGTTCCGGAAGAGAGCGTGACGATCTCCGCGCGGAGCCGCGGCACAACCAGCGCGGCCGTGACGGCGAAGACAACAAAGAGCGACACGTATACCGTCGTGACGGCGAGGTTGTGGCGGATCGCCAAAGCCTCGAGGCGGCGCACCAGCGGACTAATCACGTACGCGAGCGCCGCAGAGAAGATCACGAGCACGACGACGTCGCTCGCGATGTAGGCGAGCGCGGCGACGATCGCGATGGCGATCGCCCAGACGATCGCGGGCGGCGGCGGAAACCAGCGGGTCGGGGTAGGCGCCGGCGCGGCGGCGGGCTCGGCGCTCACCGGCGCGTCCTCTCGGCGGCGGTGGGCTCGGCCAGCGTCACCGTCCCTTTGGCGGCGCGCAGCGCGTTCCGCGCCTGCTCGCTGCGCACGTAACCCGCGAGCGTCTTGAGCAGATTTTCCATCACGTGCACCGCGAGCGCTTTCTGGCCTTCGATGAGATCGTCGAAGTGGCTTTTGTAAAGGATCAACAGCGTCGTGTCTTCGTCGGCGCGCGCCGCGGCGAAGCGCGGCTGGTCGTCGATCAGCGCGAGCTCGCCGAAATAGGTCCCCGGCCCGAGGACGGCGAGCGGCTTCTCGGCGCCGTCGACGGCGCGGATAATGGAAATTTTCCCTTCGAGGACGATGAAAACCGCCTTGCCGGGGTCTCCTTCGCGAAAGATCGTCTCGCCCGCGGGGTAGCGCTTCTCGAAGAGCTTGATGAGGAGCCGGCCCAACAGGCGGCGGTTGAGGCCCGCGAAAAGCGGCACGCTGGCGAGCAGCCTGAGCCGCCTAAGCTGCTCGGGGTCGGTGGCCCATTCGCGCCAATGCCAGCTCATAATACAGCCTTTGGCTGAAGGGTATCCGATCCTTACTATATAAGTCAACGTGCTTTGATATTGGACTTTTCAGGCCGTTTTCGTTAAATCCCAGGACGGTGAGCGCGGCCGGAGTCAAAGAAAAAGCGCTGCTTTCCTGGAGCAGCGGCAAAGACAGCGCCTGGTCGCTGCATGTTCTTCGACGGCAGGGCGAATTCGACGTCGCCGGGCTGCTCACGACCGTTAACGAAGCGTACGAACGGGTCGCGATGCACGCGGTCCGGCTCGAACTGCTCGAGGCCCAGGCGGATGCGGCCGGCCTTTCGCTGTGGAAGGTCCCGATTCCTTATCCCTGCAGCAACGAGCGTTACGAGCAGGCGATGTCGGCGGCGGTCGAGCGGGCGAGATCGGAGGACATCGCCGCGATGGCGTTCGGCGACTTGTTCCTCGAAGATATCCGCGCCTATCGCGAAGCGCGGCTGCAGGACACCGGCGTGCGGCCGATCTTTCCCATCTGGGCGCGTCCGACGCCGGAGCTGGCGCGCGAGATGATTGCCGGCGGCCTCCGCGCCCGCGTCACGTGCGTCGACCCTAAACAGCTGGACGCGTCGTTCGCGGGCAGGGAATTCGACGCGGCTTTTCTCGCCGATCTCCCGCCCGGCGTCGACCCGTGCGGCGAGCGCGGCGAATTCCATACCTTCGCTTACGACGGGCCGATGTTCCGCCGTGCCGTTCCGATCCGCGGCGGCGAGATCGTCGCGCGCGACGGCTTTGTCTTTGCGGACCTGACGCCGGATTAAGACCGGAGGAAAATTATGCGCCCAAAAATGATCGCCATTGTCGCAGTCCTTTCGCTGGCTGCTTTAGCGCACGCGCAGGAAGGGCCGAACCGGCCGGAGGCGAAGCCGCTCACGCTCGACGCCAAGACGACGGCCGTTCTGGTGCTCGATCTGAACGCGCGCTGCCACGACGCGAAGCAGATCTGCAACAAGCTCACGCCGCGCCTCGGCGAATTTCTGGAGAAGGCGCGGGCGGCGAGCGTGCTGATCGTCTATTCCGTCTCGGCGTCGGCGAAAGGGACGCCGCTCGGCGAGGTCGCGACGCCGCTCAAGCGCCGCGACAGCGAGCCGGTGATCTATCCGGACGCGTTCGACAAGTTCACCGGCGGCGAGCTGCAGACGCTGCTGAAGGACAAGGGCATCAAGACGCTAGTCATTACCGGCGCGTCGACCAATGCCGCCGTGCTCTACACCGCGACGACCGCGGCGCGCATGCACCGCTACACCGTCGTCGTTCCGATGGACGGCATGGTAGCGAATTCCAATTACGAGCAGGAATACACGTTCCACCAGTTTACCGTCCTGCCGTCGGATGCGAGCAAGCAGTTTCAGTTCACGAAGTTGGAGATGGCGGGATTTAAGTGAGAGCTACTTTTTGGTTGGGGCAAGCTTACCGAAGGGGGAGTTTGACCACGGCAGAGTGATGTCGAAGAAAAGCTGTATGGGCTCTCCGCCTTTGCGCGGCGTTACCGTCATGACGTCGAAGCTTTTTCCACCCTCATGGCGCAACGCTTGACTGCCCGGTTGCAAACCCGATAGGCCGATTACGTCGTACTCTTCCTCGGTGTTGATGACAACGAACGCCGCCGCCGCCGAACGCCCATCGCCCGAGCTCATGATCGATCGAAAAAGGCCGTTTACAAAGGCGTGATGAAATCGCGCGCGTTCTGCGTCCCCTTGCTTGTCGTAGATCATTAAAGCGCTCAGATGGGACCGGATCCTGACGTAATTCTTTTCCAGCAAACTATTGACGATTTCGAGCGCGCGCGTCCAATTTCCCGCATCTATGGCCGCATTGATCTCTTTATCTTCGGCCGTGTATCGGTCGTAGGGCAGATAGGCGGGCGTCTTGGCGAACGCCATTCTTAGTTTCCCGAAATCCGCATGCGCGGGGTCGAGCTTGGCTCTCGCCAACAGAACAGCGTAATCGGACTCGGCGTCGTCTTGAACCTCGGCGGTCGAGCCGTTCGTTACAGGAACACACAGCGCGAGTGCCGCGATCAGCAAAAAAAGGCGGCGAGCCATCGGTACACCTTATGCTTTGATCACCCTCGCCGTGACCGTTCCGCTTTTTCCTTTAAGCTCTAAATCTCTCGTTGGCGCATTTAGGTACTGGTCTTTCACGGCTGCGTAACTGTCTTCCGTCAATAGAATCTCTCCTGCCGCCGCGGCGCCCTGGAGGCGCGCGGCGACGTTCAC
>Ga0075425_100008123_pt1 | contig 11112 bp, 8 predicted proteins | sample SoiMethybrSBSTD4_FD_75300 | JGI IMG/M metagenome (GOLD analysis project Ga0075425, IMG submission 75300) | Bulk soil microbial communities from a Populus tree surrounding site in Tennessee, USA - Soil MetaG P. TD hybrid SBSTD4 | ecosystem: Environmental > Terrestrial > Soil > Tree plantation...
CGCGGCGATCGGGCTGGCGGGCCTGACCGCGGTCGTCTCGATCGAGGAGACGATCAAGCTCAAGCGCGGCGAGACGATCCTGATCCAGGGCGGCGCCGGCGGCGTCGCCGGCTTCGCCATCGCGCTCGCCAGGCACCTCGGCGCGCGCGTCATCACCACCGCGAGCGCGGCAAACCACGACTACGTGCGCAAGCTCGGCGCGGACGAGGTGATCGACTACCGGTCCGAGGATTTCGCGAAGCGGGTAAAAAACGTCGATGCCGTGTTCGATACCGTCGGCGGCGACGTGACCCAGCGCAGCTTCGCGGTGCTCAAGCCCGGCGGACGCCTGGCGTCGATCGCAGTGGGTATGACTGCCCCAGCCTCACCCCGGACGGATGTCCAATCGCTGCGGCCGAAGGTCGACCGCACCCGCGCGCGCCTCGACCGGGTCGCGAAGCTCGTCGCCGACGGCATAGTGCCGCTGCCGGAGATCACTGAATATCCGCTCGCGAAAACCGCCGAGGCGCATCGCGTCAGCGAGGCGCGCCACCTGCGGGGCAAGCTGGTGCTGCGCGTGCGCTAGCCGGCGCCGGGCGTCGACAGGAAGCGCACCACCCACACCGCGATGAGATTCGCAGCATAGACCGCGTCCGCGCGCGCGGTCAGGAGATGATCGGCCGTGTCGAGCGAGACGAAGCTCTTCGGATGCCTCGCGGCGGTGAAGATGCGCGTCGCGTTCGAGATCTCGACGGTCGTGTCGCGCGGCGAATGCATGACCAGCAGCGCACGGCGCAGCTCGCCGATCTTCGCCGCGAGGTTCTGCTCTGCGGCGTCGGTCAGGAACTGGCGCTTGACCCTGAACCGCCGGCCGGCGAGCACCACGTCGGCTTCGCCGGCCGCCTCGATCGTCGGCAGGTGCTCGCCGAAGAGGTGGGCCACGTGGCGCACATCACTTGGTGCGCCGATCGTGACCACCGCCTTGCACTCCGCAATGCTGCCCGCCGCGGCGAGCACCGCCGCGCCGCCCAGGCTGTGGCCGATCAGGAGCGCAGGGGCAGCGTAGGCCGCGCGCAGATGTGCCGCGGCGGCGAGCAGGTCGGCGACGTTGGACGAGAAGTTGGTGTTGGCGAACTCGCCTTCGCTCGCGCCGAGCCCGGTGAAATCGAAGCGCAGCACGGCGATGCCGTGCGCGGTGAGCTGCTGGGCGATGCGCGCGGCGGCGAACACGTCCTTGCCGCAGGTGAAGCAGTGCGCGAAGAGCGCGTAGGCAGCGGGGGCACCGTCCGGCGCATCGAGGCGCGCAGCGAGCTGCTGGCCGCCGCTTCCCGGAAAGGTGACGCGCTCGATCTTCAGAAAATAATTACTACCCCGACCCCGAATTCTGCAGCGCCTCCCAGACCCGCCGCGGCGTCGCCGGCATGTCGAGGTGCTTGACGCCGCGCGGGCGCAGCGCGTCGAGGATCGCGTTCATCACCGCCGGTGGCGCGCCGACGCAGCCCGCCTCGCCCACGCCTTTCACGCCCAGCGGATTGGTCTTCGCCGGCACGTCGACGAAGTCGAGCTCGTAGTGCAGCGGCAGGTCGGAGGCGCGCGGCATGGCGTAGTCGGTGAAGCTCGCCGAGAGCATCTGGCCCGACTCGCGGTCGAAGGCGATGTTCTCCATCAGCGCCTGGCCGATGCCCTGCGCCAGCGCGCCCTCGATCTGCCCGTGGCAGATGAGCGGGTTGATCACCCGGCCGACGTCGTCGACCACCGCGTAGCGGTCGATGAACACTTCGCCCGTGTCGGGATCGATCTCCAGCTCGCAGGCATGCGCGCCGTTGGGAAAGGTCGGCGGCGCCGCCGATGAGCCGCTCGCGTCGAGGCCGGTGCCGAACCGGGTGGTCGGCCCGGCCGGGCGATGGAAGGCCCGCGCAACGTCGACCAGCGAGATCGAGCGGTCGGTGCCGACCACCGTGAATTTCCCTTCCTTGAACTCGAGGTCGGCCCCGGCAGCTTCGAGGAGATGTTCCGCGAGCGGCTTCGCCTTCTGGATGATCACGTCCGCCGCGGCGCGCAGCGCCGAGCCGCCGAGCATCGCGCTCCTCGAGGCATAGGTGCCGCGGCCGAACGAGACCGCGTCGGTGTCGCCCTGCACCAGGCGGATGTTCTCGAACGGCACGCCGAGCCAGTCCGAGACCATCTGCGCGTAGGTGGTCGCATGGCCCTGGCCGTGCGAGAAGGTGCCGGCGACAATGGTCGCCATGCCGCTCGGGTCGAAGCGGATCTCCATGCGCTCGTTGAACACGCCGGAGTCCTCGAGGTAGTAGATCAGCGCCCTGCCCCGCAGGCGCCCCTTGGCCTCACTCTGCTGTTTTCTTTTTTGAAAACCATTCCAGTCGGCGAGCTCCAGACAGCGATCGGTGAGCTTCGCGAAGTCGCCCGAGTCGTAGGTCCAGCCCACCGGCGCGCCGACGGTCCAGTTCGCCGTCGTGTTGTGCGGCATCGCGCTGGGCGGAATGTAGTTGCGCCGGCGCAGCTCGACCGGATCGATGCCGATCTTGCACGCCGCCTCGTCCATCAGGCGCTCGGTGACGTAGGCCGCTTCGGGCCGGCCGGCGCCGCGATAAGGCCCGAGCGGCGTGGTATGCGTGAACGTCGCCTTCGCCGCGACGAGCATTGCGGGAACGACGTAGACGCCGGGGATGTTGCGCAGCGCGCAGAGGACCGGGACCACGCCGGCGTTGGTGACGTAGGCGCCGACCGCATGCAGCGCTTGCATCCTTATTGCGAGGATTTTGCCTTGCTCGTCCAAGGCCATCTCGGCGTTGACGAGCTGGTCGCGGCCGTGGTTGTCGCCGAGCATCGACTCGGTGCGCGTCGCCACCCACTTCACCGGCCGGCCGAGGCGCCGCGACGCCATGAGCACCAGCCCGTCCTCGGGGTAGATGTCGCCCTTCATGCCGAAGCCGCCGCCCACGTCCAGCGCGACGACGCGGATCCTCGTCTCCGGCACCTTGAACACTGCCCCGGCGAGGATCGAGCGAACCCCGTGCGGGTTCTGCGTGCTCGTATGCAGCGTGAAGGAGTCATCGGCGAAGTCGCCGATGCAGGCGCGCGGCTCCATCGCGTTGGCGGTGATGCGGTTGTTGTAGAGCCGCAGCGAGACGGTGTGCTTCGCCCTGGCGAAAGCGGCGTCGGTCGCGTCCTTGTTGCCCATCATCAGCGGGAACGCGAGGTTGCCCATCGCGTTGTCGTCCCAGACCTTCTGCGCGCCCTCCTTGGCCGCGTCCTCGACGCCGACCACCGCCGGCAACGGCTCGTAGTCGACCTCGACGCGCTCGGCGGCGATGCGCGCCTGCTCGGGCGTGTCGGCGACGACGAAGGCGATGCGATCGCCGACGTAGCGCGCTTTCGCCGGCTCGAGCAGAGGCCGGAAGGTGCGGTAGCCCTTCGGCCCGCCCATGTCCTCGGGCATGAAAAGCGGCGGGATGCCGCCGAGGTTCTCGCTCTTCACGTCGGCGCCGGTCAGGACCAGGTGGACGCCCGGCATGGCCAGGGCCGCTGACGCGTCGATGCCTTTGATCTTCGCGTGCGCATGCGGCGACATGACTACCGCGCCGTGCAGCATCTGCGGCAGCTGCAGGTCGTCGACGTAACGAGAACGTCCGGTCAGGAAGCGCAGGTCCTCAACGCGCCGGACCGGTTGCCCGATGCCGTATCTGTTCACGATTTGCCCTCTGCCCGTTTGGCGCCTTCGCTCATCGCCTTGAATTTCGCCCAGATTACGCTCGGATGGACTTCCGGCCGGTACGTCGCCTGCGACGAGAAACCGCAATCGGCGCCGGCGATCACGCGCTCGGCGCCGACGATGCGGGCGAAGCGCGCGAGGCGCTCGGCGATGAGCTCCGGGTGCTCGACGATGTTGCTCGCGTGCGTGATCACGCCCGGCACCAGCAGCTTGTCGTCCGGGAGCTTCGCGCTCTCCCAGTAGTGGTACTCGTGCTCGTGGCGCGCATTCGCGGCCTCGAATGAATAGGCGGCGGCGTTGACCTTCAGCATGAAAGGCGCCACTTCGCCGAGCGCCGGGTCGTGCACCCGCGGGCCCTCGTTGATGCCGTAGCAGGTATGGAAGCGCACTTTCCCGGCCGGGATGCCGCGCAGCGCGTGGTTGATCGCGTCGACGTGGATCTGCGCGAGGCGGCGCCGCTGCCTGTCGTCGAGCGCCGGGTCGGAGAAGTTGTCGGTCATGAACGGGTCGTCGATCTGCAGGTACAGGCCGGCGTCGACGATCGCCTTGTACTCCTGGCGCATGGCCTCCGCGACCGCGAAGAAGAATTCCTCGTCGCTCTTGTAGTGCTCGTTGCCGCCTGCGCCGCTCGGCGCCACCGAAGGCATGAAGCCGGCCTTTGCACCGGCGGCCGCCATCGCCGCCCTGAGGTTGTCGATGTCGCGGCGCAGCGCCTCTTCGCCCTTGTAGCTCACCGGGCCGGTGCACGCCATCGGCACGACCGGCGCGATCGAGCCGCCGGTCATCGCTCGGGCGAAGTACTCTTTGTAATACTCGGGAAAGGCGGCGCGCTCGGCGTCGAAGAACGAGACCTTCTTGCCGGGCCGCGGCTCGAACCCGGCGAGCCGCTCGCGAATGTAGGTGAAGAAGCCGGGCTTCGACTGCTCGCCGTCAGCGACGATGTCGATGCCGCACTCGACCTGCCGCCGCACGCAGTCCGCCACCGCGCTTTTCACGCGCGCCTCGTAGCGGCCGCGGTCGTAGGCCCGCCCCGCCACCTTGTCCTTCATCAGGTCGAGAAGGTCGTGCGGCCGCGGCAGGCTGCCGACATGGGTCGTTTGCATTCGATGAACCATGCTACGTCAGGTACCTGAAGGGTAGGCCCGCGTTTCGCTGTTATGCTAATTGTCCGATATGTTCAAACTCATCCGCATGGCCAAGCGCGGCGACAAGCTGCCCGCCGAGTTCCGCCAGGAATGGCTCGACCGCTACCGCGAGCTGCGCAAGACCGCCGGCAAGGTGATCGCGAGTGTCGCCGCCGACGGCAAGCCGCTCGGCGACGATCCGTCGTACCAGGGCATGGCGGCGCTGTATTTCTCGACCACGGCCGAGGCGCACGCCGCGCGCAAGGACGAGAAGGGATCGATCAGCGTCGTCGCCGACGAGAAGGTGCTGTTCGAGAAGCCGCAGCTGCAGCTCAAGGGCTCCAACCAGCCGAAGGTGATCCTGACTTCGGTGCGCAAGAAGGACCTCACGCCCGCGCAGTTCAGGGACGCGGCGCTCAAGGGCTACGCCAAGGCCGAGAGCAAGGCGCTGGTGGAAGCCGGCGTGCAGAAGATCGTGGTCAGCTTCGCCGCGCCCGAGGAGAAGGCGCCGGCCTTCGACGGCATGCTCGAGATCTATTTCGAGAACAACGACCAGCTCAAGGCCGCGTTCGCCAGCCCCGTCATCGGCATGCTGCGCAAGGACGAGGAGACCCTGGTGCAGCAGGACGCGCCGGAGATCCGCATCGTCGCCGAGGAATTCGTCCTCTAGCTGCGGCGCGCGGCGATCGCCTGCCAGATGCGCGCGGGCGAGTAGGGAAAATCGAGGTGGTGGATGCCGAGCGGGCGCAGCGCGTCGATCACCGCGTTCGCCACCGCCGGAATCGCGCCGGTCGTCCCCGCCTCGCCCGCGCCCTTCACGCCGAGCGGATTCGACGGCGAGGGCACCGAGTGGTCGAAGAGCTCGACGCGCTTCAGGATCTCCGGCCGCGGCATCGCGTAGTCCATGAACGAGCCGGTGAGGAGCTGGCCGTCCGCGTCGTAGACCACGTGCTCGGCGAACGCCTGGCCGAGCCCCTGCACTATGCCGCCGTGCAGCTGCCCGTCGACCAGCGAGTGGTTGAGGATGCGCCCGCAGTCGTCGACCGCCACGTAGCGCACCACCTCGACCTCGCCCGTCTCGGGATCGACCTCGACCTCCGCCACGTGCGCGCCGCCGGGAAACGCCACCGGGGTCGGGATCGAGTCCTGCGCGTCGAGCGCGGCGCGATGCCGCTTCGCCAGCTCGGAAAACCCGATGGCGAGGTCGGTGCCCTTGACGCGGTAGGTCCCCTCGCGGAACTCGACATCCGCCGGCGCGACCTCGAGGTCCTTCGCCGCGAGCTCGCGGCCCTTCTCCACGACCTTCTTCGCCGTCGCGAACAGCGCGCCGCCATGCGACATCATCGAGCGCGAGCCGACCGTGCCGCCGCCGACCATGGGCGGCCCGGCCGCATCGCTCGCCTTCAATAGGATCTGCTCGGGGGAAATGCCAAATACTTCCGCGACGATCTGCGGCAGCATCGTCTCGTGGCCCTGTCCCGACGGGCCGGCCAGCACATGCAGCGTCGCGTCGCCGGAATCGCCGAACTTGATCGCCGCCTCCTCCTTGGGGCTCGCACCGCCGCCCGAGGGCTCGACGAACATCGCGAGGCCGATGCCCCTCAGCTTTCCATTCTTTCTGGACTGCTCACGCCGCTGCTCGAACGAGGACCAGTCTGATCGCTGCAGCGCCTCCTCCAGCTCTCCGGGCGGATCGCCGCTGTCGTAGGTCGAGCCGACGGGCGTCTTGTAGGGGAATGCCTCTCTCGGAATCAGGTTGCGCCGGCGCAGCTCGACGCGGTCGATGCCGGTCTCGCGCGCGGCCTCGTCGACCAGCCGCTCGACGAGATACGACACGTTGGGGCGGCCGGCGCCGCGGTAGGCGGTGGTCGGCGTGGTGTTGGTGAGGGCGAGCCGGTGTCGCCCGTAGAGCGCCGCGATGCGGTAGGCGTTGATCGCGTGCGTAGACGGGTTGAGCGTGTTGATCAGCGGCCCGGGCTGCGAGAGGTAGGCGCCGGCATTCACCGTCCAGCGTACGCGCAGGGCGACGAAGCGCCCGTCGCGATCGAGGCCGAGCTCGCCCGAGAGCCGCGCGCCGCGGCCGTGGTAGTCGCTGACCATGCTCTCGAAGCGCGAGCCGACCCACTTCACCGGGCGGCCCAGCCTGCGCGCCGCCACCATCAGCGCGCAGTACTCGCCGTAGGGGTCGGAGCGGATGCCGAAGCCGCCGCCGACGTCGAGCGCCCGATGCCGGATCTTCTCCGCCGGCACGCCGAGGATCGCCGCCAGGCCGGGCACCAGCATCGGCTTGCCCTGCGAGGGCGAGTAGAGATCGAAGCTCGCGCTCGCGGCGTCATAAGCGGCAACGCACGCCTTGGGCTCCATCGGCGCGCCCGAGACGCGCGTCGACTCGAGCGTGAGGCGCGTGATGTGCGCCGCGCCGGCGAGCGCCGCTTCGGTCTTGGCTTCGTCGCCGTACTCGTAGTCGAAGCAGAGGTTGCCCGGGATGTCCTCGTGCAGCAGCGGCGCGCCGGGCGCGAGCGCCGCATCGGCATTGATCACCGGCTCCAGCTCCCTGTATTGCACGTCAATTTCTTCTGCCGCATCCTGCGCCGCCTGTGGCGACTCGGCGATGACCAGCGCCACCTCCTGCCCGACGAAGCGCACGCGGCCGCGCGCGAGAACGCTGCGGTAGGGCACCTTGAGCGGCGCCCCGCCACGCCCGGGGTAGCGCACCAGCGGCGGCGGCGACTTCAGGTCCGCAACGTCCTCGGCGGTAAGGACGACGATGCCGGCGGGTTTTCTCAGGGAAAGAATCTCGGCGTGGGCGCGATCGGAGCGCACGAAATAGCCGTAGAGCTGTCCCGGCAGGCTCCAGTCGGCGCTGAAGCGGCCCTCGCCCGTCAGCAGCCGGGGATCTTCCCGGCGCCCCGCGAACTTCAACCCCAGACCTCGCGCGCGACTTCGACCACGCGCTCGAGCTTGCGCCACTGCTCCTCGGGCGTGAGCTTGTTGCCGTGGTGCGTGCTGGAGAAGCCGCATTGCGGCGAGAGGCACAGGTCCTCGACGCGCATGTAGCGTCCCGCCTCCTGGATTCTTTCCATCAGGAAATCCACGGTCTCGAGCTGCGGCGTCTTGGACGACACCAGGCCGAGCACCACCTTCTTGCCCGGCGGCACGAAGCGCAGCGGCTCGAAGCCGCCCGCACGTGAGCTGTCGAACTCCATGAAGAAGGCGTCGACGCCGCTCGAGAACATCGCCTCGGCCACCGGCTCGTAGCCGCCCTCGGCCACCCAGGCGCTGCGGAAGTTGCCGCGGCAGGTGTGCATCGCGATCGTCATCCCCGGCGGCTTCGAGCGCACGACCTCGCGAATGGTGCGCGCATAGCGCGCGGGCAATGCCGCGGGATCGTCGCCGTTCTTCTTGCACGCCTCGCGGATCTTCGGGTCGCAGAGATAGGCGAACGCCACGTCGTCGAGCTGCAGGTAGGTGCAGCCGGCCTTGGCGAACGCGGCGATCGCCGCGCGGTATGCCGCCGCGGCGTCGCTCCAGAACTCGTCCATGTCCTTGTAGGCGATGCCCGCGCGGCCGGCGCGCAGGTGGAGCATCGAGGGCGACGGGATCGTGAACTTCGGCGTCTTTTTCGTGACGCTCTTGAGAAAAGCAAAGTCATCGATCATGATCGGCTTCGAGTAGCGCAGCTTTCCCGTCACGATCGGGATCGGCGGCTGCTCCTCGCTGCCGGCGAACTTCGGCCCCGGGTTCTCGCGCAGCGCCACGCCCTCGAGCTGCTTGAGGAAGTCGAGGTGCCACCACTCGCGGCTGAACTCGCCGTCGGTGATGCCCTCGAGGCCGAGCGACTCCTGCCTGGCCACGACCTCGCGGATCGCCTTCTGCGGGTCGGCCTTCAGGCCGGCAGGCCTGAGCAGGCTGCCCACATGGTCCGCACGGAAGGGAGGCTTCAGATTCAATCGGCCCTCGCGCCGGAATCCTTCACCGCCTGCGACCACTTCTGCACTTCCGAGCGAAGGAAAGCGGCGAACTCCCCCGAGGTGTTGGCTTTCCAGTCGAGGCCGACCTTGGCGAGGTGGGCCTGCACGTCGCTCGAGGAGAGCGCCTTGTTCATTTCCGAGTTGATATGGTTGACGAGCTCCTGCGGCATGCCCGCCGGCGCGAAGACGCCGATCCAGGTCAGGTCGTCGAAGCCGGAAAAGCCCTGCTCGTTCACCGTCGGCACCTCGGGCAGCGCGGGCGAGCGCTGCGCGCTGGTGACGGCAATGGCGCGCAGGCGTCCGGCTCGCACGTGGCCGACGGCGGGCGGCATCGACGTGCACGAGATCTGGGTATGGCCGGCGACGGCGGCGCCGGCCGCCTGCGCCGGCTGGTAGGGGACGTGCGTGATCTCGACCTTCGAGAGCGCCTTGAGGCGCTCCATGGAGAGATGGGTGGTGGTGCCGATGCCGGAGGACGCGTAGGAAAGCTTCTCCCTGCCGGCGAGCGCAACCAGCTCCTGCAGGTTCTTCGCCGCCACCGACGGATGCACGGCGATGATGTTCGGCGTGCTCGGACCGAGGATCACGGGCGCGAAGTCGGTGAACGGATCGTAGCCGGGGTGAGCGTACAGGCTCGGGTTGACGGCGTAGGCGACGCTGGTGACGAACAGCGTGTAGCCGTCGGGCGCGGCGCGCTTGACCATCTGCGCGGCGAGGTTGCCGGAACCGCCGGGCTTGTTCTCCACCAGCACCGACTGGCCGAGCGATTCGGACAGCTTCGGCGCCACCAGCCGCGCGACGAGGTCGGTGGTGCTGGCCGGCGCGAAGCCGACGACGATGTGCAGCGGCTTCTGCTTCGGCCAGTCCTCGGCCTGCGCGCCGGCGCAAGCCAGCGCGGCGACGAGCAGGCAAAAACGGAGCATCGGCCGATGCTACCATCCCGCCCCGCGTGAACATTCTCTTCGCCAGCGAAACCGAGAAGCCGGAGTTCTGGATCCCGCTGCTGCAGCAGGCGCTGCCGCAAGACCGCTTTTTTACCGACGCAGAAAAAAACATCGACATCGCGCTGCTCGCGACGCCGCGCTCGGGCGTGCTCGCGCGCTTGAAAGGCGTGAAGCTCATCCAGTCGCTGTGGATGGGCGTCGATCGCCTCCTCGAGGATCCCGGCCTGCCGAAGGGCGTGCCGCTCGCGCGGCTGATCGATCCGGGCATGGTCGCGGCGATGTCCGAGTCGGTGCTCGCGCACGTGCTCGACTGGCACCGCCACCACTACCGCTACCGCCAGCAGCAGGCTGAGCGCCAGTGGCGCCGGCGCAAGCAGTACCTCGCCTCCGACCGCACCGTGGGCATCCTCGGCATGGGCGTGCTCGGCACCGACGCGGCGCGCAAGCTCCTCGCGCTCGGCTTCAACGTCGCCGGCTTCAGCCGCCGGCCGAAGCGGATCGACGGCGTGGAGTGCTTCACCGAGCTGAAAGCCATGCTCGCCAGGACCGACGCCCTCGTCTGCCTGCTGCCGCTCACCCGCGAGACGCGCGGCATCCTCAACGGCCGCAACCTCGGCCTCCTGAAGAAATACGGCTGCGTGATCAACCTCGCGCGCGGCGCGCACCTCGTCGCCGCCGACCTGATCCGCGAGCTCGACTCGGGGCACCTCGCGCACGCCTACCTCGACGTCTTCGAGCACGAGCCGCTGCCGGCGGGCGACGCGCTGTGGAAGCACCCCGGCGTCACCCTCACGCCGCACTCCGCGGCGCTCACCGAGCCGCGCACCGCGATCGCGAAGATCGTCGAGAACGTCGAGCGCGTGCGCCGCGGCGAAACGCCGCTGCACCTCGTCGACTACGCCGCCGGGTACTAATTCGGGGTCAGGCTCGTAATTCCCAGCAGCCTAAGTGAAGCGCGGGCATTGATTGCGGCGGTACGCGCAGCAGCCACTCGCCGCAACGTAACGATTCCCGAACCGCCTGAAGAGCCGTTGCCGGAAAACTGCTGCGAGCGCGGCTGCGACCGCTGCGTCTTCACCGTCTACTACGAAGCGCTCGACGCCTGGCGGCGCGACGTCGAGTCTCAATAAGCGAGCTTCGGGTACCAGTCCGCGCCGCGGCCCTCGGGGGTAAGGTCGAGCAGGTTCCAGAGCGGCCACATCATGTCGATGTGGCGCTGGTTCTGCCCCTTGTCGGCCTTGCCGAACACCATCTCGGTGGCGTACCGGTGGCGGACTTTCGCGTTCTTCACGAAGACGTTCATGATCGGGATCTGGCCGCCGTCCTCGCTCTCGCCGTGGTAGTCGCGGTTGTAGCTGTTG
>Ga0075425_100008124_pt1 | contig 11111 bp, 10 predicted proteins | sample SoiMethybrSBSTD4_FD_75300 | JGI IMG/M metagenome (GOLD analysis project Ga0075425, IMG submission 75300) | Bulk soil microbial communities from a Populus tree surrounding site in Tennessee, USA - Soil MetaG P. TD hybrid SBSTD4 | ecosystem: Environmental > Terrestrial > Soil > Tree plantation...
ATCGTGAAATAGAGTGGTTGCGTCGAGTCGACCAGCAAATCGTTGCGCACGTGCGAAAGCCGGCCGCGCGCCTTATACAGTTCCACGCAGCCAAGAAACAGACGTCTTCCGGGATGCCACTTTTGCAGCCTTTGCTTTGTCGGGCCTCGGCGGCACCAGCCGAGCGGCGGCTCCGATGAACGCCGCTACCGAGGCTTCATCGTTGTCGGACCGTCCGGGCAGGGTCCTTGCATGGCTTGCGCGCAGACCGATCGCAACACTGGGACTTCTGTTCCTGCTGCTGTGGACGCCGGGCATATTCAGCCTGCCTCCGCTCGATCGTGACGAAAGTCGCTTTGCCCAATCGTCTCGCCAGATGCTCACAAGCGGCGATTTCATTGACATCCGCTTTGGCCATGTTCCCCGTTACAAGAAGCCGATCGGGATCTATTGGCTTCAGGCCGCGACGACAGCGGTCGCTGGAGCGGGCGATCGCGGTCAGATCTGGACCTATCGCCTGCCGTCCCTTCTAGGCGGTCTGCTCGCGGTTCTACTCACCTACTGGTGCGCGCGCTCCTTCGCCTCTCGTGAGGAGTCCTGGCTGTCGGGCGCACTGGTAGGCGCGACTCTGTTGCTGACGGGAGAAGCCACCATTGCCACGACCGATGCCGTTCAGCTCGCCTGCATGCTCGGAACGATGGGGCTTGTGCTCCGCGCTTACCTCGCCGGACGAGATCAACGGCATCCAATCCCTTCTGTCGGCCTCGTTTTGGCCGGCTGGACGGCCTTGGCGGCCGGCATCCTGGTCAAAGGTCCAGTCGTTCCGGCCGTCGCGAGCGTGACAATTCTCGCGCTCGTCATTTGGGACCGTGAATGGCGCTGGTTGAAGCTGCTCAGACCGCTCTGGGGTGTGCCACTGGCGCTCGCACTCATCGCGCCTTGGGCGATCGCCATTCTTGTGGCCAGTCACGGCGCGTTCTACCAACAGTCATTCGGCCAAGATTTTGCGGCCAAGCTTGCGGGCGGTCAGGAGACCCATGGTGCGTGGCCGGGATACTATCTCGTCCTGCTGACGATCAGTTTCTGGCCTGCGATCTTGTTCCTGGCTCCGGGCCTCGCGGCCGCGATACGCCAGCGAACCGATCCGGCGACACGCTTTCTCGTCGCATGGTGCGGAGCATCCTGGGTCATGTTCGAGATCGTTCCAACCAAGCTCCCCCACTATGTCCTGCCCCTCTACCCCGCGCTGGCGATTATGTCGGCCGCCTGGATATTGGCACCGCGCGCTCAAGCCGCTCCTCGTTGGCAAACGGCACTAACCTACCTGGCGATGGCTCAGTTCGTTGTGGGGCTGGCTGCCCTCATCGGAGCGCTCATCGAATTGCCCGGACTGTACGGGTCTGGACCACCGTGGTGGCTCGCGGCAGCCGCTGGGTTGGCTGGCCTACTCGGCATCGGGGCAGTGGTTGCGCTATTGCGCCGAGCGCCAGTCGCGGCGGCGGGACTGGCACTGTCCACCGTACTTGTGGCGTACCCCGCACTCGCGCTCGGCACAGCGCCTCGATTGACCCAACTCTGGATCAGCTCAAGCACGGCCGAGCTGGTCGCAAAAGACGCGCGCCCTGGCGATCCGCCGCCGGCACTTGCCGGTTATCTAGAGCCGAGCATGGTCTTCTATCTCGGCAAGGACACGCGCCTCACCGACGGGCCTGGCGCTGCTGCAGTCGGTGCGGTGCAAGGGGGATTGGCGGTCATCGAAGATAGCGAACGGCGGGCCTTTTTGGCGCGCCTGGCGGAACTTGAGACCGGAGCGACCAAGATCGACGAGGTGTCAGGGTACAACTATTCGAAAGGTAAGCCCGTCCACATCACGATCTATCGCGTGACTGCGATACACGACATCACCGAACCTCCAGCTGAGTGAAGCGCGCGGCAGGTGAACGATGTCGATGTGCAGTTCTCGGCGAGCGTGCTCTCGCTGCAACAGGCGGCATCTCAGCCGCTGACGGGTCCTCGAGAGCGGACTGGCTCGCTCGAATAGCGGCCATTGCACTTGGTTTAATGCTGAACAGACGGCGCCTGGATGAATGAAGTTCGTCGCCGACGGACCATTCGTTGGCTGGCGCCGCGACGCATGCGTCCCCGTCGCTTGCGACTTCGATGAGTGAGCGACGACGTGCTCGCTCGTCAGTTTCACTTGACGACCAAATGGAAGGCACTAAAGATCGACGGGTTGTTGCACCCGTTGATGGGGAGTCGTTGGGGCTTTCGCGTGGGCGGCGACTTCGGAGCGTCTTATAGGACGATGAGTCTCCAGATAGCGCGGGGGCGTGAAGCCAAGCCTCCGCTAAGGTCGATCCGCTCGAAGCAGAACGTCCGCCCTCGACTTCAGGAAGCGACAGAACAATCCACCACCGCGGCCCCCGCGAAGAAGGCAGTTCCCCGCTTTCCAGTAAACCCTGATACCAAAGCGTTTTACCGAAAGTTCTATCCGGGAACTTCGACCATCGAGTGGAACGACTGGCGCTGGCAGATGCGCGCACGTATTCGCACGCTCGACGAGTTGGCGCGTATTTTTCATCTGAGCGATGACGAATATCAGGCGGTGAAAAAGCACACGGGCTCGTTGCCCGTGGGTATAACGCCGTACTACGCCAGCCTGATGGATCCCAAGGATCCTCGCGAGCCTCTTCGCCGCACCCATATCATGACCGGAGAGGAGTATTTGCGCGGGCCGGGGGAAGACGATGACCCGTTGGCGGAAGACCATGACACGCCGGCGCCCGGCATCGTTCACCGCTACCCCGATCGCGTTCTCTTTCTCACCACCGGTACCTGCTCGACCTACTGCCGTTATTGCACGCGCGCCCGCGTCGTAGGCAATCCCGGAGGCGAGTACCAGTTCTCTGTCCGCCAATGGGAACAGGCTTTGGCCTATCTCGAGGATCACACGGAGGTCCGCGACGTCCTGATGTCGGGTGGCGATCCCCTGACGCTGGGCGACGACAAGCTTGACTGGCTGCTCGGGCGCCTGCGCGCCATCAAGCACATCGAATTCATCCGGGTCGGGACCAAGGTTCCGGTGGTTCTGCCACAACGCATTACGAAGCAGCTGGTGGCGATCCTGAAAAAGCATCATCCGCTCTGGATGAGCATCCACTTCACGCATCCGGACGAACTGACGGACGAGGTTACGGAATCGACAGCGCGCTTGGCCGATGCCGGCATTCCCCTTGGCAGCCAGACGGTCCTACTCAAGGGCATCAACGACGACATCGCGGTCATCAAACCGCTCATGCTCGGGCTGCTGAAGCGCCGCGTCAGGCCCTACTACCTCTATCAATGTGATCCGATCCGGGGTTCGGCTCACTTCCGCACGCCCGTCGAGAAGGGTCTCGAAATCATTCAGGGTCTGCGGGGTCACACGACGGGCTATGCCACGCCTATCTTTGCCGTTGACGCGCCAGGCGGCGGCGGCAAGGTCCAGATCACACCAGACTTCATAGTGGGTCGCGACGGGGATGACCTGCTTCTGCGCAATTTCGAGGGTGATGTTTATCGCTATCACGACCCGGGCGGCTCGTTGGGCCGGGACAAGAAGGTCAAGCTGGCGGCCGAGTAAGTAAGGGACATATCACCATGCGCATCGGGGTCACATTCGACCTCCGCTCGGACTACCTCGCCATGGGCTATGACGAGGAAGAGACTGCCGAGTTCGACAGCGAGATTACGGTTTCGGCGTTGTGCACTGCGCTCGCCGGACTGGGCTATGTCCCTGAGCGGATCGGCGGCGTGGTGAAATTTGCCGAATGTCTGGCCAGAGGTGAGCGCTGGGACGGCGTGTTCAACATTTGTGAAGGGCTGAAGGGTGTCTCGCGTGAGGCCCAAGTGCCGGCGCTGCTCGAAGCTTTCGATATCCCCTACGTCTTCTCGGACCCTTTGACGCTTTCGCTGACGCTCGACAAGGCGATGTGCAAGCGCGTGGTGCGCGACTGCGGCATACCGACTGCCGATTTTGCCGTCATTGATAATATCGGTGATGCGGACCGGGTCATGCTGGACTATCCGCTGTTTCTCAAACCCGTCGCCGAGGGGTCGGGAAAAGGGATAGACGGGGAATCCAAGGTCGAAGATGCGCAAGCCATGAAACGCTGCGCAGCAAAACTCTTGCGCAAATTCAACCAACCGGTCCTCGTCGAAACGTTCCTTCCGGGCCGGGAGTTCACGGTGGGCATCACGGGTACCGGTGACGATGCGCAGGTGCTGGGCGTCAGCGAAATCGTCAAAAGGCGAACTATGTCGGCGACGGCTACGGATTCGAGAATAAGGAACATTGGCAGGACAAAGTCGATATCGTCGGTGCGCCGAAAGCGGATACGAGGGTGGCGGGCGAAGTCGCACTTGCGGCGTGGCGTTGCCTGCGCTGTCGGGACGGCGGTCGCGTCGATATACGTTGCGATGCGACGGGACAGGCACAGTTCATGGAGGTGAATCCGTTGGCTGGCCTTCGGCCAGGCTATTCGGACCTGTGCTTCATAGCCGAGCGCGAAGGGCTCTCCCACCAACAGCTGATCGGAAAGATCATGGACTCCTTCCTGAAGCGCTATCCGGCGCTCGCGGCACGTCGGGCAGCTTGAGATGCGGGTGCTGGTGCTTCATTCGGATATCGGATCCGACCCACCGCCAGATGAGCTGGATACACTCATTGCTGCGGACGCAGTCAGAGAAGCTTTGGTGAAGCTTGGACATTGCGCCTCGCTCGCCGCCTTCACGGTCGACGAGGACCGCTTTGCTCAACTTCTGGACCTTGAAAAAGCGGATGTCGTGTTCAATCTCGTCGAAGGTATCGGTGGGCTCGGACAGCACGCGCCGATCGCGCCGCGCATGCTGGACGACTATGGCGCGGTCTTCACGGGCGCGACGGCCTTGGCGATGGCGCTGACAAACGACAAGCCGCTGACCAAGCGCAAGTTGCGAGCAGCAGGCATTGCGACGCCCGACTGGAGCGAACCAGACGCGTGGAGGGGGTTGAAGGACACGACATATATCGTGAAATCGGCTTTGGAAGACGCGTCGTTCTGCCTGGACGATCTCAGCGTCGTCTCGGGCAAAGAGGCTGTCAAAAACCATGCGGCCGATTGCTACCTGAAGCATGGCGGTCGTTGGTTTGCCGAAGAGTTCATCGACGGCCGCGAATTCAACATCTCGATGCTCCAAGGGCCCAACGGACTGCAAATACTTCCAATGGCTGAAATGGTATTCGAATCCTGGCCCGCACATCGACGTCGTATCGTTGGCTACACAGCGAAGTGGAGCGAAGGCTCACTCGAGGCGATCCGGACTGTGAGGCACTTCGGTGTGGAGGCCCAAGAACCCCTGCTTGCCGCAAGACTGAAACAGATATGCCTCAGGAGCTGGGAGTTATTCGAACTCACAGGCTATGCGCGGCTCGACTTTCGTCTGACGCCTGACGGAGACCCTCTGGTTCTGGAAATCAACACCAATCCGGGAATTGCTCCCGACGCGGGTTTTGCCGCTGCCGTCGCTCGAGCCGGGATGAGCTATGACGAAATGATCGCTCGGATCATTGATGCGGCACACATTCGTTCCCCCACCTTCTCAAGCGAAGTCGCCCCCGTTCGGCTGGCCTAAACCGACTCGACACGCGACGACAATTCGCGTCCCAGGCGGTGTTCGCGGTAGGCGATGAACGCGCCTGCTGCCGTAACGACCGCAGCGCCCCCTAGCACGGCGGCGGTCGGAACCTCCCCGAAGACGAAAAAGCCGAAACTCACCGCCCAGATCATCGATGTGTAATCGAAGGGGGCGAGCAGGGACGGCTCGGCATAGCGATAGCTGAACGTCATCGCGATCTGGCCAAAGCCGCCAGATATGCCAGCCATGGCCAGCCATAAGGCATTGGTCAAGCTTAGCGGAACGCGCCACCAGATCATGGTCAGCGCGCCCACAACGGCGCAGAATGCCATGAAGTAGAAAACGATCGTCTCACTCTGCTCGGTCGCGCTCATCTGGCGGATGTAGATGACGACGAATGCGGAGGCGAGCGCACCTGTCAGCGCCAGACCCGCTCCTGCCGACAAGCCGTGTGACGCCATCGCCAGCAAACCGCCATGCGGTTGGATCATGAGCAGGACGCCGGCAAAGCCAACGACGACTGCAGTTCCGCGGTAAGGCCCGATCACCTCTTTCAGCACAAGCGCTGCCAACACGACCGCAAATATCGGTTGGACAAAGCCGAAAGCGGTGATGTCAGCCAACGGCAACAACTTCAATGCGGCAAAGTTCAGAAACATGCCCGACGATCCAACGGCGGAGCGGATAAGATGCAGCCAAGGCCGGTCGGTTCGAACCATCTGGGCCAAGCCGACGGTGCCAAGCGAAAATAATACCAGCGGTACCAGTGCGAAGACGGCGCGAAAGAAGACGACTTCTCCGACGGGCACCGGCCCAGCGAGTTTGATTCCGACATACTGCAGGGAAAATGCCAGCGTCGCGCCAACCTTCAGCGCGATGCCCCGGCTTGTGTGCTGCATGCGCGAACCTACAGCCAGCCGCGGCGCTTGAACCACGCGTAGGGAAGAATTCCGGATATGACGATAATGACGAGGGCCAGAGGATAGCCAACTTCAGCGCCGAGTTCGGGCATGAAGTGAAAATTCATTCCCCAAATCGACGCGAAGAGCGTCGGCGGAAGAAACACGATCGCCGCAACGGACATGATCTTGATGATGTTGTTCTGGTCGATGTTGATCAGACCAAGCGTCGCATCCAGCAAATAGTTGAGCTTGCTGCTGAGAAAGGATGTGTGATCCTGCAACGACTGCACGTCACGCGTGAGAGTCTTGATGTGCGTTCGCACATCCTTGTTTGGTTTACCTTCCATGGCGGGAGCGAGGAAGGAGAGTACGCGACTGAAACTCAGAAGGCTCTCGCGCATCTTGCCCATCAGGTCGTGCTTGCGACCGAGGCGCTGCAGCACATTCTGAAAATCCTTGGACTGCATCGCCTGGCCGCCCGCCGGCTGGAAAATATCGCGCGAAACACCTTCGATTTCGGCGCCTGCCCGTTCAAGAATGTCGGCCATGCGATCAATGATAACATCGAGCAGCGCCATTAGAACCAATTCGGCGCGAGGCGCCACTGAACTGCCGCGTTCGCAGCGCGCCGCAAACGTCTTAAAGGGTTGTGGGTCCACGTAACGGATCGTGATGAGCTTGTCGTGCGTCAGCACGAAGCTGACGACATCGGCCATCGGCGTCTCTGTCTCGGCGTTGGACAGTATGAGAGCCGTGAGGTAGATGCCGTCATTTTCTTGGTACAACCGTGAGGAAACTTCGATCTCCTCCATATCTGCGCGGGTTGGCATTTCGACGCCCAAGAGCGCATTGATCCGGAGTCTTTCCTCGGTCGACGGATCGAACAGGTCGAACCAGATTGCGCCCGGTGGCACCGGGTCGGAGTTCAAGAGGACTGTGCCTTTCAGTCCGCCATTTTGCTGCTGATAGACTTTCAGCATGCCAAGTCTCGTCGGCGTTGAGTGTTGTATCGGGCGCGAAGATTCGCGGCCGGACCATAGTCCGGCGCGTGCGGGCTGCAAAATGCTTTTTGGTCCGATTACAATGTGCGGCGATATGCAGCGTGGTGCACTACGTCATGGTCGCGACCAAGGGCTGTCTGTTCTAGGATGCACCACCGCCCGTTGGATGCCCCATGTCGATATCGCCTCCCAATCACGCAGACATAGAAGCCGCGGCCGGCCGGATCGCGCCGTGGGCCGTGCGCACGCCGTTGCTCGCGTGTCCTGAGCTGGGAGCACGACTGGGAGCGAAGGTCTTCCTGAAGCCCGAAACCTTGCAACGCACCGGCTCGTTCAAGTTCCGCGGCGCGTTGAACACGGTGCTGCAGATTCCCCTGGCGCAACGCGGTAAGGGAGTTGTCGCGTTTTCGTCGGGCAATCACGCACAGGGCGTCGCTGCGGCGGCCTCGTTGTTTGGCATTCCCGCTACGATCGTCATGCCGAAGGACGCGCCTCCGCCCAAGATCGCTGGCACAGGCAGGCTCGGCGCCGAGATCATTTTCTACGATCGTTACAAGGACGAGCGTGAGGCGATCGCGCGCGAGATCGTCGAACGGACGGGGGCGACGCTCATCGAGCCGTTCGACAATGCGATGGTCGTCGCTGGGCAAGGCACGATCGGATTGGAGCTTGCCGCCGATGCGAAGGCGCTGGGAGTTGTCCTCGACACCGTGATGACGCCCTGCGGGGGTGGCGGCCTCGTAAGCGGCATTGCGCTCGCACTCTCGAAGTCCAGCCCCGAAACACTGGTCATTTCCGTCGAACCGGAAAGATTTGACGGCATGCGCACGTCCATGGCGGCGGGGGAACGAACCAAAGCGACAGGTGGGAGTCCGTCGCTCGCGGACGCATTGATGGCACCGATGCCGGGCAAAATCCCCTTCGCGCTCGCGAAGGACCACTTGGCCGGGGCGATTGCGGTAAGCGAGACCGATCTCAAAACCGCCGTCAGCTTTGCCTTCCAAAGATTGAAGTTGGTCGTCGAACCTGGCGGAAGCGCAGCACTTGCCGCTGCCCTGAGTGGTAAATTCGACTTGAAGAACAAGACGGCAGCTATCGTTCTGACCGGCGCAAACTGCGACATCGCCACCATTGCGGAGTGCTGCCGGGCGGTCGCAGACCCATAATGCGCTGTACGCTCCGACAGGCATTGAATGCTTCTCATGGTGAGAGAAAGATGATTAGCTTTCTGCAGCGATAAGAACGAAGGCGTGGGGACTTTGGTGCAACGCGAACAACGCGGCTCACTTCGCATCGCTACAACGATCGTGTTGCTTGTCTCAGCACTGGCATTGCTAGGCTATATCGTGTTGCCGCTGTGGCCCATGCCAAACGAGATGCCGACGACGCGATTGCGCACGAGTCAGGACATGCTGCGCGCTTACTCTCGCATTCGCCCGGGATTCACACGCGCGTCCGAGCTTGCCCGCTACGGTTTCGATTCCGCATCTGGTGGCGCCAACCTCCTGTCGTATCTGGGTGTCATGGAGCGCTTCATTCCGCATGACTCCAACCAATTCGATCGGCTCGACACTGCCATCCAGGAGTGTGTCGCGGCGCGCGAGCGTTGCAGCGCTCTTACATTACGGCCGACCGGTTCCGCCAAGGCACATGGTATCTTCACGGCATTCGACATGGGCGCTGCCGCGGCTTCGCGGACGCCGCAAGTGACGCTCCTCATCCGCGATGGGCGCGTAACGTACAAGATGGTGTCGGGCGTGACTGAGATGGCGCGCCCTAACCCGGAACGCGAAGCACGCGCGGTACCCGTGCCATTCCGTATGGACTACTGAGAGAAGACCAAGCGCCTAGCGCGGAGCCAGCACCATCATCATCTGGCGGCCTTCCATCTTCGGCCATTGCTCCATCTTGGCGACGGGCTCCACGTCCTTGTGGACGCGGTTCAGGAGTTCCATGCCGAGATTCTGGTGCGCCATTTCGCGGCCGCGAAAGCGCAGCGTCACTTTCACCTTGTCGCCCTCATCGAAGAAGCGGCGCATGGCCTTCATCTTGGTGTCGTAGTCATGGTCGTCGATGGTAGGGCGCATCTTGATCTCCTTGATCTCGATGACCTTCTGCTTCTTGCGCGCTTCGGCGGCCTTTTTCTGTTGTTCGTATTTGTATTTGCCGTAGTCCATGAGCTTGACGACCGGCGGTTTCGCTTCGGGCGAAACCTCGACCAGGTCGAAGCCTTTCTCTTCGGCGATTGCGCGGCCTTCGTCGATGCCGATGGGGCCGTATTTGTGGCCGTCATCTCCGATCAGAAGAATGGTGCGCGAAAAGATTTCCTCGTTCACTCGAGGCCCGTCCTTGGCTGGCGCCTTGTCGGGCTGTTGAAAACGTCTTGGTACTATGACTCTCTCCTTTGTTGAGCCCGCACGAAAACACGTTCCGCGAGGACTTTGCCTTGGTCTCGCGAAACGATTGCTCGGATCTTGATCGTGGCTTGGCCCTCACTGCGTCGCGCGGGCGACGTTTGATACGGATAGAATAGGAGCCGGGGGCGGAATCGCAAGGGCTATTCGATCACATCGACCCGGGATTCTGCTTCCAATTTGACGCGTTTTATGAAGGTTTCGAGCGCCATTGGACCAAGATCCTTGCCCGAGCGCAGGCGCACCGCGACCTTGCCCTCGGCCGCTTCGCGTTCGCCGACCACCAGCATGTACGGGATCTTCTGCAACTGTGCATCGCGGATCTTCTTCTGCATGCGCTCGTTGGCGAGATCGATATCGACGCGCAGCCCTGCGGTTCCATTGACCACCGGTTCCTTGAATAGTGCATCGACGACCTTGTGTCCGTACTCGGCCGCTTTTTCACTGATCGGAATGACGCGCGCCTGGATCGGCGCCAGCCAGGTCGGGAAGTTGCCGGCATAGTGCTCGATCAAGAACGCCGTGAAGCGCTCGTGCGAACCAAGCGGCGCACGATGGATGACATAGACCGGATGTTCGTGCCCATCCTCGCCGATATAGTTGAGGTTGAAGTTGGTCGTCGCCATGAAGTCGAGCTGGTTGGTCGATATCGCATACTCCGTTCCGATCACCGACTTGATCATGAAGTCGACCTTGGGCCCGTAGAACGCAGCCTCGCCCTTCGCTTCCACGTAGGGAAACCCGGATTCGTTCATCGCCTGGCGGATGACGTCGGCGGCGGCATTCCACTTCTGCGGCTCGTTGACGAAATTGTGTTGCTTCGTCAGATCTGGGAGCGAGAAGCGCATGTAGTACTCGGTGATGCCCATCATGTCGTAGTAGCGGGCATGCAGGCGCATCACTTTCAGGAACTCGTCCTTCGCCTGGTCAAAGCGGCAATAAATGTGGGCGTCGTTCTGCGTGAAGCCGCGCACCCGCATCAAGCCGGAGAGTCCGCCCGACGCTTCGTAGCGGTAGCAATGGCCATATTCCGCAAGTCGCACCGGAAGCTCGCGATAGGAATGCCGCGTCGCCAGATAGATCATGTGGTGATGCGGACAGTTCATCGGCTTCAGGTAATATTTCTCGCCCTCGATATCGAGCGGCGAGTACATGTCGTC
>Ga0075425_100008125_pt1 | contig 11110 bp, 12 predicted proteins | sample SoiMethybrSBSTD4_FD_75300 | JGI IMG/M metagenome (GOLD analysis project Ga0075425, IMG submission 75300) | Bulk soil microbial communities from a Populus tree surrounding site in Tennessee, USA - Soil MetaG P. TD hybrid SBSTD4 | ecosystem: Environmental > Terrestrial > Soil > Tree plantation...
GCCGCCTTCGCTAAAGCTACGGCGGGCCAAGGCCGCCTTCGCCCGGGGCTAGCGCGAGCCCATCACGAACTGGTTGCCGTCGGGATCCTTGAACACGCAGAACGTGCCCCACGGCTCCTTCTTCGGCGGGCCGATGAACTCGACGCCGCGCGCCGTCAGCTCCTCGTAGGTCTTCTCGACGTTGTCGCACGCGAACGAGCCGTTGAAGAAGGTGCCGATGCGCGCTTCGTGGCCTTCGGGCGTGAAGAGGACGACGCGGGACTCGGACGCGCCGACGCGCAGCTCGATCCAGCGCTGCGTCTGGCCCATCGGCTGATCGGTGACCACCTTGAACCCCAGCTTCTCGGTGTAGAAAGCCACGGCCCGGTCCTGGTCGCGCGTCGGGATGCCGACGAACTTGAGATGCGTAATCATGCCGCCGATCCTACGAACAGGCGCGGCGGCGAGTCCAGCGAAAACCTCTCTGGACGCTTTATCACTATAGTGATAAAAACTATTGCGATGAAAGAGCCGGCGCGGCTGGATGCCTACGTGCTCGAGACGCTGATGCCCGACCTGGTCGGGCACGACCGGCAGCCGTCGGCGTTCCTGGTCTATCTCTATCTGACGCACCAGGCGGCGCGCGCCCGCGGCCGCGGCGTCGCCGCCAGCCTGCAGGCGATCGCCGTCGACACCGGCCTGTCGAAGAGCGCGGTGCAGCGCGGCCTGCGCACGCTGACCCGGCGGCGGCTGGTCCGGGTGGAGAAGGCCTCGCGCACCGCGGTCCCGGCCTATACGGTGCTGCGGCCGTGGCGTCGGGTATGATTCCGACGATGGCGGAACGGCGCTACCGCGCGGGGGACTCGATCGAGGACATCTGCCGCGCCTGCAAGATGGACCGCATGCACACGGTGATCGTCGTCGACGGCGACGGCCGTCCCATTCGCGTGTCGTGCGGCTACTGCGACAGCGAGCACAACTATCGAGGAGGACCGGCCACCTCCGCTCGCTCCGCAGCCCCGGCGAGCTACGGCGGCCAAGGCGGCGCAAGCCGCGAAGCCGCATCGCGAGGTGCGTCCCGGAGCCCTGCCCCTGCCCGCGATCCGTTCCCCCTGGTCAGCGAACGCGAAAGGACGGCGCCCCCCATGAGCCCAGAATCGGTCGACTTCGAGCTCCTCCTCCGCCGCATCATCCGCGAGGAAACCGGGCTCACCACCGCGACGCCGGCCGAGAAGTGGCGCAACGGGCAGCTCGTGCTGCGCCCCGGCACGCCGGGGCTGCAGGAGAAGACGTGGCCGATCGAGACCTTCTTCCACAAGATCGTGATGCTGCGCAACCGCCTGCGCACCCTCGAGCAGCAGGTCAACGCGCTGGAGATGCCGGAAGACGTGAAGGTCAAGGTGCAGAGCTACATCACCGGCTGCTACGGATCGCTGACCAGCTTCAACGTGCTCTTCGCCGACGAGGACGATCAGTTTCGCGGCGCCGGGACCGACTAGTCGCGCCGCTGCGACGGGGGCCGCCGGACGCCGGCGAAAACCGCAGAAAACCCGCGGCGCGCCGCTGGCATGCTCCTTGACCTTCCCGCGGCGTGGAAACGCTGCTCCAGGATCTCCGCTACGGGGTGCGCACCTTCGTCCGCCAGCCGGCATTCGCGCTGACCGCGATCCTCGCGCTCGCCCTCGGCATCGGCGCCAACACCGCCGTCTTCAGCGTGGTCTACGCGGTCCTGCTGAAGCCGCTGCCGTTCGATCGCCCCGACCAGTTGATCTACCTGCACGACACCTATCCGGCGGTGCCCCTGGCGTCGGTGTCCTGGCCGAAGTTCGTCGCGCTGCGCGACGGCAACCGGACGATGGCATCGCTGGCGGCGATCGCGCCGCAGAACGTGAACCTCACCGGCCGCGGCGAGCCGCAGCAGGTCGTCGGCTACTCGGTCTCGGGCGATTTCTTCACCGTGCTCGGCGTGCCCCCGTACCTTGGCCGGCCAGTCAATCGCGATGACGACGTGCCGAACGGCGGACGGGTGATCGCGATCAGCTACGGCCTCTGGCAGAAGCGCTATTCCGGGGATCCGAAGATCGTCGGCCAGTCGATCATGGTCGACGGCCAGCCGTTCACCATCGCGTCGGTGATGCCGGCGTCGTTCAACTACCCGTCTGGCGCCGACGCGTGGGTCCCGCTCGCGCTGCCGGCGCAGTTCCAGGGCAGCAACTTCCTCCGCGTCGTCGGCCGCATGAAGCCGGGTGTCACGCTGCAGCAGGCGACCGACGACCTGCGCGCGCTCACCGCGGCCTACAACCAGGCCAACAACCTGCAGCGGGACGTGAAGACCTACCTGCTGCACGACTACCTGTCGAGCCGCAACCGGCAGATGCTGCTGGTGCTGCAGGGCACGGTGGCCTTCGTGCTGCTGATCGCCTGCGCCAACGTCGCCAACCTGCTGCTCGCGCGCAGCGTGTCGCGCGGACGCGAGCTGTCGATCCGCGCCGCCCTCGGCGCCGGACGCCGGCGTCTCGTCCGGCAGCTGCTCACGGAAAGCGTGCTGCTGTCGGTCATGGGCAGCTGCGTCGGCGTCCTGCTCGCGAGCTGGCTGCTGCGGCTGTTTCTCACCCTGGCGCCCGCGAACTTTGCCGGCGTGCAGGTGATCCGGATCGACATGCAGGTGCTGCTCGTGACACTGGCCGTGGCGATGGTCACCGGCATCCTGTTCGGCATGGCGCCGGCGCGGCACGGGTTCCAGGTGGACCCGAACGAAAGCCTGCGCGACACGACGACGCGCGGCGCGACGAGCGCCGGCGCGAAAGGCGCCAGCCGCGTGCTGGTCGTCGCCGAGATCGCGCTGGCGATGGTGCTCGTGATCGGCGCGGGGCTGATGGTGAAGAGCCTGCTGCGGCTGCAGGCGCAGGACGCGGGCTTCGTCGCCGAGGGCGTCATGACGTTCCAGGTGTCGCTGCCCCAGGCCAGATACGCGTCGCCGGACCAGATCTCGCACGCGGTCCAGCAGATCGTCGACCAGATGCGAACGCTGCCCGGAGTGACCGCCGCCGGCGCCACGAACATGATCCCGCTCGTCAACTTCGGGATGAACGGCGGCTTCAACATCGTGGGACGTCCGCCATTCCAGCCGGCCGACCGCGCGCCGATCGTCGAGTACCGCACGATCACGCCCGGTTACTTCGCGGCCATGGGGATTCCGATCAAGCGCGGGACCGACTTCACGGGAAGCGAATCGGCCAGGAGCGCCGGCGTCGTGATCATCAACGAGACGATGGCCAACCAGTTCTGGCCCAACGGCAACCCGCTCGGCGAGCGGCTGCGGATCGGCTGGGATCCGCCGAACGTGACGCGCGAGATCATCGGCGTCGCCGGCGACTCACGGTCGCAGTCGCTGAGCGCGAAGCCGGTGCCGGAGACCTACGTCCCGCACATCCAGGCGCCGCTGACCGGCATGGGCCTCGTCGTGCGCACCCGGGGCATCGATCCGGCGGCGATTCTGCCGGCCGCGCGGCAGCGGATCGCGGCGATGGATCCGGATCTGCCGATCATGCGGCCGCAGACGCTGGTCACGGTCCGCGACAACGCCGCCGGCAGCTCGCGATTGCAGTCGGTGCTGACCAGCGTGTTCGCGCTGCTCGCGGGGCTGCTCGCCTCGGTCGGCATCTACAGCCTGATCGCCTACTCCGTCGCCGAGCGCACGCGCGAGCTCGGCATCCGCGTCGCGCTCGGCGCCGATCGCGGCGCCGTCGTCCGCCTGATCGTCGGCGAAGGGCTGCTGCTCGCCGGCATCGGCATCGCGATCGGCCTGGCCGGGTCGTGGCTGCTGACGGGGACGCTGAAGACGATGCTCTTCGAGGTGAGCCCGATCGATCCGATCGTGCTGGCGCTCACGTGCGCGGCGGTCCTGCTGGTCACCGCGCTCGCCTCGTACGTCCCCGCGCGCCGCGCGCTGCGGGTGGACCCGATGATCGCGCTACGCGCCGAGTAGGGGTTCTAAGGTTTCTCGGGGTTCTACGGTTCTACGGTTCGGGGTTCTACGGTTCGCGGTTCGAGGTTCGCGCCCCGCACCTCGCGCCCCGCACCTCTACGGAAACAGCCAGCTGGTGCTCCATCCGCTGGCTGTCTTCGCGTACAACAGCCGCTCGTGAAGACGGCCGGGCCGGCCGAACCAGAACTCCATGCGGTCCGGGATCACGCGGAAGCCGCCCCAGAAAGGGGGACGGTCGACGTCGCGCCCTTCGAAGCGCGGCTCGATGTCGCGCACGCGCGCGGCGAGGACGTCGCGCGACTCCATCGGCTGGCTCTGATCGGAGGCCCACGCGCCGAGCTGGCTGTCGCGCGGACGGGTGGCGAAGTAGCGGTCCGACTCCTGCGGATCGACCAGCTCCACGCTCCCCTCGACCCGGATCTGCTCCTCGAGCGTCGGCCAGTGCTGGCAGAGCGCCGCGCGCGGGTTCCCGGTCAGCTCGCGCGCCTTGCGGCTGCCGTAGTTCGTGTAGAACACGAACCCGCGCGGGTCCACGCCGCGGATCAGGACGACGCGCAGCGACGGCCGCCCGTCGCGGGTGGCGGTCGCCAGCGACGCCGGCGCTGTGTCGACGCCTTCCGTCCTGGCGCGTTCGACGGCCTTCAAATACAGATCAATGGGATCCGGGTTGACCTCTTTGCTGCGATCGGGGGCGAACATCTGCCGAATCTTCACACATCCGGCGCAGGTACGGAAGGTGCACAGACCGATTGGTCATGAAGGAGGTCGTATGTTCCGGGCACTGCTGAGGCTGATCGTCGTGGTCGTGATCGTGGTCGGAGCGGCGGCATTCTTCCTGGGCTGGTGGGGCGGCGGGCACTGGCGCCCGGGCGCGAGGCCCGCGGAGCGGCCGCCGGCCGTGGGGACGTCGGGCCACGTCGACACCGAGAAGGCGCGTGAAGTCGGCGCGAAAGTCGGGGAGACGACCGCGCAGGCGGCGAGCCGCGCCGAAGAGGTCTTCAGCGACGGCGCGCTGACGGCGAAGATCAAGTCGAAGATGGCGCTCGACGACGTGGTGCAGGCCCGCGCCATCGACGTCACGACGAACAACCGCGTCGTCACGCTGAGCGGCACCGTGCGATCCGCGGCCGAACACGATCGCGCCATGCAGCTGGCGAAGGAAACGGACGGTGTGACGCGGGTCGTCGATCGTCTCGCCGGCGGCCGATAGCGGCGCATGAACATCCGGTCGTGGCCGTTCTGGATCCTCGTCATCGCGGTGGCGAGCGGTCCGTGGTTCGGCGTCGTGAGGCATCCGCAGTGGGAACGCGTGACGTGGATCCCGTTCCACGGGGCCGAGGACAAGCCGAAGGACGTGCTGGTGAACTTCCTGCTGTTCGTCCCGTTCGGCTGGTCCTTCGCGAAGAAACGTCGCGGGATGTCCGCGGTGGCGGCAGCCGTCGGGGCGGCCGCGATCGTGTCGCTCGCAGTCGAGACGCCGCAGCTGTTCTACCGGCTGCGTGACCCCTCGGCGACCGACGTCGTCATGGCGATGTGCGGCGCGGCCGCAGGCTCACTCGCTTCGCAGGCCTTCCACCGGGGCGACCCGCGCGGCGCGGAGAGCGGGCGCGAGGCACGCGAGGGCGGCCGCGGATAGGAGGATCGCCGCGGTCACCGCGATGGCCGCGACGTCGGTGGTCTCGGTCCGGAAGAGGACCGCCCGCAGCAACCCGCGCGCAAGTTGCGCGACGAGGAGGCCCGCGACCACGCCCGTCGCCGCGAGGCCAAGCCCCTGCAGCGTGACCAGCCGCGCCAGCGCGCCCGGCTGCGCTCCGAGCGCGAGGCGAATCGCCAGCTCGCGCCGGCGATCGTTCACCAGGCACGCCAGCAGGCCGTAGACGCCGATCGCGGCCAACGCTCCGGTCAGCACCGCGAAGGCAATCAGCACGAACATCAGCAGGCGTGGCGCCGCCGTGCGCGCGAGGAACCGCTCGTCGAGCGTCGCGACGTTGCTCAGCGGCAGCGTCGGATCGAGCTGGCGAAGCGCGGTCCGCATCGCGCCGGTCAGGGCCGGGGTGTCGCTGCCGCGCGCGACGAGCGTCATCGGGCGGTAGGGGAACTGGCGCGTCGTATGGTAGATGACCGGCTCGCCGGCCTGGCCGATCGGCGCCTGGTGGATGTCGGCGATGACGCCGACGATGCGGAACGGGCCGCGGCCGACGACGTTGTGGCCGAGCGGGCCGATGTTGACTGCCGACGAGAAGATGCGATGGTTCAGGGCGTCGCCGTCAGGAAAGACGCGGCGGGCGAAACTCTGGTTGACCACGACCACCGGCTCGGTATCGACGCGATCGTCCTGTGCGAACGTGCGGCCCGCCATGAGGGCCGCGCCCACGGTCTCGAGATAACCGCTGCTGATGCAGATGTGCTGCGCGACGGAGTAGTCGTTCGGCTGCGAGACGCGCCCTTCGATCTGGAACGGCAGGCGCCAGCCGGGATCGAGCGGCAGCATCGACGTCGCGCCGGCCGCCGTGACGCCGGGCTGCGCGCGCAGCGTCGCCAGCAGCGTCTCGTAGCTCTGATCGACTTTCGCCCAGGTGGGATATCCCGTTGAGGCGAGCTGCATCGTAGCCGACACGACGCCCGCACTCTTCACGCCGGTGGACGCGCTCAACATCCGCGACACGCTGCGCACGAGCAGCGCCGACGCCATCAGCACGGCGCAGGCCAGCGCGACCTCGGTCACCACGAGCGCGCGGTTCCAGCGGCGCCCGCGCACGCCGGTCGCGGTGCGCGTGCCGTCCTTCAGCGCCTCGGACGCCTGCGTGCGCGACAGGACCAGCGCCGGCAGCAGCCCGAAGAGGACGGCGGTGCCGACGACGATCGCCAGTGCAACCGCGAGCAGACGCAAATCGACGGTGGTCTGGGCGAGCCGCGGGACGTCGACCGGCATCGACGCGATGGCGATTTTCAACAGCGCGAGCGCACCGAAGGCGCCGGCCGCGGTTCCGGCGCACGAGAGCAGCAGGCTCTCGACGAGCATCTGGCGCAGCAGCCGGGCCCGGGACGCGCCGAGGGCCGCACGCACCGCGATCTCGCGCGCTCGCACCGTCGCGCGCGCGAGCAGGAGGCTCGCGATATTCAGGCAGGCGGTGACGAGCAGCACGGCGACGGCGCCGAGCAGCACGAAGAGCGCCGGGCGGTAGTAGCCGAGCATGTCGTCGAGCAGCGGCACCGGCCGCGCGATCCAGCCGCGGTTGGTCGCGGCGAACTGCGATCCCAGCCGCCCGCTCACGCCGGAGAGCTCGCGCGCCGCCTGTTCAGGGGTGACGCCCGGCTGCAGGCGTGCGATCGCCTCCATGAAGTGCGCGCCGCGGCTGTGCTGCGTGAGGTCCCACTGCAGCCGCAGCCAGACGTCCACGTCGTCGGGGAAGTGGAACCCGGGCGGCATGACGCCGGCGATCGCATACTTGCCGTCGTTTACTTCGAGCAGGCGGCCGACGATCGAGGCGTCGGCGTCGAAGCGCTGGCGCCAGAGGCGATCGCTGATGACCGCGATCTGCTCGCGCGAGTAGAACGGCCCATCCTGCGGGAAGCCGGGCCCGAGCTGCGGCGACACGCCGAGGACCTGGAACAGGTTGGCGCTGGTCTCGATGGTGCTGACGCGCACCGGATCCGATCCCGGGCGATAGAGACTGGCCTCGGGACGCCACCACGCGGCCGCGTCGGCGAACACCCTGTCGAGGGCGCGATAGTCCATGAAGTTCACGGGCGACAGCCGTTCCTTCGGCAGCGCCTGCTCGGCGTTGGTCTCCCAGATGGCGACGAGCCGATCGGGCTGCCGATAGGGGAGCGGCTTGAGCAGGACGGTGTCGACGACGCTGAAGATCGCGGTCGCGGCGCCGGCGCCGAGGCCCAGCGTGGCAATCGCCAGCGCGGCGAACGACGGCGCGCGGCGAAGCTGGCGCCAGGCGAACCGGAGATCGCCGCCCAGGCCGGTCCATCCGCGCCCGGGCGGGCTGACGTGCGGGCGCGCTTCGGGGGCGCGCGATCGCGAGGCCGGCACGATCGCCAGCGGCGCTTCGGCCAGGGCCGCTTCGGCGGTGCGGCGCGCCTCGGCGTCGCTGCGCCCGGCGCGGCGGGCGTCGAGGTAGATGTCTTCGAGATGCGCCGCCAGCTCGTCCACCGCGTGCTGCGCCAGCGCGGCGCCGGTCCGGCGCGCCTGCTCGACGACGAGGGCCTTCCAGTCGGGACGCGAAGTCATGGCTGACGCTCCTATGCCGGCTTGACGCCGGCCACCTGGCCGAGCGCCGCGAAGAAGCGGGCCCAGTCGGCGCGCTGATCGGCCAGCACGCGGCGTCCGGCTTCGGTAATCCGGTAGTGGCAGCGGCGGCGCAGCCCCGGCTTTTCCACCCAGCGCCCCTTGATCCAGCCGCGGTCCTCGAGCCGGTAGAGCGTCGCGTAGAGCGACGCCAGCGTGAAGCGGAGGCCGCCCTCGGTGCGGCGCTCGATCAGCTTGGCGATCTCGTAGCCGTGGTGGCTTTCGTGCTCGACGATCGCGAGGATCACGATCTCGGCGCTGCCCTTCTTGGCCTCGTCGATGGAACGCCCCATGTGCTGCACCCCTATATGAAGGACACCTGCATATACGTCCGTTGGACGACGGCCGGCGTCCAAAGGTTGGTAGGATAGCCACGCCATGACGCGGGATTCGGACGACATCGATCGGTTGATCTCAGAACTGCACGCGTCGGCCGGCGCGCCCGCCGGACCGTCGGTGGGGGACACGGGGCGCCTCGAGCGCTGGCTGCGCACGCTCCACGACGCCGGGGGCAGCGACCTGCTGCTGGTGGCGGGGGCGGCCCCGTCGATCCGGGTCGACGGCCGGGTCAGGCCGCTGGCCGACGGGCCGCTCGACGGCCTGGATGTCGAGGAGGCCGTCCTGCCGGCGCTGGCGCCGCACGCGCGGCGGATCTACCGCCAGTCGCTGATCGTCGACGGATCCTTTCGCGTCCAAGGCCTCGGCCGCTACCGCATCAACCTGCATCGCGAGCGCGGCCGCGCCGCCGCCACGGTCCGCGCGCTGCCGACGCGGGTGCCGCGGCTCGCCACGCTCGGCCTGCCGCCCAGCGTCGAGCTGCTCTCGCGGCTGCCGCGCGGCCTCGTGCTGATTGGCGGCCCGACGGGGTCGGGCAAGACCACGACGCTGGCCGCGCTGGTTGACGAGATCAGCCGCCGCGAGGAGCGCCACATCGTCACGATCGAGGATCCAATCGAGTACGAGCATGCGCACCACTCGGGCGTGGTGGAGCAGGTGGAGATTGGCGTCGACGCCCCCGACTTCCCGACGGCGCTGCGCGCGTCGCTGCGCCAGGCGCCCGACATCATCGTCGTCGGCGAGATGCGCGATCCTGAAACGATGCGCATCGCGCTCGCCGCCGCGGAGACCGGGCATCTCGTGTTCTCAACGGTGCACACGACCGACGCGGCGTCCACGGTCGGCCGGATCGCCGACTCGTTCCCCGACGAACGGCAGAACACGATCCGCCAGGAGATGGCGATGGCGCTCGCGGCGGTGATGACGCAGACGCTGCTGCCCAGGATCGGCGGCGGCGTGGTGCCGGCGGCGGAGCTGCTGATGGTGGGCTACGGCGCGCGGCAGCACATCCGCAAGAACGCGCTGCAGCACATGCACCAGGAGATGACGATCACGCGCAAGTACGGATCGTTCACGCTCGAGGAATCGCTGGCGCAGCTGGTCAGGCAGGGGCACGTCGATCGGCAGTACGCGATGACACGAGCCGCGCATCCCGAGGAGCTCGACCAGCTGCTGCAGCCCTAGCGCGTCATCCCAGGTCTCGCGCCACCGTCTGGATCTCGTCCATCCAGTCCCGCATCGTCTGCGTGTAGCGCCGCGGTACGCAATCGGCGCAGATCTCGACCGCGAGCCGCGAGAGGCCGTTGAGATTGCGCGTGAGATACGGGCTGCGCGAGTCGAGGCACTGCACCATCGCGCGCAGCTCGCGCAGGACGATCGCCAGGCTGGCCAGGATCCCTTCCAGCGTCACTTCTTCGGGGAGCTCCTGCGGACGATACAGCAGCCCGTGGATCGTGCGGAGCTCGGCGAGACACATCCCCGAGGCGCTGTCGGCGCGCGCGCGGATCTGCTCGGTCGGCACGGAGGGCGTCCGGCACAACTGCGCGATGCCCTGCAACTCGGCGAGCACCAGGTGCAGATCCGTCTGCACGCGCTCGAGACGATCCTCGTAGGCGAGCCGGTGGATCTCGGCCACCACCTGCTCCTGGCGCCGTGACACGAGCTTCGAGACCATCGCCCCGAAGACGAGCAGCCCGACGACGGCCTCGACAATCGCGAGGATGCGCACCGGCCCGGTCGGCACGACGTCGCCGAGCGCGATCGACGTCGCGGCGCCGAAGCTGAAATAGAGCGCCGTCCAGAACCCCGACCGGCCGCCGCCGATCATGTCGTCACCTTCGCGCAGCCCGCCGACGCCGGCGAGCGTGAGGCTCCAATACAGGAGCGCCCACAAGGCGATCGTGCCGATCCAGATCCAGACGAGGTCGGCCGTTGTCCGTCGCTCGAAGAGATCGACGAACGCGCCCCAGCGGTCGCGCCGGATCCGTATGGGCCGCTGCGGCTTGAGCAGCACTTCGGTGCTGATCGGCGCGCCCTGCTGGATGCGCAACGCGGCCGTTTCCCACTCCTGCATGCCGCCGGGGAAGTGGGACACGCGCGAGTAGCCGAGTTCGTCGAGCAGGCTCACGGCCTGCGAGGCGAGCGTTCAGCTGGGGCCGCCGCAGTAGACGGCGATGGCGCGATCGCGGTCGCGAAGCTCGGCCGGCGCGCGCTCGCGCATCTCCTGCACGGCGATGTTGAGCGCACCGGGGAGATGACCGGCGGTGTAAGCCTCGCGGGACCGAACGTCAAGAACGACGACGCGGGGATCGCGGACGAGGCGTCGCATGTCGGCGAGCGACACATCCATGGCGTTCCATCATATCCGCGGCACAAAAGATGCTTCTCATGCGATCGCGGTAGTTTGGTTTGGATTCGGAGGAGGCAGCTCATGCAGATGTGTCGGCGATTCCTTGGCGCAACGCTCGCGGTGCTCTTGATCGCACCGCCGTCGTTCGCACAGCAGA
>Ga0075425_100008127_pt1 | contig 11109 bp, 8 predicted proteins | sample SoiMethybrSBSTD4_FD_75300 | JGI IMG/M metagenome (GOLD analysis project Ga0075425, IMG submission 75300) | Bulk soil microbial communities from a Populus tree surrounding site in Tennessee, USA - Soil MetaG P. TD hybrid SBSTD4 | ecosystem: Environmental > Terrestrial > Soil > Tree plantation...
CTCATCGACCTCGGCATCCAGCCGTTCCTGATCTCGTCGACGCTCATCGGCGCGATGGCTCAGCGTCTCGTGCGGAAGATCTGCGACGACTGCAAGCGCAATCGCCCGCTCAACATCGAAGAGTCGTCGATGCTGAACCTGCAGGCGCCCGCCGGCAAGCGGATCATCGTGAAGGAAGGTGCCGGCTGCCATCGCTGCCGCAACACGGGCTACTTCGGCCGCACGGGAATCTTCGAGATGCTGTCGATCGACAACGCCATTCGCGACCTCATCGATCGCAGCGAGGACTTCCTGAAGATCAAGGAGATGGCGATCAAGCGCGGCATGCGAACGTTGCGGCAGTCGGCGCTGCGGCGGCTCGCCGAAGGAACGACGACGTTCGAAGAAGTGGTGCGCGTGACAGGGATTTGATTACGGCTCGATGTCCCATGGCTTCTGCCACGGTTTGAGGTCATCGCCGCGTTGCTTGCGGAGCTCGTAATCGATTTTCTGGAGCTCGAGGAGTTGTCCGACTTTTTCGGGCAGAGGGAGGTTGCGCTGCTCGCCGTGGAGCGCGCGTTTGCCGGCGCGAAGCTTCTCGAGAAGTTCGGGCGTTGGACGAGGGCGAGCGCTGCGCATGATCGTCCGAACGATCGCGCGGAGTGTTTGCTCGAATGACGCCATGCGTCGAGTATCGCCGCGCTATCCTTTTCCGACAATGCCCCGGTCCTGGATCCTCGCTCTTTTCCTGCTCCTTCCCACCATCGCTCGCGCTCAGTGGCTCACCTATGACGACGCGCTTGCGCGGGCGAACGACGAGCACAAGCCGCTGCTCGTTTACTTGCGCGTGAACTGCGATCGGTGCAATCGCGACGCGGATGCGTTCGTCGAATCGGCGGAGACGCACGAAGCAATCGTTCGGGCGTACGCGCCGTTCGTGCGCGCGCGGATCGAGTCGATGAGCAAGGCGCCGGGTTCGTTGCGGGCGCAGCAGCCGCCGGCGCCGGCGATTCTCGTCGTCGCGTCGAATGGAACGTATGCCGTTGCCTGGCGCGACTGGTCGAGTCTGAATCGCTATGCGAACTTCCTGCGGCTCGTGCGCGATGAAGTGAAGGAGCTCACGACGCTGCCGGGCGATCCGGCGGATGCCGATCTCATTCTCGCGAATGCCGTCATTCACACGTTGAACTTCGAGCGCGCGCGAGATCTCTTCAAGCGTGCCGAAAGCAAGAGCAGCGGCGAGCGCGCGCAGTACGCACACATCGGCGCCGACTTCGCCGCGTTTCTCGCCGGCGATCACAAGCGTGCGTACGACGATCTCGCGCAAACGGTCGCGACGTCGCCGCGCAACATGGCCTTCGCCAACACCAGCCTCGGCATGATGAATCTGATCCTGCGCGATGTGGCGGGGGCGGTGCGCGCGTATCGTGCGGCGCTCGCGGCGGCGCCGGAGGGATCGGCCGACGCGCAGGAAGCGCGTGCGGAGCTCGAGGCTCTCGGCGCTCTGCAGCCGGCGGTGAGGCAGGAGACGCTGATTCAGATCGTCGCGCCGCCGCGCGCGACGATCACCGGACGCGCGCAATTCAGCGCGATGACGGTTCGCGACGTGAAGCGCGTGGCGTGGTACGTCGACGACGTCGCTATCGCCTCTGCCGATCATCCACCCTTCACTGCGTCTCTCAACCTCGGCGACACGCCGCGCATGCACAAGATCAGCGCCGTCGCGTACAACGCGTCGGGTGAGGCGATCGCGGAAGCGGTGTCGACGGTGAACGATCGCATCGATTTCCGCGTCGCGCTCGTGTCGCCGGTGGCGACGACGTTGTCGGGCAAGACCATCGTCGAAGCGCAGGTCGAGGCGCCGCCCGATCATCATGTAAAAAACGTCGAGCTGTTCTGGAACGAGACGAAGCTCGGCGCATTCGCCGCGCCGCCGTACCGCGCGACGTTCGACACCCCTTCCGAGTTCGGCTACTTCCGCGCTGTGGCCACGCTCGACGACGGCCGCGTCGCGGAAGAGACGCGCGTCGTGAACTCGCCGGCGATCGGCGAGACGCTCGACGTGCACACGATCGCGTTCGCGGCGATGGTGAAAGATCGCAACGGCCAGCGCATCAACGGGCTCACCGCGCGCGACTTCAAGGCGAGCGACGCAGGCGAGCCGGTCGAGTTGAACGTGCGCGATGAGGACGAGCCGGTGACGATCGGCCTCGCCATCGACGCTTCCGCGAGCATGCGCGCGATGCTGCTCGACACGATCGAGACGGCATGGAAGTTCGTCGACACGGTCGTCTCACCGCACGATCGCGTGTTCCTCGTCGCCTTCGACAATCGTCCGCACCTGCTCGTGTCGCCGACGAGCGATCGCGGCGCGCTGAAGGACGCGATCTTCGACGTTCTTCCCGCGGGCGAGACGGCGATCATCGACGCCGTTGCGTTTTCACTGCAGCAGTTCACCGGCCTGACGGGAAAGAAGGCGCTCGTCGTGATCACGGACGGCGGCGAGGTGAGGAGCGAGCAAACGATCGCGGCGGCGACGCGAATGGCGCGCGAGAGCGGCGTTCCGATTTACGTGCTCATTCCGCGCGGCGGGCGAGATCCGAATGCGCCGCTGCAGGTTGCCAACACCACGGTTCAAGTCTTCGGCGTACGGGCGGGCGAGCACGTGCCTGGAACTTCGACGGCGCCGAATCGCGCGTTCATCGACACGGTCAAGGGCAGCTCGGGAAGTCCGCTGCTCACACTCGCGAACACGAGCGGCGGAATGCTCGTCTACGCGCCGAAGCCCGACGACCTCACGTCGCTGTTCACCCGCATTCGCGACGACGTGCGCGGACAATATCTATTGTCGTTCGTCTCGAAAGCGTCGAAGGCCGGGGTGTGGCGCGATCTGCGCGTGACCGTCGATCGCTCGAACGCGGCGGTGCGCACGATCGCGGGCTATTACGCGCGGTAGCGCGCGCGTCAACGCACGACGGCGCGGTCGCAACTGGCGATGAGCTTTCGCGGAATCGGCGATGACGGATTCTCGGCGGCGAGCTGCTCGAACTCGCGGCGCGCGTCGGCGATCGCGCCGGCGTCGTACGCGAGCATGCCGGCGATGAGATGGCTGCGCGCGTTTGCGATCGCGTCCGCGGTCTGTTGATCGACGACGCGGAACTGCGCCGGCGGATCGGGCGGGGAGGGAGCGACGACGCGGCGACCGTCGATCGTCGCGGCGACCTGCCACGTGTAGGTGCGGCCGCGCGGAAGCCCGGCGGGCGGCGTCCAGTCGTTCGTGCCGTCGGTAATCATCACTTGTACCTTCGCATTCGCGGGCGCGCGCCATCGGAATTGCGGACTCGTGTCGACGACGGCGATTCCGAACGGCCACATTGCTGCGATCTCATCACTCTTCGTCGCCGTTCCGCGCAGCGATTGCGGCGCGGCGCTGATCAGCGACGAAGGCGGCTCGAGGTCGGGATTCGCGAGAGCCGACGCCGCGCGCGTGGCGATGTGCGGCTCGGTCGTCACGCCGCGAAGCGCGCCGTTGTGATCGACGCCGATGATCTTGCCGCCATCGCGCAACGCGATCGCGAGCGGCGTGACGTGCGCGATGGATGCCGGCGCCGCGGGCGTCGTCGGACGCGGCACGAATACGATGAAGCCGATGACGATCGCCGCCGCGGCCGCGATCGACGCAATCAGTGCCGGCCGCACACGCCGCTGCTTGGCGACGAATCCGCGCAGATCGTCGACTTCGGCGCGGCACGTCGCGCAATTCAGGAGATGCGCTTCGACGGAACTCTTCGCATCGGCGTCGAGATGATCATCGACGTACGGAGCGAGCTCGCTCTCGAAATCGAGATGCTCGTTGCTCGCGAGCTGCCTGCGGAGTGATGCGACGCGGTTCTCCATCGTCAGTAGCGCATCCTGCGGCGAAGGCGCTCGCGCGCCGCTTTTCGCAGGTTGATCACCTGCTGTCGCGTCAGGCCGAGCATTGCGGCGATGCGAAGATCGTCGATCGGAAGGTCACTCCATGCATCGCGCGTCATTCCGGCGGTATCGAGAATCTCGTCCACGCTTGCGACGCCGAGGAGCGCGAAGAGCTCGGTGGCGGATCCGCTGTCGTCGCGCAGGTTGAGAAGAAGCGCGGCGCGCTGCTCGCGATTCAGAAGCCGGATCTCCTGCCAGAGGCGCTCGAGAAACTGGTGGTCATCGACGCGCGTGGTGCCGGCGCTCGATGCGACGTCCGTGACGTCGTCGAGCATTACCGCGGGACGATCGACCATCTGCCACAGCTCTGCGGCGGCGTTCACGACGGCTTCGAGCTCCACCGGCTGCTGCGCCGAAAAAAAGATCGTGTTGAGCATGCGGCGCACGTCGCGATCGCCGGCGAGGTGGCGAATGTCGTCGATTTTGATCGTCCGCGCGATCGTTCGCATGCCGCGCCAGGTCGCGAAGCCGCACACCGTTTCGCCGTCGAGCGTCCACTGCGCGAATCGCGTATCGTGGCCGAGCACGTAGCAGAGGCGATTCTTCGCGGCAGTGCGGCGCGGCAACCTCTCGCGTACGAGATCGTCGCAGGTGTGCAGCGTCACCGCGGCGACGTAGCTATCCAGATTGAGGATCGAGTCCTGCTCGCTGCGCAGCCGCTGCAGGACGCGCAGCATCGCGCTCGCGCTGAGGTCTTCGCGCTCGTCGTCGCGAAGGAATCCGATGCGGCCGCTCCGGAAGCGCTGCGCGATGACGCGGCGGATGGTTTGTTCCGCGGGGTTGACGGCGTCCTCGAGCCCGATGGACGATGCAGGAACACTCATGAGTCTGGATATCAGGAAGGCTACAACAATTGCCCTCGCGATCCTCTTTCCTATCTACGGAGTGGCGGCAGAGGATGTTTTGCGTACGACGGCGTTGCGTTTCGCCGAGGCGTACGCGATTGGCGATGCCGCGGCGTTCAGTGGCGTGCGGCGCGCGCGCATCGAAGTCGAGCAAGCGGCGCGCATTCAATGTCCCGAGTTGAAAGGGATCACCATCGACTCCGCGACGGTAGACGACGCCACCGCAACCGTTCGCGCGACGGTCGTGCGCGCCGATTCGGTCAAGCATCTTCTGATGACGTTGCATCGCGACGGCGATCATTGGCGTCTCACGAATCTCACGACCGCCGAGCGCGCGATGGCTACGCAGCTCGCGAGTGATCCGACGAAATGGGACGCGCTCGTGCGCGATCAGCCGGAGCTCCTGAATCTCGATCTCGCCTTCGCGCTCTCGGACAAGATCTCCCTCGGCGGCGGTCTTTCGCGTCCCGGCGAGGCGCGCGCAGCGACCGTAGCGCTGGAGAATCTCGCCGCGATCCTCGGCGATCCTGCGTCGCGCTCTCTCCTCGCCACTGCGGAAGCGACGATGGCCGACATTCAAGCGGATCCGGCGCGAACGAAGGCGCGCGTGGCCGAGGCGATGACGCTGGCGCGCCAGTCGAAGGATCCGGAAGTGCTGACGCGCGCGATGATCATCGCCTCGCGGATGTACGAGCGCAGCGTCAACGGAGTCGCGCCGGCGCTCGACCTGATGAAGGAAGCGCTGCGCGTCATCGACCGCCTCGACAATCGCATGGTCGCGGTCTACGTCGTCGGCAACGCCGGAAACCTGAACATGAAGCTCGGCAAGTACGCCGAGGCACTCACGCTTTTTCAGCGCGCCGCGGCGATGTCGAAGGAGCTCGACGATGTTGCGGGACTGATGAGAGTGGAGTCTGCCGAAGGTCTTCTGTTGCAGATCGAAGGCAACTACGAGTTGGCCATTCCGCACATTCTGCGCGCGAACGATCTCGGCAAGGGCGATCCGGCGAGCGACGCGTGGCGCGGACAGAATTTCATCAATCTTGCGATTTCCTATCAGGAGCTCGGCCGCACCAAAGAGACGATGGAGGCGCTGCATCAGGCCGAGGAGCTGGGCCGCCGCAGCAAGGCGCCGATCGTCATCGGTGAAACGCATCGCGTCCTCGGCAGCGTCTATCGACGCGCGCACGATTACGAGAAGGCGACCCGCGAGCTCGAAGAAGCGATCTCGGTGTTCGAGAACGCGAAGCGCATTCACCCGATCCCCGGCGCAATGTCGGAGCTCGCGCTGACGCGACTCGAGGCCGGCGATGCGCGCGATGCTCTCGCGCGCGCCGAACGTTGCGCGGAATACAGCCGCAATCTCGACGAGCCGGTGAACTTCATCGAGTGCCGGACGTTCACCGGCGAAGCGCATCGCGCGCTCGGCGAGAACGATGCGGCCCTGACGGCGTTTAGGGAAGCGATCGATGCGAGCGAGGAGCGGCGCCGAGCGCTCGTCGGCGACGCGCGCCAGCGATCCCGTTTTCTGGAGCACAACATCTCGCCGTATTTAGGCGCCGCCGACATCCTCGCGGAGCGCGGCGACGTCGCTGCTGCGCTGGACATGACGGAGCGGGCCAAGGCGCGCACGCTTCTCGACATCCTCGGCGGCGACGTGTCGCACAAGCAGAGCGTGTTGACGCCGGCGGAAGAGCAACGCGATTCCGAGCTCGCGGCGCGCATCGCCACGCTGAATCGGAAACTGCGCGATGCGAAAGACAAAGACGCCGTCTCGAAGGAGCTCGCCGCAGCGCGCGCGGACTACGAGTCGTATCAGCTCATGCTCGATGTCGCGCATCCGCGGCGTGAGGCGCTGGAAGGCTCCCTTCCGATCGCCAAGGCATCAGACGTCGCTCCGCTCCTCGGTACGACGACTGCGATCGTCGAATACGTGCTCGCCGATGAGCATGCGCGCGCATTCGTCATCACCGACCGCGGCGTGACTTGCATTCGCATCAGCAAGGGATCTCGCGAGCTCGATCCGATCGTCGTCCGCTTCACAGATGCGCTCGCGCATGCCGACCTCGCGTATCGCCAGGACGCGCAGGCGCTTTACGCGATGTTGCTGCAGCCGCTCGAACCGGCGCTGCGCGGAAAGAAAGCGATCTGCATCGTGCCCGACGGCTCGTTGTGGCGTTTGCCGTTCGAAGCGCTCGTCGATCGCAACGGCAAGTTCCTGATCGAGTCGCGAACGTCGTTCTACGCGCCGTCGATGAGCGTGCTCGCGCAGGTCACGCGCGAAAGTCCGCGCGCGGATACGCCGGCGACGCTGCTGGCGGTCGGCAATCCGGCCATTCGCGGCGCGGAGGAGGAAGTGCGCGCGCTGCGTGCGCTGTACGGCGAGGCGCACAGCCGCGTTTACGTCGGCAAAGAGGCCACGAAGGAGCGCGTGACGCGCGAGATGGAGAACGCGCGTGTACTGCACTTCGCGACGCATGCGACTCTCGACGAAAACAATCCGATGTATTCGAACGTCGTCCTCACGGAGAGCCGCACCGCGAGCGATGACGGCCTCCTCGCGGCGTGGGAGATCATGCGGCTCCAGTTGCACGCCGACATCGCCGTGCTCTCCGCGTGCGACACCGCGCGCGGAAGCTTCGCGCCGGGCGAAGGAGTGATCGGCTTGACGTGGGCGCTGTTCGTTGCGGGATGTCCGTCGTCGGTCGTGAGCGAGTGGAAGGTCGACTCCGCGAGTACGAAGCGGCTCATGATCGCGTTCCATCGCGGGCTCCTCGCATCGCACGAGACGAAGCTGGCGAAGGCTACGGCGCTGAGGACGGCGAAGCTGTCTCTGCTCCGCGACGCGAGCACGCGCCATCCGTTCTACTGGTCGGCATTCGTGCTGGCCGGGTCGGCCGCTTCCAGTGGACGATAGGCGCCCCCGCCTGTCGGGCGATGCGACAGGCGAGGCGCCTGTCCTCCACGGGAAATGGTAATAACGCGACACGTTCGCCGCCTCCATTGGATTGAATGGAGTGCAAGGATCTCTTCGCGCTCTTCGCGCGCGATCTGACGCGGCGCGGCGACGCGACGTTCTTCGGCAAGCGGACAGCCATTCGATTCCTCCGCGTCTGCGGCGACAATGGGTATTACGTCGTAGCGCTCGAAGGCTTCCGCTTGTCGAAAGACGCCGCGTCGCCCGATCCGAACTGGGTGGCCGACTATTCGTCGTGGGCGCGCGGCGCGCCGCGCGAAACGATCGCGCGCGCGCAGCGGTTGATCGAGCACGCGCCCGACGAGATGTCCTTCAGTCTCGTGGTCAAAAGAACTTGAGGCGCCCGGTGCTATTCTTTTCCGATCATGACGGTCCAGGCTGCAACTCCTTCATCGCTGGAGCGTGAGCTCGAATACCGCAAGAAGCTCACCGCGATCACGAATCAAATCAACGCCGCGGAGTCGATCCCGCAGATCCTGATGACGCTCAAGGACAAGATCCTCGAGCTGCTCGACGCGGAACGCCTCTCCATCTACGCCATCGATACCAAGAACCAGGAGCTGTACACGATCACCAAAGCGGGCGATGTACCGAAGGAGATCCGCGTTCCGAAATCGTTCGCCTCCATCGCCGGCTTCACCGCGCTGGCGCGCAAGACCATCAACATCAAAGACGCGTACGACGCCGCCGAGCTGCAGAAGTTCCATCCGAACCTTCGCTTCGACGTCCGCTGGGACAAGCAGAGCGGCTTCCGCACGAAGTCGGTCCTTGGCGTTCCCATCATGTTCGAGAAGTACCTCCTCGGCGTCGTGCAGCTCATCAACAAACGCCACGGCCCCGCCTTCACCGCGCAGGACGAAGACGGCGCCGAAGAGATCGCGCGCATTCTCGGTATCGCGTTCTACAACCAGCACCGCTCCGCGCGCACGACCAAGCCGTCGAAGCTCGGCGCGCTCGTCGACAAAGGCATCATCGCGGAGAAAGACATCGAAACGGCCGTGTCGCAAGCGCGCGTCAACAACACGACCGTCGAGAAAGTGCTCATCGAAGATCACAGCGTCCCGAAGGAAGAGATCGGGAAGTCGCTCGCCGCATTTTTCGGGACGCAGTTCTTCAGCTACGACGGCGAAATGACCATCCCGCCGGATCTCAGAGAGCGCGTCGGCTCCGACATGTGGAAGAAGTACGTCTGCGCGCCGGTGGAGCGGCGGCCCGGCGTGCTCGTGATCGCGGTCGACGATCCGCAGGACCTCACGCGGCTCGACGGCATCCGGGCGATGAATCTCTCACCGCGTTATGACTTTTGGGTCGGCATGAAGCACGAGATTCTTGCCTACATCGCCGCGAGCTACGGCGAGAAGCTGGAAGTCGGCGGAGCGAGCTCCGGCGGCGAGGATCTCGCCAAGCTGATCGACTCCCTCGGCGAAGGCGAGGGGATGGTCGAGGACGAGACGAAGGAAAACGAGATCCCGGAGATCGATGAAAGCGACTCCGGCATCGTGCGTCTCGTCAACCAGCTCATCATCGAGGCGTTCAACCGCGGCGCGTCGGATATTCACATCGAGCCGGACGGCGCGAAGAACCCGTGCGGCGTCCGCCTCCGCATCGACGGCGACTGCCAGAAGTTCATGGAAGTGCCGGGACAGCATCGCAACGCGGTCGTGCAGCGCCTCAAGATCATGGCCAAGCTCGACATCTCCGAGAAACGCAAGCCGCAGGATGGCAAGATCCGCTTCAAGTATTCAAAGGGTGTGATCGAGTTGCGCGTCGCGACGATCCCGACGACGAATGCGAACGAAGACGTCGTCATGCGTATCCTCGCCGCGTCGAAGCCGCTGCCGATCGAGAAGATGGGCTTCAGCGAGCGCAATCTCGCGAACTTCAAGCTGATCCTCGCCAAGCCGTACGGCATCTGCCTCGTCGTCGGTCCGACCGGTTCCGGCAAGACGACGACGCTGCACTCGGCGCTCGGCTTCATCAACACGGAAGACATGAAGATCTGGACCGCCGAGGATCCTGTCGAAATCACGCAGAGGGGTTTGCGGCAGGTGCAGGTGCAGCCGAAGATCGACTTCACGTTCGCCGCGGCGATGCGCTCATTCCTGCGCGCCGATCCCGACGTGATCATGGTCGGTGAGATGCGCGATCACGAGACGGCGGCGATCGGCATCGAAGCGTCGCTCACCGGCCACCTCGTCTTCTCCACACTGCACACGAACTCCGCGCCGGAGACGATCACGCGTCTCCTCGACATGAACATCGATCCCTTCAACTTCGCCGACGCGCTCCTCGGCATCATGGCGCAGCGCCTCATCCGCGTCCTCTGTCCGAAGTGCAAAGAGGGCTACAACCCGAGCGAAGAGGAGTGGGACGAGATCATGGAGGCGTACGGCCGCGACTGGTGGCCGGCCGATCAATTCAAGTACTCGCCCGACTTCACGCTCTACCGTCCGAAAGGCTGCTCGACCTGCAACAACTCCGGCTACAAGGGCCGCATGGGCGTGCACGAACTGCTCGTCGGCAGCGACGAGTTGAAGAAGGCCATCCAACAGCGAGCGACGATCGACGACCTGCGCAAGCTGGCGTTGGCGCAAGGCATGCGCACGCTGCTGCAGGATGCATTGGAGAAAGCGTTGAAGGGGATTACGGACGTGAAGCAGGCAAGGTCGATCGCGGTGAAGTGATCGTCCGAAGGGTGGAGGAGATTGAATTAAGAGTTTCGAATTTCGAATAAAGAATGAAGAAAACGGGTGCGCCCATTCTTCATTCGAAATTCGAAACTCGAACTTCTTAATTCAATCTTCGGGTCATCGCCCCTCACCGCGCTTTCGCGCCACCCTCTCCCCCTACGCGGGGCGAGGGGACTGCAAGGCGCAAAGCTCGCGTACCGTCTCGACAAACTGATCGACGTCGAACGGCTTCGGCACGACCGCCTTCACCATCGTCGGATCGAGCTGCGGCATCGTGCGCTGCGAGACCGCGGAGACGACGGCAATCGGCGTCGTGATCGCGTTCCGCTTCATGTACTCGATCACATCCAGTCCGCTGACGTTCGGAATCATGAGGTCGAGCACGACCGCCGAGTAGCGCTTCGCGCCGAGGCATTCGATGGCGCGCTGGCCGTCGCCGACCGTTTCGATGGCGATGCCATTCCGCGTGAGAAGCGTGTGGATCAGAAGCGCGATCGCTTCATCATCTTCAACGACGAGAACTTCGGGCTGCATCGTTTTCCGTAGAGCTACAGCGGATTTTATGCCGTCGCATAAACTCCACGCATGCGAACCTATGCGACGATCGTTCTCGTGACTCTCCTCGCAGCCGGATCCGCCTCAG
>Ga0075425_100008128_pt1 | contig 11107 bp, 6 predicted proteins | sample SoiMethybrSBSTD4_FD_75300 | JGI IMG/M metagenome (GOLD analysis project Ga0075425, IMG submission 75300) | Bulk soil microbial communities from a Populus tree surrounding site in Tennessee, USA - Soil MetaG P. TD hybrid SBSTD4 | ecosystem: Environmental > Terrestrial > Soil > Tree plantation...
TTGGCCCGAAATGGACGAAAGGGACCACCACCGTGGCAAGCAACCTCACCCGCGACGAGGCACACGACCGAGCGCGCCTGATTGACGTCCGCGCTTATGGCGTGGACCTCGATCTCACCGGCGACGACAAAGTCTTCAAGTCGCTGACCACGGTCACCTTCGGCTGCTCCCGGCCCGGCGCCGGAACGTTCATCGACCTTGCGGCGGAATCGGTCACCGAGATCATGCTGAACGGTGAGCCGGTCGCCCTCGAATCCTTTTCCGGAGACCGCATCGCGCTGGACGGTCTCGCGGCGGACAACGAACTGTTGGTGCGCGCCGAATGTGCCTACTCGCGCAACGGAGAGGGGCTGCACCGGTTCAGCGACCCGGTGGACGACGACGTCTATATCTACTCGGACCTGGAGACCTCGGACGCGCACCGCGTCTATGCCTGCTTCGACCAGCCCGACCTCAAGGCCACCTTCGAGTTCACCGTCACGGTGCCCGCCGCGTGGCGGGTGATCTCCAACATGGCACCGGATGTGACCGGCGAACTAGTGGGCACCGGGCCGGGGGAGGAAACGGCGCGCTGGCACTTCCCCGCGTCGCCGCTGATGTCCACCTACATAACAGCCGTCGCGGCCGGACCTTACTATCAGGTGCTGGCCGAGCACGACGGGATCCCGCTGGGCCTGTACTGCCGGCAGTCCCTGGCACGGTACCTGGACCCGGATGAGATCTTCGAGGTGACCCGGCAGGGCTTCGACTTCTTCCACCAGGCGTTCGGTGTCCGCTACCCGTTCGGCAAGTACGACCAGCTGTTCGTGCCCGAGTACAAGGCGGGCGCGATGGAAAACGCCGGGTGTGTGACGTTCCTCGAGGACTACCTGTTCCGCTCCCGGGTCACCGACTTCCGCCGCCAGTCGCGCGCGACGACGATCTTGCATGAGATGGCGCACATGTGGTTCGGCGACCTGGTCACCATGCGCTGGTGGGACGACTTGTGGCTGAACGAGTCGTTCGCCACCTGGGCGTCGCAGCACGCCCAGGCGGAGGCGACCCGCTGGCGCGGTGCCTGGACCTCGTTCGCGCAGCTGGAGAAGGCCTGGGCGTACCGCCAGGACCAGCTCCCCTCCACTCACCCGATCGCGGCGGATGTCCCGGACATCGCCGCGGTAGAGGTCAACTTCGACGGCATCACCTACGCCAAGGGCGCGGCCGTGCTCAAGCAGCTGGTCGCCTACGTCGGGCTGGACAACTTCCTGGCCGGGCTGCGCGGTTATTTCGCCCGGTACGCGTGGTCCAACGCCACGCTGGGGGACCTGCTGGCCCAGCTCGCCGCAGCGTCGGGCCGGGAGCTGGCCGGCTGGTCGAAGCAGTGGCTGGAGACGGCGGGGGTGAACACGCTGCGCCCCGAGTTCGAGCTGGCGGGCGACGGCACCTTCACCGAGTTCGCGGTCCGGCAGGAGGCCCCGCAGGCGCATCCGGTGCTCCGCGAGCACCGCATTGCCATCGGCCTTTACGATCGCACCGAGGCCGGCCTGGTCCGCCGGCGCCGGGTGGAAACCGACATCTCCGGCGAACGGACCGTGGTGCCCGAGCTGGCCGGCGAGTCCCGGCCCGATCTGGTGCTGATCAACGACGACGACCTCACCTACGCCAAGATCCGCCTGGATCCGCACTCGATGGCCACGTTGTCCGCCAGCATCGGCGAGTTCACCGAAACCCTGCCCGCGGCCTTGTGCTGGGCTGCCGCCTGGGACATGTGCCGGGACGCCGAGCTGGCCGCCCGCGACTACGTGCGGCTGGTGCTGGCGGGGATCAGCTCGGTCACCGACGTGTCGGTGGCCCAGACGCTGCTGCGCCAGATCAATGCGGCGCTGCACCGCTACACCGATCCCGCGTGGCGGGAGACGGGGGTGGAGGCGACCGCCACGGCGGTGCGCGGGCTGCTGGAGCAGGCCGAGCCCGGCTCGGACATCCAGCTCGCGTACATGCAGGCGTTCGCCGGAATGGCCATCTCCCCCACCGACCTGGCGCTGCTCGCGGGGCTGCTGGACGGCACCAGCTCCATCGACGGCCTGGTGATAGACACCGAGCTGCGCTGGCGGCTGCTGCACCGGCTGATCAGCCGTGGTGCCGCGGGGTACCCGGAGATCGCAGCGGAACTCGACAGGGACGCCACCGACGCGGGGGCGCGGCACGCAGCCGCGTGCCGCGCCTCGGTTCCCGACCCCGAGGCGAAGGAGGAGGCCTGGCAGCAGATTGTCAGCGGCACCCTGCCCAACGCCACGTTCCGGGCGATGCTCTCCGGGTTCGCCGACGACGACCAGCCCGCCCTGCTCGCGCCCTACCAGGACCGTTACTTCGAGGTGGTTCCCCGGATCTGGCGCGACTGGAGCCCCGACATGGCGCGGTGGTTCGTGAGCTACGCGTACCCGACCGCGGACGACCTGGCGGTGATCTCTGCCACCAGCGACCTGATCAATTCCCGCGACCTGCCCCCGGGCCTGGTCCGGCTGCTCAGCGAAGGCCGGGATGGGCTTCGTCGCGCTCTGCGCTGTCAAGAACGGGACCGTCGGGCCGCCGGCTGACCGTGCCGGCCAGCTCGCGCAGGCGGGGCCGCTTGTCCAGGTCTTCGAGCAGCACGGCGCGTCCCTGGCCGTCGCACAGCGGAATACGCCAGTTCGGGTACTGGTCGGTGGTGCCCGGAAGGTTCTGCGGTCGGCGGTCCCCCACGGCGTCGGTGAGCGCCACCCCGATCAAGGCGGCCGGGGTGCGCGCGAGGTAGCCGTAGAGCGCGAGGGTGAACTCCGCGGACCCGAACTGGGGGCCCGGCCGGATCAGCCCCTGCCCGGCGAGCGCGTCCTGCCAGGCGGACAGGGCGTCGGCGGCGCGCTGGCGCTCGGTGTCCAGGGAGCCCGTGAGCAGGCCCAACCGGGCCCGCAGCGCCACGTGCTCGCCGGTGAGGAACGCGGCAGCCGGGGGCACGTCGTGCGTGCCGACCGTCGCCAGGCAGTCGCGGCGCCAGCGGCGCGGCGGCAGCGGTGCACCGTCGGCGCGGCGCTCGAACCAGAGCATCGACGTGCCAAGCACGCGGCGGGCCGCCAGGTAGTCGCGCATCCAGGCGTCCACGGTGCCGAGGTCCTCGCCGATCGCGACCCCGCCCGACCTGACCGCCTCGCCGGTAAGCAGCCCGATCATGGCCTCGTGCCGGTACCGCACGTAGGTGCCCTGGTCGGCGGTCATCCCCTCGGGCACCCACCAGAGCCGGAACAGGCCGAGCACGTGGTCCGCGCGCAACCCGCCCGCATCGGCGAACCCGGCCCGGATCAGGTCCGCCAGCGGCTGGTACCCGGCGTCCTCCAGCCGGGCCGGGTGCCAGGGCGGGAGCGCCCAGTCCTGTCCGCGGGGGTTGAACTCGTCGGGCGGCGCGCCCACGCTCATCCCCGATGCCAGCACGTTCTGGTGTGCCCAGGCATCGGCCCCGCCGGGGTGCGCGCCGACCGCCAGGTCACTGATCACGCCGATGCTCATCCCGGCCGCCCGCGCCGCCTCTTGTGCCGCGGCGCGCTGCTCCTGGGCAACCCACTGCACCCAGGCGTGGAAACTGGTCGTGGCTCGCAGCCGCTCACGCTCCGCGGCGACCGCCGCCGAGTGCGGCGCCCGCAGGCCGCCCGGCCAGGCCCGCCAGTCGGGTCCGTGGATCTCGGCGAGCGCGCACCACGTGGCCCAGTCCTCCAGCGCCTGGCCCTCGCGGACGGTGAACCGGCGGAAGGCGGCGCGCCGGGCCGGTGACAGCGGCCAAGCGCGGACGATATCGAGGGCGGCGCGCTTGGCGGCCCACACGGCGTCCCGGTCGATCAAGGTCGAAGTGGAGTTGCGGGCCCGCAGCGGGGCAGCCAGGGCGGCAATCTGCTGGCGCTGCGCTGGCGGCAGCAGCGAGTACTCCGGGATGTCCTCCACCCGCAGGTAGAGCGGGCTGAGGAACCTCCTGCTCATCGGGAGGTAAGGCGATGGGCTCAGCGGTGGCACGGGCTCGGCCGCGTGCAGCGGGTTGATCAGCACGAACCCGGCACCGAGGGCGCGCGCGCTCCAGGCCGCGAGGTCGGCGAGGTCGCGCAGGTCCCCGTGACCCCAGGACAGGCGCGAGCGCACCGAGTAGAGCTGGACGGTGAATCCCCAGCAGGGCCGCGGCACCGCAGGCGCGGCCGGGTGGTCAGCCGGGTGCCAGGACGCGGCCACCGCAGATCGGCCCCCGGATGCACTCGTCCGCGGGCGGGCCGGCGGGGGCGCGGAGCCCAGCGCGGCCAGCACGGCCTGCAGGGTCTCGTCCCCGACCTGGATCCGCCGCCCCTGCCAATCGCGGTAGGCGGTGGTCACGCCGCGCGCCTCCGCCCGGCGCTTCAGCTGTGCGCTGGTCACCCTGCCATGATCCACACCCAGCGAACTTCCCGCGTCACTACCCCGCATTCCGGCATCGTGTCGCCGGTCAGCTCATATCCCTGGCGGTGAGCCCGATGAAGCTAAGAAGCCCAAGCGCGTCCGCACCGTCCACGACAGTTCTAGCCGGATAAACGCGACAGCGGCAAACGGACTAGAAGCTCAGGTCGGCGGCTTCGGCGGGGACCGGGGGCGGGTAGGGGTCGCGGAAGCTGAAGGCCTGGGGCCCTGGGCCGTCGCGGCGGAGCAGGTCCAGCCGGGACAGCGCCTCATCCACCCCGGGGATGTGACCGGCCGGGACCCACCACAGCACCAGATAGGGCACGGCCATCGGGTCGAACCACGTCCGCCGGCGGCGCATGAAGTCCAGGTGCGGCCCGCTGCGGTAGACGAAGTCGCGCAGCGACTCCAGGTTCTCCCACACCGACATGTTGATCATGATGTCCGGGCCGCATGGGCGCAGCGCGGTGGCACCGGGACCGTCGCCGTCCTGCAGTCGCCAGACGAACCCGGGCGCGGCGTCGGCCAGGGCGTTGACGGGCACGATACCGGCCATGAACCCGGCCATCTCCGGTGAGTCCGTGGCGGCGCGCGCGGTGCCGATGTTGAGTTCGGCGAGGTGGTATCCCGTCACCCGGCCATCACATCACTACGCGCGCGAATATGTCAATACTCGTTATTTTTAGAAGTCGCCAGGACGACACAGCACTCGCCGGGACGCGGGTCGAGCCGCGCCGACAGGCCCGGCACCACGGCCCCTTCCAGCAGCCCTTCGAGCAAGGCCAGGTTCATGCCGCAGATCAGCGGCGGGTGGTTGCTCGCCAGTACGTGGAACGGGCAGTTGCGCAGCCGGACATCGGCGCCGTCGCGGTAGGGCTGGTAGCCCTGCGCGGTCAAGGCGCCGGTGACCAGGTCGTCGTCGGGCAGCCCCGGCGCCTGGCTCCGTGCGGCCCAGCCGGAAGCGGCACCGCGACTTCGCGCCGAGCGCTGCAGTTCGGGTTCCGCGCCCGTCAGGTCGACGACCTCGGCAAGCAGTTCCGCGGCCGTCCGGTAGTCCCGCGGCGGCACGCTGACCTGGTGCTCGGCCGCCGTGCGCCGGTACAGCTTGGCTGGGCGCCCGGCACCGGGCCCGGACCGGCCGGCCGGCCTGGCGAACGTGACCTCCACCAGCCCTGCCTCGGCCAGTCGGTCGAGATGGAACGCGGCCAGCGTGCGGCCGATCCCGGCGGCCTGTGCGGCCTCGCTCCGGCTCACCCCGTCGCCGCGGGTCGAGACGTAGTCGTAGAGGCTGCGGCGCACCGGGTCTTCCAGCACCGCGATGACGCTGATGTCGGTCACGGTTAGATTCTAAAACCAACCATCCCTGACAGTGCAGGGCGCATTCACGCCGAACTCACATGGGATCTGCGCGGGGTCCTGAGTTCCGCTGCCGATGCTGATGCCAGCGGAACCACCCAGCCAGGCGCCGGGTGCTAGGCCTGGGGCCCTGGGGCGCGACCAAGAGTTCGGCTGCTTTTCAGCTTCCTCTGATGGTGCCCCCAGGTTCGGGTCAGTTCCTATGAATGAGCACAGCCGTGCAGTCGGCAGCGAGGTAGGCGCAGGTGGACGAGCAGGAGCATCCTGAGAGCCCGGAGATCCCGGCCAGCGGCGAGGCCCTGGCCGATGGCGAGACCCCGGCCAGCGGCAAGACCCCGGCGAGCGGCGAGACCCCGGTCAGCGGCAAGAGCACGCTGGTCAGCGGGCCGGCCGCCGGAGCGCGGGACCGGGAGGGCCGGGCCGACGGGGTCCGGGAGGCAATCACCAGCCGGGGGGCCGGCTGGGCCGTCGCCGCAGCCATGGCCGGTGCCGTCGTGGGCCTCTCGGTGTCCATGACCACGTCATCCGGGCCAGCAGGTGCGGCGCAGACCGCCGTTCCCGGCGGGGCCGTGCGGGCGCAGACGCCGGCGCGACTGCGGGTCCAGGCCCCGGCGCGGCTGCGGGTCCAGGCCCCAGCACGGCTGCGCGTCCGAGTCCCGACGGGCTTGGCCTTGCAGACCCCCGCGCGGCTGCGGGTCCAGGTCCCGGCGGGACAGCCGGAGCAGGGCCCGGCGGGACAGCCGGAGCAGGTCCCGGCGCGGCTGCGGGTCCAGGTCCCGGCGGGACAGCCGGGGCAGGTCCCGGCGCGGCTGCGGGTCCAGGTCCCGGCGGGACAGCCGGGGCAGGTCCCGGCGGGACAGCCGGAGCAGGGCCTGGCGGGACAGCCGGAGCAGGGCCCAGTCCGGCTGCGGCTGCAAGCCCCGGTGTCGGTGCTCGCCCCGGCAGTGATCCCGGTACCGCAGATTCCGGCCGCGCCGGGCAGGCAGGTTCCCGCGGCCGCGCCGACCCCCCGGGCGCTGCGCGTCGAGGCACAGCGCGGCCAGGTGCGGGTGCGGCTGCGGATCCCGGCGAGCGCACGGATCCAGGCGCGGCCCGCCCCGCTACAACTGGTGGTCCCCGGCCCGCGCCCCGCGAAGGTTCTCCCGGCGGCGACGCCGGCCCGCCTGCGCATCACGTTCCAGCGCGGGGTTCCGGTCCCGGCCCGGCTGACGCTCCCGGCGAACCTGCCCGGGCAGGCGCGGCTGCGGATCCAGATCCCGGCTCGGGCACGCGTCACCCCGATGGTGCCGGCCCCGCCGAACTAGTAACCCGCACGAGCCCCGGCCCCGCGCCCCGTGCTACGGGGATCAGCCCTCGCGCGGCCACGCCGTCCCGCGGCCACGCTGCCCGCGGTCACGCTGCCCCGCGGTCAGCCATGCCCGGGCGCCAGGGCGCGGCCCAGCCACAGGCCGGCGGCGGCCTGGACCACCGCCACCAGCAGCGTCACCGCGATCGCTGCCGCCGCGGAAGCGGGCAGGCCGGCCAGGGCCGCGATGGACCTGCCCACCGCCACCTCAGGTAGCCCGTCGCGCAGGGCCAGCCACGCCAGCGCGGCGCCCCAGCCGGCCGCCGCGACGGCAACCGCCGCGGCCAGCGCGGCCCGCAGCCGCAGCCGGCCAAGCCGGACGGCCAGTCCGGCCGCCAGGCCGGCCAGGAAGGGAAGGAACCACCAGCCCGCCAGTGCACCGGCGGCCACCAGGACCGCGCCGGCGAGGCAAGCCAGCAGCCAGGCACCGGCCGGCCCGCGGCGCGGAGGCGCGAACGAGGGATAGTGCGCGGCGGGCCACGGGCCGCGCGGGGTGGACGGCGCGCCCAGCCTGCCGAGCCGGTAGGAGCCGCGCTTGCCCAGCTTGCGCGGGTCAGTCACGCCGCCTCACCCCTCCCTGGCGACAGGCGCCACCGGATCGGGCGGGCGGTGTACCCGGCCGCGGGCGGCATCGGCAGGTACCGGCCGTCCCACCAGTCAGCCATCTGGTCGGAGTACCACCCGGACGCGGGGTTCTCGCTCTGCCCGCCCGGGTATACGCCCTCGGCCGTCGCGCTGCCGCGGCCGGTCCAGGCCACGATCATGCGCCAGCTCGGCCCGGAATGGGACTCCAGCCCGCCGTCGGCGGCGTTGATCGTCCACGCGTCACCGCCGGACGCCCGCGGCCCATAGCCAAGCCCCGGCGCCTGGGTGACGGACGGGAACCGCCGGGTGTGCAGGCGTCCCCACGCCCACGTCCCGGGCGTCCCGCCGAGCCGCGCCGCCAGGTGCGCCACCGCGGCGCCGAACGCCAGCCGCATAACCTCATCGGCCGTCCGGTGCGGGCCACCCGGCGCGGTGAACGCGCGGTTGGCCGGATCGGCCACGGTCCACGCTTCCAGCACCTGGTCCAGGCTGAACTGTTGCGCGGACACAGCGAGCCCGGGCCGGTCGAGGTGCACCGGCACCTTAGCCGCCCGCCACCAGGGCCCGAACACGGCGGCCAGGTAGTCGTCCCAGAACGTCCACCACAGCGCGGCAGCGGCCGACGCGGTCGTCATCGACCCGTCCCAGCCGGCCAGCAGGCCGGCGGCAGACCGCTCCGGCGCGGACAGGTGCTGCCCGTGTAGCGCGGCGAGCAGCCGCGGCACGATCCGCCGCGCCAGCGCGTCGGTGACGTTGAGCTGGATCGTGGCGAACGCCCCGGGGACCAGCCGGGACTTCCCGCGCAGCAGCGCACCGATCTGGCTGGCCCGGTACCCGGGGTCGAAGAAGTCGGCGGTGGTGCCGATGTAGTACGGGTACGACGGCCCGGCCGGGCGCTGGTTCGCGGTGACGACCGCGTGGCCCGGCGGGTTGTACACCTGCGGTACCGCCCGGTACGGGATCACCCCGGCGACGTCGTCGGCGCCGGTGCCCGGCAGCGGCAGCCACGGGTCGCCGTGCCGCAAGATCGGGTAGTAGCCGGCCGAGATCGCGCCGATGTTCCCGCGGTCGTCGGCGTAGACGAAGTTCTGGGTCGGTGCACGCCACCCGGCCAGCGCGGCGCGGAACTGCGCGAAGTCCTGTGCTTTGTTCACGGCCAGCAGCGCGGCGACGTCGGGTGAGGGGATGTTGCCCATCCAGTCGACCGAGGTCGTCTGGCCGGCCCGGGTCAGCACCGGCCCGTGCACGGTCAGGTCCACGGTCAGCCGGACCGGCGCGCCGCCGCGGACCGGGATCGTGTACCGCACCTGCCGCATCGGGTGCCAGGCCCCACGCCAGAAGTACTCGCCCGGCCGGCGCGCGCTGGTCTGCTCGGTGTAGAACAGCGTGGCCTGGTTCTGGGTGTCGGTGAGCGACCAGGCGATGTGGGAGTTGTGCCCGATCAAAACGCCGGGCAGGCCGGGCACCGTGACCCCGGTGACCGCGAGGCCCGGTGCCGCCAGCGCCGCCTGGTACCAGATCGACGGGATGGTCTGCGGCAGGTGCGGGTCACCGGCCAGCATCGCGACGCCCCCGGCCACGGCTCCGCCATTGACGGCCCACGCGTTGCTGTCCGGCGCGCGGTGCACCAGGCCCGCCGGCAGCCCGTTCATTTCCGACAAAACGGATGCCGCCGCGACCGCTGCGCCCGCACCGCCGCCGGATTCCGTGGCCGGGCCGGCCCCCGTGGCTGCGGGCTGGCTGGCAGGCGCGGCCGCCGACGCCTGCGTTGCGATCGGGGCAAGGCCACGGTACCGGTAGGGCCCTGGATCGTAGGGAGACTGTGGCACGGGGCGAGGGGGGAGCACGGGGAACCAGGCCATGGTGCGAGCCCGGCCGAGCGAGCGCTCCAGCAACGCGTAGTCCAGCGGGGTCGTGGTGAAGTCGAGTTCCTGGGTCAGGATGCCCTGCAGCACCAGGCTGTCCACCGGCGTCCAGTCGCGCGGGTAGACGCCGGCCAGCGCGAAGACCGACGGCCATTGCCCGTCGGCCCGCACCTGCGCCAGGTAATCGTTCACCCCGCGCGAGTAGGCCAGCAGTGCCCGCGCTGCGGGGCTGGACCGGGACATCGCCGCCCACTCACGCTGCGCGGTGCGCAGCAGGCCGAGCCGCAGCTCGAACTCGTCCGACGGCACCGCGGACGGCCCGGCCAGCTGCGCGATCCGGCCCTCCCCCAGCCGCCGCTCCAGGTCCATCTCGGTCAGCCGGAACCTGGCGTGCAGGTAACCGAGTGCCAGGAACGCGTCATCCTGGCCAGCCGCCCGGATCGACGGCACGCCATGGCTGGTGAAGACGACCGAGACCGGGTGCGCCAGACCCGCCAGGGTCAGCGTCTGCGACCGCACCGGCACGCCGCCGACCGCCGACGCCCAGGCGCCGCGGCCGGGATCGAGCGCCCGCCCGAGCGCGGGCATCGGCCCGTAACCGAAGGCGAGCAGGCCAAGCACGGCGCCGCTGACACACAGCGCGATCACGCCGTGGATGATTCGCCCGGCGAGCAGGCCCGGCCGCTGCACCGCCAATCGGGCCTCCTGTCCACCCGCGCTCTTACCAGAGCGGGGAATGCTTGTCCTTCCACGGGCGGGCGGCCTCCAGCTGGGCAGACAGCGAGATCAGCAGGCCCTCGCCGCCCATTGGCCCGGCCAGCATGACGCCGATCGGCAGCCCGGCGCCGGTCCAGTAAAGCGGCAGGTTCACCGCTGGCTGCCCGGTGATGTTGTACATGGCCGCGAACGGGGTGAAGCGCTTCTGCCGTTCGAAGTTCTCCGCCGGAGCGACCTCGTCGAACCAGCCCACCGGGGCCGGCGGCAGCGCCAGCGTGGGCGTGAGAACCACGTCATACTCGTTGAGGATCTTCCAGGCGCCACGCGAGACGAGCTGCAGGTAAGCCTGCGCGAAGATCAGGTCGGGGGCACGCATCTCCTTCCCGCGATCCCGCAGGTAGCGGGTGAGCGGCAGGAGCCGGTCCTCGCGGTCAGGGGCCACCGGAGTCAGCGTGGCCATCGCGTACCAGAGCTTCTCGAACGCGGGCACGGCCGCTGCGGTAAACGGGGGTTGCATGTCGATGACCTCGTGCCCGAGGCTCACCAACAGCGCGCTCGCGTCCTCGTAAGCGGCCACGCAGTCGGGGTGCACCTCCGCGCCCTCGACCGCGTTGACCTTGGTGCGCCCGATCCGCAGCCGCCCCGGCTCCCGGCCCGCGTGACCCAGGAAGGTCTCGCCGTCCAGAGGCGGCAGCGTGTACATGTCGCCGTCCCGGTTGCCGGTCATCACGTCGAGCAGCAGCGCCGCGTCGGCCACCGTGCGGGCGAGCGGCCCGTCGGTGCTCAGCCCGAACAGATCGGGCACCAGCGGCGC
>Ga0075425_100008129_pt1 | contig 11107 bp, 9 predicted proteins | sample SoiMethybrSBSTD4_FD_75300 | JGI IMG/M metagenome (GOLD analysis project Ga0075425, IMG submission 75300) | Bulk soil microbial communities from a Populus tree surrounding site in Tennessee, USA - Soil MetaG P. TD hybrid SBSTD4 | ecosystem: Environmental > Terrestrial > Soil > Tree plantation...
TCCAAGCTCGGCACATCGTGGACGGGAGTCGCGTTCGACACGCTGCTCGACGGTGTCGAGACCAGTGCGGAGTACGTCTCCGCCTTCTGCGACGGCGGATACACCACCAACCTGCCACTCGAAGATCTAACTGGCGGGAAGGCGTGGATAGCCTACGAGTACGAGGGCGAGCCGCTCGAGCCGGAGCACGGCGGCCCAGCGCGACTGCTCGTGCCCCATCTGTATTTCTGGAAAAGCGCCAAGTGGGTACGCGGTCTAGAGCTGCGCCAGGACGACGAGCCGGGCTTCTGGGAACGGTACGGCTACCACAACTACGGAGACCCGTGGAAAGAACAGCGTTACGCCGGCGACTGAGTTGGCAGTTCGCCGCCCGGGGCTGGGTGCCACGCGCGCAGCGATTCGATCGCCTCCGCGCCAGTGGACGAGCGGCGGCTCAGGCGCACCGAGACTCATCCGTCGTATCGGAGTCACGTCGGCCAGCGAGCACCGGTGCCAGCGACCGCTCGCCGTCGGTCTCGGCAAAGGCGAGATGAAGCTCTTTCCGGGACGAGATGTGGAGCTTTGCGAAGACCTTGTGCAGGTGGTATTCGACCGTCCTCGGGCTGACGAATAATTGCTCACCGATCTCGAGATTGGTGAGCCCGTCACGAGCGAGCAGCCCAACCCGCGTTTCTTGTGGCGTGAGCTGCGTCTGTGTGTGTACCGCTCGGGTTCGAGCCGTCTCCCCGCTCGCGAGGAGTTCAAGGTGGGCCCGTTCCGCAAAGGACTTGGCGCCCATGACCACGAACTCCTCACGCGCCATGCGCAGTGGCTTCCGCGCGTCGATGCGTCGGCCTTGGCGACGCAGCCATTCGCCGTAGAGAAGTTGTGACCGCGCGAGCTCTGTCTTGATTCTCGACCGTTTCAGCCGCTCGATCGCTTCTACGTAGAGGTCTTCTGCCGCGCTGCCGGCAGAAAGCACGGCGCGGCACCGTGCCTCGGTGCCGGCCGCCCAGTCGGTGCGAACCAGGCGGGTCCGAGCCGACAGCCGCTCGAGCGCGCACGAGGCAACGTCGAGCCGTGCCCGGCGGGCTGCTGCCTCGATCAGTTCCACCAGAGCCCAGCCACACAGACCAGGCTCGTCGAACTGGGCGGCGTCCTGGGCGGCCGTGAGGGCGACTTCGTAGCGTCTGCGCCCGTTGCCGAGAAGAGCAGCAGAGTAGCTTGCCGTGGCGTAAAGGCTTCCGTCAGCTCGCTCGTACGCGTCCTGCTCCGCCGCTTCGCACGAGCCGAGCGCACTGTCGTGCCCACGCCACGCGGCGAGGACCAACGACGCGCCCGAGTGCCGCGGGCCGTGCATTCGCGCGGTGAGTGCGTCGGCGGCGTCGACGAGCGCACTGGCGGCGGCAAAGTCGCCGGAGCTCAGTTCGACCATGGCGCGATCTGTCCACGCGTCGGGGAGGGTAGCCAGGGCATCGGCTCGGCGGGCAAGCCGCAATTGCAGCCCCGTGATCGCGTGCCAGCTCCCGTCATCCCACAGGTCCGTGGCGAGGCGGGCGGCGAGCGACAGCCAGCGCAATGCTTCATCGCCGCATTCTTCCCACTGAAGCGCTTCGAGGGCGCCATTCAAGGGCTGCACCGCTTCTCCGTAGCCCTTCGCGAAGCGGCTCGCGAGGGCGTCGAGGAGGAGGTCGGCCGCCCGAGGCGGGTCGGATGCCGCCGGAGTCGAAAGGGCGGCCAGGGCGATCTCTTCCGCGGTGATCGTGCCGAAGCGGCCGATACGCAGCGCTGAGGTCAGGGCGTCGAGATATGCCTCCCGGGCGATCGCGGGCTCGTCCGGAGCCAGCTGCCGAGCCGCCGTCAGGAGCAGCTCCGAGGCGCCGCTGTCGTGTCGGTGGGCCGACCCGATCTGGGCTAGGCACAGCGCCACCCGGTTCCGTTGCGACTGGTCGATCGCTCCCATGTCTGCAATCACTGCAAGTCTGGCTGCGGCGTGGGGATCGCCGGCCGCCAACTTGACCGCTGCGGCCGCAAGCGATCGATCGGCCCTCCGCCCCGAGTCGGGGGTCAGCAAGGCTGCTCGCTCGAGGAACGCGGCGGAGGCCGCGACGCCGGCCCGTTCGCGCGCCGTGTCCGCGTAGCGCGCCAATTCCGCGGCGGCCTCTTCGTTCGGCGCAGTCGATGCCTGGACGCGATGCCAGGCCTGCCGATCACGGGCAGAAGCCTGCTCCGCCGCCTCGGCGAGAGCTCGGTGCGCGCGCCGCCGCTCGCTCTCCGCCGCTTCGGCGTAGACCACCGAGCGCAGCAGCGGGCGTGCGAACAGGACACGCGACCCGACGGAGACCAGTCCATTGGCCTCGAGTGGCTCGACCGCGTCTATCGGAATCCCCAGGGCCGCCGCCGCTCGCCACATCAGCGCTGGATCGCCGATCGGCTCGGCGGCGGCGACGACGAGCAGTTGCCGGCTGTTGGACGGTAGTGCGGCCATGCGGGTCAGCAGGTCTTCTACCACCGGCCGACGGGCGTGGAGCCCGGCTCCACCGATGAGGCCACCGGAGAACTCCGCCGGAGAAATGCCGTCGACGGACTCCAGGATTGCCTGCGGATTCCCCCGTGCCTCCGCAATGATTCGCGCGAGTATGGCGTGGTCGATCCGACCCGGCATCGCCGTTGCGAACAGCGTTCGCGCGCTGGCGTCGGATATCGGTTCGAGCGTCAACTCCGGTAGGCCGGCGAGCTGACCCAATGGCTCGTGGTGTCGCTGGGCGACCACGACCACGACCGAGTCCGCCTTCAGCCTGCGCGCCACGAAGGTCAGAACCTGTACAGACGCCCGATCAAGCCATTGAGCATCGTCGACGAGGCAGAGCACCGGCTGGGCTTCGGCAAAAGCGGTGAGGAGGGCATGCAGCCCGAGGCCGACCAGGAAGCGGTCCCGAGGCGGGCCGGGCCTCAGTCCGACGGCCGTTTCGAGAGCCTCACGCTGGGAGGGGGCCACTCGCCCGAGGCTGTCATCGACGGACGTGCACAGCAGCTGCAGTCCGGCGTACGGAAGATCCATCTCCGATGCGACGCCCTGTGCACGAATGACCTGATAGCCCGTCGCCTGTCGAGCCGCGTAGTCGAGGAGCGCGCTCTTGCCGACGCCCGGCTCGCCGCTCAGTACCAGAGGCGCGCCGTGGCCAGCCCGCCCACTCGCGAGCAGCTGATCGAACACGGCCTGCTCAGCCGTGCGGCCGACCAACTCCCGTCCGGGCTCGGTCCGGCGGGGATCCGCACTCACGTTGTGGATGTTCACAGCGACAGCCTCGCGGCGACCAGCGGCAAGCGGACCAGAGAAAGGCACCGGTTCCACCCCGGGAGGTAAGCGCGAGTACCGGGTCAAGCATGCCCACGGCGCGGCCGACAGGAGGACACGAAGTACACGGGGCCCTCAACCCGTGCAGAGCCAGGGTGATAACCGGTGCCGATCTCGGGCGCGGACCACGTGGCATCGACGCAACTCTCTAGGTCAGCGCACGGACCCCACCGAGGGTCGCGGCGACCGAACCGAGGGGACGCGGACATGCCGAACGTTCACCACCGGTACGCCCGCATCATGGGCCACAAGCTGTTCTATCGGGAGTCCGGTGCGGCCGACGCCCCTGTCATCGTCCTCTTGCACGGGTTCCCGACCAGCTCGTTCATGTTCCGCCACCTCATCCCGGCCCTAGCGGACCGCTACCGGGTGATCGCACCGGACTACCTCGGCTTCGGCCTCTCCGACGCGCCGCCGGTAGCAGAGTTCACGTACACGTTCGATGCGCTGGCCGACTTGACCACGGAGCTACTTGCGGATCTCGGCGTCACGCGCTGCGCCCTGTACGTCCAGGACTACGGTGCACCCGTTGGCTGGCGGCTCGCGCTACGCGACCCGGAGGCCATCACCGCGATCGTCACCCAGAACGGCAACGGTTACGACGCCGGGTTCGTCGACAGCTTCTGGAAGACGGTCTGGGCCTACCAGAGCGAACAGACGCCGCACACCGAGGCGGCCGTGCGGCAGGCGTTCACGCTGGATGTCACCCGGTGGCAGTACCTCGCCGGAGTGCCGGACGAAACGCTGGTCAGCCCAGACACCTGGTACCACGACTATGCGCTGCTCTCGCGACCCGGCAACGACGCGATTCAGCTCGCCCTGTTCCGCGACTACACCAGCAACCCACCGCTCTACCCGCGGCTGCACGAGCACCTGCGCACGAGCCGGGTGCCCGTGCTGGCTGTCTGGGGCCGCGGCGACGAAATCTTCGCACCCGAAGGCGCCGAGGCATTCGCCGTCGACGCCGTCGACCCGGAGATCCACCTGCTCGACGGCGGCCACTTCCTGCTCGAGAGCGCCGGCGACGAGGTCGCGACGCTGATCCGCGACTTCCTTGCCCGCCGGCTCCGCCCCGCACCCGCCGGCATGACCCGGCCGGAGACGTAGTGCTCGCCAGGCGCGATCGCGGAAGGCGCCATCCGGCTCGGCGCATCGCCACCAGCAGCAGTTCTCAACCCAGCAGTTCTCAAGCCAGCAGTTCGAATCCCAGCAGTTCTCAGAGCATCGGCGAGCCGATGGAATGGAGGAAGTCATGACTTCGAGCTTCGAGGGGCGCAAGCTGATCGTCATCGGGGGAAGCAGCGGAATGGGCCGGCAAACAGCCGCCGACGTAATGGCCTCCGGCGGCAGCGCGGTCATCGTCGGCCGCGACCCGATGCGGGTCGAGGAGACCGTGGCGACGCTGTCGGCCACGGGCAAGGCGTGGGGCATCACCGCCGATCTGGCCGACCGCGACCAGGTCGCCGAGCTTCAGGAGCAGCTGGCCGCGGATCACGACGACGCCACGTTGCTGGTCAACGCGGCCGGCATCTTCAGCCCGCGGACGTTCCTCGACCACGACGGTGCCTTCTATGACTCCTACCTGGAGCTGGACCGCGCCACTTTCTTCCTGACCCAGACCGTGGTGCGGGGCATGGTGGCGGCCGGCAACGGCGGGTCGATCGTCAACATCGGCAGCATGTGGGCCCATCAAGCGATAGGCCTGACCCCGTCCAGCGCGTATTCGATGGCCAAGGCGGGTCTGCACGCGCTCACCCACAATCTGGCCATCGAGCTCGCGGGCCACGGCATCCGGGTCAACGCGGTCGCCCCTGCGGTCGTGGCCACCTCCATCTACGAGGCCTTCGTCCCGCCGGAGAAGATCGACGAGACGCTGCACAGCTTCGATGCCTTCCACCCCCTCGGGCGGGTCGGCACCGCAGAGGACCTCGCCTCGGCGATCACTTACCTGTTGTCCGACGGTGCGAGCTGGATCACTGGCGCCATCCTCAACGTCGACGGAGGCGTGATGGCCGGACGTAACTGACCCGGATGCAGGTGTTCCGTGCGTCGGCCGATCAAGCCGGCGCACGGCGCGCCGTCCGCCGTCGCACGCCGAGCCGTACACCGCCCAGGCGTCCGGAAGACATTCGAGAGGATCCGATGGCACATTCGATCGCGTGGAACCAGGTGAGCCGTGAGCACGTAGTGCGCGCGATGGCGGAGTACGACCACCTTGGCGCACAGCGGTTCTTCGGCGAGCATGGATTCGCCCCCGCCACAACGTACGAGCTGGTTTGGAAGGAGCGCCGCTACCCGCCCAAGGCGATCTTGGGTACGGCGTACGAGTTCGCTACCGGCCAGCGGCTTGCCTCTGCCGACTTCGAGGGCGGCCAGAGCGGCGCCGTCAAGGTGCTCGGAGATTTGGGATTCACCGTGCATCACAGGTGACAATCATCGGCCCCCAGCGCCGGCGCCCATCCGCCGAATTCGCCGCATGCCGATTTCTCCCTGCGCACGAAGACGCGAGTCCCAGTCGGATGCCGCGCACAGCTGATGGCCTCGAAGACGCTATCCGGCAGCAGATCGAGGAACTTGTCCGCGACGCCGCTCGCGTGGTCGAGGGCGTCACCCCACGCGTAGCCGCGATCCTGCGCACGCTGCGCCGCATCCAGCACGACCAGGGCCCCGAGCGTCAGCCTGACCGGCAGCCGGGCTTGGCCGTAGAGCTCCCGCATGCTCCGATCGCCCAGCGCGTCGAGAGCGTCATCGCCGACGTGCGCCAGTGACAGCGCATATCCCACCAAGCATGGCCGACCGCCCCGAACCGAGTACCGGCATGTGCGCGCACTTCCGACGGACGACGAGTAGACGAAGTACTCGCCACGCTCCTTCACCGCAGCGGCAAGCAGCTCCAGTGCCCGGCCGATGTCGATCAACGGAAGGTCGCGCGTCGTCATGCCCACTACCGTCACGCGGATTGGCTCGCATCGCGCCAGGGAACGTCCCCTGTCGAACCACGGGTAAGGGGTCCGACTGCACGTGCAGCTCTCGGCGAAAGCTGCTCTCGATCAACTGCCGGATGGGACAGAGGCCCACGACGTCCTGCAGGTCATCGCGACCCGACGTCAGCCGCTCCGCGGCGGCGGTACTTCGCGGCATCCTCGACCAACGGCACGCAGCGCAGTTCCGCGTCCGCGACTAGGGATCGAGCCCGGGCGACCAACGGGGGCGATGCCGGGCTGATCGCGCCACCGTAGCTGCTCAGCGGCATCCGACGATGCCTACCTCGCGGTTCGGACACACCGACACGATCTTGAACGTCGACGGTCGATTCATGGCGGCCCGCAACTGATCAGCAAGACATGAACCGACACAAGGACACTTTGGGGAAGAGCAACCATGAGCGAAGCGGTACCAGGCGCATCCGCGGACAACGTCTACGACGTCATCGTCATCGGCGCCGGGCCGGTCGGCCTGAACGTCGCCGACCGCTCCCGCGCCGGAGGGCTCAGCGTCGCGGTGGTGGAGCGGGAGCTGGTCGGCGGGGAATGCGCCTACTGGGGGTGTGTCCCGAGCAAGGCGTTGCTGCGACCGGTCATCGCGGTCGCCGACGCCCGACGCGTCGACGGCGCGCGGGAGGCAGTCACCGGTCCGCTCGACCGGCCGGGCGTGTTCGGCCGGCGCAACCGGTATGTGAGCGACTGGGACGACAGTGGCGAGGTAGAGAAGCACGTGACCGGCATCGGGGCTGACCTGGTGCGCGGACACGGGCGGTTGGACGGCCCCCGCCGAGTCGCGGTGATCACTCCTGATGATCGCCTGGTGGTACTCGCCGCCCGGCATGCGGTAGCCGTCTGCACCGGCAGCCGGGCGGCACTGCCCGACATCCCCGGTATCGCTGAGGCACGGCCGTGGACCAACCGCATGGCGACCGACAGCAGCGATGTGCCCCAGCGGCTCGCCATCGTGGGCGGCGGCCCGGTCGGCGTGGAGATGGCAACGGCGTGGCAGGGGCTGGGCGCAGCGACTACCCTCCTCGCCCGCGAGGCGTGGCTGCTTCCGCGCATGGAGCCCTTCGCCGGCGAAATGGTCGCCCTCGGGCTCAAGGAGGCCGGCGCCGAGGTGCGCACCGGGGTCACGGTTACCGAGTTGCACCGCCCGGGCGGAACCGGACCGGTCACGCTACGGCTCGACGACGGCACCGAAGTAGAAGCGGACGAGGTGCTGGTCGCCATCGGCCGTGAGCCGCGGACCGGCGACATCGGCCTCGAGACGGTTGGCCTCACCCCCGGGTCCTGGTTGGACGTCAACGAGTCCTGCCAGGTGCGAGCCCTCGACGAGGGATGGCTGTACGCAGTGGGCGACGTCAATCACCGCGCATTGCTCACCCACCAGGGCAAGTACCAGGCCCGCATCGTCGGCAACGCGATCAGCGCGCGCGCCGACGGCCGAGCGCTGGACACGTCGGCTTGGGGAGCCCACGCCACCACCGCTGACTTTCACGCCATCCCACAGGTCATCTTCACCGACCCCGAAGTCGCCAGCGTCGGCCTGACCGCCGAACAGGCCGAACACGCCGGACACAAGACGCACGTCGTCGATGTCGACATCGACCGAGTGGTCGTGGGCGCGCTTCTCTACGCCGACGACTACCAGGGCCGGGGCCGCATGATCGTTGATGGCGATCGCGGGCACCTCCTCGGCGTCACATTCGTCGGCCCAGGCGTCGCAGAGCTGCTGCACTCAGCCACCGTCGCGGTCGCGGCGCATATCCCCGTCAACCGGCTCTGGCATGCGGTGCCGTGCTTCCCGACCATCAGCGAGGTCTGGCTTCGCCTACTCGAGGCGCACCGGGATTGGACCGCAACCACGATCCCAGCGGAGTCCGTTGGGACCGGTGTTACGACCGGGGTCCATCACTGAGTCGAATCCGGCCCGGGCGCGAGATGGTAGATGACGTGAGACAACCGATCCAAACGCCGCCGGGGTGCAACTGGATCAGCATCCCTGCGCGCGATGTTGCGGTCGGGGACGTCCTCCGGATCAACGACTGGCGGCTACATGTGGTTGGGGTCGAGCGCGACCTTGCTACCGCCGTGCTGACGGCCGAATTCGGCTTCCTACTCCATTTCACGCACGACGATGTCGTGGACGTCCTGAGGCTGGCACTAGCGGCATGACCCGTGCCGTTAGTCGTGCCCGGGCTGGGATCTGGTAAATGCGCACGTCCTTGCAGTGATTCGACGGATGCGCGCTCCACATAGCGGGGCAGCAAGTCGGAAGCACGGCGGTTCGATCGACCGCCCGACCGAGATGGGATACGTCAACAATGGGCGTTCGCCTGGCAGTGATCTTCTACTCGGCCACCGGCTCGGTACACGCGCTGGCCGAGGCGGTAGCCGAGGGAGGCCGGCAGGCCGGGGCCGACGTGCGCCTGCTTCGGGTAGCCGAGTTGGCAGGGGAGGAGGCGATCGACTCGAATCCCGCGTGGCGCAGCTATGTCGATGCGACCAAGTTCAGGGTCGGCCAGGCAACCCTCGACGACCTCGAATGGGCGAACGCCTACGCGTTCGGCAGTCCGACCAGATTCGGGCTCCCGGCGGCTCAACTGAAGCAGTTCCTCGACGGGACCGGTAGCCAGTGGCGGGCAGGCGTGTTCCACCAGAAGCCGGTCACCAGCTTCACGTCGGCGCAGAACGCGCACGGCGGCCAGGAAGCCACGATCCTGGCGCTCAACAACGTTTTCTACCACTGGGGTTGCGTCATCGTGGCGCCCGGCTACACCGATCGGTCCGTGTCCGCCGCCGGTGGCAACCCGTACGGGACGTCGTGGAGCGGCAACGACGGCCGGCCGTCGGAACAGGTTCTAGAAGCGGCGCGCTATCAGGGCCGCCTGGTCACCTCGATCGCAGCCCGCCTCGCCGGCGACGGAGCGCAACCTTCCGCCGGGGCAGCCTGATCGCGATGGAGGACCACCGCATGACAGACAGCCTCGTCGGTGGCAGCGGGTAGCCACACGTCCGAACGTCGTGCGCCTCACCCTTGGTCGCGAAGAGACATTCCGGCCGGGCTGCCTGACGGGCGGACCGACCGGCCTCAGCGGTGCAGCTGGCGGCGAGAGGTGATCTCGAGCTTGGCGAAGATCTTACTGAGGTGCCATTCCACGGTGCGGCGGCTGATGAACAGACGGACCGCGATCTCCTGATTCGACAGTCCCTCGCGGACCAGCCGAACGATCTGCCCTTCCTGCGCGGTGAGGTAGCTGGCGGTTTCGACACTGCGCTTGCGGACCGTCTCGCCGGTGGCACTGAGCTCCCCGGCGGCGAGCTCGGCGAAGCCGTCCATGCCCATGGCGGTGAACATCGTATAGGCCGTCCGCAATTGCTCGCGGGAGTCGTTGCGGCGGCTCTGCCGGCGCAGCCATTCGCCATAGAGCAGGTGGGTACGGGCCAGTTCCCCGCGGATGCGGGTGCGGGCGAGACGGTCCATCGCCTCCCGGAATCGTGATTCCGCGTCGTCCGCGTCGCTGACCAGTGCCTCGCAGCGGGCCTGCAGACCGAGGGCCCAGTCGGTGCCGCTGGCCCGGGTCATCTCCGCGAGGCGCTGAACTGCCTCGCTCGCGACCTCGCGTTGACCACTACGGGCCGCCGCAGGTACCAACTCGGCCAGCGCGAGCGCGGTCGTAATGGCCGGCTCCTGCCACGATCCGACGGCCCGATGCGCAGCCGTGAACGCGGCCTCATACCGGCCCAGACCGTTGTACAGCACACCCAGCATCCACCCGGCGGTTACCACGCCGGCTCCCTCGCCACGCCGCTCGACCTCCGCGGTCGTCGCGGAGATGAGCCCGGCGGCCATGTCGTGGTCTCCCTGCCAGGCAGCCAACAACTGCGCGGCGTAGGACGGTTCCCAGACCTCGGTCCCCTCGGAAACCGCGGTGAGCTCCGCGAGCAGTAAGCGAGCCGCGGCCAGGTCGCCGGCCAAGATCTGCATGATGATCTGGATGGTCAAGGCCATGGGGAGCATGCCCAGCGCGCCGGTGTCGCGTGCGAGCTGGACGTAGCGGCTCGCGAGCGTGTCCCAGGCTTCGTCGTCCAAAAGGTCCGCCGCAGCGGTCGACACGGCGAACCAGATCCAGCGCAGCTCCTCCTCTATGGACATCTTCCGATCACGAAATGCTCGCAGCGCGTTCTTCAGGATCGGCGCGCCGCTTGCATAGCCGTCCGTGTACCGCACGGCCAGACCGTCGAGCAACAGATCAGCCGCGCGTACCGGTGAGGCGGGCGAGGGGGCGGCGCGAGCGGCCTCAGCGACCTCACGCAGGCTGGCGCCGCCCGCGAGGTGTGCGGCGAACCAGCCGGCGCGGATCGCCTCGAGGTAGGTGTCGCGGGCCAGCCGCACATCGAACGGTTCCAATGCGGCGGCCGCCTTGAGCAGCAGCGCGGGGGTATTGCCGCCGCGGTTCAGGCTGAAGGCGATGCGGCCGCGCAGCAGGTCCGCTCGGGCGCGGTCGAACTCGTCCATTAACCGGGCATCGGCCGAGGTAAGCAATCGCAATGACGCGTCGGTCATGCCGGCCTGGTGCATGGCCTGCGCCGCGGCCAGCGCCCGCTGGCCGCGCCGTTCCCGGTCCGGCGTGAGCTCGGATGCCCGCTCGAGGAATGCGGCGGCCGCCGCCGGTCCGCCGTGGGCCTGCGCTCGCCCGGCGCTGTGTTCCAGCTCCGCGGCCACCTCCTCGTCCGGGCCGGCAGCTGCCTGAGCGCGGTGCCACGCGCGGCGGTCCGGATC
>Ga0075425_100008131_pt1 | contig 11106 bp, 6 predicted proteins | sample SoiMethybrSBSTD4_FD_75300 | JGI IMG/M metagenome (GOLD analysis project Ga0075425, IMG submission 75300) | Bulk soil microbial communities from a Populus tree surrounding site in Tennessee, USA - Soil MetaG P. TD hybrid SBSTD4 | ecosystem: Environmental > Terrestrial > Soil > Tree plantation...
CAACGGATCCCGGACAACGGATCCCGGAGGGCGGATAGCTTGAACAATGGGTGCGCCTGGCATATCCTCCGCCCTGCGAGGGACGACATGAACCTTTCTCGAGTCGTGCTTTCCGTCGTTCTGGCCGGGCTGGTGAGCGGTACCGCAGCGCTGGCCCAGGTCTCGGGCGATGAGGCCCGGGGAAAATCGCTCGTCGAAACGAATGCCTGCTTCGATTGCCATCGCATCGATCAGCGCGGCTCCCGCGTCGGTCCGGATCTTTCCGACATCGGCACTCGCCGCATACCGGAGCGCTTGCAGCAGGCACTTCTCGACCCTGACCAGGAAGTCCTCTTCGAGAATCGCTACGTGCGATTCGTCACGAAAGACGGCGCGACCGTGACTGGCCGATTGCTCAACCAGGATGCGCTCAGCGTGCAGTTGATGACGCCGAAGGAAGAGCTGAAAACCTACATGCGTGCCGGGCTTCGCGACTATACGATCGTTGATAAGGGTCTGATGCCATCCGTCAAAGGCAAATTGACGGACCAGCAGGTCGCCGACATCGTGAGTTATCTCAGTTCGTTGAAAGGGCAGCCCTGACGGGCTGAAGCATTATGACGGTCACCGTCACGCGTCGAGCCACGCGCCCGGCTCCGAAGCCCGCACAAGCGGCGCCCATCGCTCCGCCCGCGACGATCAGGATTGCGGCAATCGATGCATTTCGCGGCTTCGTCATGTTCCTGATGCTCGCCGAGGCGATGCGGCTGTGGACCCTTCACGACGCATTTCCCGAGAGCCGCTTCTGGTCGATCGTTGCGTACAACACGACGCACGTGCCCTGGCAGGGGTGCTCGCTGCACGACCTCATTCAACCGGCGTTTTCATTTCTCGTTGGAGCGGCCCTTCCTTTTTCGCTCGTCAATCGCCGGGCTCGTGGCGAGAGTTTCCAGCGTCTGCTCGCTCACGCCATCTGGCGCAGTGTCGCCCTGATCTTCCTCGGCATCTTCCTTCGCTCGCTCGAGCGTCAGCAGACGTACTGGACGTTCGAAGACACGTTGACGCAAATCGGTCTTGGCTACACCTTCCTGTTCTTACTGGCGTTTGCGTCGTTGCGGGTGCAGATCGCGGTGTTCGCCACCATCCTGGTTGGTTTCTGGGCGGCGTTTGCCTTGTATCCGCTGCCAGGCCCGGGCTTCGACTACGCGCAGGTCGGCGTGCGGCCGGACTGGCCGCATCTCTACACTGGCTTTCTTGCGCACTTCAACAAGAACTCGAATCTGTCGTGGGCGTTCGATGTCTGGTTCTTGAATCTCTTCCCGCGCGCGAAGCCATTTCTGTACAACTCGGGTGGCTGGTCGACGCTCAGCTTCATCCCCACGCTTGCGACCATGATGCTGGGTCTGTGGACAGGACGCTGGCTGCAGACGAACCGGTCGGCCGAGGAAAAACTCAAGGGGCTGGTGATTGCCGGCGTTGCGTTGACGCTTGCCGGACTCATTTTCCAGTGGCTGCACATCAATCCGATCGTGAAGCGCATCTGGACCTCGTCCTACACGCTTTACAGCGGCGGGTTGGTCATTCTGATCCTCGCGGCGTTCTACGCGCTGATCGACTGGAAGGGCTGGCGCCGGTGGTCGTTCCCACTTCTCGTCATTGGTGCCAACTCAATCGCAATTTATGTGATGAGCTGGACGATCGAGCACTTCATTTCGTCCGCACTCGTCCGTCACCTCGGTCCTGCGCCGTTCGCGGTTATGGGGCCGCCGTTCGAGCCGGTGCTGCGCGGCGCGGCGGTCCTGGTCGTCTTCTGGCTCATCCTGTTCTGGATGTACCGGAGGAAGATCTTTTTGCGAATTTGAGGTTTTGATCTTGCGATGATGGCAGGGTCTAAAGACCCTGCCCTACACGTCTCACGATGTGGGGCTCTTACGATGTAGGGCGCGGTCTTTAGACCGCGCCTCGCGGCAGGGTCTAAAGACCCTGCCCTACATCTTCCCATCTCTATCCTTCCCGCAGGGCCGCCTGCGGATCGATCCGCGTGACTCGATTCACCGGGACCCATGCGGCGAGCAGTGCGACCGCGAGCATCACAGCAGAAATTGCGCCCATCACATACGGATCGACGGTCGTGATCCGCCAGAACATGCTGTTGAATGCGCGGCTGAGGCCGAAGCCGCCGGCGATGCCCAGCACGACGCCCGTGGCGATCGGTTTGAGCGACTGCATCATCAGCATCGCGACAACGTCGCGCGCGCGTGCTCCGAGCGCCATGCGGATACCGAATTCGGTGGTTCTCTGACCCACAACCCACGACATCACGCCGTAGACGCCAACCATCGCAAGCAGAATCGCCAGCGTGCCGAATGTCGATAGAAGCGTCGCGAACATTCGGCTGTTGGTCACAGAGGGCGATGCTCTGACGCGCTGCTCCATCGTCATGAAATCGTGCGCCGCCTGATCGCGATCGACGTGGGCAACGGCATCCTCGATCGGACGCACGAGTGTGAGCGGCTCGACCGAAGACCGCACAGCCAGCACCTTGCGCGTGTGGATCCACTCGTCTTCACGTCCATAGTGCGACAGGTGCTGGCGGAACGGAATGTAGATCGCCGCCGGCTTTTCGCTTTCAAAGCTTGGATAGGTGACGTCGGCGACAACTCCGACGATCTGCCTCGGCTGCGGCTCGACGATCGCGTCACCGCGTTGACCAATTGAGACCCGTATTGCCTGTCCGAGTGGATCCTGTCCGGCGAAATGGCGATCGGCAAACGTCTTGTTGATAACCGCGACCCACGGTGTCGACGCCCGGTCACCGTCCTGAATTGTGCGGCCGCGGAGCAGCCGAATCGCAAGCGTCTCGAGCGCTTGTGCATCGACTTCGTTGACGTCCGCGAGCGGTTCCTTGCCAGGCTCTGGCGCCGGCCGGCCCACGATCGTGAACGGCTGATACCAGATATCGAACGGCAGGTGACTAATGATGCCGGCGCGCGTCACCCCAGGGATCGCCCGCACGCGATCGAGAACCTGGTCGAAGAAGATCTCGGGTTCGGCCGTGACGAGGTTGAGATCCTGCGGCGTTTTTTCGAAGTATTTCGTGCCGCCGAGCAGGATGTCCGCCGTGAGCAATCGTGTGGTATCGAAGCCAGGCAGATCGCGTTGCTCGCGCAGGAACCCGCGCATCATCAACCCGGCGCCAACCAGGAGAACCATCGAGAGCGCGACTTCGGCGACGAGGAGCACGCTGCGTCCTCCCGTTCCCTTACCGCTCGACCCGCGCGTTCCCTCCTTGAGCACCTCGTTCAGGTCGGTTCGCGACGCGCGGATTGCCGGCAACAGCCCGAACACCACGCTGGAACCGACCGAGATGGCGACGGCGAACCCGAGCACCCGGGTATCGACGGGTATGTGTCGCAGCAGTTCGGGGAAGCCGTCTGGAACCGTGAGCGCAAACAGTCGCGTGCCCCACACCGCAAGGATGAGTCCAAAACCGCACCCGACCAGGGACAGCAGCAGATTCTCGGTGAGCAGTTGCTGCATCAAGCGGCGGCGCCCGGCTCCGGCCGCGGCGCGTAGCGCCAGCTCCTTGCGTCGCGCCGTTCCGGCAGCGAGCAACAGGTTGGCCACGTTCGCGCAGGCGATCAGGAGGACGAAGCTGACCGCGCCGAGAAAGAAGCTCAAGCCGGTGGTCGCGCCGCGGAAGAAGGCGTCGTGCAACGACTCGACTTCCGCTTTCGTTCCACCCGGCTTCTCACCACGTGCTTCGATCAGTTGACGCGCGATCACCGTCGCTTCCGCCTGCGCGGATGCGAGCGACACGCCTGGTTTCAGCCGGCCTACGGCGATCATCCAGCGCGCTTCTGGAATCTTTCTCAGGTCGTTGGCAATCCAGAACGCGATCTTGTTTTCCCACGGAACGAGAGAAAACTGCTTCGGCATGACGCCGATGATCGACCGCGTCTCACCATCCACGTGAATCGACTGGCCAATCACGTCCGCTGCTCCTCCGAGCCGCTCCTGCCAGGTCTCGTAGCTGATGACGATCGAACGCGCCTCCTTCTGTTTCACTGGATCGTTGAAATCCTCGAGTCGATACGTTCGTCCCAGCACCGGCTTGATTCCGACGATGGACAGGGCGTTGACGTCGACCGGCATCTGCGACACCCGCACCGCTTCGGTTGTCGTCGAGAGTGTGACCGGCGCGCCGAAACCCTGGAATAACCCGAACGACTCGAACGACTGTCCGTGCTCCATCACCGCCTGGACGATGTTCCAGTTGGGCGGCTGCTGTTGGATGCCTTTCTCGGTGTCGCCTGTCCACAGCACGGCGAGGCGGTCGGGCTCGGCAAATCCGAGCTGGTAATTCGCCACGCGATTCACCACTCCGTACATCGTGGTGGTCGCCCCAACTCCAAGTCCCAGGGAGAGTCCCGCGACAATCACCATCGTTGGATGCCGCCGCCACAGTCGCAGCGTGTAACGAACGTCAGACAATCGGATCACGGCAGTCTCCTGGCTGGATCGTTCCCGACCTTAGACGGTCAGGAACCTCTGCTGTTCCGTGAAGTGCGAGCGTCCTGAGCTGCGGTCGCTGCTGCCACTTCATGCGGACAGTTGAGCTAGCGCGCAATTCGAAAACCCTGTCCAGCCCGCGTGTCTTTCAGTACAGTGAGACGGTACGCGAGTTGACAGATTCCGTTCAGCCTTCTTTCGCGTCGGGGTCTCGAAAACTGTGTCAACCGGGTTCCGAGCTCTTCCACTACTCCTCTGCGCGTCGACGTCCGTCTGGGCCGGCCCCGTGGCCCGGCCATCGACCTGTTACGAAATCAGACCTGGAGATACTGCGGCGAGACTGGCCCAACGGTTCACGGGAAATGAATTCAATCGATACCAGACGTGGTTTCAGATTGTTGACCCCGTCACCGGTGGCTTCATTGCCAAGTCCCGCTACAACATCATTCAGACGGGATGGCATGTCTGTGTCGCGACAGACATGTTGAGGCTGAGGTCGGTCCCGGCCGGATATTACGCTGTCTCGCCCGCCCTTCCTGTGTTGCCTTCGATTGCCGCGCCACAGAAGAGAGCTGCCGTCGTGGATGTCCGCCTGTTGTGGTGGGGGGCACCGCTCTTCGTGCTGATGTCGGGGCTGCTGCTCGCATGGAGCTGGAAGTACATCGACGAGCGACGCGTTCGGGTCGAGACGATGCGGCGATTCGGCAATCGATTCATTACCGAGTTCGAACGGCCGTTAACGCGCAGCGTCGCCAGCCGGCCGATCAAAGCGCGCCTGCGGGTCGGGCCGACGCGGCGAAGAGTTGAAATCCTGCTCGCCCCAGCCAACGGGCATACCTATCCGAATTTGTTCGATCATCGAAGAAACGTTGAATACGACGTCGCGCGAGTGCTTCGGCTTCTCCGACATGAACCGTTCATCGGCGGTCCTCCGTACGCGGAAGGCCGCTGGGTTGTCATACCCTGTCGATTTGAAACCGGCAGGTAACACGAGGTGTGCCGTGAATATTCTTCTTCTCAGCTCGGGCGGTGGCGGCGGCAACATCCTGCGCTCGTTGAAGGCGCTGTTCCGGCGGGACCTGCTCGTCTCGCAGAAAACGGACTCCAGGTACGCCGAGCGACTCAGACGATCGATCACGACCAAGTTTCTCGACACCAATGAATTTTCGCTGAGCGATGTCGCCAAGGAAGAGCGCCTGGTGATCGGCGCCGCAACGACGCGGCGCATGGGCTCGATGCACAACCCGGACCTCGCGAGAAAAGCCCTCGACGAGTCGCGCGAAGAGGTCGAATCGCTGCTGAGCCGGCATTCGGTTGTCATCGTCATCGGCACAGGCGGGAAAGGGACGGGCGCGGGCACCATCTTTCCGATCGCCGAAATGGCGCGGCGGCAGAAAAAACTCGTCGTTCCGATCTTCGTCCGGCCTTCGTTCGAGCGGCATGAAGTCGAAAAGCGCCGCTACGATCATGCCCTGTCCGTCTCGGAGCGCTTCGACGCCGCCGGCATTCGTCTGATGGAGATCCTGAATGATCGCGGCTATCGTGATTCCGATCCGGAACCGCAACCGGTCGTCTGGGAGCGCATGAATCTTCCGATCGCGCGAGGGCTCCGCGGCCTGCTCTACGTGTTGTGGGACTTGTCGCAGGTCGATCCGTCCGATCTTTCCGTGCTGTTCGCCGGCCACGGCCGGCTGCGAATTGGCTTCTCTGAACTGGATCCTCCGAAAGGCGAGGAGCCAAGTGATGATCAGATCCGGGCCGCCGTACAAGGCTGCTGGGAGAATCCATATTGCGCCTTTGACGGTGCGGTCGGGACATCGCTCGTCTGCATTCAAGGGCACTGGTCCAACGTCGTCGACGGCAAGATCAAAGGACAACTGGCGGCGCTGGCGCTCCGCAAGGGAAGCGACAGTCCCTATAACCCTCTTTACGCGAGAGCCGTGCACGGACCGCGTCCGTGGGGCGTCACGACGGTGTTTGCCGAGTACACCGGCAGCCATCCCCCACTCGAGATTGACTGGAGCGCGGAGCGACGAACGGCGATGCCGCTAAACAGCCGATTCGAGTCTGACGACACGACGCCAGAGGTTGTCGAAGAACCCGTGATCGCAAGAGCGAGCGAGTCTGCGCCCGCTGTTGACGTGCGATCGGCTGCATCTGTGCCGCCGCCAATAACTCCCGAACCCGCCCTCGCGTTCTCCACATTCTGGGATTTTGCGCGGGCGGTGAACCGCTCAGATCCTGCCGCGCTGAAGGTGGCGTCGGATGGCGTCGAAACCGACATCGCGATGGACGGACGAGAACTGAGAAAGCTCCTTGGGACGTTCTGGTTTCGTTCGGTGTTTCCGCGCCTCTCGCAACAATGGCGAGACCGGATGCTCAAGGTGCTGATTGACTCCACCGTCGTCGCCGACCACGCGATTGCGATTGGCCGGCGGACGGTCCACCTCCGCGAGATGACGTCAGATGAGCGTCAACGCATGCTGTCCGATCCAGGGCTTTCGGATGCAGTTCGCGCCGATCTCCAGTTGGTCGATGCCGTTGCAAGACACTGGGGCGATGAGGCGATGAACCGGTTGACGTTCACGGCCGCGACAGCGCCTGCCAGCGTCGAAATGTCGAAGCTCGGCGCGCTGCTGCAGCCATTTCGCCACGGGTGAATCGCTAGTGATGAGTGATTCTCAGTTGTCGTAGTACAGATAAAACTCGTGCGGATGCGGCCGGAGACGGATCGGATCGAGTTCCTTTTCGCGCTTCCACGCAATCCACGTCTCGACCAGGTCCTCGGTGAAGACGCTGCCCCGCGTGAGGAACGCATGGTCCTCCGCCAGCGCATTGATCGCTTCCTCGAGCGAGCCCGGTGTCGTTCGGATTCCTTGATGCTTCATCTCGTCCCGAGTCATCTCGTAGATGTCCCGGTCGAGCGGAGCTCCCGGATCGATCTTGTTTTGAATGCCATCGACCATGGCCATCAGCATTGCCGACCAGGCGAGATATCCGTTCGAGCTCGGATCCGGGCAGCGGAACTCGAGCCGCTTGGCTTTCGGACTCTTCGAGTACATCGGGATCCGGATTGAAGCCGATCGGTTGCGCGCCGAGATTGCGAGATTGACCGGGGCTTCGAACCCTGGCACGAGACGGCGGTACGAATTCGTGGTGGGTGCGGCGAACGCGAGGATCGCCGGAGCGTGCCGGAGCAGTCCGCCCGCCGCGTACAGCGCCGTCTGACTCAGTCCGGCGTATCCGTCACCCGCAAAAAGCGGCTTGCCGCCCTTCCAGAGCGACGTGTGGCTGTGCATGCCGCTGCCGTTATCTTCAAAGATCGGCTTCGGCATGAACGTGACGGTCTTGCCATGGCGTTTCGCCACGTTCTTGCAGATGTACTTGTACCACATGAACTGATCGCACATCGTCAGCAGCGGCTGGAACTTCATGTCGATTTCGCTCTGACCCGCGGTTGCGACCTCGTGGTGATGCGCTTCGACGACGATTCCGATCTTGCGCATTTCGTACACCATCTCACCGCGGAGATCGTGGAACGTGTCGGTCGGGCTCACTGGAAAGTAGCCGCCCTTGAAGCTCGGCTTGTAGCCGAGATTTGGTTCCTCGATGCGCCCGGTGTTCCACGCCCCCTCGACCGAATCGATCTGGTAATAGCCGCGGTGCTGGTTCTGTTCGTAACGGACTTCATCGAAGATGAAGAACTCGGGTTCCGGTCCGATGTAGCAGGTATCGGCGATGCCGGTCTCTTTGAGGAACGCTTCGGCTTTCCGTGCGATGTGGCGCGGATCGCGGCTGAATTCTTTCCGGCTGATCGGGTCGACGACGTTGGCGATGACGCTGACGGTCGGCCGGGAGAAAAACGGATCGAGGCGCGTCGTGCTGGCGTCGGGCACGGCCATCATGTCGGACTCGTGAATACCCATCCATCCCCGAATCGACGATCCATCGAACCCGAGACCTTCGTCGAAGGTGTCGTTGTCGAGGTGTTCGATCGGGAACGAACAGTGCTGCCAACTGCCAAGCATGTCGACGAATTTCAAGTCGACCATTTCAGCTTCGTGTTTCTTGGCGTAGGCAAAGAAGTCCGTGGGAGTCTTGGGAAAGTCAGCAGGCGCCATCGAGCCCCCTTTCGTCAAAGAGGGAACGCTATGACAAACGTCCGCTCGACGCAAGACCTGGCATCGGGTAGCGATCGAGAAACACGCGGATCGAACGGATTTGTCCGTCGACCACCTGAAACGAATCGAAAATCGAGACGGCGCCTTGCGTCGTTCTGAGTTCGAACAGCGTCGCGCACCACTCGTGCTCGACGATGTGTCGGACAACCGTGACCCGTGTGACTATCGAGGCCAGCACCGACAAGGTGGCTCGCAGCATCGTCGCGCCTTTAATGGAGTGGCCGAGCGGCCCTTGCCACTCGACATCAGGATGAAGCGGCGCGTCGTTCAGATCGCCCGACTCGATTGCATGAAGATACGATTCAACCACCCGAACGACATCGTCGCGCATAACCTTTTTTACTCCTGCCTGAGGGCCTCCATCGGATCGGCATTCGTCGCGCGGCGGGCTGGCAGATAGGATGCGAGCAGCGCGACACTTGCGAGCCCGACAACAACCAGCGCAAACGTCAGCGGGTCGGTCGGCGTCACACCGAAGAGCAGGCTCTGAATCGTCCGCGTGAGCGCAAACGCCGCGACAGTGCCAAGGATGATTCCGATGCCCGTCGTCATCATGCCTTCGCCAAGGATAGTCCGGAGGACCTGGCTTCGTTGCGCGCCCAGCGCAACCCGCACGCCGATTTCGCGGCGCCTTTGCGTCACGTTGTAGGTCAACACACCGTAGATGCCGGCCACGGCGAGAATGAGCGCGGTGCCGGCGAACACGGCAACGAGCGTGAGATTGAAGCGGCGCGCGCCAAGGGACGCTGAATAGATCTGCTCAAAGGTGCGGAACCGCGGTGGCACCTCCGGCGCGACTTCTCGCAGAATGCCGCGAGCGGCATTCGTGACAGCGCGCGTATCAACGCTCGATCGCATCACGACCGTGGCCGAGTCTGGCGGCCGCTGGATCAGATTGACGTAGAGCGTCGGCCGAGGGGGCTGTTCGATCCCCTGCTCGCGCGTGTCGCCGACGATGCCGACGATTGTCAGCGGGCGAACATCGCCGTCCATGTTGCCGAACTCGACCGTCGCACCGATGGGATCCGCGTTCGGCCAGCGCGTTCGTGCCAGCGACTCGCTGATCACTGCCACATGTGGCGCATTGGGCGCGTCACGGTCGTCGAAGAGCCTTCCACGAACGAGCCGAATGCCAAGCGCCCGGAAATACGCAGGCGACGCCGCGCAGAAGTCGGCCGTTCCTAACTTTTCCTTCTGCTGGAACAGTGCCTTGATGTCGTCCATTGTCTTCGGGTCGTCTGTCGCCGAAATCACCGCAAACATGCCGTCCGCGAGGCCGCCGTCGAGCGGCACCGCATTGACCGCGGCCACTTCGTCGACGCCGGGGATTGTCCGCAGCCGGTCGAAAACGCCTGCATAGAACGTCGAGAGCCGCGCCTTTGCCGGCTCATCGTCGGTTGACGGCATCGCGAGGTCCATCGCAATGATGCCGTCGGTTCGGAAACCGGGGTCGACTGACAATGCGTGCTGCAGGCTGCGGCCGAGGAGCGCCGCGCCGACGAGGAGTACGACGGTCATCGCCATTTGCGCGGCCACGATCGCCCGACCGATCCGCTGGCTGGAGGCCCCACCCGCCTGGCCTCGTGCGCCGTCGACCAGCGTCTCGCGAGGATCGCGCCGAGCCGCTCGAGCGGCGGTGAGGAGCCCGAGGCCAATCGCAACCAGCGCCGACAGGCCCATCGCAAACGCCAGCACTGCCCAGTTCATCGAGACGTCTTCGAGTCGCGGGAGATCGGCCGGAGCGAGCGACAGCAACGCACCGGTGCCGAGCCGCGCGATCAAGAGTCCACCAAGGCAGCTCATCGTCACGAGTACAAGAGCCTCGGTCACGAATTGGCGCACCAGCCGGATCTGCCCGGCGCCCAGCGCATGACGGATCGCGAGCTCCCGCTGCCGGGCGGCCGCCTGGGCGAGGAGCAGATTGGTGACATTCGCGCAGGCGATGAGCAGCAGGAAGAACACGGCACCGAGGAGCACATAGAGCGTCGACCCCACGCGTCGCGTCAGCGACGACTGCAAAGGCACGACGGCCGCATCCGCCATCAGGTAGTCTCCCTGCTCCGCTGACTGACGAATGATGTCCTTGGCGATGACGCCCACGTCCCCCGCTGCCTGGTCGACGGTGACATCGTCGCGGAGACGTGCGATGGCTTGCCAGTTGTGGGCCGTTCGGCTGGGGCGCGGAGGCATGACCTCGGCCGGCGTCCACAGGTCGACCTTTGCCGGGAATTGGAAGCCCTCGGGCATGACGCCGATAACGCTGTAGTCGCGGCCTTCAATCCGCAAATGCAGCGCCGACAGGCTCGCCGACGAGCCAAGCGATCGCATCCAGTAACGGTGACTCACCACCACCACGGGCGCGCCGCCAATCCGCGCCTCGTCGAGGCTGAAGCTGCGGCCGATGGACGGCTCGGTTCCGATGACCTTAAAAAAA
>Ga0075425_100008132_pt1 | contig 11106 bp, 10 predicted proteins | sample SoiMethybrSBSTD4_FD_75300 | JGI IMG/M metagenome (GOLD analysis project Ga0075425, IMG submission 75300) | Bulk soil microbial communities from a Populus tree surrounding site in Tennessee, USA - Soil MetaG P. TD hybrid SBSTD4 | ecosystem: Environmental > Terrestrial > Soil > Tree plantation...
CCCCTGACCCCTGACCCCTGACCCCTGACCCCTGACCCCTGACCCCTGCCTTTTGCCTTTTCCCCTGCGTTTTACTATGATGCCCGCGATTCAGATACCCTCATCCGCAACAGGAGATCAGCTGTGTACGACATCACGCGAAGACAATTCGGCTTCGGTCTCGCCGGAGCTCTCGCCGGACTCACGCTCAGAACGCCCGCGGACAAGGTAAAACCATCGGTGTTTGGCGGCATCCAGGTTGGCGTTCAGAGCTACACGTTTCGAAGTTTCAGCGTCGACAAGATGATCGAATCGATGGTTTCCATCGGCTTGAGTAACGTCGAGCTGTGGGACGGACATCTGAACCCGGGAAAGGCTTCAGAGGCTGACTTCAAGGCGACCAAAAAGAAGTTTGATGATGCGGGAATAACAGTCGGCGCCTACTGCGTCAACTTCCCCGTAGACTCGAAAGATGATTACCTGGACCGCGGCTTCAACGGCGCTCATCTTCTGGGCACCAGCGTGATGACCGCTTCGGTGAAAAAACCGATAGTTCCGAAGCTCGATCAATGGTGTCAAAAGTACAAAATCAAACTGGGGCTACATAATCACTGGTTTGGCTATGCGAGCTTCAAGGGAGATCGCAAACAGGAGTTCGAAACACCGGACGACTTTGCCGAAGCGCTGAAGGGCGCCTCGCAATATCTGAGCATAAATCTGGATATCGGTCATTTCTATGCCGCTGGCTTCGACCCGTTGGCGTTTATCCGGGAACATCAGAAACGCATCGTGAGCCTGCACATCAAAGATCGCGACAAAGACGCGGATCACACACAGCGACGATTCGGTGAAGCCGCGACTCCGATAGCCGAAACGATGAAGCTTCTCAAAACGATCAAGTTCAAATACGTTGCGAACATCGAGTATGAGCCCGAAGCAGAGAATCCAGTCGACGGAACTCGAACCGCGTTCGAATATCTAAAACGCACGTTGTCCTGAGCCCGTGTCGCGGACTTCAGCCTCGAACGTTGGGTGAAGAAATGACTGACAACTTTACGGAATCGCGGATATGAATCGCAGAATGTTTTTACAGCAGGCGATCGGCGCATCGATCGTCGTCGGAGCTGCGAGGTCGTTTGCGCAAACAAGACCCGCTCCTGTTCGGCTATCCGTGTGCATCGACATGATCATGACCGATATCCCGTTTCTCGAACGCATGGACCGCGTGAAGAAGCTGGGGTATCCGGCGTTCGAGTTCTGGGAGTGGAAGAATAAAGACGTCGACGCGATCATTCGAAAGAAGGATGAGCTCGGGTTGGAAATCGCGACAATTATGGGTTCGGGGTGGAAGCCGTTGTTCACCGACGATGCGCGCAAGACCTTTGTGTCGAATATTCAGGCTTCGCTCGCGGCTGGCAAGCGGCTTGGCGCGAAAACGCTGATTGTGACTACCGGCAATGAGGACAAACAGCTCACGCGAGCAGCACAACACGCGGGATATGTAGCGGCGCTCAAAGAAGTGGCGCCGATGGCCGAGCAAGCTCAAATCCCGCTGGTACTCGAGCCGCTCAACACGAAAGTGGATCATCCCGGCTACTACCTTCAGACGGCGCGTGAAGGCTTCGAGATACTCGACGAAGTGGGAAGCCCGGCGGTGAAGATGTTGTTCGACATCTATCATCACCAGATCATGGAAGGAAACGTCATTCAGGACATCACAAAGAACATCTCGAAGATCGCGCATTTTCATGTTGCGGACGTACCGGGTCGACACGAGCCGGGCACCGGTGAGCTTAATTACGCGAGCGTATTCAAGGCGATCGCCGGCAGTGGTTATCAGGGATTTGTAGGTTTGGAATTCAAGCCGTCGCGGAACGCCGAAGACGTGCTGGGCGATGTGTTAAAGATGTCCCGAACGTAGGTTCGGGGTTCAGAGTTCCGAGTTTAGGGTTTCTGGTTTCTAGTTAGAGGTTGAATTTCACTTGCATGTAAACCATACAACCGAAGCCTAAACCAGAAACTAGAAATAAAAAACTCTGAACTCGAACCCGGAACCTGGAACTTAATTCCCATGGCTAAAGAAGAGATTTACGACGCTATCGTTGTTGGCTCGGGTGCCACCGGCGGGTGGGCCGCCAAGGAACTCACCGAGAAGGGAATGCGAGTGATCGTGCTCGAGGCCGGGCGCAAGCTCGATCCCGAAAAGGACTTCACCGAACACCTCTGGCCCTACGAGGTCGGTCGTTACACTCAAGCCGATCGCGCGAGACAGAAAGTCCAATCGAAGTGTTACGCCTGTAACAGCTACGGTCGACAGTTTTTTGTTGACGATATTGACAACCCCTACACGACCGCGGACAAGAAGCCGTTTGATTGGATTCGCGGGAGACATGTCGGAGGCCGTTCCATCACTTGGGGACGTCAGAGCTATCGACTTTCAGACTACGAGTTCAAAGCTGCCAGCCGCGACGGCTACGGCGACGATTGGCCCATTTCGTATGCCGACCTCGCGCCTTACTACGACAAGGTCGAAGAGTTCGTCGGCATCAGCGGGGCTTACGAAAAGATCCCCAACCTGCCCGATGGAAAATTTCTGCCGGCGATGAATATGACCTGCGGCGAACGACTGCTGAAAAAAGCGGTTGAGAGCAAATGGAAGGATCGCCACGTCACGATTGGTCGAACGGCGATCCTTACTCAAAAGCATAACGGACGAGCCGCGTGTCACTTTTGCGGTCACTGCGATCGGGGATGCACGACTTCTTCATATTTCAGCAGTCCCGGTTCGACGCTGCCCGCGGCGGAAAAGACCGGACGTCTGACTCTGCGTCCCAACTCGGTCGCCAGTCATGTAATCGTCGATACAAAAACTGGAAAGGCAAAAGGCGTCGCTTGCGTCGACCAGATCACAAGCAAAGGATTCGAGGTTTTTGGCAAGGTTGTGGTGTTGTGCGCTTCGACTATCGAATCGACTCGTTTGTTGCTGAACAGCGGAACGCGACAACATCCGGGCGGCCTTGGGAATTCATCCGGTGTGTTGGGTCATTACCTGATGGATCACATTTTTCAGATTGGAGCGAGCGGACTCGTGCCTGCGGTTTCCAAATACGGATACAACGGCGATGACGGCCGCGCGAATGGAATCTACGTTCCAAAATTCAGAAACGTAAGCGAGCGACATCCCAAGTTCATTCGAGGCTACGGAATGCAGGGCAGCTCTCAGAGAGGGATGCTGCCGACAAATCTGCGTCAGATACCGGGGTTCGGATCCGAATTCAAAAAGCTTGTACGCGAAGTGAAGGATGCCGCGCCGTTTTCGCTCGGGATGTGGGGCGAGATGCTTGCGAGAAAAGAAAACCGCGTGACTATAGACAAAGATGTGAAGGACAAGTGGGGAATCCCCGCGGCGCACATCGACTGTTCACACGGTGACAACGAGCGAGCAATGGCTGCCGACGCGCTCGAGAGCATCAAGGAGATGGTCACCGAGGCAGGTTTCGAGATAACTCGAACAAGCGAAGAATTAGCGCCACCCGGCCTGTGCATTCACGAGGTGGGAACTGCGCGGATGGGGAACGATGCGAAAACTTCAGTGCTGAACAGTTTCAATCAGAGCTGGGATGTGAAAAATCTGTTCGTTACTGACGGCGCTTGTTTTGTGTCGATTGGTTGTCAGAACCCAACGCTGACAATGATGGCGATAACCGCGCGGGCTTGCGATCACATCATTGAAGAGTACCGGAAGGGAAATCTGTGAAGGGTTTGAGGTTTAGAGTTTCTGGTTTAGGGTTCAAAAGGACTCATAGGTACTCAAGGCTCAATATGTCTTATCGTTTCCAACCCCAGAACCCTAAACCAGAAACCCGAAACCCTGACCCCCGACCCCTGAACCCTGACCCCTATCTTGGAGACGATTAATGGATTCAAAAACCTATTTGCGGTTGAGCCTAATGATGTTTCTGCAGTTCTTTGTTTGGGGTGCGTGGTTTGTGACGCTGGGAACGCATTTGGGTAACATCGGGTTTAGCGGGAGTCAGATCGGTTATGCGTATTTGATGAACAACATTGCTGCGATTATTTCGCCGTTTTTTGTTGGGATGATCGCCGACCGCTACTTCGCGTCACAGAAAGTGATGGGTGTTTTGTATTTGCTTGGCGGCGCGGTTATGCATTTTGCCGCGAACAGCACGGCGCTCGGGCCGCTAATTCTGCTCTTGTTGGTTTACAACCTCACGTATATGCCGACGCTGGCGCTGGTAAACGCAGTGTCGTTTCATCAGATGAAGAGTCCGGACAAAGAATTTCCCCGAGTCCGTGTCTGGGGAACGATTGGATGGATTGTAGCGGGTCTTACAATCTCGTTCATTCAGTTCAAATTTCTGGCCGATGTCGAAAAGAGCGAAATACCGATGAAGATGGCCGGGATCGCATCGGTGTTGTTGGGTCTGTATTCTTTTACGCTTCCGAACACGCCACCACAAAATGTTGGTAAGGAAATCAGCTTTGGCGAGGTCCTCGGCGTTAAAGCGCTGAGACTTATGAAGGAACGATCGTTTTTTATCTTCGTGCTTTGCTCGCTGCTAATATCTATTCCGCTCGCGTTCTACTACAGTTTTGCGAACCCATTTCTAAACGATCTGCATATGGAAGGCGCTGCGGGCAAGATGACCCTAGGTCAAATGTCTGAAGTCGCCTTTATGGTTTTGATGCCGTGGTTCCTGGTTCGGCTTGGTGTGAAGAAGACGCTGCTTGTCGGAATGCTGGCATGGGTTGTGCGCTATGCGTTATTTGCAAACGGGAACCTGGGCGGCTCGGCGTGGATGCTGTATGCGGGAATTCTGTTGCACGGAGTTTGTTATGACTTTTTCTTTGTGACCGGCCAGATCTACACCGATAGAAAAGCGCCAAGGGAAATCAGGGCGAGCGCGCAGGGTTTCATCGCGTTGATTACCTACGGAGTGGGGTTGGGAATCGGCTCGGCGTTTGGCGGAAACATTGTCGATCTGTTTACCAGGAATGGGGTCAAAGATTGGCGGATGATCTGGTACATTCCGGCGGCGTTCGCCGCGCTGGTTGCAGTGTTGTTCGTTTTGACGTTTAGAGAATCGAAATCGACGAGCGAATTGGCGGCGGAGGGTCGGCCGGCTTTGGAGGAGGCGTGATGCGACTGGGATTGAATTTCGGTTACTGGGGCTCGGGCCCGTCCGACAATATCGCAATAGCTCGAGAAGCTGAAAAATCGGGTTATGACTCGCTTTGGACCGCCGAAGCTTATGGTTCTGACGCGGTTACTCCTTTGGTCTGGCTGGCGGCGCACACCGAGCGAATCAACGTCGGCACAGCGATCATGCAGATGCCTGCCCGCACTCCGGCGATGACCGCGATGACCGCTGCAACAGTGGATCTTCTTACTGGAGGTCGCTTCAGACTCGGCATAGGGGCTTCGGGACCGCAGGTTGTTGAAGGTTGGCACGGAGTCGTGTATGGAAAATTACTTACCAGGACTCGCGAGTATGTCGAGATTGTGCGGACAATTCTAAAACGCGAACAACCCGTTGAACATCACGGTGAATACTACGACATTCCTGTCAAAGGCGGGACCGGGCTTGGCAAGCCTCTCAAGCTTATCGTGCACCCGCTTAGATCTGACATTCCGATTTACGTCGCGGCGATCGGTCCGAAAAATGTGGCGCTCGCTGCTGAGATCGCCGACGGTTGGCTTCCAGTCTTTTTCTCTCCAAAGCGCATGGATGTTTTTCGCAAGTCGCTCGATGAAGGCTTCTCGCGGCGCACCGATGGAAAAGGCCTTGCGGGGTTCGACATCGCACCAACCGTCAGCGTCGTTGCAGGTGACGACGTCGACGCGTGCCGGATGCAGGTAAAGCCAAATCTCGCGCTGTACATCGGAGGGATGGGGGCTCGGGGAAAGAACTTTTATAACGACCTCGCGTGCCGATACGGCTACGAAGATGCGGCGAAGACCATTCAGGATTTCTACCTAGCCGGCAAAAAGAACGAGGCGATCGCTGCAGTCCCCGACGCGCTGGTCGACGAGATAGCGTTGTGCGGTCCGCGAGAACGAATAAAGGATCAACTAGCAGTTTGGAAAGAAGCGGGAGTTACGACGATGATTTGCGGTACCGGTAGTATTGATGCGATCCGAATGATGGGTGAGTTGTTGGGATAAAGAGATCGTTCATTCGGCCTGGGACCATAAAGCGATTCGTTTATTAAGCCAGCCAAATCTCCTCTTGACTCTTGACCTAGCTCCACGGTTTAAACTCTTTTTTGTGCAATCCGGCTTTCGCATTGGTGAAGCTGCTCAACGTGCTGGCGTCAGTGTAGATACGATTCGCTATTACGAAAGGGTGAAGCTCTTACCTCCCGCCCCGCGGTCCGACGGTGGCTACCGTCTCTTTGCCGCTGACACAATTGAACAGGTTCGATTTATAAAACAAGCTCAGGATTTAGGGTTCTCGCTTGTTGAGATTCGGATGCTGATGTCCGGCGGTGGCGCCGACAAATGCCGACAAACCCGCGATCTATTACGGTCCAAGCTGGAAGTAACCAATCAACGCATAAAAGCACTAAGCGAATTCAAACGAAGGCTCAGTCGTCATCTCCAGGCATGTGAAGATGAGTTAGCCAGACGCGGCGACGCCTCGAGATGCCCGGTTATAGTCGAGATTGGCCAAGCTGCCCAACGAAAGGTAAAGCGATGAAACTATCACTAAAGGGAACCGAGAAGCGACGCAACCTCCTATTAGTAGTATCAGTAGTGCTGCTACTTCTCCTCGGGCTTGACTCTGCGACTGCGAGCGCGCAGAAGTCAAAACGCAGTGTCGCGGCGCCTCGTCGAGTCGACATCTCCGAAATACACAGCACGGAAAAATTGAAGGAAGCTTTTGAGCGCGACACAGGTAAAGTGAGGCTGGTTGCTTTGCTATCTCCGACATGACCGATGTGTCGTTGGGGGTTCTCCAATATCGTAAAGACACTCAAGAATGTCACCGACGACCGAGTGAAAGCCTACATTGTTTGGCTCCCGATTTTTGGTGGCGACTTCAAAGGCGAAGGGCGCAACCTCTCCCGAAGCTTTGGTGATAAGCGAGTCTCATACTTCTCGGATCCAGAGTCGCTAAGTGGGAGCCTTTGGGAGCGTGTCCTCAAAACGGAAAGAGATATTGCCTGGGACGTGTATATGCTCTACGGCCCGGATGCAAAGTGGGAACAAGAACCGCCGCTGCCTGATTACTGGATGCACCAACTCGGCGGCGTAACTAAGGCCCCAAAGTTTAACGAAGAAACCTTCAGAGCGAAGCTAAAAGAAATGTTAGACGATATCAAAACACCTTCGACCAATAATGCAAACAGCAAAGTGAAAGTTGAGTTTCACTACTTTCAAAGCTGCCCTGGTCATATTCAGGCTTTGACTAATCTCAGGGCCGCATTGCGTGAGAGCGGCATCCGAGCCGACATCAAATTGGTACAAGTGACATCCCCGGAGCAAGCGGAGAAAGTGGGGTTTCAGGGTTCTCCTTCTATTCGGGTTAACGGGAACGACCTGGATGGTAGAAACGAGGGTTCTGCTTATGGATGTCGGATCTACCAAATAAACGGTAAGATCATGTCGACGCCCACAAAGGACTTCATTCAGGAAAGAATCAAATCGATAATATCAGCGAACTAGACCAGCGTAGGATCTAGAGGATCTGGGATCTAGAGAAGATCCAGATAAGTCCTATATCCTAAATCCTAGATCCTTCCTAGAGCCCAAGCACCTTTAAGATTTCGTTCTTTTTCGCCGCCGATCGCAAGGGCTTGTTCAAGAAGTGACCATTGATTTCCACGCCGGCCAGCGCAAGTTTCTCGGTGTGATAATCGATGGTATATGACGGGTCTTTCAGAAGATTGCCGGTCAACACGGCAATAACACTCTGCGACTTACCGATCACCCCCGATGCAACCAGCCGTCTAATTCCCGCCAGAGTCGCAGCGGATGCCGGCTCGCAGCCGATTCCATCACTCCCAATCACCGCCTTCGCGTCCGCTATCTCCTGTTCACTGACTCGCTCGACTACTCCATCAGTGCACCTGATCGCGCGGAGCGCCTTCTTCCACGACACCGGATTGCCAATTCGAATTGCCGTCGCAAGAGTGACCGGCTCGCTGACGGATCTCAAAACTGATTTGTCCGCCGAGGCCATCAATTCATAGAACGGCGCAGCGCCTTCAGCCTGGATGACCGCTAGCCGGGGCAGGCGCTCAATGAATCCGAGCTTGTGTAATTCGTGAAGCGCCTTGCCAAAAGCCGATGTGTTACCAAGATTACCGCCAGGTAGAACGATCCAATCCGGCGGCTGCCATTCGCACTGCTCCATCATCTCGATCACGATCGCCTTCTGTCCTTCGAGGCGAAACGGATTGATCGAATTGAGCAGGTACAAGTCGGTCTCGTCTGCCAGCTCGCGAACCAGCCTCATTGCGTCATCAAAATTACCTTCGATTTCTACGACTCGCGCGCCGTATTCAAGCGACTGCGACAGCTTTCCATAAGCAACCTGATCGGCAGGTATGAAAACAAACGACCGGAGGCCGGCCATCGCTGCATACGCAGCCATCGACGCTGAAGTGTTTCCGGTTGATGCGCAGGCGACTGCGGAACATCCGAGAGCTACCGCCTGGCTGACACCGGTGGTCATCCCGTTATCTTTGAAGGAACCGGTCGGATTCATCCCCTGATGCTTGAAATTCAACGCGTCGAGACCTGCATACGCCGCAGAGCGTGACGCTGAATAGATCGGAGTGTTGCCTTCAAAGAGTGTGACCACGCTCGAGGGATCGTCAACAAATGGCAGCAGCTCCCTAAATCTCCATACTCCGCTTCTATCCAGCCGATCGTTGCTGGAGTGGCGAAGTCTGAAGGTTTCCTTGAAATTGGCGACCGAATCTTGCAGCGCGAAGTCATAAGCTACATCCAGCAACCCTCCGCACTGCGGACAGACATAAAGCCGCGCGCTGATGTTGTAACGTTTGTCGCAGTCAGCCTCGATGCAGCTAAGGTAAGCGGAAGGTTGATTGGTCATTCGACGAGATCGAGTCGCTTGGCTTCAATAGTTCTTTTACTCTGCTTGGAACGTTGGGCATCGGTCGAAGTTGCCCGGTCGAGTTGCCGCGCGAACGTCTGCACCGCAAAGATTTTCATAGTCAAAGAATGAATTGACGGATCAATCGGCGTCACTCAGCATCGCCGCCGTGTTGTTGCCAGAGACGCTGCCATGCCTCGTCCGGGTCCACGAGCTTCAAGCCGGCGCTTCGCACCCCTTCATCCGGTGACACCCATTCGACCAACGCCGCGACATCGACCTCAAAAGACGGAACGCTAATCTTGAGCAGTGCTCCGGGCTCGATCTGCTGGAGAGTTTGCAATCGCAAGCCGGACGGGCTGATTTCTACCACATTCATCTCATCGGAAAACGGATCGAGATGCGAAGTGTTGCCTTCGACTTGAGCTTTTAAAGAAACCCTGACCCGGGCCTCCGATCTACGGTCCTCATCCTGACCGCCTTCGACCTCTTTGGCCTCTGCTACGAGGTCGTCATAGCAGGGCGCGCAGACTTGCCGATACCCGAGGTGTGCTACTGCGGCGACCTCCGGCAGATTTGCGATCTTCATTATCTGATTTGTTGTTTCGTTGCAGCGGTCACAGAAGGCTGACATACGCAGAAAGCTCCTTCGATTGGGAGAGAAACAAAGGGCACAGGAGAGATTTGAGTTGCAGATTCATTGGGTCCGACTCGATCGGTATGGCGCCAAGTATATGCAGATTTGGGGCATCGCTCAACATAATTCTGTAGTCTTTTGGGTCTTCTGCGACTGCCTTGGAAGAATGGCAAAATGGCAGTGCCGGACACCGAAACCGAGAATCGCAAGATCGCAGTGCCTGGCACTGCGTTTCAACGAATCGCCAAATCGCAGTGCCTGGCACCGAGTACGATGTTGTGCAGCTTCGAACGTTGCGTTAACGTATGCCCCCGGAGGTTAAGGATGACCATAAACGCAATAAAGAACCGTGTGTTGAGGGCGGGATTTGTGATGAGTGTGATGTCTCTTACCGTGGGATCACTCGCCCAGAATACCGCGACAAATCCCGCTGCCGCCTGGTGGGCGCACGTTCAGTATCTCGCAAGCGATGAGATGGCCGGGCGCGAGACCGGCAGCGCCGAACATCGACAGGCCGCTCAATACATCGCCGATTCCTTTAAGCGCGCAGGATTGAACCCCGCTGGAATCGGCGGCTACTTCCAGCCGGTGAAGTTTGTCTCCAGAAAGGTGATCGAGCCGCAGTCGAGCCTCGCCATTCTGAGAAACGGTAAACCAGAACAAGTCGTTCTCGGAGAAGAAGCGACCTTGAGCATGTCTATCGAGGCGGCGGCTCGCACCGAGGCGCCGATGGTGTTTGTTGGTTATGGGCTGGCTGTCCCTGAGATGAACTACGACGATCTTGCCGGGCTCGACCTGAAAGGCAAAATAGCGGTGTTGCTGTCCGGCGGACCATCGGAGATCCCCGGCCCGCTGAGAGCGCACTATTCGAACGAACGATGGAAAGCGATGAAACGCGCTGGAGTGATCGGCATCGTCGGGATTCAGAACCCCATCGGTCAGGACATCCCGTGGGACAGATCGAAACTCGCTCGGTTTCGTCCGTCGCTTTCACTCGCCGACTCAAGCCTCGAAGAAAATCAAGGCGAGCAGCTCGCGGTAACCTTCAACCCGGCGAAGGCGGAGAAGCTGTTCGTCGATTCGGGACATACCTTTGCCGAGATCATGAAAATTGCCGAAACCGGCAAAGCATTACCTCGATTCAATCTGCCCGCATCGATACGCGCGAACGTCGCCTTTGAGAGAAAGGTAATCGAGTCGCAGAACGTGGCCGGAGTACTTCGCGGAACCGATGCGCGATTGAGCGATGAATACCTCGTTCTTTCGGCTCATCTCGATCACGTCGGAAAGGGCGAGCCGATCAACAACGATTCGATTTACAACGGCGCAATGGACAACGCTTCGGGAGTCGCGACGCTGATTGAAGCCGCACGCGCGTTGGGGTCGGGGAAGAAGCAGCTCAAG
>Ga0075425_100008133_pt1 | contig 11105 bp, 12 predicted proteins | sample SoiMethybrSBSTD4_FD_75300 | JGI IMG/M metagenome (GOLD analysis project Ga0075425, IMG submission 75300) | Bulk soil microbial communities from a Populus tree surrounding site in Tennessee, USA - Soil MetaG P. TD hybrid SBSTD4 | ecosystem: Environmental > Terrestrial > Soil > Tree plantation...
GGCGAGACGGTGGTGCAGCCGTGCTCGCGGTCGCCACTTTTGCCGCGGTGGCAGCACGGCGCCAGCGCAAGAAGCGCCGAGCTAGCTAGGGCGGTGGTGGTTGGACCGGGGAGCCCGCTGCGGCATCCATAGATCGCCCACGTCGAAACGGAGCTCGTTGAACGGGGAGGCCGTCACCACGTCTTCGGAAACCGCCTTCGATAGCACCCAGCGGCCACGCGCGTTCTCGAAAACCTCGAGCACCCGCGCCAAAGGGTCGAGGATCCACAGACACTGAACGCCCGAGAGCGCATAGGCGTGGCGTTTGACGGTGAGATCGAGGCAGCGGCTCCCGGGATCGAGCACTTCGCAAATCCACTGGGGAACGAGGCTAATCGGCGTGGGCAGGGCAACGATGCGCGCGTGGGGCACCTGCCAACCTGCGATGTCCGCGCTGACCAGCGTCTCGCCGGGCAAGAGGAGCTCGACCTCGGTGAGAAACGTCCAGCCTGCAGGCACTGGATCGCCGAGAGGTGAGCCTGCCAGCAGCGTGGCGGAAAGCTCGGCCAGCGTGTGCGCGTGCGCGGGCTCGCAGGTCGTCGACACGTGGAGCTTGCCATTGACGATCTGACCGACCCTCCCTCGTGGCAGATCCCGTACGAGAGCGACCAGGTCGTCGTACTCTGGCTCTGCCCGAAGGCTAGAACGCGCCTTCATGGTAGCGACAATAGCGCTTTTACCCCCCTCACGGGAAGCCCCGAGACCCATGAAAATAGCCATCGGCCTTCTTTTGGCGGGCCTCGTATTACTCGGCGCGGCCTTCGGCCCGCCTGCGATTTTTCTTTTTTTCGTTTCGTGCAGGGACAGAGATCCGAAAGGGGGGGATCGAGGGGCAGACGGGGCGCTGTCGCGCGTCGCAGCGACGTCGGCGCCGCCGCCCGACCAGGCCGAGATCGCGCGCGACGGTGCGTTACGGGCGGCAGGATCGACCGGGTCGCCGCTTGGGCCGCACGAGCCCCCGACGACGAGCGCGGCCCCGGCGGCCTCTTTACCGATCGCGTCGTCGTTGCACCTGGCGCTTCTCGAGCCTGCGGCGGCACCTTCGGCCGTCGTCGAGGTGGCCCTCGTCACGATCGAGACGCCTCGCGTCCGAGGCGGGCTACTGACCAACATCGATCCGGCGATTTTACGGATGCGGGCTGGAATTCGCGCTTGCTACGCTCGCTCGGTCGAGGAACAAGACGACCCGCCGCCGACATCGACCTTGTTGCTCCACGTTTTCGTGATGCAAAGTGGGAGCGTGCGTTCCGTCGTCGCCGACCAGGTCTCCGGACTCGGCGCCGCGGTCGTGGACTGCATGGTGCGGCGCGCGCAGATGGCGACTTTCCCCCCGCCCGTAGGAGAGCCGGCGGAGGTGATCGTTCCCATCACCTTGCATCCCCGGCATCCCTAACGTTACTCGGCGCGGCCTTTGGCCCGCCTGCGGTAGTGTTACTCGGCGCGGCCTTTGGCCCGCCTGCGGTAGTGTTACTCGGCGCGGCCCTCGGCCCGCCTGCGGTAGCGACGGTCGTCGCCTCCACGCGGGAGTGGGGGTCTGCGACGAGCACGAGCTCCACCCAGGCTTTGCCGTCTCGTACGATGCCGAGCTCCTCCGCCGCCCTACGCGAAAGATCGATGATGCGGTTCGACCCGAAGGGGCCGCGGTCATTGACACGGACGACGACACGTCGGCCGTCGGCGCGTCGAACCTCGACCAGCGTCCCGAACGGTAGCGAGCGGTGCGCCGCCGTGAGCATCGACGGGTCGTACCTTTCGCCGTTGGCCGTTCGGCGACCGGCGAATCGCTCGGCGTAAAACGTCGCGTAACCCGCTTCGAACCGCGTCGGCGTGCCAGTCGATTCGGACGGGACCGGTGAGCCGTTCGGCAGCCCGACGGGCTGCATCGAGCGCTGCTCGACGCAACTCGAAATCACGAACACCCCCACAGCGACCGCGGTGTTGATGTTCTGCCAAGACCGCACTCGCCCGAGACTACCTTTGGCGCGGGTGGGCGTGCTCCGGATTGCGGGATTGCGGCCGGCAATAGGTTGCCGAGAACTTTAGCGATCGCCGATGCAATGAGTAAGCTCCATTTCCACACCAATACCCACATGAGCTCGCCTCTCGTCGTCACCCTTTTTTTCGTCGTCGTCACCGCTATGGCGGCTTGCTCGAAGCTAGACCGTCACGACGCCGACGAAGGCACGGGACAGATGAACGGGGGACAGCCGTCACGCGCGCTGGTTCGCGCGGGCGATCGGGTCGTCGTCGAGAGTGCGATGGCGACGTTCTTGGAGGGGGTCGTGATGTCCGTGGGGCGCGATCGAGCGCGAGTTCAGCTCGGAGGTGGGGGTGGGGCAGCGGGAGAGGTGTCCGAGCGCCTGCTGGCCGATCTGTACCTTCCCGCATCGGGCGAGAGGGGCTCCGAGGACGCGAGGTCCGAGGCGGGGACTTCTGTCTTGCATGAAGGGAGCTACGCCGTCTGCCACATGCCGGACGGGGGTTGGCGAGGGTGTCGTGTCGAAGCCATCGGGGCGCTCGCGAGGATTCTCGACGAGGAGTCGGCGACCGTCGATCTGCCGCGGCACGAAGTGCTCGCGCCGACCGCAGTCACCGAGCTCAACGTGCGTCAGCGTTTCGAGCGAAACGCCAAGAGACGGGCTTTTCGAGAAGGGGCGAAGAGCGCCGGGCGCCCGCGCCTGCCGAGCAACTGGCGACCCGAGATGAACCAGCGGGTGGTCGTGGATCGCGACGGCGTTTGGCTCGGCGCCCAGGTCAAAGGGGTGAGAGGGGTTAGAAAGGGGCTCGTTCGTGTCGAGTGCGAGAGCGATCACCGCATGTTCGACGCCCCCGTCTCGGACGTCGCCCCGGAGCCGCCGATCGAGTTCGCCCCCACCGTGGGTACCTACGTGTTGGCGCGGCCGGCGACAGGCTCGCACGCCTGGCCGGTGATGCGCGTCGAAGCGACCGGCGTCGCGAGCCTCGAGCTCTCCGACGAGCTCGGCGATCGCCATCAGTTGGCCATCCGCGACGTTATCCCGCTCGAACGGGGCAGGTGAAGTGTTACTCGGCGCGGGCCTACGGCCCCGCCTGCGAAGTGTTACTCGGCGCGGGCCTACGGCCCCGCCTGCGAAGTGTTACTCGGCGCGGGCCTCACGGCCCCGCCTGCGGAGTTTCAAGGTGCTTCCACGGGCGCCATGCGTACGACGACGAGCGCGTCCGTCTTGCCGGCGCCGAGTCGCAGCTCCCCTCGCACGGCTCGCGGTCGGCCAGATGCGCAGATGCGACTCTCGGCGACCAGCCTCCCGCGCGCCAACGAAAACTCTTCGCCGCTCTGTCCGTCGAGCATCCTGAGATCGACCCCGGTTCCTCCCGCGTCGAGCGCCACCACGACGTCACAGCAGCGGCCGTCAGCCAGCTGGAAATCGAACGTCTTCATCGTCGTCGGGTCGAGTGTCACGACTTTTGCTTCGCCGGCGGCGGCGGCGGTGACCAGATCGACCTTGGCGTTGAGCGCCGACAGCACCCTGCCGGCAGCGAGCGGATGGGAGATCAAGCCTGGGTTCGCCGCTCGCTCGCGGCGCAATTCGATCGCGAAAGGACCTGGCCGGCTCAACGCCTCGACGTCGATGCGCGCTCGGACCGCTTTTCCGCAAGCAAAAAGCGTCGGACCCTCGCCCGCCGTCCCCGATGCGACGAGGTTGCTCGATGCGTCCCAGAGGTCGGCTGTTATACCCGCGACCGGACGGCCGCCGACGACGTCGAGTCGCACGCATCCATCGGGCAAACTGAGCGCGAAGCTCTGCCGCCGTCCGACGTCGGCGTTCCCCGTTGCGATCGTGAGCGCGTCGCCGTAACCGAGCACGCGAAGTGGTTTGGCCCGCTGCGCCCGCTCGATGGCCAGATCCGACTGGGGGGCGACGCGGGTAACGTAGAAGGCTCCGGCGATTTCCCGTTCGGCGCCGACGATACTCCGCGCCAGAACGATCGCGCATAGTCCCTGGCCGGTGTGGGGCCGGAGCTCGACCGAAAGCGTCGTCTGGACGGGCGAGCAAACGATGGCCGTCCGATCGCGTCCGATTGCGGCCGATCGGACGAGCACCCGATCGTCGCCGTCGAGAATGGCGAGATCGAGCTGCCCGAACTCTTCGCTCGGAACGACGTACACGTCGAGGCACCGACCGGCGTCGAGCGAAGCCGAAATGCGGGTCGGTGCCCGAGCGTCGGCCTGCACGGCCACGCGGCGTACCTCGTCCCAGCGCGCGCCGATGACCTTTCTGTGCTGGGTGATCTTCTCGTCGAGCCCGGGCCAAGCCTCGATGCGCCCGAGCTCCTCGCCTGGGCGCCCTCGAGCTCCGAGCGCGCGCCCGACTTGCGCCGCGACGCTCGGCGCGAGCGTATGAACGCCGATGGCGACGACGCCGCGTCCTGCCACGATGCGCGCGGCGAAATAGGCCCGCGCGGCGTGGGGCGGACAGATGACCACGGCAGGCTGCGGGTCGCTTGCTTCGTCGGCGGCGAGAATGGTCCCGTCGTCGCCGTACGCGTAGAGGTCGAGATCTTCGATCCCCTGCGAACCGCGTGCATACCCCAGGACACACTGCTCGGCCGGCAGGGTGACGAAACCGCCGACCCGGTCGCCGTCTCCGCCGATCTCGGTCACCGCCACTTCGAGCGGCCCCGCGCCGAGCGATACGGCGACTTCCGCATCGTGGCCGAGCCACTTTGAGCCGTCGAGGTGACCACCGGCGATCGCGAGCTGGCGGCCGGACGATTGTGCGGAGCCGCCGGAGGGTGCGAGCGCAGCGCCCCCACGGCACCCGGCCACGATCGCCAGCACCGCCAGAACGAGCGGCCGCATCATTGCCCCTCGTCGGACAATCGAGACCCGATGCGCCACACCGCGAGAACCCAGGCTACCGCGCTGCCTCGAATCTCGGACTCGATCCGCGCCTCGTCCGCGCCCGCCGAGCAAAAAGCGACCGCCGATCCGTCGATGAGTCCCGCGTTCGCGTCGAATGCCGTGCGCGTGTCCACCTTGGCGGTCAACGTCACGCTGCGCGGATCGCCCCGAATCGTGCCGATGGCCGCCACGTAACAGCTGCCAGGTTCGACGGGAATGGGGAGCGAAGTGATGCCGGCGGCTCCGAGGCGCTGCTCGATCGGATCGCGATCGATCGGAGGGAGTTTGCGACGCCAGAGCGCGGCCGCGAGGGCGGCGCGCGCGCGGGCGCCCCAGATGGTTGGCACCCCTTTCGGCAGCGGATAGAGCGCGTCCATCAACAAGATCTCGACGGCGCCGGGCGCTCCCGCGAAAACGAGATCGACGCCCATGCTGCTGCCCGCGCAGAGGTCGAGCCGCACGTCGGGAGCATCGCTGCGGTCGCGCGCGACGAGCCGCTCGGTGGTCGTTTCGCGCATCTCGGCGTCGAGATCGATGGGTTTGTTGCCGAGCAGGTCGGACATGAGCTCGATTCTGTGGCACCCCTCGTCGAGACGGACGAGCTCGCGACCGCTGCCGTCGGGCTCGGCGGTGAACGATTGTACCCGCACGCCGGCGGCCCCGGTGTCCTTCGCGCGCTGTTCTGCGTGGCGCGCCCGGAACGCGAGCGGATCCATCTGGGTGCGCGGTCCAGGGTCGGTGAGAGGAGCCGCCGGTCCGCTCGCCCGCTCGGGAAGCGCGTCGGCGATGGCCGGGGCCGGACCCTCGCCGACCGCAATCACCGTCTCGAGCGCGGACCGCGCGACGCGAAGCTCGATCGACACGCGGGAGAAAGCCTCGCGCGCGGCGCCGCATTCGGAAATCAAGACCGCGCCGGCGATGCTCCGCTCGACGTGTCCTGCCGACAGGTGGTGCTTCAGGGTGGTCACCGGATCGATCCTCACGACGAAGTCGGTCGATCGACCGGTGAGAAATGCGATCGTCGTGCAGTTGGCGCGTCCAGAATCGAATGCTGCTTCGGGCAGTCTGACCGGCCGCCCCCGCCCGTGCTCGAGGAACACGGGCGCGAGGCGCACGGTGCGCAGGCCGGCGGCGGACCACTGTTTCGCGAGCGCCTCGGCGTCGGAGGCGAGATCGGCGCGAGCGGGTGATTCGCAGACGAGCAGCAGGAGAGCGACCCCCAGCGCGCCGAGCCGGACGGAGGCGCGGATCATCGGCAACTCGACGCCGTTCGCATGCGTTGATCCGCCTTTCGGACCCCGGGGTTCGGGTCAGCTCCCTCGCATCGAGTCGATGAGAATCTGGGCGACCTCGGGCCGGCTGAACTCGGGCGGCGGAAGCTGACCCGCGCGCAGCAGCTCGCGCACCTTGGTGCCGGAGAGCGACACCTGCGTCGTGGCGTCTCCCGGCGCGGTCTTGCCGGTTCCCATCGCGCCGACCGCGGTCGAGTAAAAAGCATTCTCGAAATTGAGCGGCGTGATCCCGAGCTCACCCGACGAGAACTGGTCGAAGATCTTCTGCGCATCGTACGTCCCGTAATAACTGCCGACGCCCGCGTGGTCGCGTCCGACGATGAAGTGCGAACAGCCGTAGTTCTTGCGGGCCATGGCGTGGAAGATCGCCTCGCGAGGACCGCCGTAGCGCATCGCGGCCGGGTACACCGACAGAACGGCCCGATCCTTCGGGTAATATCTCTCGAGCAGAACTTCGTAACATTTCATGCGCACCGCGGCGGGGATGTCGTCGCTCTTCGTAGCCCCGACGAGCGGGTGAATCATGAGGCCGTCGCAGATCTCGAGCGCGCATTTGGTGATGTACTCGTGGGCGCGATGGATCGGGTTTCGAGTCTGGAAACCGACGACGGTCGTCCAGCCTCGGCTTTGAAAGAGCTCGCGCGTCTGTGCGGGGTCGCGATGGTAGAGAGGAAACTCCGGCGCGAACGGGCGCTCCCAGACTCGAATTTCGCCGCCGATGTAGACTTCACCCGAGCTCTTCAGGTAGCCGACGCCGGGGTGCTTTTCTTCCGTCGTCCGATACACCTCGCGAGCCTCGGTCTCCTTGTCGGGCACGAACTTATCGCTCACCTCCAGGATGGCGACGTTGCGTCCGTCGGGCATCCGGAGCGCGACCTCCGCGCCGATGCGGATCGTTTCGGCGTCTGCCCGCGAGACGGCCAGCGTGATCGGAACCGACCACACGAGCCCGTTCTCGAGCCGCATCTCCTTGACGACCCGCAGATAGTCCTTCGAGGTCATGAAGCCCTTGAGCGGGGAGAACGCCCCGACGCCGATGTTCTCGACGTCGGCCGCCGCGCGCTCGTCGAGAACGATGGCCTCGAGCGACTTGGCCTTCTCGACGAGACGCTCCTTTTCGGACGCCCCGTGCACCCAGCGATCGACGAGCTCACCGCCGTGCGGTCGCGCGAGACGCTTCGCCCCCGGGCTCTTGTGGACTTCGGCGCTCACCGAACGTGGCACATAACCGAGGTCTTCGAGCTTGGCGACGATTTTCGCCAGGCTCTGTTCTTTTGTCTCCTGGTCGGTTTGGACGACGACTTCGGGCGTCACGGGCGCTTCGTACGGATCGTCGACGCCGGTGAAGTTCTTGATCTCGCCGGCGAGCGCTTTCTTGTAGAGGCCTTTCGCGTCGCGGGCCGACAGCGCCTCGATGGGGCACGCGCAGTAGACTTCGCAAAAACGTCCGCCGGCTGCGCGGCGCTGCTCGTCGCGAATCTCGCGGTAAGGGCTGATGGCGGCCGTGATGGCGCATGAGCCCGATCGAGCGATGAGCTTGGCGACGAATCCGATCCTCCGGATGTTGGTGTCGCGATCTTCCTTCGAGAAGCCTAGCCCCTTCGACAAATGCGTTCTCACTTCGTCCCCGTCGAGCGTCTCGACGTGCCCACCCCGCCGGGTGATTTCTGCGGCGAGCATCGCGGCCAAAGTGGATTTGCCCGAACCGGACAACCCAGTGAACCAAACGACGAAACCTGTTTGCGACATGTTCTCGGGATCCTTTCAAAAGCGGTCGGATGCTGGGCGCGAAGGAACGAACTCGATGGGGACCTCGACGAATTTCTTCGTTTCGGGGTTCCACTCGAAGAGCTTGTGATCGTCGACGGTGCCTTTTCGGACGCTGGTGACCAGATAAAAGAGGCCGTCGTACGACGGCCTCTCGCCGCCCATCGTAGCGGCGGCCGCATCGGTCTCGCTGAAATAAGCTCCGACGTCGAGGTGCGAATGGTAAAGGACCCGCACCGGCCTTTGGCTCGCCTCGCCGGCGGCGACAGCCTTGGCGAACTTCATCGGGTCGAGCAAAAAGTACGTTCGCCCGGTGCGGGGATACGACTCGGGATCGAGCGCGTGGTAGCGGTTGGCGAGGTTTTGGAGAGGCGTGACATCGTCACACAAGAGGGGCGAGCTCGCCGGGCCGGTGAGGTATCCGCATGCCTCTTCGTCGTTCGCGTAGCTCGAGCGAGCGTGCTCGGCGACCTTTTCGATGACCTCTTGGGTCAACCGTACGGGCTTCTGGCTCACCACGCGTACCTCTTTTCCCATTTCATCGGAGCAAAATAGCGGTCGCCCCTGTCGCAGATCACCGTGACGACGCAGCCGCCCCCCTGCTCCCGGTGGAGCTTCTCGGCGATTGCGAGGGCGGCGAACACGTTCGCCCCAGAGGAGTGCCCGACGTGCAAACCCTCTTCGCGGGCGAGCCGGTCCGCCATGTTCCACCCATCCTCGGTGCCGAGCCACATCGTCTCGTCCGGGACGGCGTCGTCGTAGATGGCGGGCACGATCGAGCTCGGCAGGTGCTTCAGCCCCTCGAGACCGTGAAGAGCATCTTCGGGTTGCACGGCGATGCATCGGATCGGGCGAGAGTGCTCCTTCAGCCGCCTGGAAGTTCCCATCATCGTCCCCGTCGTTCCGAGACCGGTGACGAAGTGGGTGATGCGATCGCCGAGAGCGTCGAGGATCTCGCGCCCTGTCCCCATGTAGTGTGACTTCGGGTTCGACGGGTTCGCGTACTGGTTCGGGTAAAAGTAACGCTCGCCGTTTTCGTCGGCCAGCTTCTGAACGAGGCGAATGGCCCCGTCGGAGCCTTCCATCGGGTCGCTGTAGATGATCTTCGCGCCGAATGCTTGAACGATGTCCTTGCGCGCCTTCGTGACGTTCGAAGGCATCACGAGCTCGACCGAATAACCGAGTGCGGCTCCGAAGAGGGCGTAGGCGACGCCCGTGTTTCCGCTGGTCGAGTCGATGAGCGTCTTGCCCGCGGCGAGCCGCCCGTCTTCGATGGCATCGAGCATCATCCTGAGCGCCGGCCTGTCCTTGACCGAGCCGCCCGGGTTTGCAAACTCGAGCTTTGCGTAGATCTCCACGCTAGGCGCGCTCTTGCCGATGTGCTCGAGGCGGAGCAGGGGAGTCTGCCCGACCTGCTCGGCCACCGACCCGAGCAACCGACTTCGAACCAGCGCTCGCCTCATCGTTCCTTGACGGCCGGTGCGGTCCGGCGGTTTTCCTTTGCGGCGTCGAGGCCGAGGGCGGCGCGCATCGAGGCGAGCGCCGCGCGCGAACCGGCGACCACGGCGCGGGCCGCCGAGCTTTCGAGGAACGACGGCGCCGACGTGGCTTCGTCGATCGCGCCCGGAACAATCGTGCCGATGCCGGCACGCGTGGCGTAGGCGGTGGCGATTTCGTGGGCCAGCCCCTGGCCCGCTATGTGTGCAACGGCGCTCCCGAGCCGCGCCTGACCCGATTCGCCGATTTCGGCGAGGAGCATCTGCCGGACGAAGCGGGATCGTTCGCTCACCGCTGCGAGCCTCCGGCGATCGCGGGCACGATCGATACCGCGTCCCCCGCCTTGAGCTCGGTCTTGAGACCGTCGAGAAAGCGGATGTCTTCTTCGCCGATGTAGATGTTGACGAAGCGGCGGACCCCCTTGTCGTCGACGAGCCGCTCGCGGATGCCCGGATGTTTCTTGTCGAGGTTCTCGATGAGCTCGGCGACCGTGCGCCCCTCGGCTGTGACTTCGTCCTGGCCGCCCGTCAACGTGCGGAGCGGCGTGGGAATGCGAACGATCGTGCTCATGACTGATTCTCCTTGGTCAAGCGGCGCAGGAGGCACCGGTATATCTCGTCTGTACGAGGTCGTGGATGGTCGGGTCTAGGCCACAGAGTGGGCAGGTTTTTCGCTTGGGGACGTCGATGAGCCGAAGCTCGTCGCGAAGTCCGTCGAAGGTTGCGATTTTTCCGAAGAGTCGATCCTGTCCCGAGGCAGCGACGAGGGCCATCTCGGCCGCGATGCCGCCGATGACACCGCAGACCGGCCCCGCGATACCTGCCGTCTGGCAATCGGGCGCCGCGACCGGAATGTCCTCGAAGAGGCACCGGTAGCACGGCCCCCCGCCCGGCGCGCTGCTGACGACGGTGCCGACCCATCGCACCGCGGCGGCATGGACGACCGGGACGCCGGCGAGATGGCATGCGTCAGCGAGCAAGAATCGGCTCGGAAAATTGTCGGTCGCATCCACGACGGCGTGCACGCTCGAGACGAGCTCGCGCGCCGTGTCCGGCAGCGCGCGTCCGTGGAATACCTCGACCGAGAGCGACGGTTTGCGCCTTTCGAGTGCACGCCTCGTCGCATCCGGTTTGCTCTCTCCCACGTCGGTGTCGTCGAAGAGCAGCTGGCGATGCAGGTTTTCGATTTCCACCGTGTCTTCGTCGGCGATGACCAGCGTGCCGAGCCCTGCCTCGGCGAGAGCGATGGCGGCCGGCGCGCCGACGCCGCCCGTTCCGACGAGCAGCACGCGATAGCGGGCGAGAGAGCGATCAGGTGAAATACTCATCGAGACTGAAATAGCGCTCGCCCGTGTCGGGCAGCAGCGTCAAGACGTTTTTGTCCGGACCTAGCTCGCGGGCCACCTCGAGCGCGGCGTGGACCGCGGCGCCCGCGCTGATTCCGACCAGCAGCCCCTCGGTTTTCGCGAGCGCGACCTTCGCGTCGTAGGCATCGCGGTCGGTCACCGCGCGGATCTCGTGAACCACGCTGCGATCGAAATTCTTCGGAATGAAACCGGCGGCGAGGCCTTGAATCTTGGTCGGCCCGCGCTGCTTGCCGCTCAGGATCGCGGACGACGCGGGTTCGAC
>Ga0075425_100008134_pt1 | contig 11104 bp, 9 predicted proteins | sample SoiMethybrSBSTD4_FD_75300 | JGI IMG/M metagenome (GOLD analysis project Ga0075425, IMG submission 75300) | Bulk soil microbial communities from a Populus tree surrounding site in Tennessee, USA - Soil MetaG P. TD hybrid SBSTD4 | ecosystem: Environmental > Terrestrial > Soil > Tree plantation...
GTTCGAGCTTCTGGACGTGGACTTCGAGCACGCCGTTGGCGTAGTGCGCCACGGCCTCGCCGTCGCCAGTGCCCTCAGGCAGCGCGACCGAGCGCGTGAACTCTCCGAAGGGGCGCTCGTAGCGGAAGAAGCGCCCATCCTCAAGCTCGGCGCGTTCACGCAAGCCGCTGACCGTCAAGGTGCTGTCCTCGAGGTCGACGGCGATCGACTCCTCCGGGATGCCGGGGAGGTCGAACGCATACACGAGCTCGCCCTCGGTCTCCCAGACGTCAAGCGGAGGTGTCCACGCGTGGTGGGAGAGAGCGGCAGCGCGGGCGGGCGATTCGAGCATGGTCTGGATCAGCCGCTCGAACTCGCCATTCGTGGCGACGTTCCGTAGCGGTTCCCGAAAGCGGACAAGAGTGGTCATAGAGCTCAGCTCCTACCATTGGTTTGTCGAACCGGATCAAAAGGATTGAAGGTGTGCGCGCGAACGCCGGCGCTTCCTGGCGCGGGCCGATCGTGCCGGCGGTTCCGCGGCTCTTGAGGTTCGGAGTGTCCGCGGAGCGTGACAGCTTCCCCCAAGTCGCGGAACCGCCTTCGAGAGACTCGCCCTGACTCGGCGGGTCTTTCAGTGCTTCCGAACGAGTCGGTGCCGTGTTGCCTCCATAGGCATCACCTCCCGCTCTTCGACTTCGCCGGCGGCCTCTTCGCCGACCGCGAACGGCTGCGGTGTCCGTTCTCGGACGCCCTGGCGGACAGGTTGCGGACGAGCTCGAAGGCCTCTTCGGGGGTCTGGACGGACCCGAGGATCGCCTTCTCAACCCGGAGCAGCGAGAGAGCCAACTGATCCTGGGAGAAGTCGAGTACTTTCTTGCGCCGCTCGTGCTCAAGCTGACGCCATGCCTCGAGCAGCTGGCGCAGCTCCGGATCATCAGGCGTGATCTGACCCGAGAACTGCCGCCAAGCCTCGAGGTGGTGGTCGCCGCCAGCAGTCGTGTCCAGGAAGAGGCGGCCGGCGAGGGCGCAGACCTCCTTGCTCGGAGGATCATCGAGCTGCTCCAACTGGCGCCGCTTCTGAGCGACTTCGACCGCTTGGCGCTTCGCAAGGATCCCGAAATCGCGCAACCGCTTGCGAGCTGCACGCGGCGGCGGCTCGGCTCCCAGCCGTCCGCGGGCCCCGTCCAGGTCCCGCTCGACTTCTGCCAGCGCCCCTTCAGCGTCGGCGAGCTCTTCCCGGAGCCGACGCTCGCGCTCGGCCTCGGCCTCGAGGGGCGCGAGTGCATCGGCGTGCTCAGCCCCACCCGGCTCGGGCAGCGCATCGATCGCCGCTCGCAGCAGCTGCCGCGCCCTGGCTCCCCGGATATGCCCGGCGAAAACAAGCAGCAGCTGCGCGTCGCGATCGAGCGCCTTGGCGAGCTTTACGAGGGTCTCGGCCACGGGCCGCTCCACGTCGCCCGCCTCGATCCGGCTGACCTGCGCAGCCGAGAGGCCGCTCCGCCGCGCCAACCCCCGCATCGAGAGACCAGCACGCAAGCGCGCCTCTCTCGTGACCTCGGCCATCGTCTGTACCTGGTCTCGCATCGCGACCCAAGTCTAGTCGCTTCTGTACCGTCGGTCAAATATGAGCGTTGGCCTCCGATGCGATCACCTTCCGTTACTTAAAGCAACACCATCGAGACAACCTGTATCGGTGCGGCGTCGACGGCCAAAAGCGAAGTACCAAAAATGGGTAGTACGCCCCCGGGGAGGTCACCGAACCCCGGCGCGTGACCCACGCGCCGCCGGCAGAGGCCATCGTGGCGTCGTGAGCGCGTCGAGGACGCTCGGATCGTCCGATACGCGTGCTGAACCCGAGCCTGCGCGCCCGCGACGCGTACCCATCGCGCTGACATGCGCTGAGCGCCGAGGCAGGCTAGGCGGTGTCAGCGAGCCCGATCGAGCGGAGGCGGAGCTGGAGCTGGCGTCGAACCTCGGCCCAAAGCGTCGCCGGTTCCGCCCCGTAGGCCTCGAGAAAGTCGTTCGCCAGCTCGGGCGAGGTGTTCTCGAGCAGACTCTCGCCGAGCGCCTGGAAGCCGCCGACGAGCTCGCCGATCAGCGCGCGCACAGGCTCGCCGTCGCGGGCGAGCCGGCGGCGGACGTAGCAGACGCCGATCCCGATGTGGCGCACCTCGTCACGCACCGCCAGCCGCTGCGCCTCCCGCAACCCCGGGAAGGAACCGACCCGATCGAACCGACCCGCGACGAAGGTCTGGTTCGCGCGTCCGATCGAGCCCTCCGCGAACAGGTGGTAGGCGACAACGGCTCGCAGGAACGTATCCTCGTCGCGGCTCTGCTCCAGCGCGTGCACGACACCATCGAGCGCCTCGTAGAGCGAGGCCGCGACCGGATCGAGCTGCGCATCCGCGAGCGCCTTGACCGCCTCGATCCCGCCCTCGACGCCGAAGACGTCTCCGTAGACGCGGAGCAACGACTCGATATGGCGGTGCTCGTCCGCGACCTGGGTCGCCAGCAGCAACCGAACCTCGTAATCGGGGGCCGCGAGCAGAAATGGCGCGAGCAGAACCGCAACGTTGAACTCGGCCTGAAAGCGATGCGCGAACGCCCAGACGAGCCCCGCACGCGTCGTCTCATCGAGCGCCGCGAAGCTCTCCGCGTCAACCGAGAAGTCGATCGCCAGCGGCGACCACTGATGCCGCTCCCAATGCTCATACAGCGCCCGGAATGGTCGCGGGTCCGCCACGAACCCCTGAATCGCCACCGCTTCCGAATCCACCCGCACGCAAACAGGAACGTAAACGACCCGTCAACCCAACGCAGCCGGTACAGCCCGAGCAGATCGTCCGAGGCCACCCCCACCAGGCGAATCGAATGTCGGCGGCGCCAAGACTGCGAGTCCACTCCTCCTCGAGCGATACGAAGGTCACGCGGGCCCCTGCGCGGCTCTTGGGTTCATCGTCGGGCGATCAGGTCGAGCTCCCGGTCGAACACGCGTAGACGTCGTTCTCGGCGACCGTTGCGGCCATCCGTTCGACGCGGGCGCGGCGGTCGGCCTCTTCCCGCTCGAGCGCGATCTCGATCGTGGCCGCGAGGCCGTCGACATGGAGCGTGCCAGGATCGAACCGGCGACTTCGGCTTGCAAAGCCGCTGACCGTTCATCGGCTTCGGGCTCTTAATCGTCCTGCCTGGACGAGCCTTCCTCTTCTCGCTCGCGTTCAATCCGCTGGTCATCCAGGAGCGTCTGCTGCCGCAACTCGTCGGCATCGCTCTGCTCAACGGTGGTCAGTGGGCCGGTCGGCGGCCGGTGTCCACCTGGCAGCCGATCGAGGAAGGCGCGCAAGCGTTTCATGCGCGGAGCGTAGCTGCGACGGCCTGCCCCGGCAGTCTCTGGATCTCTGTGCAACCCCTGATCCTCGGCCGACCGATCTTGCGGGCTTCGGTCCCGCAACCACGCGTGACCGTGCTCGACGACGAGGCTCCGCGCTGCGGTAGATGACGTGATTGCCGGAGCCGCCCGGGCACCGGTTTGCATGGTTCCTCGGACCAGCAAGCTGGGGGACAAGTGACTCCGCCCCGTCTAACCCCGTCTACGCGCTTTCGCGGAGTGCCCGGGCCACGGCCTCGGCGGGCGTGCCCACGCCAAGCTTCGCTTCCAGGCGAGCGAGCAGCTCGCGGACGGCGTGCAGGCTGAGGAACAGCTCCCAAGCGATGTCCGCCTCGTCCTCGATCACGGTGGCCGCGCGCAACACCTCGCTCTCCCGCGCGGTCAGCCCGAGGCGGTCGAGCGAGTCCGTCCGGAAGCTCGTGACCTCCTCCTCGAGCAGCAGTGCGTGCGGATCGCCGGGCAGCAAGCGGACGGTCAGGCGCCGACCGTCACGCACGCTGACGAGCGCCGGGCGCGGCGGCAGCGCCAGCCACTCGGCAACCGGCCTCGGTAGCCAGCCCGGGTGTTCGGCCACACCGAAGTGCTCGGCGAGCCAGTGCTCGGCGTCGAGGCTCGCGTACTCGATCTCGCCGTAGCGGTCGAGCAGCGCGACGGCGGTACCGAGTGGCGGACTGGCGGCGAGCGCGCGGACGAGGCGCTCGCGCGCCTCCGCGGCCCGCAGCGCGTCCTCGATGCCGGGGCGCACGAGATCGAGGACGTCACGGTCGCGCTCGGAGAATTCACGCTCAGTGCGGCCGAGGCCGGCGACGACCACCTCACGACCCCCTGCGCGGACGCCGATCGCGATGCCGTACTCAACGCCCGACGGGTGGAGCAGGTCGCCGTACAGCTCGCCGTGGGACAGGCGGCGGGGCTCGACGGCCTCGGAGAGGCGCAGCGCCGGACGCCGACGGACAGCATGCGCGAGCAGGAGCGGATGACGCGCCGCGTCGCCCACGATCGTCTCGAAGGCCCCGGGCGGCTCGGCCTCGGAAGGGACCGCCTCGTGGTCGACGGCGCCGGTGGCGAGCTCGACGCGGTCCCACGTCAGCACATCTGCGGGGACGAGCTCGGCGAGTCCCTGCAGCGCCCGGCCTCGCAGCTCGACCACCGTCCGCGCGTCGGCGATCGCCCGGGCGAACGCGTGCACCGCATCCACTTCTAGGTCGGCGAGCCAGGGCATGGCGAAGCCACCTGCGACGATACACCTCGCGGTGCGTGTCGGCTGCGCAGTCTTCCCTGCGGAAGACCTCGTCGACGGTGGCGGTGAAAACTACTGTCGGCTGGCGCAGCGTCAAGAACGCGCGATACGAAGAAGAAACGAGCATCCGCCGATGCTCCCGGACCTCGCCCCGACGAGATCGAGAACCGGAACAAAGTTTGGAACCGCTCACTGGTCTAAGGTGCCGACATGGCTGAGCGACTGCGGGTGTGGCTTACGGGGGGCCACGAGTGCGATCTCGACCTTGGAGAAGACTCACCCCAAGACCTGATGGAGAAGATCGAGAACGCCGACGATCGCAGTTGGTTTTCGACGGACGAAGGGCGCTCTCGTGTACGCGCGAGCGCGATCGTCAGGATTGAGATCGAAGGTCAGCCAGAGATGCCGCACGGCACTATCCAGCGGGGAAGGTCATAGAGAAGGGACACATGGGAAGGGAGCAGTGATGGAGATCAATCGGCATCCCGAGGTGCTCCTCTATACCCGGATCCGGAAGTCGCCCTACTTTTACGCGTCGCGGCGACACGGCGTGCAGAGGTACAGCTTCTACAACCACATGTACCACCCCAGGCACTACCGCGATCCGGTCGAGGAGTACTGGCAGCTGCTGAACGGGGTCACGCTCTGGGACGTCGGCGTCGAGCGGCAGGTGGAGATCACGGGTCCCGACGCGTTCACGCTCGCGAACATGCTCGTCCCGCGCGACCTGAACAAGTGCGCGGTCGGGCAGTGCAAATACGTCTTCATCACGGCGCAGGACGGCGGCATCATCAACGACCCCGTGCTGCTCCGACTGGCCGACAATCACTTCTGGATCTCGGTCGCCGACAGCGATGTGCTCCTCTGGGCGATGGGCGTCGCCTACAACTCCGGCCTCGACGTCACGATCGGAGAGCCCGACGTCGGCCCGGTGCAGATCCAGGGGCCGAAGTCCACAGACGTCCTCGTCGACCTGTTCGGCGACAGCGTGCTCGACATCCCCTACTACCACCTCCGAGACTACGAGCTCCAGGGGATCGACGTCGTCGTTTCCCGAACGGGCTACACCTCGGAGATCGGCTTCGAGATCTACTGCAGAGACGCCAGCCGCAACGCCGAGAAGCTGTGGGAGGTCGTGCTCGAGGCCGGCAAGCCGCACGACCTCGCGGTGATCGGGCCCTGCCACATCCGCCGCATCGAAGGCGGCATCCTCGCCTACGGAGCCGACATGTGGCTCGACACAAACCCATACGAGGTCGGCATGGGCTACGAGTGGATGGTCGACCTCAACCAGGAAGCCGACTTCGTCGGCAAGCAGGCGCTCCGGCGCATCAAGGAGACGGGGATCCGGCGCAAGCTCGTCGGCGTCGAGATCGGCGGCAAGAAGCTCGGCTCCTACAACGACGGGACGATGATCGACTTCTTCCCGGTCTACGCGAATGGCGAGCGGATCGGCAACGTCACCTCCGCCTGCCACTCGCCTCGCCTCGAGAAGAACATCGGCTACGCCATGCTGCCGATCGAGTTCGCCGAGCTCGGGACCGAGCTTGCGGTCGAGACACCCGACGAGCGAACCTCGGCCATCGTCGTGCGGAAGCCCTTCATCGATCCGCAGAAGGAGATCCCCAAGCAACACCTCGCAACCGCCGCCAAGGACGACTAGGCCGAGGAGAAGCGATTTCGGTCGACAGCCCGCTCGAGCAGGCGAGCGGTATGGCGCAAGAAGAGGGCCCGGCGCAGCCGGGCCCTCTTGCTGACGCGGAGTGCTCTCGAGCTAAGCGACGGCAACCATGCGGTCGCTGTGAGCAACGACCTTGCCGCTCGTGATCTTCGGGGCGTTGGGAATCGCCGCGGCGAAGTTCTCGTCGGTGATCCATTTCGAGACGAGCTTCGTGGACTCATCGGCCTGCTCGCGGGTCTCGAAGAGACTGAGCGAGCTTAGGACGCCGTTACCGGCGTCGACCAGGTAGTACCCGGAAAAGCCAGGGAGCTCGCGCAGCTGCGGGACGAGCGTGTCGTTGACTTTGCTCGCTACCTCGCTCGTGCGGCTGGCGTCGACACCTTCGTAACGACGAATGGTGGCATGCATATGAAGCTCCTTCCGTTTCTCCTACAGGGCGGCGCGCTCGAATGGGCGCACTGCGGCGTTAGGCCGGGTGTCACAGTCGGAGAGGAGAGTGCTCAGGCCTCTGCGGCCTCAACGGCCAGAGCCAACGCGCTGATCGCACTGTAGCCGCGATCCTGCGGCGCCGTCGGATTCGCGGGCGGTCGGATCGTAACTCGATCTGCCTGTGACCGGACCGGCGGTCACCGCCGGTGAGGGTGAGATGATCGCGCCGCAACGCTCGAGCGGCGCGCGCAACGACTTCACTTCCTTCGGCTTCAACCCAAGCTCGAGTTGCAAATCCTCGATGGTGGATGGACCCGCTTCCGCCAGGTGATCGAGTAGGCGAGCCCAGTTTGAATCGGCCCCGCGCATGCGCTCGACCTCGGCTCGGCCGATCCACGCGGTAACGAACGCCAACCTCAAGCGGCTCGTCGTTTAGCCGCATCCCGCTTCCGCCGTCCGAGAAGTGGACGAGGTAGCGCAGTTGTCCGTCCCGCCAGTTCTGCATCCCGTATCTCCGGTTCTGGCGGGGCTGGACGGACGACGTGACCGAGACTACGTCAACTCGCCAGGGGAGTATCGTCGGACGGTTGTGTCACGGCGTCCAAGCGGGCAAAATCGACGTCGTGTCAGAGTTCGAGTCGATCGCGCCGGAAATCCCTGGTGCCATCCGACGGCTGCGTGTCCCGGCGTATTTCATTGATCGGCACGGGATCATCCGCTGGTTGAATCCGGCCGCTGAAAGGATCGTGGGAGACGTCCGGGGCCGCCACCTAACCTCGGTCGTTGCACCTGAGGAGACCCGTCGGGCGCAGGAGATCTTCGCCCGTAACCTGTTGGGGACGTCGGCCGGTTCCGACAACGAGGGTGTCGTGATGAGCGCAGACGGCGAGCGAGTCGCGATCGAAGTCAGCGCCGTCCCGCTGCGGAGCGGTGGTCAGGTAATCGGCGTCTTCGGCCAGGTCCTCGACGTAGAGGATGATCAACCGCCGCCCCATGACCCGCGCCTGACGCCTCGGCAGAGCGAGGTGTTCCGCCTGCTCCAGCGTGGCCGCTCGACCGAACAGATCGCAGACGAGCTCCACCTGAGCGTGGAGACCGTGCGGAATCACATCCAGGGGATCCTGCGCTCGCTCAATGTCCACTCGCGCCTCGAAGCGGTTGCGAACGCGCACGGATATGTCGAAACGGGCTAGCCGTCCGGGTTCAACGGTCGGCGCCTCCGCGAACGCGGCACCGGCATCGGCGCCCGCCGCTCAGCTCCGTCGCTAGGCGACTCCGCCTGAGCGGCGGCCTGCCACGTCAACGCGAGACCGGAGGATCGGCGAGGTTCACGCGGCCGACCTGGTCGGGCGGAATGTTCGGGTAACCGTAGTCGAGCGCCGGCGGCGGTGGCGTCGACATGTCGACGAAGTGGAACCTCCGCGAGCCGCTGCCACTTGCACGATTGGTCGAGAGCAATATCGGCGTTGGGGATACTTTCGTTTGGGAGTCTCTTGTCGTCGCCGCCAAGGGCGGTCAGCAGTTCGCCTCCCTCGCAGACGAGCCCTCTCGCGCGCGCGTGCGAGAGGACGTCCACGGCCGGATCCGTTTCCGTCCGAAAAACCGCCCGGAGGTCGCTCGCCGTAGACCTGGTTGAATCCATGCCCCGCTGTGGGCGGCCGGCGGGATGACAACTCATCGAGATCGGGGGGAACCATGGCATCCAGCCACCGAGGATTGCCGAGGCTCTACGGCGCCGTCTTCTTCGTCGTTCTGCTCGCCGCACTCGCGGCGCCCGGGAGGGCGGGCGCTGCACCGACCGCCCCGTCGCCGCTCACGCCGGCGGACGGAGCCTCTGTCACGATCGCGTTCACCATCTCGTGGTCGCAGGCCTCTGACCCGAGTGGGATCCTCGCCTACAACTGGCAGGTCAGCTCGTCGTCGACGTTCGCCAAGATCGCTCGCCAGAACTCGGTCACCGCACCGGCGACGCAGGACACCGTCAGCGGCCTAGCACCCGGCACGTACTTCTGGCGCGTGCAAGCGATCAGCAACAGCTTCGTCACAGGGCCGTGGTCCACGGTCCGCAGCTTCACGGTGACCGGCGCCGGTGCCGGCGCCCCGGCCGCGCCCACGCTCAATCAGCCGCGAGGCGGCAACAGCTTCCACCCCTGGGAGCTGTTCGGGATGAGCTGGAGCGCAGTCCCCGGCGCCGTCAACTACGTGCTGGAGGCCTCCAAAGACCCGGCGTTTCCGGTCAACGGCGTCGTGTTCAACTGGCAGCAGCCGACGCCATCGCGCGACATCGAAATCACGACGGTCGACCGCGGGAACTACACCGCGCGCGTCTTCGCGGTCGACGCGAACGGCAACTACAGCATGCCGTCGAACACGATCACGTTCAGCATCACGTTCAACGCGCCCATCGCGGCGCCACCGACGCTCGTCTCGCCGACCGGAGGAACATCGGCGCCGCTGGCGGTCACGTTCACCTGGAACCACGTGATCAACCCGCAAGACTCGGGCTACCAGCTGCAGGTCGCGAACGACTCCGGGTTCACGCAGATCGAGCAGGACGTGCCGTTCCTGAACGGCCCGACCTACACCGTGATTCAGCTGAACAAACCGGGGCCGAAGTTCTGGCGAGTGCGCTCGTTCCAGGGAGTGATCGACACCGCCGGGACGGCCGCGACGACCGCCTGGTCCCAGGTCGGGACGTTCGTCGTGCCGGACGGGCCGCTGCAGGTGAACACGATCGGGCTCACCCGGACGACGCCGGCGAGCGGACAGGAGGTGTTCGCCGACCTGCAGCTGAGCAAGGGCGCACCCGCAGGCGGCGCGACGGTCAGCCTCTCGAGCTCGAACCCCCAAGCCGCGCCGGTCCCGGCGACGGTCTCCGTGCCGGCGACGAACTCGTGGGTGGAGACCCGCTTCGTCACCGGCCAGGTCGACACGCCGACGTCGGTGACGATCACGGCGACGATCGGCAGCGTCTCGACGACGAAGACGTTCACGGTCAGTCCGTCCGAGCTTGCGAGCCTCGACGGGCTGCCGGCGAGCCAGAACGGCGGCGTCACGATCGGCGGGATCGTGATGCTGAACGGCCAGGCGCCGGCGGGCGGCGCGACGGTCAGCCTCTCGAGCTCGAGCCCGGCCGTACAACCGCCGGCCACGGTGACGGTGCCGGCGGGGGTGGAGTCCACCTCCTTCACCGCGACGACGAGCCAGGTCTCAACGAACACTCCCGTCACGATCACCGCGACGTGGCGCGGCAAGTCGATCCAGGCGACGACGACGCTCACGCCGCAGCCCGCGCCGACGTCGCTCACGCTCGACCCGGCCGTGACGACCGGAAACAACGGCTCGAACGGCCGCGTCACCGCGGCTGACCCGCGCAACGCCGACATCACCTTCTCGCTCTCGAGCTCGCGCCCGGACGTCGCGCAGGTTCCCAACTCCGTCATCGTCCCGCAGTTCGCCGCGGCGGGCGGGTTCATCATCACGACGACCGCTCCGGCGACGAGGACGGTCGTCACGATCTCGGTCACGGGCGGCGGGGTCACGCTCACTGCGACGCTGACGGTCGACCCGTTCCCGAGCACGCCGCCGCCCGCGGCGATCTCGACCCTGTCGCTTAGTCCTTCGACGATCACGGGCGGCGCGAGCTCGACCGGCGTGGTCACCTCGACGCAGTCGGCGCCCGCCGGCGGGCTCCTCGTGAGCCTCTCGAGCTCCGATACGGCCGTGGCGACGGTGCCGGCGTCGGTGACGATCGCGGCCGGTGCGTCGAGCGCGAGCTTCACCGTCTCGACCTCGCCCGGCACGACAACGCGCACCGCCACGATCACCGGCTCCGCGGGCGGCGCGACGCAGTCGGCCGTGCTGACAAGCAACGCGAGCGGCGCGCCTCCTCCGCCGCCGGCGGCGGACACCGTCACGATCTCGCGGGCCGAGTGGAAGAGCGGTGCGTTGCGCGTCGACGCGACGAGCTCGAACGCGAGCGCGACGTTGAACGTCTACGTCACGTCGACCGGGGCCTTGCTCGGGACGATCTCCGCTGGAAGGTTGCAGACGAACACGTCCACGAACCCGGGCAACGTGACCGTGAAGAGCAGCGCCGGCGGCCAGGCGAGCAAGGCAGTCACCGCCGGTTGAAGGCTCAAAGGCGGCGGCCGGGGCGGCGCGGTGGTTGCCGCCCCGGCTCGCGCGTCTCGCGGTGCGGCCACCGCGAGCTCTCGATTCGTCCGTTGATCCGCGGTTCAACGCGGGTTGATTCCCGAGTCAACCGATGGGAAACCTCCCGACAACGCTGTGTGGGGTGCACAAACTCGGGTCGCATTGGCGAACCGGTGTATTTCGCAGGGCAGTTCGAGTTCACAAGCGACGCCGGCGTCACCGCGTTGCGCACATT
>Ga0075425_100008135_pt1 | contig 11104 bp, 10 predicted proteins | sample SoiMethybrSBSTD4_FD_75300 | JGI IMG/M metagenome (GOLD analysis project Ga0075425, IMG submission 75300) | Bulk soil microbial communities from a Populus tree surrounding site in Tennessee, USA - Soil MetaG P. TD hybrid SBSTD4 | ecosystem: Environmental > Terrestrial > Soil > Tree plantation...
GTTCCTCAAATCGGGATTGGATGAAAGTGGTCCTCATGCCAGCAAGCTCCTTGAAATCGGCTCCACTAAATTATCGTATGCCACCTCACCCTGCTAATATAAGGATGAAGGAGGGGGAAGTAAATCGTAAAGCTCGAGGATCTCTCATGGCAGAAAAAGCGCGCATTGGTTTTGTCAGCGGTGGAGCGGGCTCGATGCCGCACTACAACAGTTTTCTTCCAATTGTGCCGAAAGAAATCGAACTCGATTTCGAGGGCTTGGAGCTTTACGGAAAATCGCTCTACGAGATCGCGGATAAAAAAGAGACGATCGTCCGACGCGTCAGCGACTTTGTCGCCAATCGGAACTGGCAGGGCGTGATTGTCACCGCCGCGCCGACGGAAGTCTTAAACCCAGGACTCTACGACGCGCTCAAGGAGGCACTTACCGTTCCTTTCACCACCGCTCTGCACGCCTGTGTGACGGCTCTCCGGGCTTACTCGGCTCGAACCGTATTGTTGCTGACGCCGTTTGACGCGCGTTTGAACGAGTTGATCGTCGATCACCTCGACAAGGCCGGTGTCAAAGCGCTCGCGCCGCAGTCTTTCGCCGAGCTCTCCGTGCCCAAACGGATGAGCCCCGATGAAGTTTTCGAACTGACGAAGAAACACCTTGCCGGGATCGGTAAAGTCGAGGCGATTTATTTTCAAGGCGCGGTGCTCGATCCGCTTAAATGTCTCGAGCGAATCGAAATCGAGCTCAACGAAACCGTGATCGCGAGCAATCCCGCGATGCTCTGGTATGTGGTTTCAAAGCTGGGAATGAAGTTTCCGATCAGCGGCTATGGTCGATTGCTCCGAGAGTGGCCGGCGTGTGAACCATAGGTCAAAGCTCTTCAAACAAAATCGCATAGAGAGGGAAAGATCTCTCACGTGCGTTCGAGATGATAAACCGGCTCGGCGATGAGTTTTCTCACAGTCTGCCGAAGAGAGAAATCTTGCTCCAGGCTGTACTCGAGTCATGCCGTGGGAGTGGCATCCCCCGATGAACATTGAGCTTGGCGCCAGAAATTCTTGCGCGCCGCAGACATTGACCAAAGACAGAGCTGCCAATCAAAAGTGTCCGATTCCGAGCGTTTTCAAAAAACCACTTGCTGCGATTTCTTTGAGCGGCGCATTATCGGCGATATCTTCGGGTTTGGCCGTTTTCGCCTTGGGGTTATTTTCGCCAATATAGTCGAGCAGAAATTTGATTCCTTTCAGATTCACGTAAGGAACATCGGGAACGGTGGGGACATTGTACTGGTAAGCTATCTTCAAGGTCTCTGGATCATTGGTTCGCAAGTGGTGCTCAATGACCTTCATCGCGAAGTCGCGGTCCGTTTTCATACGATGAATGCCTTCGATCAAAGCTTTCAAGAAACTGGTCGTGAGGTCATTATGTCCTTCGACGAATGATTTTGTCGTGCCGATACCGCTGTGCTGATAATCGAGGCCAATGGTCGAGTAATCGATCAGCGTGTGTAGACCGGCTTTCTTCGCCCGGTAGGCGAAAGACTGTTCGAGCAAGGTCGCTTGAATTGCGCCCTGCGAAACTGCGGCGAGTCGTTCCGGATTCCCGCCGGTTTGTAAGATGATGACATCCTTTCCAGGCGCCAGGCCGTGCTTCTCGAGCGCCCAGCGAGCCAAAAAGTCCGCCGAGCCGCCGAAGCGTGCGATGCCCAGCTTTTTCCCTTTCAGGTCCTCTACGGTTTTAATTTCTTTGGAGACAATCATCTCGTAGGGCGCGTAATTGACGGTGCCCGCGATCATTACCGCATCCCGGCCGGCAAGGTGAGCATTGATCACGCCGGAACCGGCGATCGTAATGAAGCTCATCTCTTCCGAAAGTAGCGCAGCAAGAGCAGTGGAGGATCCCGACATAACCAGCGGTTTGACGTCCAGGCCGTATTTCTTGAAATAGCCGCCCTCGACGGCGGACAGGACCGGGGTATTCGTCGGTGTAACAGACACGAGCCCAACGTAAATGGTCGGCGCGCTTTGCGCGCCTGCCGAAGTGAGACCAGCGATGAACGAAAAGAAAAGGACTGCGGCAGAAGAGCGAATGGGATTCATACTCCGTTTCAGTGGAATTTTGCTTATGTAAAAAGGCTAGCACTCTGAAGACGTTCGGTCGATAGAGGAGTTGTCGCGGCCTTGGCGGGCTTCACGGTGCAGGATGGATAATGATGTAGATCGTCGAAGCTTTAAAAGTCTCTGATTGACATGCGTTTGGATACATTGGTAGAAGGCCGCATTGCTGTTTGGGAGAAAGTTTTTCCAGTTATGGAAGTCGTCGAGGGCCGGAACAAATAGCGGCTGAAAAGTAGCCAGTACACAAGAGTTGTTGCGGTTCGATTGTCGGAGCGCTTATCGAAATAATCAGCAGCGGAGGGAGTACAATGAAGAGAACCGTGTTCGCGATTTTATTGTTGTTATTCTCCTGCTCCATGGCCTCGGCACAGCTTACCAAGATGACCGTAGGCTATGGCGCCCTCAGCGCGGCACAGCTTCCCGCGTGGATCGCCAAAGAATCGGGGATATTCAACAAGAATGGTTTGGATGTTCAGCTGGTATTTTTTAGAGGTAGCACGACTGCTGTCATGGCGATGGTGTCGAAAGAGTCGCCGATCAGCCAGGTGACAGGACCGCCCATCGTGAACGCGGCCCTCAGGGGGTCGGATGCGGTCTTTGTTGCCAGTGGAGCCGTGATCATCGACTATTGGCTCATGAGTCGTGCTGACATCAAAACCGCGGAACAACTAAGAGGTGGTTCGATCGCCGTTTCGACGTTTGGCGGCCAAGCCGATTTTGTCTCGCGCATCGCACTTAAAAAGCTTGGTCTGACTCCTGGAAAAGATGTCACCATGGTACAAATCGGCGTGGCCGCGGATCGACTGATCGCGACGGAGACGGGCAAAGTGCGTGCGGCTGTGTTGAATGCGCCCGACAGCTTTGTCGGCGAAAAGAAGGGCTTACACACTCATGCTTATGTGAGTCTTCCGAGCCAGAGCACCGGCGTGGCGACAACCCGCAGATTCATTCGGGAAAATCCTGACCTGGTGCAGAGATATGTCAGAGCGCAAATAGAAGCGGTGCACCGAATCAAAACGGACAAGGAGACGGCGCAGCGGGTGCTGGTAAAGTACCTCGGCGGTCAAGATAAGCAGATCCTGGAAAAAACTTACGAAGATATTGCCTCTGACCAGAAGCTTCCGCCAAAACAATACCCGACTCTCGAGGGACTGAAGACGATTATCGAACCGCTAGCGGAGACCGATGCCAAAGCAAGAGCCGCCAAGCCAGAAGATTTTGTCGATATGACCTTTGTAAAGGAATTGGATCAAAGCGGATTCACCGATAATCTCTACAAAAAACGCTGAGGATCGAGAAGGGTGCTTGTTTCGCGCACCGGTTGGCGGTCACGACTCGTTTACAGTCTGTGTTAGCCACTCGGTGACAATCTTCGCTATGCGATGTTCCGCGCCGACGTAGAAGTGATCGCAGTTCGGCACGATCACTACTTCACACGGCCCGCCGCAGTTTTTTTGAAAGCGCTCGGCCGGATAGTTTTCTTTGGGCTCTCGATCGCCGCGAATGAACAGCACCGGACAGGTTATACGCTTGGCGTTTTCGACCAAATCGGGCGCGTTCGTCAACCGATCGAGAAAAGTGCGCGCGGAAATCACCCACCACCATGCTGGGATGAGCATGAGTTGACGTGGTTTGCCCGAGCTCACCCATGCTTCCGCATCTCTTTTTAGCGCCGCAGTATCACCGGCCAAAGAAAAATTTCGCCCGGAAGACCGCTTACTCAGGCGATTACCACCGGCGTGAGCGGAGAGGAGAATCAGGGCTCGCGTCTCCGGATGGCGCGCGACGTGTTCGCTGGCTAATACCCCGCCGTTACTGTGGCCGATGACAATCGGAGACTTGTATCCTTTTGCGGCTAAATAGTTTGCCGCAATCTCATTGTCTTCGATTCCTTCCGCGACCGTCTGATAGGCGCCGCCGACGCATTCGCGGCTGTCGTAGGTGCTGACGGAGTCGTGCCCGCGCCGATTGAACGGCATGAAGTCATAGCCCATAGCCGTGATATGGGCCGCGAGAAACCGCGCGGCGCAGACATAAAAATTCATCTGGTTGCCATGGCAGTACATGACCGCACCCTTGCTTGGGGCTTCCGGTGTGTAGTAGGCAGCATCTAAGGGGTCCGTCGGTGTCGGTATGCTGATGAGTTCAGTGCGCATGGAAACCTCCAGCTACAGTTTGCCCGGTAGAACACCGCGACTTGACAGACTCTCACGGCGTGACACAGACTGAATTTTTTAAAAAATCTTTCCGCGCTCTGCGCCTCCGCGGTGCTGAGTCGTAACATCGAGCGAGTAAATAGCTGATCCGTTGAGCTACTTCAATTAATCGCGTGCAAAGAGCCAATTCAGTGCAACTTATTTCCGGTTTGAAGCATCCAACCTTTCTATAGAACCGGCAAACTAGTGTGGCAAAGCCAGTATCAGGAGAATTTTCGAGCACGCGCCGGACGATCTCGCGTGACGAGCTCAGGGCGCGACTCAAAGATCGTTCGCTGATCGTGCTCGATATTTTGCCGAAGGAATCATATGTCGACGCGCACATTCCCGGTGCGATCAATCTGCCTGTTGTCGAGATTGAGGCGAAGGCACGGCAACTGATTTCTAATTCAAATCAGCAAATAGTCGTTTACTGCGGCGGACCGACCTGACCGCTCGGTGAGCAGGCGGTCGGCTTGCTAAAGAAACTAGGTTACACCGATGTACGGCACTACGTCGGCGGGTTGGCGGATTGGAAAGATCATGGCGAGGCGATCGATTGCAATACGCCGTCCGTGGTACCGCCAGAGATGCGATCGAGCCGCCAACAAAGAATTGTCCGTCACCTCTCATGGTTGGAGGTTCTCGCGGATTGGCCCTTGGAGCGGCTGGTCGGGTTTTGGCTCGGTATGATTCTCATTTATGGCGTGATCTATTGGCTTGCGGGTATCGGAATGGGTTGGGGGCTGCAGGCGGGCAGCTCGGTAGTGCATCCGGATGTCAGCGGACTTGCGACAGCAATCTACTTCAGCTTTGTTACCGCGCTATCGATCGGCTACGGCGATGTCATTCCTATCGGCCCGCTACGAATCCTCGCAATCACCGAAGGAATCGCCGGCTTGCTGGTATTTGGCTGTGTCATTTCGAAGTTGGTTTCTCGCCGTCAAGAGGAGCTCACCGCCGAGATCCACCGGACGACCTTTGAAGATCGGCTCGATCGCGTGCGAACCAACCTGCACTTGGTTTTTTCCGATCTCGGCTCAGTACAACAGCTCCAGGCTGAGCACGGTGCGCTGTCGCACCACGTCTTACGTCGACTGGAAAGCACGGTCAGAGTTTTTCGCGGCGAGCTGCAGACCATTCATGATCTTTTGTACAAATCACACATCGAACCGGATGAGGACACGCTGGAATCAATCCTGGCAAATTTGCTGATCTGCCTGCAGAGTCTTGTCGAGTTGCGCGAGGCATGTCCAGAGGAGAATGGCGAATCTGCGAATCTTGACGGCGCTCTACAGGGTATAGGCAATCTGGCCAGGGAGATTTGCGGAGAGTGCGTACCGCGGATCTACGCGCCAGCGCTTAAAGGAGCGATGGACCAAATTCAATCGCTTGCCGAACGCCTGGCGCGCTGAATAAGAGAGAGATCTCTCAAACTGTTGCGAAGTGGGACATTTGCGTCCTAGAAATTGCAGCGGCCTTCTTTCTCCAGCTCCGGTACGAGTGATCGGTCCGTCAACTCTTCTAACGTGATTGCTTGAGCGGCGGGAATTGATGATGCGGTCATCTGCAGGGCGAGTTCGACGCCTTCGGGCTTCAAGTGCGGTTTGGGCGGTATCACGTCGTTCACGTATAGATTGTAAAGGTAGTCGACCGCTGCCGTGTCAAGGTCGCGCCCGCTTTTGGTGACGAAAGGAAGCGCTCGCGCTTTGTCGCTCCTCGCCAGCGCGATCCCTTGGCAAATTCCCGCCATAAATTTTTTCGCCTCCTCTCTGCGGTTCTTCAAGAACGAGGCGGCGATAGCGTAATCCGCGCCGCCACCGGCGTAGATCTTCAGTTCCTTATGGTCGCTGAGCCGATTCAGACGCGCGAGCTCCCCGTTTTTTTCCAAGACGTAGAGCGTTTCAGCGGTAACCATCATGGCGGCGACTTCTCCCGAGAGCAGACTTTTGATTCGGTCGCTGTTTCGTCCCTCGGCCATGGGAACCAAAGTGACGTCATTCCGAGGATCAATACCGAGCTTTCTCAATGCCAATCGCGTGAGTTGATCCGGTGTGCTGCCCGGTTCTCCGGTACCGACTTTTTTGCCAAGTAAATCTCGGATGGTTTTGACCGATGGAGCGGCGATGAATGCCGAGTAGTTGAAGCCGGTGTTACCGACCAAAACCATGCGGGCACCACCGCTGATATTGTTTTGAACCACATGATTGGCGCTCACCACCGCAACGTCCGCGTCGCCTCGTTTCAAGGCTGCCAACAACTTGTTATTGGATCCCGGATCTGTCCAATAAATGCTCAGACCACTTTTCGCGAAGATTCCGCCATCGCGCGCCAGGTACATGGGCAATTTGCTAATGTTCCAAGGGGGATAGTAGACAACGCGAACGCTGTTGGATTGAGCTTCGCTAGCCGTGCGAAATGTTACTAACAATAATATTGCCACTAGTGTTTCGATAATGATGTTTCGCGCTCTGAGCCTTGGCCTCCGTCGTCGAAAGGGTAGGGTTGGAACAGTACGACTGACGGTTGAATCCAGTGCGTACAATTTTTGCAACTCCTACTTTTTGAACGAGACGATGAAGTAGGCCGGCGCAGATTGGGATGCGGAATCCCCCTGGCCCACGACGACGATCGGATAACTTCCGACTTTTTTGATCAGCTCAGGCGGAACAACCGCCTCCAACTCGCTGGCGCTCACGAATCGTGTGTCCAATTCTTTCCCGGCAAAGGTCGCTTTATGGAAGCGGTCGAAGCCTCGGCGGGTGGAAATCTTCAGCGTCGTCGCTGCCGATCCCTGAGTTACGGCACGGGGCGAAATCTCGATTTGTTGCGGCGTGTCGCGCCACGGACGAATCGCGGGGATCGGATTTTTAAAATTCGCGCGAAATTCATGATCGACGAGCTTGCCGCTGAGCACGACCAGTCTGACATTTTGCGTCGTCCATGAATCTTTCAGGGGATCGCCGTCGACAGCTATGACGTCGGCGACTTTGCCGGCCTCGATCGTGCCAAAGTCTTTATCCTTGTGAAAAGCTTTGGCGACATTGATTGTCGCCGACTGGATCGCTTGCATCGGCGTCAGTCCAGCTTCGACGAACATGGTGATTTCCTGATGAACGCCGAGACCAGGAAGTCCGTTGTTGGGATCGGAGCCCGCGCGAAGAATGCCGCCCGCTTTGACGAACCGTCGAATCAAGTCTTCGATCTTACTGTAGCCTTCCCGCGCTTTATTGAGACGTTCGGGTGCGAACTTCGCATAGCGCTCATATTGTCCGAGAGCTTGTTCGCGCAGGACGCCGGGCAGATATTTCGCTTCCTTTCGATCAAGAATCGATAGCTCTCTTTCCTTAAACCGGGCAATGCTGGGAGAAAGCGGCCGGTACCAGGTAGCAATAGTGGGTGCCCAGCTGACGTTCTTCTCGACCATGGCTTTGACGATGCTGTCGAAGTTTTCCGGCTCATAGTAATAGGACAAGTCCGCCGTGTTGATCTTGCGAGTCATGCGCTGTTCGTGAATTTCCCAGCGTTTTTTAACATCTGCGATGGAAGTCATGCCCGGCCCCCAATGATGCTCGACGCCGGCGAATCCTGCTTCAGCGGCAAGAAACACATCGAGGCAGTGGCAGGTCACGGGCAAACCGAGCCGGTGAGCTTCTTCCGCCCGCGCGAATCGCTTCCGGCGCTACGTATTCGTTGAACTTGATGATCTCGATTCCCGCCGCTTTCTTTTTGCGCACGGCGGCAACGGCATCTTCCGGAGTCTTGATCAAGTAGCCGCGCTCGCCGCGCAGTGCCCACGCCGGAGGCGGTCCCACGAGGCGCGCGCCGGTCGACCAGATGCGTGGGCCACGAATTTTTCCCAGGTTAGTGCCATCGCGCTGGGCCAGAGTCCATTCATCATCGTTCTGCGTAATATCGGGACAAGTGGTAATTCCAAGATGAAGATAAATCTCGCCCATAAAGTCGAGCAGATGGCAGTGGCCGTCGATCAGGCCGGGAAGAATGGTTTTGCCTTTGATATCGATCACTCGCGCATTGCGAGGCACGGCGACGTCGCCGCGTTTGCCTACGGATTTGATGCGGTCGCCTTCGATGACAATCACAGCATCTTCAAGCGGAGTCCGGCCTGTGCCGTCGATCAATACGCCGCCTTGAATGACCAGAGCAGTCGATTGCTGTGCACGACCCACGCCGTGGAGAGCCACGAAGGCAAAGAGTGCAAAAGTCGGATAGAAGGACCTGCCGAACCAGATTTTCATAATGTTCTCCGGCGATGGCAATCTTACTTAGCGACGGAATTGAAAAAGCCGCTCTTCTCCAACTCTTCGACCAGTGACAAATCGACAAACTCCTCAGGCTTGGGCACGGGTTTTTTGCCGGGGAACTGATTGTCGAGTAAGAACTGAATCGCCTTGAGCGAAGGCCGCGGAGTCTTCTGCAGGGTCGGAGCGTAGTCTTGCCAGGTGCCTTCGAGAATTTCCTGGTCGTTTATTTTGCCGTATTTGGCCAAGACTTTTTTGCTGAATTCCTTGTCGGTCCGGTAGCGCTGCATGCCGCGGGTGAACGCGCGCAGAAAGCGCAGAACGATATCGCGCTGTTGCGCAATGTAGCGACGGGTTGTGATCACGGTTCCGTTGATATCTTCAATTCCAAGCTCGCCGAAGTTGATCAACTCGCGCATGCCGAGCTGGGTTGCTTTGGCATAGAGGGGAAAGCTCAACGCGCCGGCTTGCACAGCACCGCTTTGAAGCGCAGCGAACACCTCGGGCTGGGCTCCGAATGAGAGTAACGCGACATCTTTATTGGGCTCGAGGTTGAAGTGCTTGAGAGCCATGCGCACGACTTGATCCGAGGTCGAGCCAAAGGTCGTTATTCCGGCGCGTTTGCCTTTCAAGTCAGACGGCTGTTTGATCTCGGCCCGCGCCATGAGACGAAAAGGCGAAACTGTGCCCGTCGAACCGATAATGACCACGTCGCTACCGGCCGCAGTGGCGGCCAAAGCGGCCGATGCTCCGGCCTGAATGATCGGCGCGCTGCCGCCGAGCAGAGCGGCCACCATGCGCGTGCTGCCGCCGACGCGAATCAATTCCACGTCGAGCCCTTCATTGGCGAAATAACCCGCTTCTTTGGCGATCCAGGCGGTGCCCCACGAACCGGCAAAGCTTGGATAGAGAAGCCGGATCGGGACAAGAGTCTGCGCGGCCCTAACAGCCACCGGCGAAACCAGCAGCATCGCGGCTAGGACGATAAGATGTAGAACCTTAACTGACATTGATGCCTCCGCGGTTTTGCATTGTTGAATGAGATCCTTCGCCTGTCCGGCTCAGGATGAGCTTGGTTTGTTTCTGCTTGTATGTAAAAACTCAGCAAGCACCACGGTTATCTCATGCAGGGCGACAATACCTCAAAGGCCGCGCTCAAGAAAAGTCCGCTCGACCAAAACTCAGCCGGCGTAAGAACAGGCGCTGAACCTTTTGGAGTCCAGGTGAGGCCGGTTTTTTTTCTCGCTGGTCTTTTCTTCCTTAACTTTGCATCGCGCATTGTTCTATCGCCGCTTCTGCCCACCATCGAAAGAGAGTTGGCGATCAGTCACAGCCAGGCGGGATTCTTTTTCTTTTTGAGCTCTGGAGGCTATTTGGCCGGGCTGTTGTCATCGGGCGTGCTGACGTCGCGCTCGAGCCACCGACTGGCGATTGTCGCTTCTCTCGCAGGCATCAGCATCGCTCTGTTAACGATTGCGGCCGCGACCAGCTTGTGGTTGATCAGGTGCGGATTGATTGTGCTGGGTTTCGCCGCCGGGTTTTATTTGCCTTCAGCGATCGCAACGATTACGGCGTTGGTCGACAAAAGGCACTGGGGTAAGGCGATCGCGATTCACGAGCTGGCACCCAATGTGGCTTTTTTTGCGGCGCCGTTTCTCGCCGAGATTTTTCTCCGTTGGTCAACTTGGCGCGCGTGCTTGGGGATGTTCGGCGTGCTCGCGATTCTCGCAAGTATCGGCTTCGGCCGGTTTGGTCGCGGCGGCGGCTTTCGTGGAGAATCCTTGCGATCCAACGCCTTCGGCGTGCTCGTCCGAACGCCGGCGTTCTGGCTCATGGTCATTCTCTTCGGTGTCGGTGTCAGCTCCACGATCGGCGTATACGCCATGTTGCCGCTCTATCTCGTGAGCGAGCGCAATTTCGAGCAGAGTACGGCGAATACAATCGTCGCCTTTTCGCGTTCCTATGGTCCGTTCCTTGGGCTGCTCGGTGGCTGGGCGTCAGACAGGCTCGGAGCCAAACAGACAATTGCCATTAGCCTGGCGTTCACCGGTATCGTCACCTTGCTTCTCGGAATGCTATCCGGTCAGGCACTAGGAGCCGCGGTATTGGTTCAACCCTTGTTAGCGGTGTGGTTCTTTCCGGCGGCATTTGCCGCGATTGCCATGATCACGCCGCCAAACGCGCGTAATCTCGCCGTAGCGTTTTCCGTTCCTGTCGGTTACATCATCGGTGGTGGCGCGATTCCGACATTCATCGGCGCCATGGGCGATGGGGGTTCGTTCGCGACCGGCTTCGTCGTGACTGGTCTTTTGATCGGTTCAGGCGGGCTCCTCTCGTTCCGACTTCGATTGCCCGCGCCGGTCGATGCAAAGAAAATGGCCGAACGGTTGTCTTGACCGCGGCCGCTGTTCTATAAATTTGCTCATGCTCGATTCGAATGAATTAGCCGAGAAGATTCGCCACAGCGATTCAGTCGTGGTTTTTACCGGCGCCGGGATCAGCACGGAGTCAGGGATTCCGGATTTCAGAAGCCCGG
>Ga0075425_100008136_pt1 | contig 11103 bp, 7 predicted proteins | sample SoiMethybrSBSTD4_FD_75300 | JGI IMG/M metagenome (GOLD analysis project Ga0075425, IMG submission 75300) | Bulk soil microbial communities from a Populus tree surrounding site in Tennessee, USA - Soil MetaG P. TD hybrid SBSTD4 | ecosystem: Environmental > Terrestrial > Soil > Tree plantation...
AGCGGTACAGGTCGCTGCTATCTGGGTGGTTGCGCGCGAAACGCCGTCGTATGTTCGCGACTGGGCGCCGTTCGTATACGTGTCGGTCGCCTATTACCTCACCGGCTATCTGTTCGTCGCGCCGTCGCTCGCACTCGAGGGCTGGCTGCTCAAATGGGATCATCGATGGTTCGGCGACCCGACGACGCGATTTGCGCGATGGCCATGGTGGCTCATCGCCTATCTCGACGTGGTGTACACGCTGTGCTTCGTCCTGCTGCCGGTCGGGTTTGCCGCGCTGGCGCTCACGGGAAACTCCTTTCGCGCGAACCGTTACTGGACGATGGTGCTGGCCGCCGACCTCGGCGCGTTCGCGCCACTGAGCATCTTTCAGACGCGTCCTCCATGGGCGATCGAGAAGCCGGCCGTGCTCGCGGCGAGTCGTGTGCACCGGCTCATGTCTTACGTCGTGAAGAACGCCACGACCGGCGTCAACACGTTTCCGAGCGGTCATGTGGCCGTCACAATCGCCGTCGCGCTGGGTGTGATTTCGTCGCTGCCGCTTGCCGGCGCGGTGTTGCTCTTCTTTGCGGCAAGCATTTCCGTCGCGTGCGTTGTGGGCCGCTATCACTACGCTGTCGATGTCGTCGCCGGCGCCGCGCTTGGGCTCACCGTCTGCGCAGTCGTCGCTGTTTGGGGCGCATAAGGTCGTAAGCTAGTGAGAACGATGTTTCGTCGATTCGTCACGCTTCTGGTTTTGCTGCTTGTCCCGGCGCTCGTGCGTGCTCAGGCCCAGCCGCCCCGGATGGGTGTCATCCAGGGTTTTGTCACCACGCAAAGCACGGTCAATCTCCCCGGCGCACAAGTTGTCGTCACTGATGCGGCGGACAAGCAGGTCGGGCAAGGGCTGACCGACGAGAACGGTCATTTCAACTTCGTCGGTCTCCCTCCCGGCCGCTACAAAATCACCGCGTCGCTCGCCTCGTTCGTGACGACGGCCGCGGTCGTGGATGTCGTGGCCGGCCGATCGAGCGACGTGGGGATCGATCTTGCTATCGAGGGCATCTCGCAAAGCGTCGAGGTCACCGCGAAGAGTCCTGTGATTTCGAATGCGGGCACGGTCTCACAAACCGAGACGATCAGCGGGAAGGAAATCGACACGTTCGCATCGAGTGGTGGTCTGCAGGCGACGATGCGGCTGCTCGCCAGCGTGATCGAGGCGCCGAACGGCGTGAGCATTCGCGGCGGACGACCCAGCCAGGCTGGCTTGCAACTCGGCGTGACGACGATGGTCGATCCGTCCACGGGCCTCTCCCGCGTGACGTTGCCGGACGATGCGATCGAATCGGTGTCGGTACTGCCAAACCCGTACGCCGTGGAATTCGGGCGGTTCTCCTCAGGCATCGTGATCATTCAGACGCGCCGCGCCGGCGACAGTTGGCGGCTGCGGATCAACGACTTCGACCCGACGTTCCGCACCCATCGCGGATCGCCGGTCGAGATCATCGGACTCGGCCGGTGGGCGCCGCGCGTCGACTTCGGCGGACCCATTGTCAAAGATCGGCTGTTCGTCCAGCAGGCGGCGCAGTTCATTTACAGCGCGTCTGACGTCCCCAGCCTGCCGGAAGACCTGCTGCACACGGCGACGTCGTTCAGCTCGTTCACGCGCGTCGATGCCAACCTCGATGCGCGCCACTCGCTCATCGGCACTTTCGGATGGTTTCCGGGCAAGACGCACCGCGATCTCCTCGGCACATGGACTCCGCCCGATGCGACGGTCGACACGCACGTTCGCGCGAGCGAGACCGCGCTCACAGAACGGGCCGTCTGGAACGACTCGCTGTTCGGCGAAACGACCGTTCACGTGCACCGTTTCACCACCGACGTGTTTCCGCAGGGCCCTGCGGCGATGCAGTTGCTGCCAGACACGACGCTCGGCAACTTCTTCAACGAGCAGCATCGTGAGACGGCCACGTATCAGGTGATCGCGACGCTGTCCGGTTCGAAGAAGACCGGGCGCGGCACACATCTGTTCAAGGGTGGTCTGGACCTTCTTCGAAACACGTACGACGGCACGAGCATCAGCCGGCCGATCCTGATCGAACGTGCGGACGGAAGGCTCGCGCGGATGTTGACGTACGCACCGGCGCTGACCGCGCAATCGCAAGCCACCACCGACGTCGCCTTGTTCGCGCAGGACCGCTATCAGCCGAACGCCCGCTGGTATGTCGAATTCGGCGGGCGAGTGGATCGCGACGGCATTCTCGACCGTTTCAACGTGACTCCTCGTGTGGGCACCGCAGTGCTGCTCGACGAGAGCGGGGCTGCCGTGATCCGGGGCGGCTTCGGGTTGTTTTACGAGCGCACGCCGTCGACGGTCGGTGCGTTTGCGATGTTCCCGGCAGTGCTCGATCAGCGTTTTCAGGCCAATGGCGTGGCGCCGCTCGCGCCGTCCGTCCTCTACACGCCGGCAGTGGACGGCCTCGAAACGCCGCGCAGTCGCACGTGGGACCTCGGCTTCGACTATCGCTTCAACCCCACGTGGTCGATGCACCTCGGTGTCCTCAACCGGCAGGGCAGCCACGAATTGATCGTCGATCCGGTCCAGACTGGGCTCACGACCGGACAGTTCCTGCTGTCGAGTTCAGGGAACTCGAGCTATCTTGGCGGCGAAGTCGCCGTGCATTTCTCCGCGGGTGACAGAGCGGACGTCAACGTCTCGTACACGCGGTCACGCGCGCGAGCCGATCTGAATGCGATGTCGAATTACTTCGACACCATCATGTGGCCGGTGCTTGGGCGAAACGAATACGCGCCGGCGCCGACGGACGCGCCCAATCGTCTGCTCGCGCGCGCGCGGTTCATGCCGTGGAAGAAGTGGCTCGTCCTCGGCGTCGCCGACTGGCGGAACGGCTTCCCGTGGTCGCCGACCACGGAGGCACTCGATTACGTGAGCCCCCGCAATACTCTGAGGTTCCCCACGTACTTCCGTCTCGAAGCCGGACTCGAGCGCCAGATCAAAATCTTCCGCATGCAGCCGTGGCTCGGCGTCCGCGTCTATAACGCGCTCGATTCGTTCCTGCCGGTCGACGTCCAGTCGAATCTCGGCTCGCCGAACTTCGGCACCTTCTACAACTCCGAGTATCCGCAGATTCGTATCGTGCTGCGGTTCGAAAGATAGCGTGACGCTGCAGCAGGTGCGCCGCGTCGGCCGGCTCGTCTGGGCCGAACGCCGTCCGTACCTGCTCGGCGCCATCTTCGTTGTATTCAGCACGCTGACGGCGCTCGTCTATCCGTACGTCGTCCAACTGATCCTCGACGATGCAATCAAGGCGGGACATCTCGACAAGCTGAATCGGCTGTCGCTCATGATGGTCGGCATTCTGATCGTCGAAGCCATCGCGACAGCGGGGCGCGATTACTGTTTCGGCATCGGCGCGGAACGGGTCGGCGTGAGGCTTAGAACGCTCGTCTTTCACACGCTGCTGCGCCAGGACATTCAGTTCTTCGACGGAAGGGACACCGGTGAGATCGCGACACGCCTGTGGGCCGATGTGGCGCCCGTCGAGCATGCGCTCGGTCCGGAATTCGCGGAGACGTTGAAGAACGTCGTGCTCGTCGTTGGCGGCACGGCGCTGCTGTTTTACACGTCGGTGTGGCTGACGGTGCTGATGCTGCTCGGATTGCCGCCGATCGCGTTCGCATCGTGGTTGCTGGGACGACGAGTCAAATCGAAAGCCGCTGACGTCCAGACGGCGCACGGCGATGCGGGCGCCGCTGCGACAGAAGTGCTTGCCGGCGTGCGCACGGTGCGGGCATTCGCGCAGGAGCCGTCAGAGCGCTCGCGGTTCGAACGTCAGCTCGCCGGTGCGCTCGACTACGCAAAGGGCAAGGTCGCGGCCAGAGCGACGCTCGGCGGCGTCTCCGTCCTCGCAGGCGAATTCGCGGCGCTGCTCGCGATTTGGGTCGGCGGGAGCCTGATCGTCCAGGGCCGTATGACCACGGGTGCGATGTTGTCGTTCATTCTTTACGCGCTGCTCGTCGCGCGTGGACTGCGCAACAGCATGCGGTTCGGCGCCGAGGCCTTGCGCGCCGTCGGCGCGACCGGGTGGGCATTCGCGCTCATCGATCAGACGCCGCGGATTCCGCTCGAAGGCGGCGAGCGGCCGGCGTCGTTCGACGGATCGATTGCGTTCGAGGGCGTGCGGTTCCGATATCCGGAGCGTCCGGACGTCGATGCCGTGAAGGACATCGATTTGCGGATTGCTCCCGGAGAAGTCGTCGCGATCGTCGGCAGATCCGGATCGGGAAAGTCGACGCTGCTCAACCTGCTGCTGCGCTTTTACGATCCGAACGAGGGTCGCATTCTTCTCGACGGACGCGACGTACGCAGCCTCGATCCGTCATGGCTGCGCGCGCAGATTGCGACGGTCATGCAGGAGCCGACGCTCTTCTCGCGCACGATCGGCGAGAACATCCGCTACGCGATGCCCGACGCGGACGCGCGAGCCGTCGAGACGGCTGCTGCATGGGCGTCCGTGGATGAATTCATCACGCGCCTGCCGAGCGGGTTCGACACCACGGTCGGCGATCGCGGCGTGCAGCTCTCCGGCGGTCAGCGCCAGCGTATTGCGATCGCCCGCGCGCTGCTGCGGCGTCCGAAGATCCTGATCCTCGACGAAGCCACCAGCGCGCTCGACGCCGGGCTCGAGTCGGTCGTCCAGAACGCGCTGCGTCAAATCCAATACCGCCCGACGACGCTCGTCATCGCACATCGACTCTCCACTGTCGCCCATGTCGACCGCGTCGTCGTCCTCGACGCGGGCCGCATCGTCGAAATGGGCCGGCACGACGAGCTCATCAGGACGTCGACGTTTTATCGTCAGCTCGTGCAGACGCAGTTGGTGGGTCAGGCTTGAGCGGCGGACATGACGGCGGCCTCCGCTTCTAAGCCGACGGCGCCGTAATAAATCGACTCCAGCTGATTGGCCACGACGCTCCAGTCGTAGCGCTTCACCGCAGCGGCGCCGCGCGCTCCCAGAGTCCGGGCGAGCGCGCAGTCTTCCAGCACGACGCAGATTTCCCGCGCGAGTGAATCCGCGTCGCCGGCGGCGGCGAACCGGGCGCATCGGGCAGGGCCAAGCAGCTCCGCGTAACCGGCGATGTTGGTCGCGACGATCGGCCGTTTCGCGGCCATCGCCTCGAGCAAGACGATCCCGAAGCTCTCGTCGCCAAGCGCCGGCGAGCAGACGAGGTCGGCGGCCTGGTAGAAGGCGGGAAGATCCTCGTCACTGACGCGGCCGGCGAACACCACGTCGGCCGTGAGGTCGCGCGCCGTCGCTTCGAGCGCCGCGCGATCCGGTCCGTCGCCGACGACAACGAGCTGAGTGCATGGCACGCGGCGCTTGACGATCGTCATCGCTTGCAGCAGCCGATCGATGCCCTTGCGCGGCTCGAGACGGCCGACGTAGAGCACGTAGTGACGTCCGGGCGGCATCGAGGACGGCCTCGGAGCCGGCGACGCGAAGCGATCGATGTCGATCGCATTGGGAACGACTTCGTATTCGCCCGGGAAATGGGCCGCCACCGTTCGCTTCGCGGCCTCGGACACGGCGAGGCGAACGGCGATGCGTTTCATCAGCGGTTCGAACAGCCAGCGGTACTGCGGGTACCACTTGTGACCCTGCTCGCGATATGTGTGAAACGTCGCGATGACGGGCACGTCGGCCTGCCAGAGCACGAACCAGGAGGGCAAAGGCATGAACGGCTCGTGCATGTGCAGCACGTCGAAAGCGCGTTCGCGGAGGAGTCGCCTCGCCTTCCACCACGATCGCGGATCGATGCCGAAGCCCGTCTCCGTGTCGCCGATGACGAGCGACACGCAGCCGCCGAGAGAAACCTCGTTGGCGCCCAGCGGCGTCGACGTCGCGCCAAACACGCACACGTCGTGGCCCCGACGGCGAAGTGCGGCTGCCTGCGCGCGGATGTGCGTGTTCACGCCCCCGGCCCGGCCGAGATCGTAAGAGGCGCAGATGCCAACACGAAGCCGCCGGCGTGGAAAAAGGCCCCTCATGGGCGTGCTGACGAGGAAGAAGAAGACGAACGCGATCGCCGCAGCAGATCGCGCAGAACGGGCGTGAAGCCGTACTCGATGGTCTTCGCGTACGGGGCGTCCGGTGTCAGCGCCGTGACGAGCAGCCGGTGCGCGCGCCCCAGGTTGTGATACGGGAGAGACGGAATCCAATGATGGAGCGCGTGATAACGCAGCCCGACCGGTGCAACGAGCAGCCTGAAGGCGTTGGCTGTGCGCGCGGCCAGACGGCTCGGCAGCGTCGACGGCGAGATGGTGCACGAGTCGAGCAGCTGTTCGTTCATCGAGAGCTCGTCGTGATCGTTGTCGTAGCGGTGCGCCGCCAGCGTCCGCGCGGCGTTGATGCCGGACGCGACGGCGCTCACGAGCGCGTAGCACCCTAGAGCGGATGCCGGCAGCACGCCTTTCCACCAGAGGAACGCGGCCGTCCAGCAGACCGCGAAGGCGGCGGCTTCCTGCGCGCGGCCGGCGACGCCGATGGCGGCGCGCCGTACGTACCGATGGTTGATGACGAGCGAGGACGCACGTTCGTCGACGACGCGGCCGACAGGCGGGACCATCCAGCCAAGCGGCGCGATGATGCCGAAGCGGACGGCAAAAATCAGCGGTGCGAAGAGCGAGCCGATCACGTAGATAGCAAGCGAGACCGGGGCTCGCCGTCCAAACGGAACATATTCGGGGTCGGCGTCGGTGCCGTAACACCGCTGACGGTGATGATCGGTGTGGACGCCCTCGTACGTGAACGACGGGACCAGCAGCGGCACGCCGACGATTGCGTTCCACACAAACTTGAAACCGGGCACGTCACGCTGCGCGCGGTGTGTGATCTCGTGAATGAACAGGACCGCGTGATAGAGCGTGAAAACGGCAAGCGACAGCCACGCGGCGCGCGTCCAGCCCTCGGCCATAATGCCGAGCACGAGCGCTGTCCACCCTAGGGTGGCGCTGGCCAGCATGTCGCCCCAGTAAATCGCCGGCGACGCCTTGAACCACTCGACGGGAATGGCACGAATCGCCTCGTCGATGGCGCGCTTGGGCGGCGCCTCGGTGCGCGCGGGCAGCGACATGTCTACGCGTTCCCCGGCTTGCCCGGCCGAACGATGGTATTGAAGAGCGTGATGTTTCCGTCGCGGATGAAACGCACGAGCAGCGTCGACCACGACGAGTACGACTGGAGCGTCTCATAGAACTCAGGTGCGATGCGGCGGACCTCGGGCAGCCGCGACCACGGGATTGTCACGATGTCGTGATGTTCGTTGTGGTAGCCGACGTTGAACGACACCTTGTTGAGCGGTCCGTAGTACGAATATGTCTCCTGTCCTGGCGCGAGCGCGAAGTGCTCCTGGATCCAGCGCGCTCCGAGCGGGTGCAGACCGATCGCAAACACGGTGCAGAAGAGCAGGTACTTGAGCGGCGCCCAACCGGCGATCGAGACGAGCAGCGCCATGGCCGCCACCTGAATGACGACGTTCACGATCGTCCAGCCGTCGAGCAGCGTGATCTTCTTCATCCGGCTCGGACGGACGACGCCCTGCACGAAGATCGTGCCCGCAATCCACGTCGCCTTCTTCAGCCCCGAACGTCCGATGACGCGCGCCTCGGTTGGACCAGGAATGCCGGCGTCGAAGTCGAGATCGCCCATGTGACGATGGTGAAGCAGATGGTACTTGCCGAACGAAATCGCACCGGGTACGACGAGCGGCACGTTCGCGAGGATTCCGACCCAGCGATTGCCGTTCCGCCATCGGAACACCAGGTTGTGACACGTGTCGTGAATGAGCGCCCAGAGCGCGTGGTCGATGGTGGCGCCGACGATGTAAGCGACTGGGACCCAGACGTACCAGCGTCGATCGCCGACGAGCACCGCGATGGCAAGCTGCGCGGCGACGAGCGCGATCACCCAGAGAGCCGTGGTCGCCTGAGGGCCAGCGAGATCGCGCAATTCCGGATGCGCGGCGAGCATCTGCCTGGCACGCTGCGCGTGCGGTTCGGCGTAAGTAACGTGTATATAGTCGAGAGGCGCCACTGTTGATAAGGTAGTCCTCCCGCAGGAGGGAAACAAGAGCGCGTGCACGAGTTCACGGTCAGGCCGGTCGCTGGCAAGCAGGAGTTTCGACAGTTCATCAGCTACCAATACGATCGCAACCGCGACGATACGCGCTGGATTCCTCCGCTGCGTCTTGGGGAAATCGAGAAGCTGACACCACGCAAGAACCCGTTCTTCGCCCACGCCGACGTCGAACTGCTGCTCGCGTACCGCGATTGCCGGATTGTCGGCAGGGTCGCCGCCATCGACGATCATCTGCACAATCAGACGCACGGCGACAACATCGCGATGTTCGGCTTCTTCGAGGCCGACGACGAAGACGCGGCACACGCGCTCTTGGCGCACGTCGAGGCCTGGGCGCGTGCGAAGGGGAGGGCGGCGGTTCGAGGACCGATCAATCCGTCCCTCAATGAAAGCGCGGGACTGCTGATCAGCGGCTTCGACACCGATCCGATGCTGATGATGCCGCGCAACCCGCCCGTGTACGCCGCGTTCATCGAGTCGGCCGGCTACGCGAAGGTCAAGGATCTCTACGCGTGGATCTACGAGATGAGCCGCGACGTGCCGCCGCTCTTTCAGCGGCTTGCCGACAAGGTGCAACGCGAGTTCGGGATTAGCGTGCGACCGTTCGACTTGAAGGAGTTCGCGAACGAAACGGAGCGGCTTCGTGAGATCTACTGCGGCGCATGGGAAACAACTGGGGATTCGTCGCGCCGACTGGAGCGGAATTCAAGCGCATCGCGACGGAGATGAAACCGGTCTTCGACACGCGCTCGGCGATTCTCGCCGAAGTGAAGGGAAAGCCGATCGCGTGTGCCGTCGCGATTCCCGACGTGAACCAGGTGCTCCGCGGGACCGATGGGCGGCTGTTTCCGCTGGGTCTCGTGCGCCTGCTCGGACGCAAGTGGATCATCGATCAGATTCGCCTGCTGCTCCTCGGCATCCTGCCCGAGTACCGAACCGTTGGCATCTTCCCGCTGCTCGTTTGTGAGCTGCACAAACTCGTGCGGGCGAAGACGAACTACAAGCGCGTCGAGTTTTCGTGGGTGCTCGAGGACAACCACGCCATCAACCAGACCGTCGAGCGCATGGGCGCGCAGCACCATCAGACCTACCGCATCTATCAGAAAGCGCTCAGATGATTCGCTCGGTCGCCATTACCGGCGCTACCGGCTTCATCGGACGGCATGTGGCCGCCGATCTTTTGGCGCGTGGCACGGCGGTCACGGCGATCGTTCGCCCTCGATCGCGGCACACAGCTCCGCCTGGGACGCGGTCCGTGAGTGCGCCGCTCGAGACGCAGGCCCTGCACGAAGCGTTCGCCGGGGCTGACGCGGTGATCCATTTGGCGGGCGTCGTCGCGGCGGTTGACGCGAGGACGTATCGGTCGATCAATGCGGAAGGCACCCGCGCCGTCGCGACGGCTGCACGGGATGCGGGCGCGCGGCTCATTCACGTGTCGAGCCTTGCTGCCGCGGGGCCGGCGCCGGCCTCAGCTCCGCACCGCGAAGACGATCCGCCGCGTCCTGTGACGCCGTATGGCAGGAGCAAGCTCGAGAGCGAGCAGATCGTGAATGCGACCGAAGGCCTTCGCTCGATCATCCTTCGCCCGGGCGTCGTTTACGGGCCGACGGATCGCGCCGTGTTTCCATTGTTTGAGGCGGCCGCGCGCGGCATTTTTCCGATGGTGGGCCGGTCGGACGCGGCGTACACCTTCATCTACGTGGACGACATCGTGAAAGCGATCGTCGCGGCGGTCGACAAGGCGGACGTTGGCGGTGTCGTCTTCGTGGGTCACCCGCAGCCGGTGACATCGCGCGATCTGTTCGAGGCGATCCAAGCCGGAATCGGACGAACGGGTGGTGGCAGCGTCCGCATCCCGATGGGAATTGCGTTCGCCGCCGCCGTCACGTGTGACCTTGTTGGACGGATCATCCGGCGACCCCTGCTGCTCAATCTGTCGCGGTACAGGGAACTCGCGGCGGAGGGGTTCGTGTGCCGCGTCGACCGCTTACGCGACGAGCTCGGCGTCGTCCCTACGACGGAATTGCGAGACGGCATCGCCCGAACGGCGGCGTGGTACCGCCAGGCAGGCTGGCTCCCAGCACTTCGAAGTTAGAACTTAGAACTTAGAAGTTCGGAATCTCTTTCCGTCCTTCTAACTTCTTCAGATAGCGCCATGACGACGGAGCGCCGCTTGGATTGCGGGATTCCCCGTCGCCATCTCCACGTACGTGCGGCCCTCGATGTTGGCGACGCCCGTGATGTCCGCGCCGGCCGCCATGAGCCGATCGACGACCGCCACGTAATCGCCGCCCCTCGCACGGCGATGTACCGATCCGAACGCGGTCCATCCGAGTGGCGTCCCATGGTGCGTCGGGTCCCGTGTGTTGATCGGCACACTGCCGCGTGCGAGGATGCGTTCTACCAAGCTCACGTTTCCGACCCAGCACGCCATATGGAGCGCCGTTCCCCCGTCCGCACCGGGAGCCGCCGGATCGAATCCGAGGCGGAGCATGAGATCGGCCGCATCGAACCGCTCGTGGAAGATCGCTTCCGCCAGGCGACCGTGATCGCTGCGCGTCAACGAGGTGAACAGCGTCGGATTCTCCCTGAGAAGGTGCCCGGCTGTTTGTTCGTCTGCAGCGAGCAGCGCGTTGATGAACCGGATCCGCGTTGGGCTCCGAGCGTCCAGTAGATTGCGGACGTCACGATGGTCGAATCTGGAAGCGACGTCATGCGGAGACACGCCGAAGCCGAGTGTCCAGCAGTAGATGTGTAGTGGCGGAACCGGCTCGTACCCAGGCTCGTTGACTCGCGCGCCGACACACTCGGGATCCGCATCCAGCATTCGCGTGGCGAGAGCAAGGTCGCCCAGGCGAGCTGCCATGAAAATATCCGGCCTCGCTCCCCGTTCGAGCAGCCGGCGGCAGACCTCGGACCGATCGACGAGCGCGTACTGTGCGGGTGTGGACTTGTGATCGAT
>Ga0075425_100008137_pt1 | contig 11103 bp, 10 predicted proteins | sample SoiMethybrSBSTD4_FD_75300 | JGI IMG/M metagenome (GOLD analysis project Ga0075425, IMG submission 75300) | Bulk soil microbial communities from a Populus tree surrounding site in Tennessee, USA - Soil MetaG P. TD hybrid SBSTD4 | ecosystem: Environmental > Terrestrial > Soil > Tree plantation...
GCGCGATGGCGGCCAGGTCCACCCCCATCGCGGCCTTGATCTGCTCGGCGGCCGCGATGGTGGAGCGGGCGAAGTCGCCGCCGCTGCCGGTGGACGGCGGCAGCACAGACACCTTCTGCACGACGAGCTTGCGACCCGCGCCGGAGACCTGGGTCAAGAGCGGGATGACCTGCTGCAGGGCCAGCACGTCGCGGCCCCCCTCCCCGGCGACCGTGAAGGCCTCGAAGACGAGGCGCAGCGCCTGGGCCTCGGCCTTGCCGCGCTCCACCAGCATGGCCGCCTGGCCGCGAGCCTCCTCCTCCATGGCGCGGCGCGAGGCCTCGGCCACCTGGACGACGTCGGCGTCGAGCTTGCGCTTGACCTGGAGGGCGCGGGCCTTCTGCCGCTCGATCTCGGCCGTGACCTGGGCCACCTGCGCCGCCACCTGTCCCTCGGACTCGGCGATCATGGCGGCGCGCCGCGTCTGCGCGTCGACCACGCGCTTCTGCGTCTCCTGCTGGGCGATGGCCAGGTCGGCGTCCACCTTGGCGATCTCGGAGGCGCACCAGTTGGTGGCCTGCTGGACCTCGGCGTCGGCCTTGGCCTGGGCCTCGGCGATGGCCGCGCCCATGCGCACCTTGGCCCCCTGGATGCGGCCGATGGAGTTCAGGTAGCCCACGTCGTCGGTGATGTTCTGGATCTTGAGGGTGTCCAGGATGAGGCCGATGCGGTTCAGGTCGTGCTCCGCCTCCTCGAGCAGGCTCTGGGCGAAGCGGGTCTTGTCCTGGTTGACCTCCTCCGGCGTGAGCTGGGCCAGCACGCCGCGCAGGTTGCCCTCCAGCGTCTCCTTGGCGATCCCGGTGATCTCCTGGCGCGAGCGGCCCAGGAAGCGCTCGATGGCGTTGTTGAGCAGCGGCTCCTCGCCGGGGAGCTTGATGTTGGCCACGCCGTGCACGTTCAGCGGTATCCCGCCCTTGGAGTACGCGCCCTTCACCTCGATGTCGATGGCGATGTTGGTGAGGTCCACGCTGTCGATGAGCTCGAAGAACGGGACGCGCAGCGCGCGGCCCCCGCGGACCACGCGGTAGCCCACCTCCCGCTCGCCCGCGCGCCGGGTGCGGCCGGAGAAGATCAGCGCCTCGTTGGGGGCGCTCACGTAGAGCAGGCGCTTCAGGATCACGGACAGGGCGCCGAAGACGATGAGCGCCGTCAGGCCCAGGACGACCAGGATGGCCATCATCGCGCGTCCTCCCTTCCCCCGAGCAGCGACCGTATGTCCACGCCCACCGCGCGGGCGGTCTCCGCCATGACCCGCGCCACCGCCGCCGGGAAGTTGGCCACGAAGGCCGCGTAGGCCTGTCCGTCGCCGCCGTCCACGATGCTGAGCTCGTCCACCTGCGTCTGGGCCACGCGGGCCACCGCCGCCTCCACGAAGGAGCGCAGCTGCTGGAGGAGGTAGACCTCGCGGCCGCTCTTGCCCGCCGTCTTCCACTCCGCGGCCACGGACTGCAGGGCGGAGGCGGCGGCCTTGCCGTTCTCCACGAGGGGAGCGGCCTCGCCGCGCGCGCGGGCTTCCTGGGCCAGGCGGGCCGCCTCTGCGGGCAGGACCACGTCGCACTCCAGCCGCAGCTTCTCCAGCTCGGCGCGCAGCCTCTGCAGCTCCTGCTCCGCGGTCGAGCGGGCCGTCTCCGCGGCGATGGTGGCCTCGTTCTCGATGGACTTGGCCTGGGCCTCCATCTTGGCCAGCTCGCCCCGCAGCATGTTGCGCTTCTGGAGGACGAGGGCCTCCGACTTCTTCTGGGCCGACTCCGCCCGTTGGCGGGCTCCGGCCTGCTCCTCGGCGATCTTCTGGTTGGCCTCGTTCTCCGCGTTCTGGGCGTCGCGGATCATCATGGCGATCCGCGCACGGCCGAGGTTCTGCAGGTACTGCTGCTCGTCGGCCACGTGCTGGACCTTCAGGACGTCGAGCTCCAGGCCCAGCTTGTCGAAGTCGTCCTGGGCGTTGGCCTTCAGGCTCTCCGCGAACTTCAGCCGGTCCTCGTTGACCTCCTCGGGGGTGAGCTGGGCCAGGACCTCGCGCAGGACGCCCTCCAGGGTCTGGCGGGCCACGTCCGCGATCTGCTCCGGCGTCATGCCCAGGAAGCGCTCCACCGCGTTCCGGATGTGCGTGGGATCGCTCGAGAGCTTGACGTTGGCGATGGCGTGCACGGAGAGCGGGATGCCACCCTTGGAGTAGGCGTTGCTGACGGCGACCTCGACCATGAGGAGGCGCATGTCCATGCGCGAGATGGTCTCGAGCAGCGGCGTGCGCAGCGCCCAGCCGCGGCGGACCACCTTGTAGCCCACCTCGGCGCCGTCGGGCAGCCGGTGCTTGCGGCCGGCGAACAGCAGGACCTCGTTGGGGCGGCAGATGTAGAGGAACTGCCGGACGATGGCGATGAAGAGGGTGAGGGCGATGACGCTCCCCAGCGCCAGGAACAGCAGGGAGACGGCGGTCGCCAGCGATACGCCCCCGATCTCAATCATGGGTCAAAGCGCCTCCGGCGCGGTGACGACGTGCGCCACGTCGTCGTGGACGTCGACGATCAGGACCTCTCGGCCCGCCGCGATCTGCGGCTCGTCGGTGGTGGCCATCATGTCGACCAGCTGCCCTTTGATGCGGGCCCGGATCTTCCCCCGTTGCGCGCGGGCGCAGGGCACCAGGACCTTCGCGCGCTGGCCTTTCGCCTCGAGGAAGGCGGCCTGGCCCGAGGCCCCTTCGTGGCCCAGGGCGCGAAAGGCCAGGCCGGCCACCAGCCCGGCCACGATGCCGCTGGCGACCGCCACGGCCAAGGCCACGGTAGGGGTGGCCAGCCGGAAGAGCTGCAGCGGGGTCCCCACCAGACCGAAGGCGAACAGGGCGAAGGTGGCGGAGCGCGTGGAGAGGATCCCGGGACCGGTGGGGGCGTGGTGAGCGTCGAGGGCCATCTCCGCGTGCCCGATGTGGTGGTCCCCTCCGGCGAGCATCTGGAGGAGGACGATCCCGCCGCCCAGGATGAGGGCGATCGCGTAGACGAGCCACATCGGGTTCCTTGATCGGAAAGACGGGCAGTATACACCCGCAGAAAAAAGGGTCGCGGAGGACGAAACGGAGGGGGCCCCGACGCGTCCAACTCCTGGCGGGCGTGCTGACGATCCGTGTGCCGGACGCGGGCCCGCGACCCGTACGGTCCCCGGTCAATGAGGCAAGCGAACCCCTGGAGAGCGGACGTGTTGTTACGGGAGGAGCTGCGGTTGATCTACGAGGACTTCAAGACGGAGGTCTGGACGGCGACGCAGCAGGCCGGGTCGGCGGGCGGCCTGGTGGCGATCCCCGACCTGCGCCGGACGCTGGGCGGTGATCTCGCGCGCGGGGACTTCGACGCCTTCGTGATGCGGCTCCACGCGGAGGGACACGTCCACCTCATGAGCCACGTCGACCCCGAGAGCCTGGCCGACCAGACCATCGCCGATTGCCTCTGCGACGACACGGGGTTGCTGCTGTACTGGCTGCGCTGGCTGTAGTAAGGCGCCGCGCCTTGGGTCATCGGGTCTATCCCATCTGACGGGCAGCCGGGCTAACATCTCCCTTTCGGCGGAGGGGGATTGGAGGACACGAAGGACGACCTGGCCGCGTTGCGGATCGACCGCGACCGCCCGGCGCGGCGGCGGCGCTGGCCGCTGCTCCTCCTGGGGCCGGGCCTCCTGCTCCTCGCCGGCCTCTACGTCATTCGCGCCCGCGCGGCGCTCTCCGCGATCGAGGTGGAAACCGTGCGTGCCTCGGTCCTGCGGTCCGCGGAGGCCGCGGCCGGGGCCCCGATGCTGACCTCGTCGGGATACGTGGTGGCCCGACGCAAGGCGGTGGTGTCGGCCAAGATCCAGGGCCGCCTGGCCGAGCTCAAGGTCGAGGAGGGCAGCCGCGTCCGCGAGGGACAGCTCATCGCGCGGCTGGAGAGCGCCGACTACGAGGCCCAGGTGAGCCGCGCGGCCGCCCAGGTGCAGCGCGCGCGGGCCGACCTGGCCGAGAACGAGCGGCAGGTCCGTCTGGCCGAAGGGCTCACCCGAGAGAAGGTCATGGCCCAGGACCAGCTCGAGGCGGTGCAGAGCAAGGTCCGCATCGCCGAGGCCGACGTCGCCCAGGCCCGGGCCGACCTCGACTTCGCCCAGGCCACGCTGCGCAACACGCGCATCCTGGCCCCCTTCACCGGCACCGTGGTGAAGAAGATGGCCGAGGTGGGCGAGAGCGTGGCTCCCATCCCTCCGGGCGTGAACCTGTCCACGTCCTCGGGCGCCATCGTGGCCCTGGCCGACCTGGACACCCTGGAGGTCGAGGTGGACGTGGCGGAGTCGAACGTGGCGCGGCTGGGGCCGGAGCAACCGGCCGAGGTCGCGGTGGAGGCGTTCCCCGACCGCCGCTATCGCGCGGTGCTGCGCCAGGTCATCCCGACCGCGGACCGCACCAAGGCCACGGTGCAGGTGAAGGTGACGATCCTGGACAAGGACCAGAACCTGAAGCCCGAGATGAGCGCCAAGGTGACGTTCCTGGAGCGGCCGCGGACGGCGGAGTCGAGCGCGGTCGCGGAGGCCCCCGTGGTCACGGTTCCTGCCGCGGCCCTCGCCACGCGTGACGGCCGATCGGTCGTCTTCGAGGTCTCAGACGGAAAGGCCCGCCAGCGCGTGGTGGTCACCGGCCCCGCGCGTCAGGACCAGATCGTGGTCCGCCAGGGTCTCGCGGGGACGGAGACGCTGGTGTCCCGTCCGCCCGAGGCGCTCCGCGACGGCGACGCCGTGAAGGTGAAGGGCTAGACGGTCACGCGCGCTCCAGCTCGCAGAGGGCCCGGACGTTCCGCGTCGTAGAGACGGCGAGGACCAGCGCCAGGGCCGCGACGCCGGCGGCCCCCACCACGTCGAAGAGCAGGACCTGCCAGCCCAACACCGTAAGCGCGGGATGCGCCAGGAGGGCGAGGTTGGCGAGGATCAGCAGCAGCCGCAGCTCCGTCCCTCCGAACGGACCGAAGGAGATCTTGAAGACGCCCAGCGTATGGGTGGCCAGGTAGATGTTGATCGACACCAGGAAGTACGCGATGAGCAGGCCCGTCGCCACGCGCTCGCTCATGTAGCCGGAGAGGGCCAGGCCGCCGAGCAGGAACAGCGCGCCGAAGGCGTCCACCAGGTGGTCCACGTAGAAACCATAGCGCGGGCGGGAGCGCTGCCGGAAGCGGGCCAGCGTCCCATCCAGGCTGTCACCCAGCCAATTCAGGACCAGTCCAAGGTTCACGACGTGCAGTGCCCCCGGTCGCTTCGCGCTGGCCGCGTAGGCCAGCCCGGCCAGCAGCATGGCCAGGAGTCCCAGGCCGGTCAGGTGATCGGGCGTGACCCACGCTGGCGTCCGGGCGGCCAGCCACAACAGGACCTTCTTCTCCACGACGGCCGTCAGCCCGCGCAGCTCGCGCCGGGCCTCGTCAAAGCCTGTTGTGGCCTGCTCGGCACCGCGCTTCGTTTCCATTTCTCCTCCCTTCGCCGGCGACGCCCGCGTCTGCCGGCTCCTGGCTGATAATGGACGGCGCCCGCGTCCCGGGTCCTTAAGTGCCCACAAGAGATTCCCAAGGGATTTCCAAGGTCGAGTTCGGACCGTTCCGCCTGGACGCGGCCAAGCGCGTGCTGTGGCGCGACGGTCGGGTCGTGCCCTTGCCGCCGAAGGCCCTGGACCTTCTCGTGGCCCTCGTCGAGCAGCGGGGCGACGTCGTGACCAAGGACGAGCTCTTGAAGCGCGTCTGGCCCGACACCTTCGTCGAGGAGGCCAACCTCAGCGTGAACGTCTCCGCGCTGCGGAAGGCGCTCGGCGATGGGCCGGGCGGCCGGCCGTACATCGAGACTCTGTCGCGGCGCGGGTACCGCTTCGCTGCGCTCGAGGCGCCGGCGGCCGGCGACCTGCCCACCCTGGCCGTGCTGCCCTTCATCGCGCTGGGCCGCGGCGGCCAGGACGACGCCTACCTCGGCGCCGGCCTGGCCGACGCCCTCATCACTCGGCTGGGTGGCACCGGCCGCGTGGCGGTGCGACCCACGAGCGCCGTGCTGAAGCACGCGGGCCGTGACCCGCGCGAAGTGGGACGCGAGCTTCAGGTGGACGCCGTGTTGGAGGGCAAGATCCAGCGCCGCGGCTCCCGGCTCAGGGTCACCGTCCAGCTCCTGCCGCTCTCCAGCCTCGCGGCGGCCTGGGCCGAGACCTTCGACGAGGAGTCCACGAACGTCTTCGCGGTACAGGACCGGATCGCGGAGCGGGTGGCCGCCGCCCTCGACCTCGAGCTGGGCGCCGCGGATCGCGAGCGGCTGACGCGGCGCCACACCGGTGACTCCGCGGCCTACGAGTCCTACCTCAAGGGCCGCTACTTCTGGAGCCGGTTCACGGGACAGTGGCTGGAGCGGGCCCTCGGTTTCTTCCGCGAGGCCGTGGAGAAGGACCCCGGGTTCTGCCTGCCCCATGCCGGACTCGCCGATGCCTACCTGGTCCTGGGCTTCTCCGGGCTGGTCCCGCCGAAGGAGGCCTGGGGACTCGCCGGCGAGGAGGCTCGGCGGGCCCTGGCCATCGACGAGACGGTGGCCGAGGCCCACGTCTCGCTCGGCTACGTGCGGCTGTTCGAGGAGTGGGACTGGAGGCGGGCCGGCGCGGAGCTGCGGCGGGCCGTCGCGCTGAGCCCGGCCTCCGCGGGCGCGCGCCAGTGGCACGGCCTCTACCTCGACATGCTCGGCCGCTTCGAGGAGGCCCGGGCCGAGATCGAGCGCGCCCGGGAGATCGACCCCTTGTCGCTCGTCACCGCCGCGCTCCTGGCCTTCCAGTCCTACCTCGCGCGCGAGCAGGACCGCGGCCTCGCGGAGTGCCGCCGTGTCGTGGACCTGGACCCGAACCACTTCCTGGGCCGTTGGTCGCTCGGCCTGGCCCTGCAGGCGCTGGGCCGCCATCGCGAGGCGGCCGTCGAGCACCGGAAGGCCTTGAAGCTCTCCGGCGGCAGCCCCCTGATGCAGGCGGTCCTGGCGCGCAGCCTGGCCCTGTCGGGCCGGCGCGCGGAGGCGAAACGCCTCCTCGCGGCCCTGGACCGCGCGTCACGCGAGAGCCGCGCGGGCTTCTACGGCAGCGCCACCGTCCATCTGGCGCTGGGGGACGAGGACGAGGCCCTGGCCCGCCTGGAGGCCGCGACCGGGGAGCGCGATCCCTGGCTGGTCTGGCTGAACGTCGACCCCATGCTCGAAGGGCTGCGCGGCCATCGCCGCTTCCAGTCCCTCGTGCGGCTCGTGTACGGCGTGCCTCAGGGGGCCTTGGCGCCCCCGCGCAACGCGCCGCCGAGGAAGCGCACGCTGTAGCCGAGGGCCGAGCGCACGAAATCGTAGCCGTGGTCGCCCGGCCGCAGGGCGAACTCGTGGGCCACGCCGCGGGCCTGGAGGCGGCGGTGCAGCTCCTCGTTGCCCTTGAAGAGGCCGTAGCGATCGGCGGACCCGCAGTCGAAGTAGAGGGCGGGCGCCTGGCCCGGGTCGGCCCGGGCCGCCAGGGCCAGGGGATCGTTCGCGGCCCACAGTGCGGCGTCGATGGGATCGCCGAAGGCGCGGTTGAAGGCCGCCATGTGCCAGCGCCCCGCGCCGGCGGCGGCGGTGGGCACGGACTCCAGCACCATCGCGCTGTGCGCGGCCACGGCGCGGAAGGCCTCGGGCCGCGCGAGCGCGATGCGCAGCGCGGCATAGCCGCCCATGGAGATGCCGAGCAGCGCGCGGCCGTCACGGCCGGGAAGCGCGCGGTACGTGGCCTCGACGTGGGCCGGCAGGTCGCGCGTCACGAGATCTTCGTAGGCGCCCAACGGACCGTTCAGGAAGAACGAGTCATCCCCGTCGGCCGCCACCACGATCATCTCGGGGACGTCGCCGGTCTTCCAGAGATCCTCGAGGATGCGCGGCAGGCCGCGCTGCTCCCAGAAGTCCGGCTTCTCGAAAAGGCCGTGCAGGACGTGGAGGACCGGGTAGCGGCGGTCTCCCGTCGCGTACGACGGCGGGAGCTGGACCGCGTAGGCCACGTCGCGGCGGAGCGCCGCCGAATGGAACGTGGAGTAGCGGACCTCGGCCCGGGCGGGGACGGCGAAGAGGACGGCGACGAGCGCCGCCGCCGCGGAGCCCGTCACGTCCGACTCGCGGCCGGCGCGCGTCCCAGCGTGCGGTTGACGGCGGCGAGGACGGCGTCCATGTCCCCGGCGGTCAGCTTTCCAGTGAAGGTGTTCTGCTGGGACGGGTGATACGACGCGTAGAGCGTGAGCCCGGCGCCGAGGTCGTGGGAGACGCCGTGGCCGAAGGCGTATCCGCCGCGCGGCGGGATGCGCCCGATCTCGCGGAGCATGGCCAGGAAGGCGTCCATGGCCACCCGGCCCAGGGCCAGGACCACGCGCACGCGCGAGAGCAGCGCCCATTCCCGGGCCAGGTACTCGCGGCAGCGGGCCATCTCATCGGGGAGGGGCCGGTTGCCGGGCGGCGCGCAGCGCGCCGCCGCGGCCACGTAGCAGTCGATGAGGCGCAACCCGTCCCCGCGGGCGATCGAGACCGGGCGGTTCGCGAACCCCGCGCGATGGAGCGCGGCGAAGAGGAAGTCGCCCGAGCGGTCGCCGGTGAAGATGCGGCCCGTGCGGTTGCCGCCGTGCGCGGCCGGAGCGAGGCCCACGATCAGCAGGCCGGCCTTCGGGTCGCCCCAGCCGGGGACCGGCCGTCCCCAGTACTCCTCGTCCCGGAAGCGCCGGACCTTGACCCGCGCCACCGTGCGGCACCAGGTCCGCAGACGGCGGCAGCGCTCGCAGGCGACGACGTCGGCGGTCACGGAGCGCAGCGAGTCGCGCACGCTGCGCGTCACCGCGCCCGCGCCGCTCACAGCTCCTTCAAGTGGTCGGGCGGGATGAGCTTCCACAGCGTGGGCGGGTGCCCCGGCCGCAGCTCGATCATGTAGACCTCGTCGTTGGCCTGATCGATGGCCTCTGCCTGCTCGGCGGTCAGCCCCATCAGCGAGCGCAGGACATGGACGTTCGTCCCGCCGTGGCCCACGATGAGGACGTTTCCCGCTTGGTGGCGCGCGCGGATGTCCTTCACCGCCGCGTCCACGCGCGCGAAGTGCTGGTTGGCCGACTCACCGCCGTCCAGCGTGTCGTCGGGGTCCTGGTGCCGGCGCTCGAAGGCCTCTCGCCGGGCCCGGTCGCGCTCGTCCTGCGTCATGCCCGTGAAGGCTCCCACGGACTGCTCGTTCAGGCCCGGCAGGGCCTGGATGGGCGCGCGTCCCCGGAAGGCCTCCGCCGTCTGCGCGCTCCTTTGCAAGGTGCTGGAGTAGATCGCGTCGAACGGTACGCCCGCCAGCCGGTCGGCCAGCTGGCGCGCCTGACGGCGTCCGTTCTCGTTGAGGGGTATGTCGGCGCTGCCCTGCATGCGTCCCACCGCGTTCCACTCCGTCTGCCCGTGCCGGGCCACGTAGATCCGCAGCGCGTCGTCGGGTGCCGCGGACCGGCCCTGGAGGAGCGCGAGCGCGGCCAGACATATGAGCCTCAAGGCGGTCCTCCCCGGTCGATCTCGTTCGAAGATATCCCATGCGCGTCCACTTCGAGGCATACCTGCACCTGGCGGGCCTGAGCCACAAGTCCGCGCTCGTGGCCTGGGGAGGGTTCTACTTCAAGGTGGCGGAGGAGCGGGGCGGCTTCAAGCTGGTCGACGACTCCGACCTGGACAGCGTGCACCCGCCGCGCCGCGACTCGATCGGCGCCCGCTCCGCGCCATACGGGCCCGCCCGCGTGGAGGTGCTCGACGAATCCGGCACGCGCGTGATCACCACCGGAGAGACCACCATCGCCAACCAGTGCTGGGTCACCGGCCTGGAGGCCGACACGGTCTACCGCTACCGGGTGCTGGTCAACGGGCGCGAGTGGGCCGCCGGCCCGCGGCGAGACTGGGTGGCCGGCGCAGGGGAGCAAGGCCTGGTGGAGAGCGGGCGCGCCTACGACAACCGCTTCCGGACGCACCCGCGGCCGGAGGCGGCGGCGCCCCTCACGTTCGCGGCCATCGGGGACTTCGGCACCGGCGTGCGCCATCCCTCGACGCTGGAGCGCCGCCAGCGGGAGGTGGCGGAGGCCCTGGAGGCCGCGGTGGTCCGCGACGACGCGCGGTTGATCGTGACCACCGGCGACAACATCTACGCGGGACGGACCCTGCTCGGGGTCCCGGTCGGGGCCACCGGCGACGAGGACGACGACTGGTTCTTCACCTTCTACCAGCCCTATCGCTACCTCCTGAACCGGATCCCGGTGCATCCCAGCGTGGGAAACCACGACGGCAACGAGACCGAGGTGAACGACGACCGCGACCAGCTCATGGACAACTTCTTCCTCGCCGAGCGGCTCAAGGGCGAGGAGGCCGCGGGCCGCGCCTCCATCGGCCCCGGGCTCTTCTACCGCTTCCGCTACGGGCGGGACGTGGAGTTCGTGTGCGTCGACACCTCGAGGCAGTCGCTCCTCTTCGGCGACCGCTTCTTCCGCCATCGCAACCACGCGCCGTTCCTGGAGGCCGCCTTTCCCGCGGTCCCCGGGCCGGACGCGCCGCGCTGGCGGATCCCGTTCTCCCACCATCCGCCGTACTGCGCCGGCCCCATGCACGGCAACTCGAAGTCGAGCCTGGAGACGCTGGTGCCGCTCTACCGCCGCGCGGGCGTCCGCCTGGTGCTGAGCGGCCACGAGCACAACTTCCAGCACTCGCGGGCGGACGGGATCGACTACTTCGTGACGGGCGGGGGAGGCAAGGTCCGCACCGGGACCCCGCGCGAGTTCGAAGCGGCCCACACCGTGGCCTGGGCGGCCTCCTGCCACTTCCTGCTCGTCAAGGTGAAAGGGGACACGGCGGAGGTCACGCCAATCGGCGGCGACGGCCGGCCCCTCGACCTGCGCTCACCCGCGGGCGCCGCGGTCTCCGCCACGACGGTCGTCCGCGCCTCCTGAGGCCGGGCCGAAGGCCCTGCGCCACTCGGCGATGGCGGCCTCCATCCCGTAGTCGCGGCGGAACTGCTCGCGCATGGCCAGGCATCCTTCGGAGAGGCGCGCGCGC